>Ga0209429_10001948_pt1 | contig 12454 bp, 11 predicted proteins | sample BarGraNGADG00212_3_FD_184493 | JGI IMG/M metagenome (GOLD analysis project Ga0209429, IMG submission 184493) | Arctic peat soil microbial communities from Barrow, Alaska - Barrow Graham LP Ref core NGADG0004-212 (SPAdes) (version 2) | ecosystem: Environmental > Terrestrial > Soil > Wetlands >... | reverse complement strand
CCACACTAATTAAAGATGATAAAGGAATGACCCATCCAATCAAAAATGGTGATGCGGTGATTTTCTTTAATTTTCGAGAAGATCGGGCGCGTCAGTTAACTCGGGTATTTTTAGACAAAAAATTTCGTTCTTTTCTTTGGAAACCAAAGAAGATCAATGATTTGTATTTTGCAACATTTACTAATTATCAAAAAATTTTACCAGCAAAGGTTGCTTTTGAAGATATAATATATCCAAATAATTTGTCCGAAACAATTTCAAAAGCCAACTTTAAACAATTAAAAATTGCTGAATCGGAAAAATATGCTCATGTGACCTATTTTTTCAATGGTGGTAAAGAAGAAGCTTATCCGGGCGAAGAAAGAAAAATTATTTCTTCACCAAATGTCGCCTCGTACGATCAAAGACCAGAGATGTCTTCAAAAATGGTTGCCAAAGCAGCGATCGATGCAATTAAAAGGAAGAAATACGATCTTGTTGTAATCAATTTTGCTAATGTAGATATGGTTGCACACACGGGTAATATTATTGCCGTAGGTCAGGCAGTGCAAGTTCTTGATAAGTTGGTAGGACAGATTGTTGATGCAAATTTGAAAGTCGGTGGTGCAACTATCATCACAGCTGATCATGGCAATGCTGAGCAAATGGTTAATATTAGTCGAAAAGAAGCTGAAAGCGAAAGAGAAACTGTTCATACACTTAACCCTGTTCCATTTATTTTAGTGAGAAAGGGAGATAAAAAAGATTTAATTAAAACGGCTTTGTCTTATGGGCCGAACGCATTGAGTAAAATTATTTCTGCCAATGATACTTTAGCCGATATTGCACCGACGATATTAGAGGTATTGGAATTACCGAAACCAGTTGAAATGACTGGTCATTCATTACTTTCTAGATTGGAATAAAAATGGACAAATTGTTTAATCCTTCATCAATTGCGGTTATTGGTGCTTCAAGGCACAAGGAGAAATTGGGATATCAAATTCTGTATAACATTATTCAGAGTGGTTTCGGTGGTAATATTTATCCCGTCAATCCCGAGGCAAGTGAGATTTTGGGTAAACGAGCCCATAAAAAAATTATTGACGTTGAAGAAGAAATTAATTTAGCTATTGTAGCTGTTCCGGCTAATGTTGTACCGGAAGTTTTAGCTGATTGTGTCAAAAAGAATGTAAATTTTGCTGTTATTATTTCAGCCGGATTTTCGGAAATTGGCAAGAAGGGTAAGATATTTCAGGACGAAATCACTGATGTTATTATTAAAACTTCACCAATTCGAGTACTGGGACCAAACTGTCTAGGTATTATTAACACTTCGAACAATCTGAATGCAACTTTTGCTGCCCCCACTTTAGTTAAAGGAAATGTAGGTGCTATTTTTCAATCTGGAGCATTGGGAGTGGCTTTATTGGATTGGGCTAAAACTTACGAATTTGGTTTTTCAAAATTTGTTTCACTTGGTAATAAAGTTGATATCGAAGAGTCAGAAATATTGGAATATCTGGGCCAAGATGAAGATACAAAAGTCATTGCTATTTATCTGGAAAATATTGCTTGCCCTAAAAAATTTCTTCAGGTTGCAAGACGTGTTGCGGCTAAAAAACCGATTGTAATTTTAAAAGGTGGCACTACAAAGATGGGGCAAACAGCCGCGTTTTCTCATACAGCTGCGATGGTCACACCAGATCATCTTACACAAGCTATTTTCATTCAATCAAATTTAATTGTGGCTAAAACGATTGAAGAAATGTTGAGTTTAATTCAACTTCTTTCGTGTGAACCGCCTGTTAATAGAAAACAGCTAGCCGTTATTACAAACGCTGGTGGCCCTGGAATTTTAGCTACAGATGCCGCTAGTCGCTTAGGATTAAATATGCCAGTTATTTCGCCACAAATAGAAAAGGCTTTAAAGAAAGTTTTACCTGAAGTTGGAACAATTGCTAACCCCCTGGATTTAGCTGGTGAAGCCTTGGCTTCCGACTACGAAACTGCCCTAACTGCATTTATCAATGAGCCACAAATGGCGGCTATTTTAGTATTACTAACTCCCCAAACTATGACAGAAGTTGATAAAACGGCTGAAGTTTTAGTTAAATATAGAGATGTTAATAAACCGATTGTAGCCGCATTTTTAGGTGATCGTATGGTTAAAAGTGGTATCGACATTTTGAGAAAAGGTCGTGTTCCCTATTTTGACGATCCCGATGCGGCTGTTAGAGCGATTGAAAAAGTCACAAAGTATTGGGATAAGTTTGTGAGTCCACGTGATTTGATTGAGCTTAATTCAGCCGATGAATCGATAGAAGCAGCTGGAGATGCTTTAGAGTTATTGGATCGCTACAATATTCCCATTCCCCCTTCAGGAATGGCGACTAATATGGATGTGGTTATGAAAATTGTTGGTCGCATTGGTATGCCAGTGGTAGTTAAAAATATTTCTCATAAATTTATTCATAAATTTAAAGCGGGTAAAGTTATTCTTAATGTCCAAAGTGAATCCTTCTTAAGGCAATCTGTAGAAAAAGTTGGTTTTCCAGTTTTAATTCAACATATGGTGGAATCTCCGTTCGAAATTATTATTGGGGCAAAAAGAGAAGATAAAATTGGCACAATCTTGACCTTTGGTTGGGGTGGTGTTTTTACAGAAGATATTGGGGATATCAGTGCGAAAATTTTGCCCTTGACAGAATACGACCTGGACGAGATGATAAAGGAAACAAAGATTGGCAAAATCCTGATTCGTGAGAACATTGATCTTTCAGGATTAAAAAATATTTTAATTGAGGTCAGTCAAATTATGGTCGATTTCCCTAGTATTACAGAGATCGATCTAAATCCAGTCAAAGTAATGCAAGACCAAGTTATTTGTGTCGACGCAAGGTATAAATAAAAAATTAATATAGAAAAGATAAAATCTTATGACAAAGGAACTTCTAACCGGAAATCAGGCAGTCGTGAGGGGAGCTTTGGCTGTCGGTGCTGAAATGATGACTGGTTACCCGATTACTCCAACGACTGAAATATTAGAAACCTGGGCTGAAACTACAGTTAAAAATCCTAATCTTAAATTTCTCCAAACTGAAGATGAAATGTCAGCCGGTTTTGCCATGATTGGTGGTCTTTTGTCTGGAGTCAAATCCTTTACGGCAACTTCTGGTCCTGGTAATGTTTTAATGCAAGATGCCTTTACCATGGCTGAAAATATGCGCTTACCTACAGTTGCTTTTATTAATCAACGTGGTGGGCCTTCAACCGGCACCGTTATTTACTCCCAACAAGAAGTCAATCTAACTTGCTTTGGTGGCAATGGAGAGGGTTTAAGAATAGTCTATTCGGTGGGAAATGTCCAAGAAATGTATGATTACGCCATTAAAGCTTTTAACACTGCCTGGAAATATCGCTTTCCTACATTCGTTTTAGCTGATGGTTACTCGGCCAAAACCTTGACCGAAATTGATGTCTATTCTTCGGCCGAAAAAAAAATTGAAGTAGTAGCCTCACACCCTTATCTTCTTAAAGACCGGAACGAAAATGACGGGTGCACTAATATGAGAAATTGTTATAATCTGGAAGGTGAACTTAGTGATCTACTCAATCGCCATCAGGAAGCCTTCAATAGTGTTAAATCTGAAATTGTTGAATACGATGATTATCGTACCTTAGACGCTGAAATTGTGGTTTTTTGTCATGGCAACATTGCTTTTTCAGCACGACAAGCAGTTGATGCCTTAAGAAGTGAGAATAAAAAAGTTGGTTTATTTCGCCCCATCACTTTAAATCCTTTTCCTAAAGAAACAGCTCAGTCAGTCATTAAAAATAAAAAATTAATCGTAGTCATTGAATCATCTTTGGGACAATTTGCTAATTTAGTTAAAGCTAATATTTATGGTAGTACCGTTCCGATTAAAAAAATCGCTCACCCGGCCTTAGGCATTAACCCAGATGAAATATATGAAAAACTAAATAATATCCTAAAGGAAATTAATGGCTGAAGCAAGTTTCCCTAAAAGCTGGAAAAAATCGTCTAAACCACATAAATTTTGTCCTGGTTGTGGTCAGTCACTTGCCCTAAAAAATTTAGGTTTTGTGATTGACAAACTTCAAATTAGTGAAAAAATGGTTTATGGCTGCGATATTGGCTGCTCGCTTCTCACCTGGGATATGTTCGAAATAGATACCATTCAGACCCACCACGGTCGAGTACTGCCCACCATGATTGGTTTTAAGTTAGCAAAACCCTCAGCCATCACATTAGCTTTTATGGGCGATGGTGGTGGTTATGCTATTGGCGCTCAACATTTAATCAACGCCGTGATGCGAGATGATCCGGTAACGATTATTTTGATAAATAATGCCAATTACGCCATGACTGGTGGTCAAATGGCGCCAACAACTTTAGTTGGACAAAAAGCCACAACATCGCCGAGTGGGCGAGATTGGCAAAAAGTTGGTGCACCAATCCATGGTCCGGAAATGCTAGCCCAAATTGCCTCGGAAAATGCTTATATCGCTCGTACTATTTCAACTGATATTAATGATTGTCGAGAGAAGATACGCAAGGGTTTACAAAACCAAATTGATGGCCGTGGTATTAGTTTTGTTGAAATTATTTCCATGTGTCCGATTAATTGGCACACTAACACATTAGAATCACTAAATTTTAGTGAAAAAGATATGGTAGAAGTATATCCATTAAAGGAATTCAAATGCCCGCAAAAATTATTATAGCCGGCGAAGGTGGACAAGGTGTTCAGACTATCGCTAAAATCTTAACTAAAGCTGCTCAGAAATCCGGTAAGAAAGTTTCATACTTACCTTCTTTTGGTGTCGAGCAACGCGGTGGAGTAACTTTATCCTACATTCAAATCAGTGGTAACCCCATTGCCTATCCCCGTTTTTCGAAAGCAGATTTTGTTTTAGCACTCTGTGATCGTTCAATCGAATTAGTTAAAAGTTTTATTTCTGACGGAACTTTTTTTATTTATGATAGTGCGGAAATTGATGATAAAAGTCTCAAATCAATTGAAGGCTTGGCTAAAAATTTTATTGCCGTGCCGGCTAAAAAAATGGCTCAAGAAAAATTTACTACCAAAGTTGCCAATATGATTCTACTTGGTGTTCTTTCAGCTCAGCTAAAAGATATTGATTATAAGCAGATTCAAGATAGCATTGCCAGCGAGTTAGCGGCGAAAATTAGCAAGAACCCAGAAATGAAAGATTTAAACCTTTCTGCCCTGCAAGCCGGCTCCGAATTTGCCAGCAATTACGAGAGTAAAGAAAAACTTTCCGGTAAGGTTGAGGCAGAAATCGAAAGAAATTTTGAAAAGGAAAATATTAAATGGACTCGTTTTCCCGAATACTGCAAAGGATGCTCTTTGTGTATCGTCCGCTGTCCCGTCAAAGCTCTTCAATTCTCAAAGGACTTAAACTTTTTAGGTAACCCTATGCCGATTGTAGATATGAATAAATGCATCGGTTGTGGCACTTGTCAACATATTTGTCCCGAAGGCGCAATCACGGTGGAGAAGAAATAGAAATATTCGAGAAGATAATTTAATAATTCAACTCTTTGATAAATTAATAATCTAAAATTAAATATCAAAATAACAGGTATAAATTATTCCCTTTTATCGCGGTCGCGATAAAGAGGTATGAATTATGAGAAGAACTTTGTCGGAAAAAATATTGATGGTAATAAATGCATCAGTCAAAGAAACTGCAGGTTATTTATATCCTTATAAAGGGTTTGGTGGAAGTTTTAAGAAATATCGCGGTAGTTTTTCAAAAGCGATGTTCGATCTTAAAGAGCATGGTTATTTAGAAGAAGTTGAGTTACAAAATGAAAGATATTTAAAGATTACTTCTAAAGGAAAGCTTAAGCTAATAAAAAACAAGGTTTTGAAAAATTGGGATGGTTTATGGCGGATTATTGCTTTTGATATCGAAGAAAAACGTAAAAAAACAAGAGATGTTTTTCGAAATAAATTAACTGAACTTGGGTGTCAACCTTTCCAAAAATCAGTTTGGATTACACCTAATGATATCTCATCTGAATTAGAGGAGATAATATCCATTTTAAATATCGAAAAAAACGTAGATTATTTCATTGCCAAAGCTATGACAAATAATGCAAAGTATTTAAGTTTATTTAATCTAACAGAGTAAAACCATTACCCCTTTTTCGCGACCGCGATAAAAGGGAATATGTAATAATAATTATGATTTAATGATAATTATTTAGATATTTAGTTCTGGAGTAGATTTGCAGGATTGGAAAAAATAACTCGATATGGTATAATAATTTCAGATGGGCCGTTAGTTCTCCGACGCTACCGGTCTGAGCTCCGACAGAATCGTCGGAGCAGTGGTAAAATATTTAAAAATCATGGGCCGTTAGTTCAGTGGTAGAATGTCTCCATGGCATGGAGAAGGTCCGGGGTTCGAGTCCCCGACGGTCCAAAACCACATTTAAATACCTCCAAGAAGGTATTTTTTTGATACGCTTGAAAGGAAATTCCTATCATGCGAGTGGTTTCTGTGGCATGATCCACTATATAGATTACCCATTCAATGGCTAATTGGTTTTTCCGCACCTTCAATCCTGCTCGGCTGGTTTCTTGGTTATAAACGGCTTATCGACCCACTTTTCAGCGGATTCGTGTTATCGCGCGAAGAATACACAAAAAAAGATAAGTAGTTCCGCTACTATCAATATGGCTATACTAATACCCGAAGGCAAACCTAAGTCATCGGGTTTTTTAAAAATAGATTTATTGTACTTGTTCTTCGTCTGGCTCTGTCTCACCTGGTTTTAGTTGTTCCATCGGTTTGCCGCAACAATACAGTGTTCCCTGTCCACTATCAATCACTTTGACTTTGTTGTGACAAGTCGTGCAGTGATAGACATAATCTTTGTAAGTCATTTTGATCCTTTCTTTTTAAATATACTTCTATTTTATATTAGTCATTTAAAGTTAATTAATCAAATGTTTCTACCAAAATAATACGAAAAGATCCGTGGACAGGTATCCGCGGATCTTTGAAAGATCAAAATGTTTTTGTGGCTAGTCGTCGCTGATGGCAGAACTGATTATTGCCTTGTTGTCAAAAGAGAGAATGATGTAGCAAATACTCACCACTACTACGATAGGCCAAAAGATTGTCAGGGCAAATCGCTCGTACTTGTAATATCGATGTTCCGGAGAAACCAGTCGATTGAACTTTTTTTCGTAATACAAGCATCCCGCCCAATACGTAATACTACATACGATCCATAGAATCTGAAGTAGCATCTTACTTTCCTCCCCATCCTTGGTAGAAATACCGACCAGACTTTTTTCAGTTTAACATAAATTCTACTAATAGTCCATCAACAAACAAAAATCATCCTATTCGCACTGACCGAATAACCCGATACTTGTATCGGGGATGAAGGCCTATAAATAGTTGTCGGCGGAGCCGACACTTTGTCGAAAGGAAGCTGCCCAGATGCCCCGTGGCTTGCCACGGGGTCGGCTTCACTTTCCGAGTACCATTTTCGAAAAAGCATAAAGAATGAAACTTAAAATTAGACAGGCTAACAATATAAAAATAACCATATTGAGAACCGGTGAAAGTTGAAGAAAAATGACATTAAGGTGACTAAAACCAAAAGATGTGAATCGTATCAGTAAATAAAAGATTGCAGATAAAAATATCACTGGTATCATCATGTTGCGCAAATCTTGCCAGCTAGGAGTCATGGTAACTAAGACAGATAATAATAGATAAATGATGACAATATTGAGCCAATTCTTCCAATCAATGGCTAAAACAATCGTTTTAAAATTAAAATACATCGCCGACAGATCTAAATTATTTCCCAATTGAATTCTTTTGGCTAAAAAATAAAAAACTAAAATTCCCGCCACTAGTGGTGCTAGAGATATAATAACCGGACCAATAATCGGAATAAACGGCGGATTGTGCTTAACACTGCCGCCATCTTTATCAAAAAATGATATTTTTACCACTTTGGCACCAGTAATGAAACAAGCTAAAGCGTGGGAAAGTTCGTGTATTATTACACCCGGAGCTACAAAAAGGCGCCAGCGGTAGCCTAAAAATGACCGACTCAAAAAATAGTTAGTTAAGTATGCCGTCAACAACAAAACCGCTAATAATATAAAGAAATTAAGCATTGATTCTATTCTACTTTAAAGATATTGGTTTTAGAATACTTTTATGGTAAAATTTAAGTATGGAAAATTATGGTCCTTCGGACGCGGAATTTACAAGTAAATATAACCCCCAAGAAATTGAGAAAAAATGGCAAAAAATCTGGGAAGAAACTGGACTCTATCAAGCCCAGGAAGACCCTGAAAAAGAGAAATACTATTGTTTAGACATGTTTCCTTATCCTTCCGGTAGTGGCTTACATGTGGGTCACTGGCGTGGCTATGTTTTATCCGATATGATTGCCCGCTATCAAAGATTGAATGGTAAGAATATTCTTTACCCAATGGGTTTTGACGCCTTTGGTCTGCCAGCCGAAAATGCTGCTATCAAAGCTAAATCACATCCGGAAAAATTTACCGATGAGGCAATTGTGAATTTTCGTCGTCAAATTAGACAAATTGGAACTATGATTGATTGGTCTAGAGAAATAAATACTTCAAAACCAGGTTACTACAAATGGACTCAATGGCTTTTTTTGCAACTCTATAAAAACGGTTTAGCTTACAAGAAAAAAGCGCCGGTCAATTGGTGCCCTTCATGCCAAACAGTTTTAGCTAATGAGCAAGTGGTTTCTGGACAGTGCGAAAGATGTGACTCAATAGTCGAAAAGAAAGATCTAACTCAATGGTTTTTTAAAATTACTGATTATGCTGAAGATTTGTTAAAAGATTTAGATGATCTTGATTGGCCTGAAAAAACTAAAACGCTCCAACGCAACTGGATTGGCAAATCCGATGGAGCCATGGTAAAATTTGATGTCCATAATTCTAATCAAAAAATTGAGGTTTTCACTACTCGCCCAGACACTTTATGTGGCGCAACTTTTATGGTTTTAGCCCCCGAACATCCCATAGTCGACCGCATTGCAGCCCCAACGCAAAAAGCTGACATAGATGCTTATCGCGAAAAAGTCAAAAAGGAAAATGAAATTGATCGCACATCAACCGATAAAGAAAAAACCGGAGTTTTTACTGGCGCTTATGCTATCAATCCCTTAAATTCCAAGCAAATGCCAATTTGGCTTTCTGATTATGTCCTAATGAGTTATGGTACTGGTGCTGTCATGTGTGTCCCGGCTCACGATCAACGTGATTTTGATTTTGCCACAAAGTTTGGTTTAGATATTGTGCAAGTTATTTCAAAAGACGGTCGTGAAGTTAAATTAGACGTCGCTTTTGAAGAACTAGGTCAATTAATTAACTCCGGCAAATACGATGGCTTAAAAAGTATTGAAGCCAAAAAGAAAGTTACTGACGATTTGGAAAAAGATGGTCTTGCCGCTCCTGCGATAAATTATCATTTGAGGGACTGGCTTATTTCGCGTCAACGTTACTGGGGCGCACCAATCCCCATGGTTTATTGTGAAAAATGTGGCGAAGTGCCGGTACCCGAAGATCAATTACCAGTGGAATTACCTTCTGATATTGATTTTTCACCCAAAGGTGAATCACCCCTTAAAAGTTCTGATACTTTCACCCAAACTACTTGTCCCAGTTGTGGCGGTAAGGCTACACGTGAAACAGACACAATGGACACTTTTGTATGTTCGTCGTGGTATTATTTACGCTATACTGATCCCAATAATGATAATCTGTTTGCCAGTCAAGATAAATTGAATTATTGGATGCCAGTAGACTTTTATTTTGGCGGGATTGAACATGCCGTCCTACATCTTCTTTATGCCCGTTTCATCAGTAAGGCCTTAACTAAACTCAAATTAGTTTCTTACTCTGATAATGGTGAACCTTTTAAAAAACTTTTTAACATCGGCATGATTTATCTTCACGGTGCCAAAATGAGTAAATCAAAGGGTAATGTAGTCTCACCCGATGAATTAATCGAAAAGTACGGTACCGACGCACTAAGAGGTTACGAATTGTTTATTGGGCCTGCTGATATGGACAGTGAATGGCAAGTTCAAGGAATTGTGGGGATTTCAAGATTTTTAGAAAAAGTTTATACTGTCTTTCAACAACCTTTTACTAATACAGACCAAAAGAATCCTCTTGTCGAGAAAGCTATCAAAACAGTTACTTTAGAAATTGAGTCCGTTCGACCAAATACCGCTATTAGCCATTTAATGGAATTATTTAACGCCTTAAAAAAAGAAGATCAACTATCAAAAGTTGACGCAGAAAAAATTGCAATTTTATTAAGTCCATTTTTCCCACACTTGGCCGAAGAATTATGGCAAAAGATGGAACATGATAAGAGCATATTTTTTGAGAAATGGCCAAATTTTGATGAATCATCGATGATTATCGAAAAAATCAATTTACCGATTCAGATAAACGGCAAGGTCAGAGATATTATGGAAATCTCTCCCAATCATAACGAAGAAGAAATTAAGCAATTAGCTCTCAAGCTACCCAAAATCAAAGAAGCATTGGATGGCAAAATTGTGATAAAAGTTATCTATGTCTCTGGTAAAGTTCTGAATTTTGTGTTAAAATAATAAAGTAAAAGTAAATTACGGAGATAAAATGGCAGAACCAAAAAAACGGCTTACATCTGCGCGATCAGGCGCAAGACGAAGCCACTTAGCAAAAAAAGCGAAAAAGCTAACGAACTGCACCAAATGTCAGGCAGTTATTCCATCCCATCAAGTTTGTCCTAAATGTGGTTTTTATAATGGACAGGATGTTTTAGAATTAGAACGCAAAGAAAAAGAAAAAGCCGAAAGAAGAAAAGTCGAAGAGAAAGATCATGAATAGACATTTATCACGTGTCATAATTATGCAAACACTTTACGAATGGGATTTTCGTCCTGAGGCCCATTTAAGTGAAATAAAACAGCGCAATATTGATAATTACAACGAGGATGCTGACCAAGTTTTTATTGATGAAACGATTAATGAGGTAGTAAAAAAAGTTAAAGATATAGATAAGTTAATTATTGAAGCAGCGCCGGAATGGCCATTAGAGCAAATTTCAGCGATAGATAAAACTATTTTACGCATTGCAATTTACGAAATTCTGCATTCAGATGACGTCCCACCAAAAGTAGCAATCAATGAGGCAGTTGAATTAGGTAAAACATTCGGCGGCGAAAACTCTTCAAAGTTTATCAATGGAGTACTCGGTACTATCTATCGCAAAAGTCCAAAATATATCTCAGAAGATGATGTACAATTGGAAAAGGAGAAGAAATAATGGAAAAAACTAAAAGTAATTTAGCAGTTTTTGAAAAAAAGATTAATATTCAATTTAAAAATAAGGATTTACTCACTCAGGTTTTTGTTCATCGGTCATATTTAAATGAGAATTCCGCTTTCAAGCTGGATCACAACGAGCGATTAGAATTTTTGGGCGACGCTGTATTGGAATTAATGGTGACAGAAGAACTCTATAAAAAATTACCAAACCCCGAGGGAGAACTCACGAATATTCGTTCAGCTTTAGTTAAAGGCAAGACTCTGTCTGATTTAGCCGCTGATTTAGACTTGAATCTCTATTTAATGCTTTCACGTGGCGAAGGCAAATCTGAAGGAAAAGCTCGACAAATTATTTTAGCTAATGCTTTCGAAGCCTTAGTTGGTGCTATTTATCTAGATCAAGGCTTTGAAGTTACAAAGAAATTTATTATGAACGTACTAATGAATAGATTGCAGGACGTGATTGATCAAAAACTCTATCTCGACCCTAAAAGTCATCTGCAAGAACTATCTCAAGCTGACTTTGGTGTTACACCAAATTACAAAGTTATTAGTGAAAGTGGTCCAGACCATAACAAAATATTTTTAGTCGGTTGTTTTTTAGATGATAGAAAAGTCAGCGAAGGTAGTGATTCCTCTAAACAATCTGCTGAAGCGGTAGCAGCAACTAGCGCATTGCAAAAATGGAAAGAAATTTCTCCGAAAAATTAGATCACTATATGTTTTCTTAATTTTAAATAAATATCACGAGCTCTTTTTCTTATTTCATCCTTCTCAACAAATTCCAAAGGCAGTTTTGGGTCCTTTTTTAAAATCATGGCATACTCAAAAATAAGTTTTTTACTATTATATCTATCGCCATTACCCTTACCCATATTTTTTAAGGCTCGCTGGGCATTTAAGATGAAATGTTCTAGTGATAAATTAATATCTGGTAAATTCCAAGCCTTATTAATTATTTGCTGATTTAGCGACGGAGTAGATGAAACTTCGAAGAATTTAATAGCATTTTCTAATTTTAATTTCTGACTTATTTCTTCAATATCTTTTTTAATATCGCTAGGCGAGATCCAGACGCTAGC
>Ga0209429_10001947_pt1 | contig 12460 bp, 9 predicted proteins | sample BarGraNGADG00212_3_FD_184493 | JGI IMG/M metagenome (GOLD analysis project Ga0209429, IMG submission 184493) | Arctic peat soil microbial communities from Barrow, Alaska - Barrow Graham LP Ref core NGADG0004-212 (SPAdes) (version 2) | ecosystem: Environmental > Terrestrial > Soil > Wetlands >... | reverse complement strand
CTAAATCGAAGGGTTCAGGTGAGGCTGAGAAAAAAGCTGTAAGAATATTGAAATTTGGCAGTACTGAAAATTTGGGTAAAACAATTAAGTATGGACCGTGGAGAATGCTAAATAACTTTACATTGCCAGTTTATAATTTTGATGAGTTTTATAGTTATGGATCAAAGGATAATAAAGAACCGAGGGGCGGATCGGGAAATGTAAAACAAGTAAACAGAGTCAATCCTGATCTGGTGAGTATATTGAAATTAAGTCAGAATGCACAACTTACTGTTCTTCTTGGTCAACAATATTCAGTTCAGGTTGGGTATTTTAATTTTGATAAAAATGCTTTTTCAGCAATGCAAAAAATTACAACGATTACTAGTCTACCTGTAATTGTAATAATAAAAAATGGGATTTACCATATTCTGGTTGAAGGCTTTTCCGGGTTAAGAGATGCAAATTTATTTATTATACAACTGGCAAAAATAGGATATCAGGGGAATGTTGTTAAAATAAATACTCCTGTAAAAGTTGTTAATACAGCTCTTTAACAGGAGTATTGATATGAAGGGAGATATTTTACTTTCTTTTAGTTCTGCTCCAGATGATACTTCTCAATTTTAGCATTCAGGGTTGGGCGACTGATATCCAAAATACGTGAGGACTCTACTCTGTTCCATTTTGTTTGATCGAGGATCTTCTTGATATGATATGCTTCAATGTCTGACAGTGATTTAAGATTAGGCATCTTTTCTCCGTCTCCGTTTTCAGAGGGATCCCTAAAGTTCAACATGATGTTTTCTTTCTGTAAAACATCACTCTTTGAAACTACAATTGCTTGTAAAAGTGTGTTTTCAAGCTCACGAACATTGCCATACCAATCGTGTTCCTTCAACATTTCAATTACTCCTTCTCCAATCTTAACTACATTTTTGTTGAACTTTTTATTCAGCTTGCGAAGGAAATGGATTACCAGCCCACCAATGTCTTCTTTGCGATCGCGTAGTGGAGGAATCTGGATAGTAAAAACTTTTAAACGGTAGTAAAGATCCTCCCTAAATTTACCCTCTTTGATCAACTCCTCAAGATTACGGTTAGAAGCTGCAATGATACGTGCTTTCATGGGAATAGTTGCTTCTCCACCAACTTTTTCAAATTCCTGTTCCTGGATTACACGCAATAGCTTTACCTGCGTGTTTAATGAGATTTCTGAGATCTCATCTAGCAGTATCGAGCCTTCTCCGGCCAGTTCAAACTTTCCTTTTTTATCTCTGATAGCCCCGGTGAATGAGCCTTTGACATGCCCAAAAAGTTCGCTTTCCAACAGGGATTCAGCCAGAGCGCTACAGTTAACAGTAACCAGTGGTTGATCTTTTGTGACGCCTGTATAGTGAATGAGGCGTGCAATCAATTCCTTCCCGGTTCCGGTGTCACCAAGTATCAGTACATTTACTTTATTCAGAGAAATACAACCAATCTTTTTGAAAACCTCTTTCATCGGAGGTGTGTTTCCAACCAGGATATTTTCTTCGGAAACATTACTCGAAAATACATCTTCGTTAACAACCATGTCGAGGTTGCTACTCAGACTTGCTGAGTTAAGCGCAACTCTGATGGCAGATTTTAAGACATTATGATTTACGGGTTTTTCCAGATAGTCGAATGCCCCCATCTGGATGGCTTTAATGATATTTTCAGTATCACTGAAACCGGTAATCATAATGACCGGAATCCCTGTTTTCATTTTTACGATGGCCTGTAATACATCCAGACCACTCAAACCGGGCATCTGGAAATCAGTGATCACGAGATCAGGATGTTCGCTTTTTACGAGTTCTAATCCTTTTTCGCCACTTGGCGCTTCTAAAAGATGATAGCCTTCTTTAATAAGAACTTCTTTCAATATTATCCTAAAAGTCTTGTCATCATCAATGATCAGAATTTTCTTCATTTTTGAAATGGTTAAAATGTTTTTTCAATTAAAAACTACATAGTTTGGCCAAGTTAAAACAGTTATTCTAAATCTAATATCTTTTGGTTTTTAGGGGGAAACACAAAAGCAACATCATTCATACTTTAAATCCAAATGGATTTTTTTATAATATAGAAGAAAGAAAACAATATTATTCTTTCCGTTTCAAATATACGTATATTATCATAAAAATTACAAAGGGTATAAAAAAATATTTTACGGGTGTAAATAATTATTATTTCACTCCTGGCGAATGGTTTGTTCATGACTTTATAATGACTACAATATCCTAACTTTTATAATGAAATTAAATGATTAATTTTAAACAATTGGCATTTAATTTGATGCATAACAGTTAACGTATCAAAAACATACAATATGAAAACGCTTGGTATCATTGGGTTTTTGCTGATTGTGCTATGTGCTTGTTCTTCTCAAAAAGATATAGTTAAGATTGCTCCGGCAAAGCATATAGCAATAATTGATAGTACCGAATATGAACTTCTTGTTTTTGACCCACAATTTGAAACCTGGTTTCAAATAAACTATAGTCCGGCTAAAGATCACTCAAATGAATACTATCAGAGCTGGAATAATCAGTATGTTACGGACTGGAATTATCATTATATGGCCGGACACTACTCAAATGTATTCGAAAATTATATCGATTACGATGATTTAGTGAATTATGGAATCGAATTGAACAGAAAACTCTATTACTATTTCAGGTATGTTGAGACTTATCTAAAGGTGCAAATATTGTTGGTTGGACAGAAGAATACAACATAACAGAATTATAGAAGATTAGATTATTGGTTACAGCCTTGGATGGCCACAAGGGCCATCCCTACATTTGAAATCCTCAATCCGTCATTTGTAATACTATAAGTAGGTAAGATAAACTTCTTTTAGGAATTTTTCCTCAAGCAGACGTGCTATACGCTTTACTACTGTACGCCTGATTTCTAATTCAACAGGGAGATTCGGATCCTGATGTGCTATATTTATTCTGGTACCGATTATCAATGTGATTTCATCACTCTCTAATAAAAATTTTACGATCTGATCAGCAGGTCCTTTACCAAGGCGGGTGTTATTATCGTATTTTTTCAGGATTTCATTGACTTTACCCAATGTGAGGATGCCTTCGGTTATTAAATCTATTCCCTGCATATAGGCTATAGGTGGTAACTCTGGATCATCAAATTCAAAGCTATCGGTGATACGTTCACCCAGTTCTCTTGCGATAATATCACCGGTGGTTGCTCCACAGATAATTTTACTTCCGGTAAAATTACGAACGATATCTCCCAGTTGCTTATCATTCTCTTCATTAAACGGAGGTCCTGTACAGATTAAAAGCTTCCGTGGATCACGAAGATAGCAGACTACACAACTGGTGTCGTCCTTACTGTGATAAAAGTCGTTTACATGGGCCATATTAACCACCTTGGCAGCTAATTTCGGAGCCGAGATCTCCGGATCTTTGTTTACCTGAAGTTCAACATAAGCTGCCATCAGATCAACTCCCCAGCCAAAAGGATATTTTTCAGACCCCATTCCTGATTGTGCCACACCATCACTCCAAAAGACAATCCGGTCTTCTTTGCGTGGATAAAAGCTGCATGTGCGCAATTGTTTGTCTTTATTCAATTCGCTCTGCATGGTGATCGTCTTCCAGTTAGGCGTAAAAAGATGCTGTCCCCTGACGACTATACAATGTGGATTGTCATATTCCATGATATGCACCATCCCGTCCATTTCAATATCTACAATGGTGAAAGTGGAATAGCTGATGTGCCTGTCACTGCAAACCGGCAGGGTATTCATGATGATTTCTGCTGTTCTTTCTATTTCTTTGTGTTCTTTGGTGAAGTTGAGCGCCATGGTTGCCGTAAGGGTAGCCAGTACATTGGCCTTAACGCCATGACCCATGCCATCGGAAAGAACAACCACTACACGGTTCTCTTCCTTGATGCGGCTGGATAGAAATACATCGCCGCAAATGCGTTCACCGTCATAATACTTCTGTTGACAATTGACTTCAATATGGAATTTAGCATCCATCGTTACCTCAATCTTCCTTTTTCTTTGTCTTATGGCTCTCGATGACTGAATTCAGCATCTTCTCTGTTTTTGCAGCTCCTTCACCCAATAGGAAAGCGATTTGCTGAACCATCTGCATGTTTTCATTGATGACTTCGCTGACACGACTTATGACTTCTTCTTTCTGGACTTCGGGTGCTGCAATATCACGGATGATGGCTCCGACAATCTTGCCTTTTCGGATTGGAAATATTGAAACACTCAATACAGTATCTTCATAATGAACATCACGGTTTACAACATCTTCATCTGATTGAAAAACAAATGAAAATAGATTGTAAAACTGGTAGGGGAGGAGCGTCTTCAGATCAGCTCCAACCAGACCGGGGATTATTTCATTTATATCTCTGGCATCGTCGCCCAGTAAATCAATAAAGCTTTTGTTCGATTCAATGATCTTGAGTTTGTCATCTGCAATTACAACTCCTGATGGGATCTTTTGTAACATGGCAGAAACCGTTTCCGAGGCTTCTTTTGCCAGTAATTGTTCACGTCGGGCAATCTTTTCAGAAACCTGAAGCGCATCCTGTGTCTTGGCAAGCTTTTCGTTGGTGATCTTGAGTGCCTTAATATATTCCTGACGGTTCCGGAGTGTGAAATTTACACACATATCTGTGCGGGCAAGGCCCTGAGCCACTGCAATTGCAAAGTCATGGCACGATGGGTATCCACAGGCTCCACAGCCCACTGCTTCGTCCTGATCCTTTTTGCCAAGTAACTTAAATACTTCACCAATCTGTTCTTCTCCCGGCATTGCTAATCGCTTATCGTTGATCTGAAATGTGCGTGAGAAGTCAAGAGAATCATATTCTTTGATATGTTGATTCCATTGGTCAAGATCAAATGTCTTGAGCCGCTTTCTGGAGTATTTGGTAACCAGAGTCCGACGGAGGAACTTATCCCCGTTTGAAGAGGTCCCGGGTCCCATTAAGCATCCATCACAATAAAACAGGTTAAAGTGGTTGTTGATGTGTTCAAGATGTTGTTCAAACTCCCGTAATGCATTTAGCGCATTGTCTCTCCCTTCAGCAGTAATGACTGATGAAGTGAGAAGGTCTTCACTGATCCCCCCGGCCTGTAGAAGACCGTTACTGATCGGATAAAGCGATCCTTTGTATCCGATAGGTTCATCAAACTCTGTAAACTCCTGATTGCTTTCTGAGATCGAAAATTCTTTAAACATTTCACGCAGTTCTTTAAATGTAAGAACTGCATCTACATGCCCATCTTCTTCTGAAGTAGCTGCTTCTTTTTTATAATCTATACATGGGCCAATGTAGACCATCTTGACTTCAGCGCCATATTTCTGATGCACTACTTTGGCAGATGCTATCATTGGAGAAATTATCGGAGCCAGGTTCTCTACAAGTTCAGGATGGTATTTTTCGATCATCCCAACTATAGCGGGGCAACAGGAAGAGATATAATATTTTCCTTTGAAGTTGGTAAACAGTTCAAAATACTTTCTTGCAACAAGATCAACAGCGAAGGCTGCCTCTATGACATAAGTGAATCCAAGAGCCCTGATCATCGATACAAACTTGCGGTAATCGGTGATGTCTGAAAACTCACCGGATATACTGGGGCCACAAACTGCTGCTACAGGTTGCCCTGATTGTAGTAACGCTTTGACTCCTTCCCTTGCATCGTCATAAACAACTGCATCAGCTGAGCATGCAATAACGCAACTCCCGCAGCCAATACAACGATCGGCTACTATGAAAGGTGTTGCTTGTGTCGCTTTTACCTCTATGGCTTTAACAGGGCATATACGAACACAGGCGTATGATTGTTTGCATTTGTTCTCAAGTATTCTTACCAGCGCCATGCGATGTGGTTTACAGATCAGATTATATGGTCAAAACTCTTTACCATCAAATCAATCACATTGTTATGATCAACATGTTCATAAACATTTCCGGCAATCTTTATTTTCGGACCATTCTCACAGCTACCGAAACAGTGACCACCATGAAAATAAACTTTTTCTTCCAGATGATTTTCAGCGATATATTGTTTAATAGTATCGACTGTTTTTTTGTTTCCCCTCGAAAAACAGGAACTGCCAAGGCAGATCATTATTTCAATCCTGTTATCTTCCATGTCATTTATTGCAAATTAATCCCAAATTATCATCCCTTTTAAGTTTGAACGATAATTATTTTAAAATATTGGTTTTTCAGCTGTAAAATTACCTGTTTGTTCTTTATTAAACGACTAAAAAATTTTAAAACGGTATCCTGATCTTCTTTATATTGTAACATTTTATAAAAAATGCAAAATTCTGTTTAAAATGATTATAAATTTGATAGTACTCAGGTTCTGAATTTAATGTTAATTTTATGAATAATGTATTGTTATTCAGTGTGTAAGTCTCATTGTTGATGAGTACAAAGATACAAATTTCCTGTTAAGAAAGTAACAGTGTTATTTTTATAACAAAATAGTAATTGTAATATGCTAATCGTTTGCTATATTTACGACGAAGACTTGATTCTCTTTTGTTTAATTTAAGCATTCAACTATGGGCAGGGCTATTAGAGAACTACTTGAAAATCAGCCTAATTTGAACCGTGACCGTCTCATTCCAATTCTTCAGGAGATTCAGGATGAGAATGGTTATCTTTCAGAAGAGGCCATTATAGTGACAGCAGAATTTTTAAAGCTTCCCACGAGTAAAATATATGGGGTTGCAACCTATTATGACCAGTTCAGATTTGAACCCCGGGGAAAATATCATATCCGGATTTGCAGAGGGACTGCATGCCATGTAGAAGGTTCACTCAATTTCCTGAATGAATTGGAAAAATTATTGAAGATAAAATCCGGTCAGACTTCGCGGGATGGATTATTCAGCCTTGATATTGTAAGATGTATCGGCGCTTGCGGGTTAGCTCCCGTAATGGATGTCAATGAAGAATTCTATACAGGTTTTAGCATTTCTGATCTTTCCCGTATTATCAATACTTATCGTATAAAGGAATAGCTATGATAGTTCAGAACAACGATTTGAAATTGAAACTCCGGGCATTTCTGAATAATGCAACTTCTGTTCAGCAGAAGACAGATATTGATCTGTTAAGTCTGATCTTGCGTGAGAGAGTTGAGAAGCCGGTCATATATCTCGGGACCTCTACCTGTGGAATGGTTGCAGGAGCAGGTAAAACATTGCAGGCAATCAATAATTACCTCACAGAAAAAGAAATTAATGCCGAAGTCGTTGAAGTTGGTTGTATTGGCCTTTGTTCAGTAGAACCTGTTTTGGATGTTCAGTTGCCTGGTAGGGCACGTGTTTCTTTTCAAAGGGTTACAGCTGATAAGGTCGACTATATCCTTGATGGCGTCCTGAACAATGAGTTACCGGCTGAAGATGTGTTTTATCAATATCCTCAGACAAAATCAGAACCCTGGCCCAAGGTTCCATTTATCAATCAGATTCCCTTCTTTGCCAATCAAAATCGGATTGTATTGAAGAACTGCGGAATCATCAATCCTGCTGATATTGTAGAATATATTGCCGGTGGAGGATATCGTGCTTTAGTTAAGACGATCAGAAACTACACTTCAGAAAAAGTTTGTGCTATTGTCGAAGAGTCAGGACTCAAAGGTAGGGGAGGTGGAGGATATCCTACAGGTCTGAAATGGAAAACCACATTGATGACTGCAGATGATGATAAATTTATGATCTGTAATGCCGATGAAAGTGATCCCGGAGCATTTATGGACAGAGCCCTCATAGAAGGCGATCCTCACAGAGTTATTGAAGGTATTGCAATTGCAGCATATGCAATCGGTGCAGGGAAAGCATATATCTATATCCGCGCTGAATACGATCTTGCCTTCAAACGCATGAAAAATGCATTGCAACAGGCTTATGATTTTGGTGTGCTTGGGAATAATGTGATGGACAGTGGCGTAAATGTCTTCATTTCTGTTCGACAGGGTGCAGGCGCTTTTGTTTGCGGCGAAGAGACTGCCCTGATAGCAAGTATAGAAGGACGCAGAGGAATGCCTCGCAACAAACCTCCTTACCCGGCTGAACATGGTTTATTTGAGAAGCCAACTGTCGTAAACAACGTTGAAACACTTGCCAATATTCCTTCTATTCTTGATAATGGCCCACAGTGGTTTGCTTCTATTGGAACTCAGTCGAGTAAAGGAACAAAAGTCTTTGCCATGTCGGGTAAGATTAAAAATACGGGCCTTGCTGAAGTCAGCATGGGTACTTCCTTGCGTGATCTTGTCTTTACAATCGGAGGTGGGATAAAGAAAGCAAAAAGATTCAAAGCTTTGCAGATTGGCGGACCATCAGGTAGTTGTATGCCGGAATCTTTACTTGACACCCGGGTAGATTATGACGAATTAAAACTTAACGGACTCATGATGGGTTCGGGAGGTATAGTCGTCATGGATGAAGATACCTGCATGATTGATATAGCAAAGTTCTTCACAGACTTTTTGCAAAAAGAAAGCTGTGGTAAATGTATTCCCTGTCGTGAAGGTACAAAACGGATCCTGGAGATTCTCAGACATATTACAATGAAGCCCGGTGACGAAAAAGGTCATGAAACCCTTGAGCGTTTTAAAGGCGTCATGCAGTTGGAAAATCTGGCCGGTGTAATCCGTGATACATCTCTTTGTGGCCTTGGAAGGACTGCACCAAATCCTGTGCTCAGTACCCTTCGTTGGTTCAGAGATGAATATGAAGAACATATTTTTGATCGTAAGTGCCGTGCCGGTATCTGTCGTGAGTTACGAACATTTAGTATAGACGTTGAAAAGTGTACAGGTTGCACGGCTTGCTATAAGAAATGTCCGGAGAATGCAATTGTAGGGTCACCAAGGTTACCACATTTTATTATTGCCGATAAGTGTATCGGTTGTGGTATCTGTTTTGATACCTGCAAGTTTGTGGCTATTTCAGTTTCATAAAGTAAAAATTCAGTCGATGATTTTTGATATTGAAGTCAATAACAAAACCATAAAGGCAAAGAGAGGGGAGAGTATCCTGCAGGCGCTAAACCGCAATGGGATAAAAGTACCCACCCTCTGTTTCATGGAAGATTTTACTCCAACCGGGGCCTGCAGAATGTGTGTTGTGGAAGTTGAAGGTCATGTCGATCTTATTCCTGCATGTTCTCATCCGGTTGAAGAATGGATGAAAATTAAAACCCATTCTCCACGGGTTATCCTTGCCCGTAAAACGATTGTTGAGCTCTTACTGGCCAATCATCCCGACGACTGTCTTTATTGTATCAGGAATGGAAATTGTGAATTGCAAAACTTTGCAGAGGAACTTGGAATCAGGGAACGTCGTTTTTCAGGAAAAAGAAATAAATATAAAATAGATCAGGCCAGTTCTTCTATTGTAAAAGATCAGGCAAAATGTATTCTCTGTGGTCGATGTGTACGTGTTTGTGAAGAACAAATGACTGTTTCGGCTCTTGAATTTATCAAAAGAGGAAGCAAAATGGTCATAGGGACTACTTTTGACAAGCCTATAAACCTTTCGAGTTGTATAAACTGTGGTCAATGTACCATTGCATGTCCGACAGGATCTTTATATGAAAAAGATCATCTGGCTGCTGTTTACGAAGCTTTGCACAATCCACTTAATCATGTTGTCATACAATATTCACCTACTATTTCTGTCACTTTAGCCGAAGAGTATGATCTAAAGCCGGGAAAAGATGTTAATGGAATGCTCAATGCCATCCTACATAAAATCGGTTTCGACAAAGTATTTGAAACAGCTTTCGGAGTTGATCTGGCTATCAATGAACTGGCAGCTGAATTGCTCAACCGGATTAAGAAGGGCAATTCTCTGCCTATGCTTTCGGGTGATTGTCCTGCCTGGGTGAAGTATCTTGAACAAGTCAATCCTGAAATGTTATCACTGTTGACTACCTGTAAATCTCCGCAACAGATGACTGGTGCAATCAGTAAATCGTTTTATGCTGAGACACGACAGATTGATCCTGAGAAGATTGTGATGGTTTCAGTCATGCCATGTACAGCTAAGAAATTTGAAGCACAACGTGAAGAGATGATACAAAAGGGTATCGCTGACGTTGATATTGTCATTACTACAAGAGAATTGAGCCGGATGATTCGTTTACATGGGATCAATATTCAACAGATTGAACCTGAAACTGCCGATATTCCCATGGGTAGTCGTTCTTCAGTCGCTAAGATCGCAGGCATAGCCGGTGGCGAAACCGAAGCGCTTTACCGAACACTTCATTTCATGATAACCGGAAAAGAGTCTGAATTCTTTAAGCTATCTGAAGCCAGAAATGTTAGAGGTCGTAAGGAATTCAAGATCGAGATCGGAGAATATGTTTTTGGATTTTGTATTGTTAATGGATTAAAATATGTGAAACCCCTGTTGGATGAAATTGCTGCCGGTAAGAATGACCTGCATTTTATCGAAGTAATGGCTTGTCAGGGTGGTTGTGTAAATGGTGGTGGGCAAACTGTGATTACCGATAAATCATTGATAAAAGTCAGATCAAGGACGCTGTACGAAATTGAAGAAAAAGAATCAGTTAAATCAGCTCACAAAAATCAGGGAGTACTGGAGCTTTATAAGAATTATCTGGGTAAACCACTGAGTGAGCGTTGTATGACACTTTTACATACCACTTATAAAGAGCGTGATGTATTGTTGTAATTTTAGATTCAAGCTTTAAAACATAAATAACGTGGAGATTAAAGGATATGCCAGGCGCAGACAATTGGTTTTTACACTGAAAGATCGGTGTAGAGTTTGCTATACATGTGTTCGGGAGTGTCCTGTCAAAGCAATCCGAATCGTCAATGGTCAGGCCGAAGTAATGCATCAACGTTGTATTGGTTGTGGCAGTTGCGTTAAAGTATGTAGTCAGGAAGCCAAAGTATATGTCCAGACTATCGATGAAGTTGTTGAATTTTTAAATGCTCCCGGCAAAGTTGCTGCAATGCTGGCTCCTAGCTTCCCAGCCGAATTTATTGATATTCCTGATTATCATATTCTGATTGGAATGATCAGGAAACTGGGTTTTGAATATGTCACAGAAGTTGGATTTGGAGCAGATATGATTGCCAGGGAATATAGTCGTGTGCTGAGTGATCACAGCTCTGAACCTTGTATCTCATCAGATTGTCCAGCAGTTGTTTATTTTGTTGAACACTATCATCCCGATAGTGTCAAATCGTTGGCTCCCATTGCCTCGCCTATGGTTGCTATGAACAGAATTGTCCATAAAAAGTATGGAGATGATGTCAAAACGATTTTCATTGGCCCTTGTGTTGCCAAGAAGGCTGAGTCGGATGAAATAGACGAGGTCATCACCTTTCGTGAATTAAGGGAAATGTTCGAGATGTTTAATATCACTCCTGATCAGATTGAACCTACTGATTTTGATCCTCCTCATGCTGGAAAAGGAGGGATATTCCCTGTAAGCCGTGGACTGCTTCAAACTACAAATGTTGCTGAAAGTATCATAGATGGTTTGATTATCATTGCCGGTGGCAGATTGAAAATGCGGGAAGCTGTTAAAGAGTTCGAAGATGGAGACCTTGGTCAGCAACATCTTGAAGTATTGTGTTGTGAAGGGTGTATTATGGGGCCCGGCATGTCGAAAGGCGGTAAGCGATACATCCGTCGTAAGCAGGTTGGTAATTATGTTTCACAACGGTTGCATGATCTGGATAAAGATCAGTGGAAAAGGGATATCCGTGAGTTCAGTAGTGTTGATTTCTCCCAGACGTTTGAACCACTCGACAGACGTTTACAAACTCCTTCTGCTGACCTGATTGAAAAAGCCTTGCAAACAATGGGCAAGTACACCGAAAAAGATCATCTGAATTGTGGCGCCTGTGGTTATGATACCTGTTTTGAACATGCAATGGCTATTGCAGAAGGATTGGCAGAAACCGAGATGTGTTTGCCCTACACGATCGAAAGTCTGCACAGTACTATCCAGGCTTTGAATATTTCAAATGAAAGTCTTGAAACTGCACAGCAGGCACTTCGCCAAAGTGAAAAGCTTGCAGGAATGGGACAATTGTCAGCCGGTATAGCCCATGAGTTGAACAATCCGTTAGGAGTGATCACCATGTACAGCAATATTTTGCTTGATGAGTTGCCTGAAGATCATCCCATGCGAAAAGATCTGGCTTTGATCTCAGAACAGGCTGATCGTTGTAAGAAGATTGTTGGGGGACTGCTCAACTTTGCACGTAAGAATCAGGTTTATCTGGTTGAGACAAATATGCTGGCATTTATCAAAAAGAGTCTCGATTCCATCATACATCCCAAATCTATTGAGCTTGTATTTACACACAATCTCTCAAATCCGATGGCTTTTGTAGATAATGATCAGATGATGCAGGCATTAACCAATCTTGAAAAAA
>Ga0209429_10001946_pt1 | contig 12462 bp, 8 predicted proteins | sample BarGraNGADG00212_3_FD_184493 | JGI IMG/M metagenome (GOLD analysis project Ga0209429, IMG submission 184493) | Arctic peat soil microbial communities from Barrow, Alaska - Barrow Graham LP Ref core NGADG0004-212 (SPAdes) (version 2) | ecosystem: Environmental > Terrestrial > Soil > Wetlands >... | reverse complement strand
CTGCGCCAGGCCGAGCATGTCGGCGCGTTCCACGACGAGCGTGTTGGCGCTGGGGATGTCGATGCCGCTCTCGATGATCGACGTCGTGACCAGCACGTCGGCCTCGCCGGCCAGGAACGAGAGCATCGCCTTTTCCAGGGCGCGTTCGTTCATCTGCCCGTGCGCCACGAGGATGCGCGCGGACGGCGCCAGCTCGCGCACGTGCTCGGCCGCCGCGTCGATGGTCTCCACGCGGTTGTGCAGGTAGAACGCCTGACCCTCGCGCGCGAGCTCCTTCTCGAAGGCGATGCGCACGAGGTCGTCGCGGTACTCGCCGATGTAGGTGCGGATCTCGTGGCGCCCGCGGGGCGCCGTCTCGATCACCGAGATGTCGCGAATGCCGGTGAGCGACATCTGCAGGGTCCGCGGGATGGGCGTCGCCGAGAGGCTCATCACGTCGACCTGCAGCTTGAGGCTGCGCAGCAGCTCCTTCTGGCGCACGCCGAAGCGCTGCTCCTCGTCGACCACGACCAGCCCCAGGTCGTGAGGCTGCACGTCGGTGCTCAGCAGGCGGTGGGTGCCGACGAGCACGTCCAGCTTGCCGGCGCTGAAGTCGGCGAGGATGCGCTTCTGCTCGGCGCCCGTGCGGAAGCGCGAGACCATGCCGACCTTCACCGGCAGGTCGGCATAGCGCTCGCTGAAGGTCATGTAGTGCTGCTCGGCGAGGATGGTCGTGGGCACCAGCACCAGCGTCTGCTTGCCGGCCTCGGCGGCCTTGAAGGCGGCGCGCAGGGCGACTTCGGTCTTGCCGTAGCCCACGTCGCCGCAGATGAGGCGGTCCATGGGATGCGCCGCCTCCATGTCGTTCTTGACCTGGTCGATGGCCTCCGCCTGGTCCTCGGTCTCCTCGTAGGCGAAGGCGTCTTCGAGCTGCCGCGTGAGCTCGCCGTCGGGCGGGAAGGCGAAGCCCGGGACGGCCTGGCGGGAGGCGTAGAGCTGCAACAGCTCGCCGGCCATCTCCACGACGGCCCTGCGGGCTCGCGTCCTGACGGTCTGCCAGTGCGTGCCGCCCAGCTTGTCGAGCGACGGCGTCGCGCCGCTCGCGCCGATGTAGCGGCTGACCTTGCCGATCTGGTCGTGGGGCACGAAGACGCGGTCGTCGCCCCTGAACTCCAGGAGCAGGTAGTCGCGCGTGACGCCGGCGACGGTGCGCGTCTCGATGCCGCCGAAACGGGCGATGCCGTGGTCCTCGTGGACGACGTAGTCGCCTGGCCGCACGTCGAAGAAGGTCGCGAGGCGTGTGCCGGCGGCGAACCGCTGTTCGCGCGGCGCGACGCGGAGCAGAGAGCGCTCGTTGACCACGGCCAGCTTCAGATCGGCGGCCACGAAGCCCTCGCGCAGGGGGGCCGCGAGGAAGTAGAGGCCCGGGGCGGCCTCGCCGCCCCGGGCCAGTTGCTCGCGGCTCACGACCTCGGCGCTCAGGTTGCGCAGCCGGTACGTGGCGCGCTCCGCCTCGCCCTCGTGGCGGAAGACGATGAAGACGCGGTAGCCGTCGCGCACCAGGCGCAGGAGGTCGCGCTCGGCGCCGGCGAGGTCGCGCGCCACGAACTGCGGCCGCGAAGCGTTGAACTGCAGTGGCTGGTCGCGCTGCACGAGGTCCACCTGCAGAGCGCCGGCGAGGAGAGCGCGGGCTCCGGCGAGCGGCACGTAGAGCCGCTCGCGCACCCCCGCGCCCTCGACCGCCATGCCGACCTCGGCATCGAAATCGGCCAGCGCCCGGTACGTCTCGTCGGGGTTGAACACGGCCGTCGCGAGACCGCCGGCGGCCAGCACGTCGGCGACGGTCGTGAAGCGGCCGGCGAGCGCCGCCAGGGCGCGCACGCCGGCGCGCCGGAAGAGCTCGTCCGGAGCCTCCTCCCTGCCCTCGCGCTCCCAGGCGGCGATCGCCTGGTGCAGGCCCGTCTCGTACTCCGGCAGGCCGGTGTCGGCCTCGAACGAGGCGTAGACCGTCCTCCCTTCGAGGGTGCCGGTGGTGCGCTGCGAGTACACGGAGAAGGTGCGCAGGCTCTCCACCTCGTCGCCCCAGAACTCGACGCGCAGCGGGTCGCCGAGGGCCGGGTACGCATCGACGAGGCCGCCGCGCACGGCGTACTCGCCGCGCGAGCGCACCTGCTCGACGCGCTCGTAGCCCAGCGTGGCGAGATGGGCGACGACCGCGTCGAACGAGACCTCGTCGCCGGGCGCGAGCTCGAGCGGCCGTGGCTGCAGCTCGAGCGGCATAAAGCGCTCGAGAAGAGCCACGGCCTCCGCGACGACCACGCCGCCGGCTGCCAGGGCGGCGAGCGCCTGCTGGCGCTCGCCCACCACGTGCGCCGCCGGCGCCACGTCGGCGCCGTAGAGCACGCCGCGCGCCGGCAGCACGGGCACCTCTCGACCCAGGTACAGCGCCAGGTCGGCGGCGAGGCGCGTCGCCGCCTCGCCGTCGGGGGCTACGACGAGGCGCCCCGCGTCACCGCCGGCGCGGAGCGCCGCGGCCAGCACGTAGGGCGCGTAGAAGCTGGGGGCGTAGACGCCCGCGCCGCGGCGGAGCCGCGGCGCGGCCTTCTCGAAGGCCTCGCTGTGCATCAGGTACTCGACAAACACAGGGTCCTTTCGCGCACGCCGAAAGCCCCGTGCGCCTGCGGCGACGGGGCGGCCGCCAGAGATTGTACCCGAACGCCGGCGGCCAGGCCGCCGGCGTGTGGGAGCCGGCCTAGCGCCTCGCGGGCAGGCCGGCCGGCGCCGAACTCGCCGCGACGCGCAGCACGGCGCGGCTCGATCCGGCCTGCTTGTTGCCGGCGACGTCGTAGGCGCGCGCAACGAGGGTGTAGCTACCCGCCGGCACGTTGCAGGGGAAGCTCCACACGCCTTGCTCGCCCACCTGAAGGGCGGGGACGCGCGTGCTCGCCAGCGTCGTGCCGTCCGCCCTGCGGACCGCGAGGGTGAGCACTGCGCTGGCGCACGAGAAGGCAGGGTCACTGAGGCCGTAGCGCACCCACGCCGTGCCGCGCGCCCGCGCCTGCGAACTCCACACGCGGGCCTTCGGGGCGCGCACGTCGCGGCCCAACGGGGCGTCGACGAAGGCCTTGAGGCAAACGTTCGCGCTGGCGAAGCCCGGCCTGGTCGTCAGGTCCTGCCAGGACGCGCCGTCGGCGCTGACGTAAGACTGGCCGCGGGCCGCCCGCGAGGAGATGAGCTCCGCCGGGGCTTCGAGGGGGATGGGATCGTCCCGACCCGGCGCCCTGAGCTTGACGGCGACCACGAACACGCTTCCGTTCACGACCGCGACAGGGGCGGCGAGCCGCACGGTGTGATAGCCGCTGAGCGTCACGGCGCCGGCGGCCACCACCGGGGCGGCGGCGACATCCGCGACGCGGCCGGCGACGCGCACCTCGTAGGAGCTGCCCGGCGCCGGCGTGTAGAAGCTCACGGCGCGGATCGTGCCGCTGCCCGCGCAGTGGAACCGGTTGGCGAACCAGGCGGTGTCGGAGCCGTAGCCGAGGCTGCGAGACCACCCGAGCGCATCGTGCTGGTAGATGGCGTCGTAGTTGCCCGCGCGCTCGGCGCCGTTGAACACGGCCATGTCCTGCCCATAGTTGGCGTCGTAGTACGAGATCCAGAAGTACCCGGCGTCGCCCCAGTCGGCGCCCCAGCTGTTCTTGATGAGGAAGGCGCCGTCGCCTGGAGGCACATCGGTGAACCTCGACGCGAGAAAGCCGTCGTCCCAGCCCACGCAGGTCACGCGATGATTGAGCACGAGACCGGCCTGCGTGGAGTAGTAGGCGAAAGTGTGGCTGTTGTCGTAGCTGGCCTCGAACGCCATCGCCGTGTCCACGCCGCCGTAGGTGCTCACGGCCCACTTGAGCGCGTCGTTGTCGAGCGGCGTCCTGCGATCCGGCAGGTAGAGCACTTCCTGCACGTGCCGCACCGGCCGGAGCCCCTCCGGCGACCGGCCCTTGCGCGGGTACGGGTCGTCGCGCTCCAGCACGGGGCCGTCCCAGCGCGCGAAGTAGGCCGTCGAAAGGCGGGCGTCGGAGCGCCCCTCGAAGTCGAGGCGCGAGCCCATGTGGTTGGCGAGGTTGTTCTCGGAGAAGTCGAACAGCGCGCCGGGGAGCAGACACGACTCGAGCGAGGCCATGGCGGAATGGATCCAGCAGGTACTGAAGTTGTCCTGCGAGCGCACCGGCGTGACCTTGCCGTGGTCGCGGAGGTCGTAGGAGGCCGGGTATGGGCCGGCGGTCTCCCACGGCATGACGCCGGCAGGCGTGGCGTCGCCCTGCGACGCGCCGACAGGGGCGGCCCCGGGGAGCGCGACGCACAGCGCCACGACCAGTGCAACGACCAGCCAGCGAAGCGCCACATACGCGCGGAGACTCATGTGGCGGCGGCCCTCATACTCGACCTCGATGCGTGGGACAGCCCATCCATCCCTCTCCTTATCGCCGTCCGCGCCCCGCGAGTCAAGCCCGGCGGCCGGTCCGCGGGCGCCTGCGGGTCGCCCGCGCTTCCGTCCGGGGCGCGGCTCGTCGTAGGATGGTCACCGGGATGGGAAGCTCACCTTGAAGCGGCGGCGGTTCGCGGCGGCGGTGCTGTGCTTCGTCGCGCTGGCCGCGGCGGGCGCCGGCCTGCGGCCGGCGCCCGCCGCGGCCAGCGTCTCCTCTACAATCTCCTCCATCCTGCAGAAGCACGGCGTCGCCGGGGGCAGCACCGGCGTGTACGTCTGGGACTTCGACGCCGCCCGGCAGGTCTTCACGAGTCACGCCGACACCCGCCTGGCCCCCGCCTCCAACATGAAGCTCGTCACCACGTCCTCGGCCCTGGACAGCTGGGGGCCGCAGCACCGCTTCAAGACCGAGCTCTACGGGCCCGACGTACCGGTCTATGGCGGCGTCCTCTACGGGAACCTCTACCTCAAGGGCTTCGGCGACCCGAGCCTGTCGACGCTCTCCTACCAGCGCAAGGTGCTGCATCTCACCACGGCTTCTTTCGAGTCGTTCGCGAAGCTCCTGCGCACGCTCAAGGTCCGCAAGGTCAAGGGCCGCGTGCTGGGCGACGAGAGCTGGTTCGACAAGAAGCGCAGCGGCCCGTCCTGGAAGCCGGGACTGCAGCTCGAATGCGGGCCGCTGTCGGCCCTCTCCGGCAACGAGAGTCTCGACGACGGCAATCCCGTGAAAGACCCGGCCACGTACGCGGCCAAGCTTCTCACCGAGGCCTTGCGCGCCAAAGGCGTCAAAGTCACCGGCAAGCCCGGGGCGGGCAAGGTCCCCGCCACCGCCCGGCTGCTCAAGCAGCAGTTCTCGGCGCCGCTGAGGGCGCTGCTCAAGCGCATGGACAAAGACAGCGACAACTTCTTCGCCGAGATCCTGCTCAAGGGGCTGGGCAAGGACTTCTACGAGGAGGGGAGCACGCAGGCCGGCCTCGAGGTGTCGCGCGCCAACCTCGCCGCCATCGGCCTGGATCCGGCTTCGTACCGCCTGCTCGACGGCTGCGGCCTGAGCTACGAGGACCGGCTCACCGCCAGAGACCTCGTGCGCATCCTCGGCGCCGCGCGCCAGCAGTCCGGCTTCGACGACTACTACGAGGCGCTGGCCATCGCCGGCGAAGACGGGACGCTGGAAGACCGCATGCGCGGCACGGCCGCGGCCGGCAACGCGCACGCCAAGACCGGCACGCTCAACATCGCGGTCTGCCTGTCGGGGTACGTGAAGAGCGCCAACGACCGGCGGGTAGGCTACGCGATCCTCGTCAACGGAGGCTCGGTGAGCTGGGCCAACGCCACCGCCGCCCAGGACGACATCGTCGAGATGCTGGCGGCCACGAGCCTTTCGGGCGCCCGCCAGATCCGCGTCACGCCGGTGCTGCGCCAGCACCCTCTGTCAGCGCTCGAGGCCGTTAACCCGGTGGGCAGCTACCTCCAGGCCGTCGTGCAGCCATAGCTCCACGGCGTCGGCCGAGGCGCCGACGAGGTCGGCCACTTCGGCCTTGCTCTCGCCGAACCGGCTGAGCACGTAGTCGGCGACGACGTTCGGGTCGTAGCTCGCCGGCCGGTCCACGCCCACGCGCAGGCGCACGTAGCCCGGCCCAAGCAGGCCGGTGATGCTCTTGAGGCCGTTGTGGCCGCCGCTGCCGCCGCCCTCCATGAGCCGCAGGCGGCCGAACGGCAGGTCGATATGGTCGTGCACGACCAGCACCCGCTCGAGCGGCAGCTTGAGAGCGCGGACGGCGGCGGCCACGCTGCGACCGGAGTCGTTCATGAAGGTCGTGGGCTGCAGCAGGAGGACGAAACGGCCGCCGATGGCGCCTTCGGCGCAGCGGCCCTCGAAGCCGCGCTTCGCCCGCGGAAATCCGTGGCGGCGCGCCAACTCCTCGACCACCTGGTAGCCGACGTTGTGGCGGGTGCCTTCGTACGTCGGCCCGGGATTCCCCAGACCGACGATCAGATGGTCCACATTGTGCTGCGGGCGGTAAAGCGCCACGATGCCTGCCGGTCAGGCGGCCCGCCGTAAGATGGCGGTCAGTCCGCCGCCTCCTTCTCACCCTTGCCCACGATCTCGGGCTCGGGCTCGGCCTCGGCGGCGCCCTCAGCGACCTCCGCGGCGCCTTCCTCGGCCTCTTCCTCGACCTTGCGCGGCGGCAGCACCGAGCACAGCACCTGCTCGGGGTCGTCGACGATCTCGAGGCCCTCGGGCACGACCAGGTCGCCGACCTTGGCGGTGTCGTTGATGTCCATCTCGCTGATGTCGAGCACGAAGTGCTCGGGGACGGCCGTGACGAGGCACTTGATGGTCACTTCGCGGGTGGACTCGTCGAGCATGCCGCCGGCCTTGACGCCCTTGGCCTCGCCTTCGAATCTCACGGCGACCGTGGTCTCGATGGTCTCGTCGAGGCGGATCTCCTGGAGGTCGATATGCGTGACCGTGCTCTTGACGGGGTCGAGCTCCATCTCCTTGACGACGGCGTGGTGGGCGCGCTTGTGGCCCTCGACGTTGACCGCGAGGACGGCGTGCGTGCCGGCGCCCGTGGAGAGCGCGGCGCGCAACGCGTGCGGATCGACGGCGATCATGGTCGCCTCTTTGCCGTGGCCGTAGAGCACGCCGGGGATGAGCCCGGCCTTGCGCAGGCGCCGGGCGGCGCGGCTGCCGGTGACATCGCGCGGCTGCACGACGATGCTGACTTTGTCCATTGGTCGTCTCCTGCTAGAAAAGCTGATTCTCGCCGGCGAACAGCTCGCTCACCGACTCGTCCTCGAACACGTTCTTGATGGTGTGGGCAAGGATGTCGGCGACGGAGAGGACCTTGACCTTGGTGTCCTCCGGGCCGACCTCCAGATGCAGCGTATCGGTGACCACGACCTCTTTGACCGGCGACTCGCGGATGCGCTCGAAGGCGGGCCCGCTGAAGACGCCGTGGGTGGCCGTGACGTAGACCTCTTTGGCGCCGTTCTCGTAGAGCGTCTCGACGGCGGCGGTGATGGATCCCGCCGTGTCGATCATGTCGTCGACGATGACGGCGATCTTGTCGCGCACGTCGCCGATGAAGTGCATGGTCTCGGCGCGGTTGTGCTCGGGGCGCATCTTGGTGAGCACGGCCAGCCCGGAGCCCGGCAGGCGGCTGATGAAGCGCTTGGCGAGCTTGACGCCGCCGGCGTCGGCCGAGACGGCCACGAGCGGCGTGTCGCCGAAGTCTTTGTAACGGAAGTAGTCGGCCAGCATGGGCACGGCCGTCATATGGTCGACGGGGATCTCGAAGAAGCCCTGGATCTGGCCCTGGTGCAGGTCCATGGAGAGCACGCGGTCGACGCGCGCGGCCTCGAGCAAGGTGGCGATGAGGCGCGCGGTGATCGGCTCGCGGGCGGCGCTCTTCTTGTCCTGCCGGGAGTACGGGTAGTACGGCATGACCGCCGTGATGCGCCGCGCGGAGGCGAGCCGCGCCGCCTGGATCATGATGAGCAGCTCCATGACCTCGTCGTTGAGCCGGTCCTTGGGCGACTGCACGATGAAGGCGTCGGCCCCCCGGATGCTCTCGTCGAAGCGCGCGTAGATCTCGCCGTTGGCGAAGGTCTTGAGCAGCACGCCGCCCAGGTTGATGCCCAGCTTCTCGGCGATCTTCTCGCCGAGCACGGGGTTGCTGCGTCCCGAGAAGACCATGAGGCGCTTCTGCGAGGTGGTCACACAGCAGGAAGTATCAGCCACCACGTCCCCTTCCTTGATGGGCTTCCGGCCGAAACGAGATTGTACCAGACGGGGGACGCCCGGCCCGAAGGGCTCAGCGGGCGTCCTCCTCCGACTGCTCTCTGCGCCGCCGCGCCGCGCGGCGCGCAGCGTAGCCGTCGATGTTCTCCTGCTTGCCGCGCGCCACGCCGAGAGCGCCCGGCGGCACGTCGCGCGTGATCACCGAGCCCGCCGCCGTGAAAGCGCCGTCGCCAAGGGTGACCGGCGCCACGATGGTGGTGTCGCTGCCGGTGCGCACGTTGTCGCCGATGGTCGTGGCGTGCTTCTCGTAGCCGTCGTAGTTGGCCGTGATGTTGCCGGCGGCGATGTTGCTGTGCCGGCCCACCACGGCATCGCCCACGTAGCTGAGGTGCGGTACTTTGCTGCCCTCACCGATGCGGCTGTTCTTGATCTCGACGAAGGCGCCGGCCTTGGCGCCCTCGGCCAGCACCGTGTTGGGGCGGATGTAGGCGAACGGGCCGACGCTGCAGCCCGAACTGATGACGCATTCGTAGAGGTGCGAGCTCACCACGCGGGCGCGGTCGCCGACGAAGGCGTCGCTGAGGAACGAACCGGGGCCGATCTCGCTGGCGGCGCCCACGGTGGTGCGCCCGAGCAGGTGCGTGTTGGCGCGGATGAACGTGTCGCGCCCGACCTCGACGCCCCAGTCCACGAACGTCGTGTCGGGGTCCTCGACGGTGACGCCGGCGAGCATGAGACGCTCCAGCAGCCGCCAGCGCATGGCGCCGTTGACGAGGGCCAGCTCGACGCGCGAGTTGACGCCCATGCACATCTCCTCGTCGTCGCTCTCGAAGGCGGCGACGTTGTGCTCGGCGTCGATGAGCAGGTGCACGACGTCGGTGAGGTACAGCTCGCCCTGCGCGTTGTCGCTGCCCAGCCGCGCCAGCGCCGGGCGCAGCGCGTCGCTGCGGAACACGTAGAGGCCCACGTTGATCTCGTCGATCTCGCGCTCGCCCGCAGAGGCGTCCTTGAACTCGACGATGCGCGCCACGCGCTCGTCGGCGTCGCGCACGATGCGCCCGTAGTGGGCGGGATCGTCGAGGCGCACCGTGGTGAGCGTGGCCGCGGCGTCGGCGTCGAGGTGCCGCTGGAAGAGGCCGGCGACGAAGTCGCCGTGCACCAGCGGCACGTCGCCGTACAGCACCATCACGTCGCCCTCGAAGCCGGCCAGCGGCTCCAGGCCGGCGCGCACGGCGTCGCCGGTGCCGCGGCGCTCATACTGCACGGCGCGTTCGCACCCCACGGGCAGGATCTCGGCGATCTGATCCTGGTCGGGGCCCGTGACCACGACGACGCGCTCCGGAGAGACGCTGAGCGCGGCGTCGATGACGTAGGCGAGCATGGGCCGTCCGCACACTTCGTGCAGTACCTTGGGGGCGTCGGACTTCATGCGCTTCCCGAGGCCGGCCGCGAGGATCACGACGGCCAGCGGCGGGCGCCTGACTGTGGGTCTGTCGGTCATATGGCTCACCTGACGGGAGTAGTGGTCGCGATACCGTCCGCGCGTCTGGCAGTGGCTGGGGCGGGAGGATTCGAACCTCCGGATGCCGGGACCAAAACCCGGTGCCTTACCACTTGGCTACGCCCCAGCGCCGGACGGCCGGGGCGCCGCAGGGCGCCATGCCACCCGCCGCAAAGCGGCAGAGTATTGTATCACCCCGAGCGCGGGCGGCGCGGCGCGGCCGGCTGCAGATCGCTGACGCACCAGGCGCGGGAGGGCGCCAGCGCCGCCCGCGCCCTGCTCGCCGCCTCCTCGTTCGCGAAGAGACCGAACACCGCCGCCCCGCTGCCGGTCATGGCCGCGGCCAGCGCGCCCTCGGCGGACAGGCGGTCGCGCAGCTCGGCCACCGCCAGCTTGCGCGCCGTCACGCTCGCCTCGAGGTCGTTGTGCACCAGGGCGGCGACGTCCTCCACCGTCTGCGCCGCCTGCACGCGCGAGGAGAGAGCGCGCGCCTGCGGCGCGAACTCCTCGAGCGTTGTCTCCGCATCTTCGTCGCGCCAGCGGTACACGGCGGCCGTGCTGAGCCCGAAGTCGGGGACGGCGATCACGAGATGTAGGTCGGGCAGCGCGACCTCCTTGAGGACCTGGCCCCTCCCCATCACGAGCTGCGGACCGGGCCAGAGGAAGAAGGGGACGTCGGAGCCCACGGCCGCGGCCACGTCGTAGCGCAGCCGCGGCAAAAGCTCGAGCGCGAACAGCCGCTCGAGGGCGATCAGCGTGGCGGCGGCGTCGGAGCTGCCGCCGCCGAGGCCGCCGCCGTGCGGCACGTGTTTCTCGATGGTGACGCGCACCTCGAAGGTGCGCTCCAGGCGCGCCTCCAGCTCGCGCACCAGCTTGGCGGCGAGATTCTGTTCGCCGGGCACCACGTCGCAGACGACGTCCAGCCCGGCCCCCAGCGTGCGCTCCACGACCACGCGGTCGGCGAGCGTCACCGGCGCCATGAGCGAAGCGACCTCGTGAAAGCCATCGGGCCGCACCGGCCCCACGAGCAGCGCCAGATTGAGCTTGGCCGGCGCCATGACCTCGGCCATGGCGTTCGATCCATCGCCGAGTGGCGTCAAACCGACCTCCTGATGCAGCAGTCCATCCGGCCGCCCTCAGAGGCCCCACACGTGGAGCCAAACAAGTCCGCTGATCGCATTGAACAGCGCGTGCGTCAGGATACTAGCAAGAAGGTTGCCTCGAGAGCGTGCGTAGATGAACCCATAGATGAGACCAAAGATCCCGCCCTCGGTGAGACCCGAGCTCACTGCCGCGGCGAAATGGCCGTGCGAGGACCAACCCGCCTCAAGATACGCGTAGGGGACGTGGTAGAGCCCGAACAGGATGGCGGTGGCGAACACTGCCGGCAGCGACCGACCCCACCAGCGAGTGAGCCGCGTCTGCAGGACTCCGCGGAAGAAGAACTCCTCGGTCGAGGCGGCCGTCACAAGCATCAGGACGATCGCGAAGGGGAGGAACCAGAACAGCTTGCCCGACGCGGCCATGGCTCGAACGGCGCCGAAGCCCTCCTGCGCCCACAGTGCGAGCGTACCGAGGGCGATGCCCACCACCGCGGCAAGCACAAGCCCTTTGCGCAAGTTGCCGCGTCGTAGACCGACAGAGGCCAGGGCGTCACGCAGGGAGGCCGAACCAGACCGCGAGCCGAGGAACACGACGATCAAGAACGGCAGGACGACCAGGCTCACCCAGTGGAGGGACTCCGTCTCGGGCCAAACGAACAGGTAGGCGACGTAGACGACGTAGTAGACGAGGAAGACGAGGCTCTCGCGGCGCCAGGCTCGCGACCCGGTGAGAAGCACGGCTGAGCGGGCGCCCTCGCCAGCGAGGGCTTCGCCCGCGATGCCCGGCTCGTTGCGGCTCACGACCAGCCGATCCGGCGTGCGAACAGGAGCCACTGCGGCGGCGCGAGCTCCTCCGGGCGCGCCGCAGGGCTCAGCCCCAGGTCATCAAGGGCCCACCTCACGTCGTCACGCGACAAGGTCACGCCGGCGCGCGCCGCGCCGGCGAGCGTGTTGGTGAGCACCTTGCGGCGCTGGCCAAAGGCGAGGCGCACCAGCTGGTCCATGGCCGCATACTGCTCGCCGGAAATCGGCGGCGCTTCGCCGGCGGCGACGGTCGCACCCTCGCCGGCCGCTCGCCGGACGAAGGTGATGAAGCTGGAATCCACGCGCGGCTGCGGACGGAAGGCGGCCGGCGGCACCGCGCGGACCTCCTCACGGCGGCAGGCGAGCTGCGCCAGCACCGAGACGGCCGCGTAGGCCTTCGTCGAGGGCGCCGCGAACAGACGGTCGCCCAGCTCCTTCTGCACCATCACCGCCCAGCGCCACAGCTGCGGGAGCCCGGCGATCGTGGTCATGATCAGCGGGATGGCGATGTTGTAGGCGAGGTTGGCGACCATCGCCGTGGGCGGCGGGTCGAGCGCCGCGAGGTCCTGTTTGAGCGCGTCGCCGGGGTGCACGCTCAGGTTGGGGTGCTCTCCGGCCAGCTTCGACAGCCGCGACGCATAGCGATGGTCGATCTCGAACGCGTGCACCAGCCGCGCCCGCTCGAGGAGCGGCCGCGTGAGCTGGCCGTCGGCGGCCCCGACCTCCAGGACCACGTCGTCGGGGCCCACCGCCGCCTGTTTCACGATGGCGCGCAGGATGTTGCCGTCGACGAGATGGTTCTGGCCGTAGCGGTGCAGGGCGTGCGGCCGCGGGGGGCGACTGC
>Ga0209429_10001945_pt1 | contig 12468 bp, 12 predicted proteins | sample BarGraNGADG00212_3_FD_184493 | JGI IMG/M metagenome (GOLD analysis project Ga0209429, IMG submission 184493) | Arctic peat soil microbial communities from Barrow, Alaska - Barrow Graham LP Ref core NGADG0004-212 (SPAdes) (version 2) | ecosystem: Environmental > Terrestrial > Soil > Wetlands >... | reverse complement strand
TCCTCGTCTCAAGGTCGACACGTCCGCGTCCGGGGCGGTTGGTCAGGCCGGTGGGGTGGTCCTGACCGAGACGATCGCCGCGACCGGGCTGGGCCGGGAGCTGTCGGCGGCGTTGGCGCCGTGGCGCAAGCCGTTGGCGGTCCACGACCCGGCGAAGGTCCTGACCGACCTGGCGATCACCCTCGCGCTGGGTGGGGACTGCCTGGCGGACATCGCGCTGCTGCGCGCCGAGCCGGGCGTCTTCGGCCGGGTTGCCTCGGACCCGACGGTGTCCCGGACGATCGACGCCCTGGCGGCCAACGCCCCGGCCGCGTTGAAGGCGATCAACTCGGCCCGGGCCGTGGCGCGCGGCCGGGCGTGGGCGTTGGCCGGCACGAACGCCCCCGACGCCGCCGCGACCGCGAAGTCCCCGTTGATCGTGGACCTGGACGCGACGTTGGTCACGTCCCACTCGGACAAGGAGCACGCCGCGGCGACGTTCAACAGGTGGGGGTTCGGGTTCCACCCGTTGTGCTCGTTCGTCGACCACGGACCTACCGGCACCGGCGAACCCCTGGCGATCCTGCTGCGCCCGGGCAACGCCGGGTCGAACACCGCCACCGACCACATCGACGTGCTCAAAGCGTCCCTGGCCCAGCTTCCGGGCCACCGGCCCGGGACCAGGGCAGGTCGCAAGGTGCTGATCCGCACCGACAGCGCCGGGGCGACCCACGCCGTCCTGGCCTGGCTGACCGGGCAGCGACTGTCGTACTCGGTCGGGTTCACCCTGCCCGAGGACACCCCCGACCTGCTCGAACGCATCCCCGCCCACGTGTGGGCACCCGCCTTGGACGCCCACGACGAGATCCGCGACGGCGCCTGGGTCGCCGAGCTCACCGACCTGCTCGACCTGTCGGGCTGGCCGGCCGGGATGCGGGTGGTCGCCCGCAAGGAACGTCCCCACCCCGGCGCCCAGCTGCGGATCACGGACATCGACGGCCACCGGGTCACCGCGTTCGCGACCAACACCCCCGCCGGCGGGCCCGGGACCCAGCTGCCCGACCTCGAGCTGCGCCACCGGCGCCGGGCCCGCTGCGAGGACCGGATCCGCACCGCCAAGGACACCGGCCTGCGCGCGTTCCCGCTGTTCGACTTCGCCCAGAACCAGATCTGGTGCGCGATCGTGGCCCTGGCCGCGGAGATCACCGCATGGATGCAGATGCTCGCCCTGCACGGCCACGACGCCCGACGCTGGGAACCCAAACGGCTACGGCTGCGCCTGTTCACCGTCCCGGCGACCCTGGCTCGGACCGGGCGGCGGGTCCTGCTCCACGTCGCCGGCAAAGCGCCCTGGGCCCACCTCGCCCGACAAGCCATCACCCGGCTACGCGCCCTGGCCGTCCCCGGCTGAGCCCCACGCCACCCGTCCCGACAAACCCCAGCACGACGCCCCGTCCATGGAACCGGCGCCCACCCGAGACGACACTCGGGACCTTGTCACACCCCACCGCCAGAATCACACCCAGATGACGACCCCAGCGCCGTCACGACCGAGCGCCGGCACACCGTGAAAGATCCGGGCTAACTCAAGTAAACGCTACGTGTCACTGCGGAATCGCGCCTCCTCCCCGGCGGCGCTACTCCTTCACCGCGCCCGTGCTCGCGTTCGTGATCCGCTTCTGGAAAACGAAGAAGAGCACGGCCACCGGGATGGTCATGATCGCCGCGGCGGCGAGCTTGAGCGGGTACTGGTTGCCCTGGCTCAGTGCACCCGAGGCCAGCTGGGCGACCCCCTTGGTCAGGGTCATCAGCTCGGGGCTCTGCGCCGAGACGATGAAGTGCGACAGCTCGTTCCACGAACCCTGGAACGACAGGATCACGAGCGTGATGACCGCCGGGCGGGCCATCGGCAGCACGATCGACCAGAACGTGCGGAACGTGCCCGCCCCATCGATCTTGGCTGCCTCCTCCACGCTGCGGGGGATCGACTCGAAGAAGTTCTTCATGATGAAGACCCCCGCCGCATCCGCGAGCAGCGGGATGATCATGCCCGCGTACGAGTCGTAGATCCCGAGCTGGTTGATGACGAGGAACTTGGGGATCAGCAGGACGACGCCGGGCACGGCCATCACCGCGACCAGGCCCGCGAACACCACGCGGCGGCCCCGGAAGTCGACCCGGGCCAGCGCGTACCCGGCCAGCGAGTTGAGGAAGACGCGCCCGGCCGTCACGCAGATCGTGACGATGACGGAGTTGGTGAACCACACGGGGAACTCCGAGCGCAGGAAGAGGCGCGCGTAGGCCGCCGACGACCAAGTGGCGGGGACGAGCGAGAGTGGGTCCGCCGCAGCATCGGGATCGGTCTTGAACGACGTCGCCACATTGATGAGGAACGGGTAGATGTACACCACCGCGATGGCGATGAGCACGGCGTAGGTGAGCGAGGTCGCGACCCGCCGACGCACGATCGAGCGGTCCGTCCGGATGCGCGACGGTCGCGGGAGCGCCGATCGCCCGCGCGCCGCGACGGAGGCAGCACTGGTGGTGGTCACGGTTGGCTCCCTGTGCTGGTCGGGAGGGCGGGCGGGGTGTCACCGGCCGCGGGCGGTGGCTGGTTGAACCGCTTGCGGCGGGGCACCGTGTTGCGCTCTCGCAGGGCGAATCGCTGGAGGATGGTCAACGCCACGATGAGCGCGAAGAGGACGAAGGCGATCGCGGCACCCTGGCCCCAGTGCCCGTTGTTGAACGACGCCGAGTACGACAGGTAGGCGGGCGTCAGCGTGGTCTTCGACGGCCCACCCTGGGTACCGGTGTAGATCTGGTCGAAGACCTGCCAGGTCCCGATCAGGCCGAGCGTGAGCACGGTGAACAGGGTCGGGCGGAGCATGGGCAGGGTCACGTAGCGAAACCGCTGCCACCCCGTCGTCCCATCCATCAGCGCGGCCTCCTCGACCTCGCCGGAGATGTTCTGCAGGGCCGCGATGAACAGCAGCATGAAGGTTCCGGACGTCGTGAAGATCGCCATGAGGATGAGTGCGGACATCGCGAAGCTGGGGCCGGCGAGCCACTCCCACCAGGTGATGCCGAGGAAACCGTGCGCACCCAGCGCCCCTGCTGGCTGGTCGATGCCGATAGCGCTCAGCGTGACGTGCAGCACACCCCGTGGGTCGTTGAACCAGTTCGGCCCCTCTGCGCCCAGGTACGACAGGATCTTGTTGACCGCACCCGAGGCCGAGAACAGGAAGAGCCAGAGCACCGTGATCGCCACCGAGCTGGTCACGGACGGGAAGTAGAACGCGGTCCGGAAGAACCCGCGTCCGCGCAGCACCTTGCGGTTGACCATCACGGCCAGGAAGAGCGAGATCGCCGTCTGGATCGGGACGACGAGCACGACGTACCAGGCGTTGTTGCGGATCGACGTCCCGAAGTCCTGGGTCGCGAGTCCGCCCTCGGCCACCAGGGTGCGGTAGTTCCGTGCGCCGACGAACCCCACGTCGCCCGAGAACGGGCTGCCCCGCCCGGTCCAGTCGGAGACGCTGACCCAGGCCGCCATGATCACGGGCAGCACCAGGAACAGCCCGAGGATGACGAGCACCGGGGTGATGAACAGCCAGCCCGCCGCGGCCTCGCGGCCCCGGAGACCGGAGCCGCGAGGCCGACGGCGCGCCGTCGTGGTGGTGGACATCTCAGGAGTTCGCGTCCAGCACGGCCTGCAGGTTGGTCTGCACCGAGTCGAGAATGGCCTTCGGGTCGGTGCTCGCGAGCGCCTCGAGCTTCGCGTTGAAGTCGGAGATGACGTCGGCCGAGCCCTGGGCGTTGACGACCCCGACGGCGTAGTCGGCACCGTCGAGGAAGGCGGCCTGGTCGGGGTACCTCGCCTTCCAGTCCGCGGCTGCGGACTGCACGGACGGCATCACGCCGAAGGCTTCGGCGTTCGCCAACTGCTGCTCCGTGGAGGTGAGGGCCTCCACGAGCTTCTTGGCCGCGTCCTGGTTGGCGCTGTCGGCGGCGATACCCCAGCAGACCGTGAACTGCATGGTGCCCTTCCCGGCCGGCCCGGCTGGGAGCTCGACGACGCGGTACTTCACATCGGGGTAGTCGGTCTTCATCGCGCCGGTGATCCAGTTGCCCTCGATCGTCATCGCGGCCTTGCCGGTACCGAAGGCCTCGCCGCCCCAACCGGCGCCGATGTCGGCCGGGTACTTGAGCACGCCGTCGGTCAGCAGCCCCTTGACGTAGGTCAGCGCCTCGACGTTCTCCGCGCTGTTGACGGTCGCGGTGGTGCCGTCGTCATTGGTCATCGCGCCGCCCGCCTGCGGGAAGAAGGCGCCGATGCGCTGGTACTCCGCGCCGAAGGTGAGGCCGACCTGATCGGCGGTGGTCAGTTTGGCCGACACCTCCTTGAGCTGGTCCCACGTGGTCGGGATGTCGGCGTCCGTCAGGCCGGCCGCGGCCCAGGCGTCGGTGTTGATAATCAGGGCGAGCGTCGAGAAGTCCTTCGGCACGCAGGTGAACGTGCCGTCGTAGGTGAAGGAGTCCCTGAGGGTCGGGAAGAAGTCGTCCGCGTTGGACAGTTCATCGGCGTAGGCGAGGAGCGACCCGTTGGCCGCATAGCCGGCGAACACCTCCGCGCCCAGGTAGAAGACGTCGGCGGGGTTCCCGGCGGCGAAGCCCTGGCTGAGCTGCTGCACCAGGTCCGAGGCGACGTTCACGGTGGCCTTGGTACCCGTATCCTTTGACCACGCATCAACGGCGCTCTTGACCGCATCGTTCTCGGCGTCGCTGCTCGTCCAGACGAGGATGTTGAGCTCACCGGAGCCGGTGGCCCCGGATTCGGCTGGGTCGCTCTTCTCGTTGAAGCTCCCCCCGCCGCACGCGGTCAGCGCGAGCGTGCCGGAGGCGATCAGGGCGGTGAGTGCGGTAGTCCGTGATGGGCGATGCATCGTGTCTCCTTGTTGGTTGTGCGGTGTCGTGGACGGGCGGTGATGATCTGGTGGCGACGGCGGGCGGGGTCAGCCGTCGCTGGAGGGTGGGACACGTCGCGTGCTCGAGTCGCGCACGACGAGGCTCGGGCTCAGGAGCACCTGATGCTCGGCCCACCCCTTGGCGGAGCTCGGACGGTCGCCGTGGAGCTGGGAGAGCAGCAGCCCGAACGCCCGCCCGGCCGCCTCGGTAAGTGGTTGGGCGATGGAGCTCAGGCCGATCGCGCGGGCCACGGGCGTGTCGTCGAAGCCGATCACGGCGGGGACGTCACTGGTCACTGCGGCATCGGCGAGCGAGCGGGAGGCAACGAGCGCTCCCAGCGCCAACGAGTCGCTCGCGCACACGAAAGCGGTGGGCGAGGCCGTGGTCAGCAGCCATTCCGCGGCCGCGGCGCCGGTGCCGACGCCGTCAACGACTCCTGTACGCAGTCTCTCCAGCTCGGCGGGCGGGACTGCATCCGCGGCGCGCATGGCCTGCCTCCAGCCGGCCCTGCGGTCATCACCCACGTCCGAACCGTCGGGCCAACCGATGAAGCCGATGCGCCGGTGGCCCAGTTCGAGGAGATGCTCGACAGCCGCCCGGGTGCCCGCGGCCCCGTCGACGTCCACCCAGGCGTGCTCGGCTGCGCTCGGTTCCTGGCCCGCCGAGTGCCACGATCGGCCGAAGGTCACGAACGGCACGTCGTGTTCGGTCAGCCATTGGGTGCGCGGGTCGTCGTGGTGCGTCGAGGTGAGCGCGAAGGCGTCGAGCTGGAGAACACCGAGGAGCTCGCCGTACTGGGCGATCTCGGCGCCGTCGTCGGCAGCGGTGAAGAGCATCACGCGGTAGCCCCGCAGCTGCGCCTGCTCGGTGAGGCCGTGCAGGAAGCGGTCCAGCACGGCGCCGACCCCGGCGGCCGTCGGTTCGAGGCGCAGGCCGATGACCTGCGACCGGTTGGTGCGCATCTGCCGGGCTGCCCCGTGCGGTCGGTAGCCGAGCTCGCCCACCACCGCGAGGACCCGCTCGAGCGTGTCGGCACGCACCAGTTCGGGCGCGTTGAGCGCGTTGGAGACGGTCTGGCGCGAGACGGCGGCACGGGCGGCCACGGTCTCCAAGGTGGGCCTGCGGTCCACGCTCACGTCGCCTCCTTGCGTCGCTCCGACCCGGTCGGATCTCGCTCCCGGACCAACCTTGAGCGATCCAATCTTCTACCGTGGCAGCCGATTTGATCGTTCAAATCTTCGTGCCTAGACTGATCCGACCGACTGGCGATGTCAAGGCTGGGCGCCCGGTTCCAGATCACGGAACGATCACGGATCTCCAGGAAGAGGCACTGATGGAGCTGCAGCCGCTCTTGCACGACCTGCTCGTGGCGACGATGGCGCCTACCCAGGCCTGGTCCGCAACCGACGGCCAGGTGCGAGAAACCGGGGCCCACGGCTACTACCACGGTGACGTGCGCATCTTGTCGCGCGCCGTAGTCACGGCCGATGGCCTCGAACCGGAGGCGATCGCCTCCGGCCCGTCCGGGCCGGGAGCGGTCGAGGTGGTGGCGCTGCTCCGCGGGGTCGACGAGCCGGGTGCGGACCCGACCGCCCAGCTACGACGCGTGCGGCAAGTCCGCCCGGGGGAGGTCCGCGAGCGCCTTGAGCTGACGTGCGCGACTCGCGAGCCAGTCGCGGTGTCGATCGAGGTGGCCTTTGCCTGCGACCTGGCGGACATGAAGCAGGTGAGGCATGGGCGCCGGGTCGCGGCGTTGCCTGCACGAACCGTCGGGACCGACGGCGTCGCGTGGTGCGACGACGCCGGGACGAGCGTGATTCTGCGAGGTCCGGATGCGCAACTCGACGCCGGCGACCCACGCGCACCGCGCCTGAGCTGGCGGGCGATGGTCCTCCCCGGGTCCGCCACGGTCCTGGAGTGGGAGGTCTTGGCCGCGGCGGCGACCGGTGTCGTCGGACCGCCGGCCACGCCTCGACCCGAGTGGTCCGTGCCCTGGGTCGAGAGCGACGACCGCCGCCTGTCGGTGTTGCTCGACCGTGCGCTTGAGGACCTCGCTAGCCTGCGCATGAGCGCCAGCTTCGCGCCGGACGACACGTTCCTCGCTGCTGGGGCCCCATGGTTCTTCACGCTGTTCGGCCGCGATGCCCTGTGGGCCGCGCGCATGCTGCTGCCGCTGGGGACCGACCTCGCTGCCGGGACGTTGCGTGCGCTCGCCGCGCGTCAGGGCGAGGTGGTCGACGAGGACACCGCGGAGCAGCCGGGCAAGATCCTTCACGAGGTTCGGAACAAGGCCCTCGACCTCGGCGAGGGCGACCGAGTCCTCCCGCCCATCTACTACGGCACGGTGGACGCGACCCCGCTGTGGGTATGCCTCCTGCACGACGCCTGGCGCTGGGGCCTCGCGCCCGACCAGGTCGAGTCCCTGCTGCCGGCCATGGAACGGGCTCTGGCCTGGATGACCGATTACGGCGACGCCGACGGCGACGGGTTCCTGGAGTACGCAGACACCACCGGCCGCGGCTTGGCCAATCAGGGCTGGAAGGATTCCGGCGACTCGGTGCAGTGGCGGGACGGGACACTCGCTGTTGGTCCCATCGCGCTGTGCGAGGTCCAGGGCTACGCGCATGAGGCTGCGCTGGCCGGCGCGGCCCTGCTCGACGCCTTCGGCCGGCCCGGTGCCGAGCGGTGGCGCAGCTGGGCCGCTGATCTCGCGAGGCGGTTCCGGGCCAGCTTCTGGGTCGAGGACGCGCGCGGCAGGTACCCGGCGATCGCGCTGGATGCTGACAAGCGTCCGGTGGACGCGCTGACGAGCAACATCGGACACCTCCTCGGCAGCGGCTTGCTCGACTCCGAGGAGGAACGCACCGTGGCCGACCGGCTCGCTGCCCCCGACATGGACTCCGGGTACGGGTTGCGCACCATGTCCTCGACCTCGGGCGGCTACTGGCCGCTGCGGTACCACGGTGGCTCGGTGTGGGCGCACGACACAGCGATCGCGATCGCCGGCCTGTCGCGCAGCGGCCACACCGAGGTGGCAGCGCAGCTGGCGGAAGGGTTGCTCGCTGCCGGCGAGGCCGTGGGCTATCGGATGCCCGAGCTGTACTCCGGAGCCGCACGTGGCAGCGTCCCCACGGTCGTGCCGTACCCCGCGGCGTGCCGGCCGCAGGCGTGGTCCGCGGCGGCCGCCGTATCGGTGCTGGCCGCCGCGCTGGGCCTGAAGCCGGACGTGCCGAACGGGCTGCTGCGGCTCGAGCCGCCGACACCGTCGCTGGTCGGCGCCGTCCGTGCCGCCGGCTTGACGCTTGCCGGGCGCCCACTGACGGTTCAGATCGATGCGCACGGCACCGTGGTCGACGTCGACGTCGCCGCGGACGTCAGGGTGCGGCTCGCCGGCGAGGCCGTGGGGTGAGGAGCACCGTGGCGTGAGGCCCCACGCCCCACAGTGGAGCCCGCGATCCGGCGTGGCCAGCCCGCCCGTGGGCGTCGCCACATCAGAGACGGGACACGTCATGGGCCTGCTCACCCGTCTCGAGTCGCCGGCGAACGTCCGGCGGCTCACCGCCCGACAGGTCGACGAGCTGGCCGCCGAGATCCGCGACTTCCTCGTGCAGTCCGTCTCGCGCACGGGCGGTCAGCTGGGCCCGAACCTCGGGGTCGTGGAGCTCACGATCGCGATGCACCGGGTCTTCGACTTGCCGCACGACTCGATCGTCTTCGACACCGGCCACCAGGCCTAGGTGCACAAGCTGCTCACCGGCCGCAAGGACTTCGCCGACCTGCGCAAGCGCGGGGGACTGTCGGGCTACCCGAGCCGAGCCGAGCCGAGTCCCCGCACGACATCGTGGAGAACTCGCACGCCTCGACCGTGCTGAGCTGGGCCGATGGCATCGCCAAGGCCAACGCGGTGCGCGGCCTGACGGACCGGCACGTCGTCGCGGTCATCGGCGACGGGGCCCTGACGGGCGGTATGGCCTGGGAGGCGCTGAACAACATCGCCGGGTGGGTGCTCTGCGCCGGGAGATGGATGGTCTCCGGCCCGCCTCGACGCGCAGCGGGCCGACCCAACTGAGGCTCGACCAGGGGATGGGGCCCATGTGGCTTCGACGCCACGAACGGATCTGCCGATGAGCGCGCGTGGCTGGGGGCCTCTTGTGCGCGGCTCTCCTGACGAGGAGCCTGGAAGGCGCGCTCGGCGCGCGGAACTTGCCTCGGAGGTGGTCGGGATGCGCCATGTGCTCGTTGTCGCTAGAAGGACGTTGGGTGGTGAGGAGTTACTGCGGGTCGTCCTGGACAAGGCCTCGGCCGAACCCACGGAGTTCTGGATCGTGGTGCCCATGACGCCCCTACCGTCAGGTCGGCCGGGCGCGATGGTGGAGTGGGCCAGCGGAGTGCCGGTCAGGCCGGGGGGCACCCCCGTCGCCGATGACGACGGTGCCGCGCGCGAGGCGGCGGAAGACCGACTCCGTCTTGGAATCGAGAGGCTGCGACGGGCGGGCGCAACCGTGGACGGTGAGGTCGGGAGCCGGGACCCGCAGCGTGCGGTCGGGGACGCGCTGGCTCACCACGAGGTCGACGAGATCATCGTCTCGACGTTGCCCACCGGCGTGTCCCACTGGCTGCGCCTTGACCTGCCCAAGCGCCTGGAGCGCAAGCATCACGTACCGGTCACGACGGTGACGGCACGCCCCGCCCAGCGCTGACTGTTGGCTCCGCCCACCGCAGCCGGTTACGTCCGGTTCTCGGCGCCGGCCATAGCACTCCAGACGTCGTGCAACCTGCACCGGCACCTGCTCACAGGCGGTTGGCTGCAGTCACGGCGAGAGCCTTGCCAGACGATGCCACTCGTGCGGATAGCGCCCGGTCAGCCGCGCCCGGTTCGCGGTCATAGCCGCGTCTGGAGCGTGGGACGTGCCGGGCGGATGCTCGACCATGACAACGACTCCGGAGTTCCTTCCTGTCCCTGTGGCCGGTGAGCGGTGGCGGGTCGACCCGCTTCGCCTGGCGGTCGCCGGCTATCTCGCCCGCTACCGCGGCGAGACGCGCCGCCATGCCGAGTCCGACCTGCGCGTGTACCTGACCTGGTGTCAGGAGCGTGGCCTGGACCCGTTGGCCGCGAAACGCCCGCACATCGAGCTGTACGTCCGGTGGATGCAGGAGACCCGCCGCTACGCGGCCTCGACGGTTTCCCGGCGGATGTCGGTGGTGGGCGGCTTCTACCGCATCTGCGTAATTGACGAGATCCTCGAGCACTCTCCGGCCGATCACGTCCGCCGACCCAACGTGCCACCGGAGTCCCCGACCCTCGGGTTGACCCACCTGCAGCTCGAGGCCCTTCTCGTTGCCGCACGCACGTCGGACAACCCGTGCGACTTCGCCCTGGTGTGCCTGCTCGGGCTCCTCGGATTGCGGATCTTCGAAGCCTGCGGCGCCGACATCGCCGACCTCGGTGAGGAGCACGGCCACCGGGTGCTGCGTGTGGTCGGCAAGGGGCACAAGGTCGTCCTGGTCCCCCTGCCACCGGCCGTGGCCCGGGCGGTCGATCGCGCCACCGGCGAGCGGGCCGCCGGGCCGCTGCTGCTGAACACCCAGGGCCGGCGGATGGACCGCCACGCCGCCACCAGGCGGCTCCGCCGCCTCGCCAGCGGGGCCGGGATCCGGGTGGCCCGGATGCACCCGCACATGCTGCGCCACACCTACGTCACCACGATGCTCGACGCCGGAGTCGACCTACGCGACGTGCAGATCGCCGCCCGCCACGCTGACCCGCGCACGACCATGCGCTACGACCGAGCCCGCACCACCCTGGACCGCCACCCCAACTACATCCTCGCCGCCTACATGGCATCCGGAACCTAGAGGCACACACGCCGAACGTGGATACTGAGGTGTTGGCAAGTGGTACCGCGGGCAGTACCATGCTGTTGTGCCATCGCTAGCCAAGATCATCGCCGCGATGCGCGCCAACCCACGCAACATCCGCTACGACGACCTGGCCAAGGTGTGTGAGCACTACTTCGGTCCACCACGAACGGGCAGCGGTTCGCATGCGGTGTTCAAGACCCCCTGGCCCGGCGATCCGCGGGTCAACATCCAGAACGACCACGGACAGGCGAAGGCCTACCAAGTCAGGCAGGTCCTCGCCGCGATCGAGAAGAAGGAGGGAGAGGAATGAGCATCACGAACAGTGTCGACATCGCCACCCGATACACCTACCGGGTCACCTGGTCCGCCGAGGACGAGGAGTACGTCGCCACCTGCCTGGAGCTGCCGTCCCTTTCCTGGCTCGCCGACACCCAAGAGGGCGCCCTGCGCGGACTGCGCGAGCTCGTCGCCGAAGCCGTTCAGGACATGGCTGACAACGAAGAGGCGGTACCCGAACCACTGTCCTCGCGCGCCTACTCCGGCAAGTTCAACCTCCGCATCGGAGAACAGCTCCACCGCAAGCTCGCGATGGAAGCCGCCCAGGAGCACCTGAGCCTCAACCAGTACGTGGTCCGCCGCCTCACCAACGCCTCCTGACAACACCACACTGCCCCACGGTTCATGCCGCTGTCGGCTCGGTACTGCCGAATTGAGTGCGCTGCTTGGCCCGGTGACTCGACTCCCGACGATGCTCGAACGCGTACACCGGGGCATACGCTGAGGAGTGAGCGTTGGAGGCACGATGCTTCTGCTTCGACCTGGCCTGTGGGCGATGAAGTCGAGCTCGTGGGGGTGCAACACCTTCCTGATCGCGGATGCCGGACGGGTACTCCTGGTTGACCCTGGGCCTTCGTTCCAGCTCGACCGGGTGGCACGCCAGTTGAGAGCGGCCGGGCATTCCCCTCACGACGCCACCGACATCCTGCTGACGCACTACGACTGGGACCACACCCGATCAGCGGCCGAGTGGCAGCGCCGAACCGGGGCCAGAGTCTGGTTGGGCGCGGCCGACGTGGAGATCCTGCGTACCCGCGCGGTGCCGGGTCCTGGAATTCGCCGGCTCACTGTCCGGCTGTTTCGCTTGCCGAAGCTACCCGAAGGCACCGTCGAGCTACGTGGCGAGGTAACGATCGTGCCCGGGCTGACCGCCTTGCCGAGCCCTGGGCACACTCCGGGCCACTACGCGTTCGTGTGGCATGACGTCGCCCTGATCGGCGACGCCGCCCTTACCGGTCCCGACGGTGAGCTGATTCCGTTCTCACCGAGGCAAATGATGACGGATCCGGCCCAGGGGGACGCGACGCGCGAGATGCTGTCCTCCCTGCCAGTGCGTATGTTCTGCCCAGGCCACAGCGCGGCCGTGGAGCGACTCGGCCGCTGATGTCTCGGGCCCTCGGCGCGCCCCGCAAGCGGCTCCCCTGCGGTCTCAACGGGCTCCCGTCGGTCCGATGGCGGAGCCGACAGACGCTCGCTCATGCCGCACTGAGGGCGGCTACGCTCGCCCGGTTCTGCGCCGCAAGCGGCCGTCGGACTGTGAACCGCGCGCGTACGCTTGGGGCGGGACGGCCAGCCAACCAGCGAACTGGACCCGGGCTCGGAGGC
>Ga0209429_10001944_pt1 | contig 12469 bp, 7 predicted proteins | sample BarGraNGADG00212_3_FD_184493 | JGI IMG/M metagenome (GOLD analysis project Ga0209429, IMG submission 184493) | Arctic peat soil microbial communities from Barrow, Alaska - Barrow Graham LP Ref core NGADG0004-212 (SPAdes) (version 2) | ecosystem: Environmental > Terrestrial > Soil > Wetlands >... | reverse complement strand
GTTGTGCCATTTTAAGCAACTCTGCTTCAGTCTCAGCACCAGTTACCTCTGTAGCTGATTTGTTGTCTAGTTCGTGTACAATAGACTCTTTACGCGCCTTCTGTACTTCTTCTTGGTCTACCCTAGAAGCAATCTCTTCTTGACGTGCTTGTATCTCTTCATGTACAGTATTAACAGCAGGAGTAATAGTACCACGATCTGCAATTTGTTTATCTAGTTCTGCGATATGAGTTGTTAGAGGAGTACCTTTCTCATCTGTTAACTTAATACCGTGTTCTTCTAGTTGTTTGTCATCAAGTAATATCTTATTATTATCAGCACTTATTAGTATATGCTTACCAGTTTCATCTTTACCCTGATATGTAAACTGACTGCCCTCGTTATCTGTAACTTCAATAAAGTCTTCTTTCTTTGTTTCTGTAGGCGTTGTTTCAGCAGTCTTGTTAGCTGCCTTCTCCATCTCAGTTATAATGTTATCAGCACCCTCTTTAAACTTCTTCTCCCACATAGCTGGCTTCAATACCTGTTTTGTAACGGCTTCCGACAGCTTAATGGTTTCTTGTACTGCTTCTTTCTGTTTAGCTAACGATTCTATCTTCGCTTTGCCAAGCTCTGTTTTACCTACAGGTGATGCTTCAATCTTAGCTATTTCTGTATCAATTCTACTAGACTGCTCATTCCAAAACATCTGGTCAACAGATGCCATAAACTGTGAACGAGTAGCAGTGTCTCTAACCTGATTAGCATAGTTAAACAACGCTAGGTTAGTTTCTTTATTAGTACTAGTTTTATGTAGATCAAGTAACCCAGCAAAAGCTTCATTAACATTATCATACAATGTCTGATATATTGGAGCCTTCTTCTTATACTCCTCAGCAAGTCTGTTTATTTCTTTTTCATCGACCGGTTCGCCTTTAGCAGTCATAGACTCTACTTTCTGTTTGGCAAAGTCATCAATCTGTGCTTTGAAGTACTCCATACCATCAGGGTTACCTAATAAACCTAATGCTAATGACGCAACACGTTCTTCATCAAAACGATCAGCCATCATCTCATTACCCTTAGTCTTAGCTAACATGGTAAGGAAAGCATTCTTTGACGTATAGTATGAAGCAGCAAAGTACTCAGCTAACTTAAGCGGGTCTATTTTAGGCTGTTTAGTTTTCTCATCTACAACTAAATCACCCTTCTCATCCTTCTGATATATATTTCTACCTTCTATGTCTGCATTTACCGCGGATATGGTGTAACTAAGCATGTTATGAAGAGATACATCATTCAACTGATCAGCCTTAACCTCTCTAACACCTGAAACACCACCGGGTATCATACCTAGTAATGACCCCATTACAATAGACTTCTGTCCAGCGTCAGTGGTAAAGTTGTTAATCATACCAGCAAATATAGCACCCACCTGATTGGTACCACCGTCCTTTTTATTCTTTTGACCTTGTTCAGTATTTTGGAAGTAGTCTTGTATAGCTTGCTGTATGTTTTCTTCGTAAGGACCTTCAGAGATCATAGATTCAAGCATACCTCCACTGAAAGCACCAACTCTTTGACCTGTTGTAATTGGAGCAACTTCAGACAGCATCTTACCGTCTTTACCCATAACGTTCTCTATACGTCCAGCAACAGTCTTAGATTTACCGAAGAACATGGAGTTAGTAATGTAGTTAGATGGCATAAGAGCGATCATGTTCCACCAGAACGTACCTAAAGCACCCTTAGAGGCTTCTTCGTTGGTAGCACCCGCTTTAATCATACTATCTTTGGTATCCTTAGCTTCAAACCCCGCTTCTGTTGCAGAGTTATAAGCAGCCATTGTAAATAGGTCTGCTTCCTTAGCCCATGACGCTAGTTGTGGTAACGTACCTTCAGCTACGCGACCTGTACGAGCCATTGTGGTTGCTTTAGAGAATACCTTAGCTAGTTTACCATAAGCACCAACACCTTTACCTAACGCACTTATACCATATGAACCAACCATAGCTGACGCCATAAAAGCAGCACCGTCTATGGCATCATCCATCCAGAACCCTAAAGTACCCATCTGTTGTAGGATGTTACCGTTGTTGTACTTATTAGTATGATATATAGGCATAGCATCTTTAGTACTCTGCTCTAGTCCTTCAAATAACTGTGTCCAACCATTATCTATTGCATCACCAAAGCTCTTGTCAGTAGCCAGAGCTTCACCCATACCATACAAGTAACCAAATCCCTCAAGGAACTTAGTTGCTGTGGTACCAACAAGTCGACCAGCGCCGTATAATAGTTCTTGACCTACAGGTTGACTCTGTGCACGAAGTTCAGGGTTATCAGACCCTACAGAAAGATGAAACGGGTACTCGTCTGGATTTAATCCCATCGAAGCCCCGCCAAAAAAGGATTCATTTGAAGAGCTTTGTGCTTTCATTACCTCTTTGTCTGTAGGAAGAGCTGACGTTTTGGCTGGTCCCTGCAACCCTGTTGCGGGATTAATGCCATTCAGCAACGACTGGACGTCTCCGTCAGTCGGTAAAAAGTTTGTCATATTTTATTTTTTTTGTTGCTTCATCAAACCTGCCATTATATAAGCCTCATAATAATCTATAAGGTGTGTTCTATCTTCGAATGTCTTTTCAACTGGTGTTACTTTACCATCAGCTCCTGTTTGATTAACTGTAAGTAACCATTTTGGTTTTAAAGGATCTCCAGATATAGATGTTTTGCGTACTTTACCTTCTGTAGGTTCGCCTGCGCCTAAAGTAACTTCAGTAATACTATCAGGATTTGTTTCAAGTCTAGACAGTTGTTGATGTATAATTACCTTTGCTTGTGTGGTAGCACCTGATTTAATTAAATCATTAACAGCACCTTCTGGTGCATCTACCATAAAAGGATCAGAAAGTTTACCGTTCTTATCATAAGACTGATAAACAAATTTCATCTTCTGTGATTCTGGATCAAACAAACTACCACCAAATAAAACTTTAGTAGGGTCAAACGCTCCTGACTTACCTGCAAAAGTTATACCTAGTTTCTCCTTCTCCTTTACGTTTAAAACTCTCTTATCACCTACGTTCTGCACGTCATTTTCCATAAGTAGTGGAAATTCTGCTAAGGCTCTTGCATTAAGTTCTTTTGAACCAAATTTTGTTACAGACGTAATTACAGAAGATTTAGCAGCATTTGTTTTCAAAGCACCATTCAATTTAGCCCATGTGGAGTCATGCGTCTGTATGTAACTATCGTAAGCAGGTTGTCCAGCTTCTTTAGCTATTGTTCTTTCTTCGGGTGTTGCATTCTGTTTATACTCATCAGTATACTCTCTACCCTGATTGTTTGTTTGTTCTAGTAAGGATTTCTGTTCTGCCTCTGCACGTGCCCTTTCAGCACCTGACCTGACTGAAGCATTTGGTTCCCATGTTTGAGGTATTCCTATCTCACCCTTCACACGATTAACCATATTACCTATGTCGGTTTTTTGAAGTTCTAGTTGTTGTACCTCAGCCTGTTTTAGATTGTAAGCCTCAGAAACATCTACACCGTTCTTATCTTTATACACAACAGAAGATTGGCCTTCTTTAGAAACAACTGTAGTTGGTTTAACACCATATAAATCTTCAAATTGCTTTACATTATCTTTCGCTGTAACTATTTGATTGTCTATGGTGTGTCGTGCTTCTTCTGTTTTATTGAAAGAAGATAGTTTACTAGCACTAGAAGCAATTGAAGTAACAGTTGACCAAGGATTAACCTTATCCTCTAATTCCTTTTTATACCTTGCTTCATCAAACGGGTCAGCTGCTAACCTAACAGTTGACTTACTAGACACTCGTTCGTTAATAGCTGCTAGGGCATGAGAGTAATACTGTCTTTGTACTTCAGTTGCATAGTCTTTAGCCTGACCATTCTGCACTCTTTCTGCAGCAATGTTCTTTAGTTGTGTACCTTCAGGCGTAGCCAAGAAAATATCTATATTACTGTTTTTTAAGTCTATCGCTTGTTCCCCCTTCTCGTTTGTAGAAAACCTAATACCTAATGGAGCCCCTAAAGCATTTAACGATTTCCCACCGTTACTGGTTTCTATTATAAACTGATTACCGTCTTTAGCTGTTAACCCTGCATTTTCGTAGGTGGAGTCAGCAACGTCATTAATACGCTGTTCCATTGCTTTATTAACATCAACAGTCTTCATCCAGGATCCCTTATTATAAACACCAGATCCCCCTGACGCTTTCATGTTTCCTATAGTACCTTTACCACCTGCACTTAACGCTGAAATTGTATTGTTTACATCCATCATGTTAGCAGATATAGCACCTTCCTTAACAGCATCTTGCTTTTGGGTAACAGCGTCTGAATACACTCCGTAGTTTTGAGACATGGAACGTAATTCAGGATCTACTAAAACTTGGTTACGTAAACTCATAAGCTTACGTTTGGTTTGGTAGTCACCTGGAGCACCAGAAGCCATTATAGTTTCAATCTGGCTCTTTATTTTATTAGTTTTATCAAGATAAGCTTGTTCATCTGCAGGAGCAACTTTAATAGTACCTAAGGCACCGATTGTATCCTCAGCTAGTTTATCTGTAGCCTCGACATTAGCTTGCTTCATAGCACCTATCTTCATCATCGCATCAAAAGGGATGGGGCTGTATGTGTTTATAAACTGTGCCTGTGCAGGCGTATCATAACGATTAATTGCCATATCTTAAGGGTGTAACATTTTATAACGTGATTGTGATGCAGACATATTAAAACCCACGTTAGTATCTGTAGAACCTTCTACTGACTGTGGTAGAGGTGATTTACCAGACATTTGGTCTAACCACGATTGAAACATTGGTAACAACTGTTGGTCACGTTGTTTCTGACCTTGCATCAATTGTTGTGTCTGTGCGAACTGACTTATTTGACCTGCAGCTGCGGCATTGTAATTACGACCTGCTGCTTCATTACGAGCATTAAGGTCTGATATCATTAGGTTAGTCTGAGACATTGCTTGACCCAGGTTACCTTGCATTTGACCATACTCACCTAAGTAAGCATTGTTCTGCATACTAGCTTGACCAAGTACAGCTGAGTTAGCCTTCATTCTAGCATTCTGTATACCCATTACACCAGCTCTGTAAGCACCACCACCTGTACCTGAGTTACGTAGGTTAGACTCTGCTACCGCAGCTGATTCAGCGTTGTTAGTAAGCATTGGATTAACATTAACCTGTCTACCACGCATTGATTGTAATGCACCATAAGCTAGTGGGTTCTGGAAAGCTGCTGGATTAAGCTTTTCAACAGGTTGTTGACCTTTAATTGTATTGTAAATAGTAGGCGCTAGCTGAGCAACTGTTTGTATAATATCCCCATAACCTGATGCTACAGTACCATCAACGTTAGTTGAATTACCACCTAACTCCTGCGACTTAGACATTTGAAACTGTAATATACTACCTAATTTACTATCTATGTTAGACATGCTTCTTTTTGCGGTGTCTCTAGCAATCTTGGTAGCGTTGGGGTTATCAAACACCTTTTGTATAGCATTCTTCTGTCTCTTCAATTTATCAGCTGCTTCTGCAGGTAATTGTCCATCAGGCATCCTCATCTTAGGATTGTCACTGAATATAACGGTTCCCTGCTCTAGTGGAACCCTGCTACTGTTTGGATGAGGTGGTAGATTGAATTTCTTCATTGTACCATCAGGTCCTAAAGTTACTTCGTTCTTTTCTAACTCTGAATTAGGTTGACCACCTGGAACTACACCACCAGCACCATACTGTTGTGGATAACTACTATTTTTACGCATGCTTTTCAAAACCTGTGAGTTTGATATATTTGCTAAATCTTTTGTCCAATATGCTACACCACCAGGATTACCTGTCTTAGTGCCTTTACCTGAAGTATAACTAACACCACTATCAGGACTTAAACTGTCAATGAATGCTTGTTTTTGCTGATAAGGTTTAGCATACCACTCGTTTAACTTAGCTGTAGTGTCTGTAACCTCACCAAACAAGCCACGTTTAAGTAACTCCCCACCTATTTCTTTATCTGTGTAAGCACGCATCATGTTGTTACGTACTGCTGAATTAGCTTTCTTATTGTTTGGAACATCGTTACCTGGTACTACACCACCCATTGACCACATACTTGCATAATTGTTAATTGAACCACCCCCCTGATTCTGTACTGCAGCAGCACTATTTATTCCTTGGCTGTTAGTAGTATCCCCGTTTAAGTTAGTCTGTTGCATAGTACGCATTAATTGTCCAGTTCCTGGCATAACAAGGTCAAGGCCATAAGAGCCTATGTTGAACACTTTGTTTATAGACTTACTTGCACTTGAACCATTAGGATCTGAACCCCTCAACCATGACCCTAATTTACTCTCATCACCAGTTTTCTTTTGCCCTAGGCCTTCTAACCAAGTTCCAAAGGTATACTGTGGTAAAGTATCTTTCTTTTTACTGAATTTCCTCAGCTTATATTGTTTTGTATTCATAATTACCTTGGGCTTACTCTGAATTTAACACCTACGTAAGGTACAACTATCTTACGGTTACTAGTGTTTGTATATTTTAAATCTGTTACCATGAACTTATCCCTCATACGTTCCCTGTACTTTCTTGCTTTATTAATGTTAGCAGCATCAAATATGAAAGGGTCGCTTGTGTAAGCTGGTGATACAGCATTACGAGGTATAATTGTTGTCCAGTCTCTTTCATCCCTTTGTAAGGATACAGAACCAGCAGGGGCTGTATTACCATAAACTAAGTTACAATAATCTGTGTTCTGGAATGAATTGTAGCATCTAAGCGCACTGAACGTATTATTGTAAACAAGTACGTCTCTTGGTATGTTAGTTGTAACATCAGGAGTGGTTACGTCTGATACAAAGAATAAATTATCAAATACTTTTGTGTTACCATATGACTCATTAAACACTACTTTTATTGTAGAGTCTACATAGCTACCATAGAAATAACATCTGTTAGCAACCTTACTATTGTGAAAGTAAATGTTGTATGGTGTAGTTATTTGATCTCCTGTTGTCAGGAAACCAGTTTTGTAAGGTATATAGTTATGTGTGTAGTAATCGTAGAATGATGTGAACGCATCTATGTTTTCATCAAAGCATAACGTAGTACCTACATTTGCTGAGGTGTTGTATACTGTAAACAGTACATTGTTGTACTTAGGGTCATAGGCACTGTACATACCTGTAGTGGTTAAACTATTGAAGCCTAACCTTACATCCCCAAAGGACTGCACCATTTTACTCTTGGATAAGTTAACTAACGAATCTGAGAATCTATAAGCACTAGCACTCTTTGTATCAACCCAGTATATACCTGATTGTGATGAAACAACTGTTCTATTGTTCTGTGCACCTACCTTATCGGATATGTAAGTATACCTATCAAGTATACCACCTGTACCAAGTACTAAGTTAGCACCACTACCGTCTTGTATCAGAGCACGTTCATTAACAGACAATACACCAAAGGCGTCAGTCTGCCAGAACAGTAGCTTATCATTTACAGTTGCAATTGTCGTTAAAGGACCATGTTTAGAGTCTACTTCAAGGAAGTCGTTGACCGGAAACAGTGTCCATGAGTCTTGAGACTCGCTGTTTAGTTTACTACGTGATACTCTAATCATACAATCAAAGACTGTTTGCGTAGATACTGTATCAGGTACATTCACATAATACTTTGCATTTGATTCCTGTGAGTATACTGTATTGTACTGATATAAGGATGTTGGTTGAACGTATATCTCTGAAGAGGCGTTAGTCCATGTACCAGCTACCTCTTGCATATTCCATACTGCAGGCTTCGTAATTTCTTTATTCATACCCTTATCATGTCTTAACTCAGTATTGATTGAGCTTTCCAAAGGGATATACACTGTAAAATTTGTTGTGTTAGTTATCGTTTTTGTAAGGTCATAAAGATGAGTTAACATCTCAAAGTAGTTTATGAATGTGTCACCGTTCCATGCAACTACTAAACCAGGACCTTCAAATACTTCTGACGCAGGTATAGCAATGTTGTTATTTCTATCTTCGTATGTTTGTCCACCGTATTGTGAAGCGTGTACATCACGCCTATAATTTGCTACAGTATAAACATGACCTGCAGCAGTCCATGAGGCATTCTCATGATGAACAAACAAACCTGTACCACCAAACGCATGTAAGGTTGTATCATAATTACTACAGGTTATACCCCCTAGAGTAAATGTGTCAGTAGAAGCTGTTGGAGGAGCTACGTATAGAACCTCATCAACATTTGTTTTACAATCTGTTGTAAAGGGTACTAATGTACTTACCCTACCTTTTCTAACGTTACGGGGCACTGAACTCTCCACCACCATGTTAGAAGTGTAGTGTGTTACGTATTCTAGATAATCACCAGACCCTAAACCAATGTTAGCTGTAATGTTTATTTCAGGAGACATTAGTTTAACAATACGACCTGTGTTGTTAACACCATTATCCACACCCTTAGGTCTGTATACCCCAAGACCATCATCATTTACCGGATTAACTAACGCTTGTGTCAGTATAGACCTGTCTTGACCAGTACGTTGTACGCGTAGTAACTGCGCTTTTACAGCCCCTGTGGGCATACTCTTTAGATATACGGTTGGGTACAAAGCCTGTGTTTCAACGACAGTATCATTTAACCTAGCTAGTACTTCGTAACCTGAGTCATGTAGACTAGGCATACGTAAGTCACATACCCATTTAGCTGCACTTGATCTACCTTTAGCATCAAAGAACACTAGGTATAATCTGTAAGTCTCATCACGTTGCCATGATCTACGGCCTGTTAAGTAAGGACTAGCAAAACTGGTATAGGATTTATTGTCCGATGTTGACTCTGTTCCTACATAGAAGTGTGCCCAGGAGTTAGAGTTATCTATTATCATCGTGTCTAGTTGGAATCCTATTTGAACGTTAGGACCTTCTGCACCGAAAGTTGCACCGTCCATCTGACGATTATATCTGTAAGCAGCATCCCCATCATGTAAAGGACTATTGAAGTAGTTTATACCGTCATGATCTTCTAGGTAAGAGGACCATCCATGTGCATCCCATTCAGCTAGTGTATCACTAGTAGGTTGTGTTATCGTAAGATCACCTCCAAGTACATCATTAATTGTTGCTGTGTTGTCAGAATTTCTAAATCTAATAGCCCTAGAATCCCAAGTACCTATTGTAAATTCATCCTTGGATATATTAGCTGCAAACAAACGATTGTCTTTTACAGCAAGGTCTACAGCACTAAATAGTTCTGTACCACCTATGTTAAACTCGTCTAATGTTATTGTACCTAATGAAGTGTTACCAGTATCAGTGAATGAAACTGACGCAACCATACTGTTTATTTCTACTTCTCCAACAACTGTAATAGTAGGTACTGAATTAACTGTAGTGTAATGTAACCTTATAATTCGTATGTTGTCATATTTGTAACTATTATCAACAGGTATTTGTATACGTACCCCCTTACCAGCGGTAGAGTTTATATCACCCTCACCCCAGTAGTTAAGTGAATAAGCACTGTAATCATCCCTATTTGTTAAGTGTATAATGTTACTTAATGGGGACATTGAAGTCTCAGCACCATGTAATGTAAAGTACTGAAAAGCGTACTGTACCATGCCTGCGTGTATGTTCCCCGACACTATATAGTCAAGTGTTGGTGTAGTTAATGTAACGTTAGGTATAAATTCAAACAAGTCTGGTGTAAAGTAAACATTACCACCTGCTTTTATTAAACCGTCTGATGTAAGATAGTCAACTATGTTTGCATAGCGTATGTTGTTGTAACCATCACACCAGTATATTTTTTGTATGTTAGGAGCTTCATATACAGCAACAGCCCTGATTGGGTTAGCTGTACTAAAACCTAAAGTACCTGCACCGTTATTAACCCAGTCATCATATATAACAAAGTAGTTAGCTAATGCTTCCGATGTGGTATTGATTGTAAAACTTACAATCATGTTATGCCCTGTAACGTGTGAGGGAGTTGTAGTTGTATTATCTGTAAGAAACAACACAACGGTATCACGTAAGTAAACACTACCTGCAACAGACATTGTATTAGGTATAGATGAGGAGATTAGCTTATTACCTTCTATATTCTCCAACGAACCACTAGTCTCACCAGTGCTGTTGGTACCTGTAGAAGTAACTAATCTAAAGTTATGCGCCTCTAAGTAATGGTCCTTAGGTATAAGTGACTTGTCTAAGTCACGTACCATACCACCTTGAAAAGTATGTACTGCTGAAGTAGCCATTAGTTATTCTGATTGTATATTACTTGTGGACTAGCAAGTGTTGAAAAACCACCTGAGTGTTCGTTAATCTCCGGAACTAAACGTAACCAAGCATTCTTGATTGACTCAAGTTGGTCAACGTTAGGCATCATCGCATGCGCGTAAGCCTGCTTCCTGTAAAAGTTCCATGAGTTTCTAGCATCGTAGTATACAGCATCCCTTATTCTACCCATCTTCCAATCAGGGTACGTAATCTTCATGTTGATGTACCAGTAAATTGCTTCTTCAAAAGATTCATCATCTGGTATCATAGGATAACCATCACTGTCTACAGGCACTGCTTGATAAGACATCATAATGTAACCTGTCTTCAAAGCTGTTTTAATATAGCCTGGAGTAACTACATATGTGTAGTCTGAACTACCTGAGGTGTTATCCCTTAAGGTATTCATACCAACTGTACCTGGTAACAATGCTTCTAACTGTGCCCTTGACACAGCGTTATTATTAATACGTGCTAATGCAGTCTCATAGGATTCATTGTACAAGTTCATTGCTAGAACTACTATAGCGTGGTCGGAAACTGTAGGTTCTGTTGTAGACGTAACCTCGGTTGGAACACCATGATCGAAACTGCCAGAACCATATATCATCGGATAAAAAGGACCTGATGTACTTGCCGAATAAGCTACCTGATTAATAGCTGTTAGGTCACTAGGAAGTCTTGTTTGATAATTAGATAATTCTAATAACGCTAGCCCCCCTTTACCCGTTACTTTTGTAAGCAGTGTCGGAAAAGCACCTATCTTCTTAACTGCTTCTCCCGCATATTCCACGAGGTCAGAAATCCTATGATCCCCTTCCTGTAATTGCAGGTCCGTGAAAACCTTTGCTATTACTCTTTTTACACTTGCAACTTTATATATCATATTTACATCCTCTCGAAATAATCATTCTCTTTACTTATAATCAAGCGTGCTACCTCACGTTTCATTGACCTTACAGGTTTAAACGTGTAGTTTGTTTTATTACTAACGTAGGTAGTTCTCCTGTCCCACCAAAATCTATACCTGTTACCGTTGCTATGCTCGTTAAAAAGTCTAATTTGTTTACCAGCTAACTTACTCGCTTCCCAGTCCATTGACATGTTGTGAAGTGATTTATAGATTGGCTTAATTTTAATAACCGACAACTTACCTAATCTAAAAGGTAAAGTGATGGTCATTGATTTCTGTACTACCTGACTAGCAATATGTTTCAGGTATAAAGTTGTTATGTCTCGATATTGATCGTAAGTGAGATAGTATATGCTATCTTCAGGATACTTGTTCAAGTAATCAAGGTAGAAGTCAGGTACGGTGTACGCGTTATGCCTTATAATACTCACGTTAAAATACCTTGTTTATAAATAATCCTATCATCACTGTCACAAAGGCAGCCACTTCAATCCACCATGCTGTATTCTTCTTTCTCAAAAGAATAAAACCAGTAATGAGTAACATTGGTACAACCAAATACCACTGATGAAAATTAAGCCACAACATCAACATGCCAACTGCTATACCTACATCAGCACCAAAGTTATGAATAAATTGAGTTAATTTATTTCCACTACCTGTTCTTGCTGCACCATCAAAACAAAGTAAAGCACCTGCAATAAACCCAAGAGCATTATTAGAAATTAACATTATTGGTATTGATATACCCCACATGAATAACGTATAATAAATATCCTGTGATTGTTTGAATAACAGATAACTACTTGAAATAGAAGGCTGAACACCCCATCTGTGTACCACCAATAAGGTGTACCAAAGAAATACTGCTGCTGTGAAAATTAATCCTGCTATTATCATAAATTAGTATTCTATTTAGTTAGTTCAATCATACAAAAATCAGGTAAAACCACCATGCAATAAAACCACCTGCACTTGTGCATACAAAATCAGACCAGTCAAATATTCCCCCATGTTTCTTGTCATATAGTTCCTTTATCAGCCCCGTAAGTATAGCAGGTAGTATCATCACTACTCCTAAGAACTGAAATATAGTTGCTATCGTAAACCCGACTGCAAAGTGTCCTATTTTATCTTGTGCTATCATTGTATTTCAATGTTGTTACTTCATTTAGTTATATTGAGATCATAGCACCTAATTTGTTGTTACTATCCATAATGAATAAGCCCCG
>Ga0209429_10001942_pt1 | contig 12479 bp, 12 predicted proteins | sample BarGraNGADG00212_3_FD_184493 | JGI IMG/M metagenome (GOLD analysis project Ga0209429, IMG submission 184493) | Arctic peat soil microbial communities from Barrow, Alaska - Barrow Graham LP Ref core NGADG0004-212 (SPAdes) (version 2) | ecosystem: Environmental > Terrestrial > Soil > Wetlands >... | reverse complement strand
CATCCGTCGCGACGTCAGCAGGAAACCCGTGTGTCCGATCATCCTGTGGTCGGGTCGAACCGCGAGTCCCTCAAGGTGCCACGTCCTGATGAGATTCTCCCAGGCCTGCGGCTCGGTGAAGTCGCCCGTCTCCTTCAGGTCCTCGGCAAGCCGAGAGAGTTGCGTTGCCGTAGCGACGTAAGCAAGGAACACGCCCCCCGGCGCGAGCACATGCGCCGCGGCCTCGAGGTTCTCCCACGGTGCGAGCATGTCCAGAATGACGCGATCAACCGAACCGGGCGCGCGCTCCATCGCCCGCGCGTCAAAGTCGCCGAGTAGGAGCGTCCATGCCGGGTGCGGTCCTCCAAAGAAAGACTCCACGTTGGCACGTGCGATATCGGCGAAGTCCTCGCGCCGCTCGACGGAGGTGAGTTCACCAACGTCGCCGACCGCGCGCAGCAGAGACATGGTGAGGCCGCCGGATCCCACGCCCGCCTCCATGACGCGGGCGCCAGGGTATATGTCGGCAAATTGGATGATCTGCGCAGAGTCCTTGGGGTAGATCACCGCCGCGCCACGAGCCATGGACAGGACGAAGTCGCTGAGCAACGGCCTCAAGACGACGTAGTCGACACCCGCCGTATTTCGTATGACGGTGCCCTCGGGCTTTCCGATGAGCTCGTCGTGATGGAACTGGCCCCTATGGGTGTGAAAGGTCTTGCCAGTGACCAACTCGATCGTGTGGTGACGGCCCTTGGGATCCGTCAGTTGCACGCGGTCTCCCGCGCGAAGCGGACCGCGGCGCTCGTCGGCACCTACGGGCGCTGGGGGATTCATGCGCGCCAGTCTACGGTGCTAGCTCAGTGCCGCCACGACGTCAACTAGCCTCAAAATCCCGACAACCGAGGGGCCGTCGACCACGACCAACACGTCGGTCTTGCCCCACCATTCCCTCAATTCGGGGATGAGCACGTCTGCAGTAGCCGACTGTTCAATTGCCGCGCCACGCGGAATCGGCGTGGTCACCGACTGCAACGACGTGACATCTCGTGCCTCCGGAGGTACCTGGTCGGTCAGGTCGAAGGGGAACCTCCCAGCGGGCGCATCGTCAGCGCCGAGGACGACGATCTCGCGCACTCCCGCGGCCTCCGCGATGGTCCGCGAACCCTCGACTGTCACGGTGTAAGAAACCCCCACCGCGGGGACCATCAGGACGGCCACGGTCAAGCCATCGCGGCGAAGCATCGCCTTGGAATACGCAATCGCGGACGACGCGGCCGGCCACAGGATGGAAAACACCATGAGCGCAACGACGATGTCGGTGAGGCCGGGCGTGCGCCCTTGAAGAAACGGCATGCCGAGCGAATACACCACCACCGCGACGGCAACGAACCGTCCCACCCACGCGGCCACGAGGGTGCCCTTGTTGCGATTGCGCGTCGCACTCCACACGATGGACTCAAGCACCCTCCCGCCGTCCATGGGGATTCCAGGCAAGATGTTAAAGATCGCGAGAAGAACGTTGGCCCACGCGACGTACGCGAGCACGCTGCCCGTAAGGCCGCCGGGATTGGCCATCTGCAGAACCAGCCTGGCAACGCCCGCGATCACGAGGTTCATGGCGGGGCCCGCAACCGCGGTCACGCCATTGACAAGAGGGGTAATCCCCGACGCGTCGAAACTCGTGTGACCGCCCCACAGGGTGAGGACGATTTCGCTGACCTTGCGGCCAAATGCCCTCGCGGCAATCGCGTGAGCCACCTCATGCAACAACACGGAGCCGACGAGTGACGCGGCGAGCAAGAGGCCGATCGACAACGTCCGCGCAGTGGTCTGCCCCGCAGCGGAGGCGAAGATGTAAGCAAGCACCGCCAGCATGACGAGCGTGCTCGGCTGGACAATCACGGGGGCGCCAAGAATCCTGCCCGCCACGAAGCCCGAAGTTCTGCGCTCACTCATGGGATTACGCTAGCCGCTCCACGCCCTGTCATAGTCCCGGCCTACCCTGGGACTCATGCTTCCTGAACCTGGACTCTCGCCCTCGCGGGCAAGCGACTTCGCGCAGTGCCCGTTGCTCTATCGGCTGCGCACGATCGACAAGTTGCCGGAACCGCCACAGCGGGCTACGACGCTCGGCACGTTGGTTCATGCGGTACTCGAGCGGCTCTTCGATCTCCCGCCCGCCCAGCGCACGCGAGATGCAGCAAAGGACCTGCTGCCAGCCGAGTGGAAGCGACTCGTGGACCGGCAGCCCGCCGTTGCTGAACTCGTGGCCGATTCGGCCGATGCGGCCCAATTCTTCGACGATGCGAGGGCGCGCGTGGGGATGTACTTCACCTTGGAAAACCCTGAACGGCTGGAGCCCGCCGGTCGCGAACTGCGCCTCGACGCGACGCTCGAGGGCGGGCCAGCCCTGCGTGGAGTCGTAGACCGCATGGATGTGTCTCCCGACGGCGCGATCCGCGTCATTGACTACAAGTCGGGCGCCTCTCCGAGGGCCGGATACGGGCAACAGGCCGAGTTCCAGATGCGCTTCTACGCGATGCTGGTTGAACGAAGCCAAGGAACGCGCCCCAGCGTCATGAGGCTGCTGTACTTGCGCGATGGCGGGGTCAAGGAACTCACCCCAACCGACGCAGATCTCGCAGCGGTCGAGGCTCAGGTGCGTGACACATGGTCCGATATCCAGCAACGTTCGTCCACGGGTCACTTCCCTGCCAGACCCTCGAGGCTGTGCTCTTGGTGTTCATTCCAGTCCGCGTGCCCCGAGTTCGGTGGCACCTTGCCGAGTCTCGATCCCGACACGGCCGAGCGCGTCACGGGCGTGCGACCCGGCAATGCGGAGCGTGCCCCTGAAGGCGAATAGGCCATCTAGCCCATGTTCACCGCGTTCCGGAGCCGAGCCGAGGTCTCGGCGACTCCCCCATCGTCGAGGCCGTGCCGGGCGTAACGAAACCTGGCTATCCCGAGACCATCGTTGTGTGTTCGTAGAAAATGCGCCCCAAGTCTCGTAGGGTTACGCCTTCCAGCGTCGTGAGGACGGTGACGCCATGAATGACTGGACTCTCCGTCTGTCGAGGTACCGCGATGGTTGCGGCGCCTGAGGCGTGTGCCGCGCGAATGCCCACCGGCGAATCCTCGATCGCCACACACTGCGCGGCATCCACCCCGAGTCGCTTCGCCGCAAGGAGATAGGCCTCCGGATCGGGCTTGCCTCTTGCCACCTGATCGCCGGTCACCACCGCCGCGAAGACGTCGCCCGCTTGCTCCACAAACCGGTCGACCAACGACCCGATCGACATCGTCACGAGCGCGCAGGGTAAGCCCGCGTCTACCACCTCGCCGAGAAGCGCCCTCGCGTCGGGAACCCACGGCATCGAAGCCTCTGCTCTGGCGGCAACCTCGGTCACCAACACGGCGATGACCTCGGCAGCGCTGAGCCGAACTCCCCTGTCGATCAACACTTGTGCCGATACGTCGAGGGGGTTCCCCACGAGCGTGAGCCCATCCTCATGGGTCCATCGCACGCCAAATCGTGCGGTCAGATTCATTTCCGCGTCGATCCAGTAGGGTTCCGAATCGATCAAGGTGCCGTCCATGTCCCACAAAACGGCGGCAGGCAACTCAGTATGTGTCACGGCGTGCAGTCTAGGCTGGACACATGAGCTCACCACCGTCGACCCCCCACGGCGCGCCCCTCGAGTCGATCATGATCGCCGGGTTCGAAGGATGGAACGACGCGGGCAACGGTGCGTCACATGCTCTCGACCACCTTGCGGAAGTCTGGAACGCCCAGGAGTACGGGACCCTCGATCCCGAGGAGTACCACGACTTTCAAGTCAGTCGACCGACGCTCAGCAGGCTACCGGGGGGTGAACGCGTCGTGTCCTGGCCGGGAACTGTGGTGTCAACGTGCGCGGCGCCGTCGACTCCCGACAGGCGAATCTCCCTTGTCAGGGGGATCGAACCCTCGATGCGCTGGCGCCAGTTCTGTGGCGAGATTCTCGACTATGCCGAAGACCTCGAGGTCACCACACTCATCACGTGTGGCGCGCTCTTAGTCGACGTTCCCCACACGCGACCGCTGCCCACCTTCGTGTCGTCTGAGGACGCCAACGCACGCAGGCTCTATGGCATCGAATCCGCCGACTACGAGGGGCCCACCGGGATCGTTGGTGTGCTCGGCCACGAGGCGGAACTGAGGGGCATTACCGTGCTCTCGATGTGGGTTGGGGTCCCCCACTATGTGGCGCATCCGCCGAACCCCAAGGCGACGCTTGCCTTGCTGAACCAACTCGAGCGCTTCGTCGGCGCCCCTATTGACCTCGGTGACCTCGTTGACGATGCCGAGGCGTGGCAACGGGGCGCGGACGAACTCGCTGAGGAAGACGAGGAGATCGCCGCTCACGTCGAGCAACTCGAATCCCTCATGGACGAGGCGAGCCTGCCCGAGGCGTCGGGAGACGCGATTGCCGCCGAGTTCGAACAGTTCCTTCGCCGGCGCGAGGGCGGCACAGGGAAGGCTTAGCCGTCGGCCTAGCTGGCCGCGATGGTACCGGTGGCGACCAGCACGACGATGACGGCGGCAAAGCCGAGTCGATAGATCACGAACGGCATGAAGGATCGCGTGGTGAGGATCTTCAGGAACCAGACGATGACCGCGTAGCCGACCACAAAAGCGATGATGGTGGCGATCACGGTGGCCGGAATGCCCGGGCCGGGCGGAATGCCCGGGCCACCCGGTGCGGTCAGGTCGCCCACCTTAGTGACGGCCTCCAAGGACGCAGAGCCCAGCACCGCGGGGATTGCCAACAGGAACGAGTAGCGAGCGGCGGCCTCGCGAGTAAGCCCGAGCCATCGGCCCATCGTGATGGTTCCGCCTGACCTCGACACCCCAGGAATCAGCGCGCCAGCTTGTGCGAACCCCAGCAAGACAGCATCCTTCGCCCGAAGCGTGCCAAGTTCCCTGGTTGCGGGCCTCACGCGGTCGACCCAACCGAGAAGCACACCGAAGACGGCGAGCGCAGCGGCGACGATCAGCAGGTTTCGCAAACTCGACTCAATAGCGCTCTTGAAGGGCAAGCCAAGAGCGACGATGGGGATCGAGCCAAGAATGACCCACCACCCCATCTTCGCGTCTGGGTCTCCCGCGCCGAAGCGAGAGGCCCTGTCCTTGCCGTGTTTGCCCATGAGCGCGGCAACCCACGCACCGACGATCCGCGCGATGTCCTTGCGGAAGTACAGCAAGACCGCGGCCTCGGTGCCAAGTTGGATGATCGCGCTGAACGCGGCGCCGGGGTCGCTGCCGTAAGGCAGGAGCGTGCCGACGACCCTAATGTGCGCCGATGATGACACCGGAAGAAATTCTGTGAGGCCCTGCACCAGGCCCATAACGACGGCTTCCCACCAGTTCATGTGGACCACCATAACTCCCGCGCGCCGCACTTCTGGACGGGTCACGCCCGGGTAAGTTCGCTCGCATGCAGGTACGACGCCTAGGCGCACGCGGAGCGGAGGTCTCACGGCTGACGCTCGGCACCATGACGTGGTCCCGGGACACGTCGGCTGATGAGGCATCGCGACTGCTCGGCGCGTTTGTCGACGCGGGCGGAACCCTGGTCGACACCGCCGCCACCTACGCGGACGGCGGCTCGGAGCGCGTCATCGGCTCCCTTCTGAGCGGCCCCTTCTCCCGGTCCGACGTCCAGTTGTGCACCAAGGCAGGAGTGCGCCGGACTCCCGAGGGCGGCGTGATCGATGCGTCCCGCGGAGCCCTGCTCAACACGCTTGACGCCTCGCTCGCCCGACTGGGAACCGACCACGTCGACGTGTGGCTTGTGCACGCCTTTGACCCCCTCACGCCACTCGAGGAGACGATGCACGCCCTCGAGGTCGCCCTCACCAGCGGAAGAGCCCGCCAAGTGGGTGTGTCGAACTTTCCAGGCTGGGCGATGGCACGAGCAGCCACGCTTGCACGTCCGGGCGTCGGCCTCGCCGTCGCTCAGGTCGAATACTCCCTCCTAGAACGCGGGATCGAGAGGGAGGTCGTGCCTGCGGCGAAAGCCTTGGGCATGGGAATTCTCGCGTGGTCAGCGCTTGGTAGGGGCGTGCTGACCGGCAAGTACGCGCACGCAATTCCCGCCGACTCGCGGGCCGCTTCCGATCACTTGGCAGGCTTTGTCGAGCCGTACCTCAACCCGCGTGCCGCGTCGATCGTCGCCGCGTTGTCGACGGCATCGGACGGACTGGGACGCTCCCCACACGAGGTCGCTCTCGCCTGGGTGCGAGACGCTCCCGGCGTCTCTTCCGCGATCGTGGGCGCACGTTCTGCGGAACAATTGGCGCCCAGCCTTGCTGCCGAGGACCTTGTCCTCCCAGATCAGATCCGCGCGGCACTTGACGATGTCACGCAACCGCCGATGGGATACCCAGAGCACCGATAAACGGAAGACCAAGAGTGGGAGGTGAATGACGTGCGTTATCGCAAGTCGAAGGCCTCGATGTCGTCGTCCATCTCGTCCTCGTCCTCCGTCGCATGTCCGTCGAGGTCCTCGTCGACGACACCCTCGTCGTCGCTTTCGTCATCGTCAGTGTCGTCGTCGCTTTCGTCGCTGTCGTCGTCGTCAGTGTCGTCAACGTCGTCGCTGTCGTCGTCGTCAGTGGCGTCAACGTCGTCGCTGTCGTCATCGAGGACAATCGGCAGGGACTCGCCGAAGCCGCTGTCGAGCTCGTCCTCATATCTTTCAAACGCCTCCGCGACTGCGTCAAAAGCGTCGTCGACTGTGGCATCCTCGGCACTACGACGGGACTCGACCGCTTCGAGATGCGCCTCGAGTGCGGCGGTCAGGTGCCGAAGTGCCTCACGCGCTTGGGTGCTCATAGGCAAGACGTTACTCCGACAACAGGGTGAGACGGGAGCAAAATGACTGACTCGGCGCGCATAGCGGCTGGCCACGTGATCAATCCACGCATGGAACGCGCCGAAGCGCGTGCTCACACCCAATGGCGAGTGGTCGACATTCCTCGATCGATCACCCGCGCTGAGACCACGCAAATCCTCTCCGAGCAGGTCGAGTACGGCCGTTGGGAACTGGCGAGGAGCCTGGTCTACGTCGGCGGCGCACGCAGGGTTTGGCTACGCAGGCGTGCGATGCGCGTCGAGCGCACCGACGCCGCCTGACGCGCCGTTAGCAATCGAGCAGGAACTGCTCCATCACGTCGGTCCCTACCTCAAGACTCTCGATAGGCACGCGCTCGTCAATCCCGTGGAAGAGCGCCGAGAAGTTGAGCCCCGCGGGCAACTTGAGCGGCGCGAAGCCGTAGCCCGCGATGCCGATCGACGCCAGATGCTTGTTGTCGGTGCCGCCCATCATCATGTAAGGCAGCACCGCGGCCTCGGGGTCCGCCGTGTGAAGCGCCGCGATCATCTTGTCGACGATCGGCGCCTCGAAAGGCAGGTCCATGGCGCGCTCCGTGATGTAGGTCTCCACTTTGACGTGCGTGCCCGCTAGCTCCTCGATGGTCCGTAGCACCTGCTCCTGTTGGCCAGGGAGGAAGCGAGTGTCGACGAATCCGACCGCCGTGTCTGGGATGACATTGACCTTGTACCCTGCGTCGAACATCGTCGGATTTGATGTGTTCCTCACCGACGCACCGATCATTCCGCTCACCGGACCGCAACCGGCAATGATCTGAGCCACACGTTCTTCGGTCGCCTCGTATTCGAGTCCCAAGAGCTCGGCGGCGCCTCGCAACAGCGTGTCAACCGTGGGCGACACGTCGAGGGGCCATTCGTGGGCACCGATACGCGCCATCGCTCCCGCCAGATGCGCGACCGCATTGTCGCGGTGAACAAGTGACCCGTGGCCCTGCACGCCGTTGCTGATGAGCCGGAGCCATTGAATGCCCTTCTCGGCCGTCTGAATGAGATACGTGCGCTTGTCGCCGATCTGAACCGAGAAGCCCCCGACCTCGCTAATCGCCTCCGTGGCACCCCTGAAGTCTTCCGGATGCTCGTTGACCATCCACTTGGCTCCGCGAGCTCCACCATGCTCCTCATCCGCGAAGAACGCGAGGACGATGTCCCTCGCGGGCTTTCGGCCCGATGCGATGAGGCGCCGCGTGGCCTCCAGGTAGATCGCGTCGACTCCCTTCATGTCGACGGCGCCCCTGCCCCAGATCATTCCATCCCTGATCTCGGCGGCGAACGGGTCGACGGACCAGTCATCGGGGAACGCCTGCACCACATCCAGGTGACCGTGGACGACGAGGGGCGGTCGACTACGGTCCTCGCCCTCCCATAGCGCGGTGAGGCTCGCGCGCCCTGGTTCCGACTCGCGAATGGTCGGATCGAGCCCGAGGTCCGCGAGAAAGCTGGCAACGTAGTCCGCCGCTACCCGCTCCCCTGGCCCCGGCTCGTCGCCGTAGTTCGAGGTATCGATGCGAATCAGGTCTTGGGCGATCGAGGTCACCGTCACGTCTGCCATACGGCCCAGGGTACTGCCGAGATCGCCCGCCAGTTCTGGGGCGCAGAGAAACCCCAGGCACGACTACGGGGCTCGCTGAATACCCGCCACAATCATAATGACGACCACGACGAGGCTCGACACCGTCAAAGGGGAGATCACCGCACCTGTGCCGAGCAGCCAACCGAGAAACCTGCGGGCAGGGTCCCTAACAGTTCCCACGCGAGGTACGGAATGATGATCGACGCTGCCACGGGTGGCACCCAGTCATGGTCATCCTCGAGGAAGATCTTCGCAGCGAGCCACAGCGAGAGGGCACCGCCGAGAGTGGCCGTGGCATCGGGGTCAATGGTGGTGGATGCGTGGAGAACCCTGGGGAACGACACAAGAAGCAGCGGAGCCACCATCGCGGGGCGACACAAAGCATGAACACGCCCGCGGTGAGCCACAGGGAAAGCACTGATTGACTTCGGTGTCCGAGGGGGGACTTGAACCCCCACGCCCTTTCGGGCACTAGCACCTCAAGCTAGCGCGTCTGCCAATTCCGCCACCCGGACGAGTGGGCCCGGAAGCCGTGGTGGGCTCCCGAGCGCGACCGCAATGCTAGCACGATGAATCGACACTTTCAGAACGTTGGCGCGCGCCCATGCGCCCCTTGCGACGTCAGATATGCCACATCTATCCCACCGTTATCCCCAGCGGGAGCGCGCCCACGGACTAAAGGCCCCGCGCGCGCGCCTCCGATGGCCCTAGCGTCACATATGACGTCACCGTCGACGGGAGCCCGCACATGTCCACATACCTTTATCTGTCATTGATTCCCGAGGCCCTTGTGGCATCGATGCTCGCACCGGAGGACTTCGGCCTCTATTACGCGATCGGATCCTCCAAGCGATCCAGGGGTCAAGCCATCTTCTTCTCCGTCGACAGGGAGAAGATCGCCGACGCCGGATTCCCGCTGGAAGACGTCGAAGCCCGATGCGTCGCGCACGAGGACGGACGGCCAAAGAGCTCGCTGTACTTGTCGATCTACCGTGTATTGGAGCGGGTCCCGCGCGACGCGCTCACGGCGCTTCACCTCGCGACCGATGACGGCCGCGTCCTCACGATCGAGCCGGAGGAGTTCGTCGCAGATGGCGAAGACCGAACCCACCTGTACCAGGAGATTTGCCCGGTCTCGCCGCGCATCGTGTCCCATCTGGACCCCGCAGAGTTTGCGGGCTTCATCACGGACACCGACCGTAACGTGCACGTGCCGCGCATCGCGTTCACCGAGCTCACCCTCGGCAACCTCAAGAACGACCCCGACCACAAGGACATCGACAACCTTCCGTACCCGAACATCGGCCACTTGCGTGACTGCCTTCGTGAACTCGCCAAGGCGCCCAACAAGGCCAACAAGACGGTGCTGCGACAAATGACTCAGGAGGTGCTCTTCCGCACCATCCGTAACGGCGTGTTCGTCGGAGATTCCACAGGCATCACCGCGTTCCCGTTGCCCAGTAGAGACACGCTCGAGCGTGAACACCTCGCATGGTGGCGCTCGGCACAGTCGACTTTCGGCGAGTAAGCCACCTTCCCACACGCACCACCGAAAGGTCTGAAAATGCCCGCCTGGTTCTGGCTGGTCCCCGTCGCTTCAATAGTGGCGCTCGGGTCCGCTTACGGCTTCTTCCGCGAAATGATGAAGGAGTCGGAAGGGACCGAGACGATGGCCCGCATCGCCGCACACGTGCGCGCTGGCGCTATCGCCTACCTCAAGCAGCAATACAAGGTCGTCGGCACCGTCCTGGTGTCCCTGACCCTTGTGTTCTGCGTGGTGGCATACGGCTTCCACATGCAGAACCCGTGGGTTCCCTTCGCGTTCCTCACAGGCGGCCTGTTCTCTGGCCTCGCGGGCTTCATCGGCATGCGCACGGCCACGTACGCCTCGGCTCGCACGGCCAACGCGGCACGCCGTTCGCTCAACGCCGGCCTGCGTGTCGCGTTCCGCTCGGGCGCCGTCATGGGCCTCACCGTCGTGGGTCTTGGCCTACTCGACATCTCGATCTGGTTCTTCGTGCTCACTCGCTTCTACGGCACGAACGACGCTCACCAGGTGGTCGTCATCACGACCACGATGCTGACCTTCGGCATGGGTGCAGCGGTCCAATCGCTCTTCGCTCGCGTGGGTGGCGGCATCTTCACCAAGGCGGCCGACGTCGGAGCTGACCTGGTGGGCAAGATCGAGGCGGGCATCCCCGAGGACGACCCGCGCAACCCCGCGACCATCGCCGACAACGTTGGCGACAACGTGGGAGACGTTGCCGGAATGGGCGCCGACCTCTACGAATCGTACGTGGGCGTCATCCTCGCGTCCGCGGCCCTGGGTGCGGCAGCCTATGCCAGCTCGGGTGCCGACATCCAACTCAAGGCTGTTATTGCGCCCATGGTGATCGGCGCGCTCGGCACGTTGCTTTCCGTGGTCGGCGTGTTCTTCGTCCGCACCGGCGAGAAGGCCACCCAGAAGCAACTCCTCGGCGCTCTCGGACGTGGCGTCAACGGAGCGGCCGTCATGATCGCGGTCGCGTCCATCTTCGTGATGCGGGCCATGGGCCTGGAGAACATGTGGGGGCTGTGGTTCGCACTCCTCGCCGGCCTCCTCACCGGTATCACCATCGGTCAGGCCGCCGAGTACTTCACGTCGCAGGGCTACGCACCCACCAAGCGCATCGCCGCGGCCACGAAAACCGGCCCAGCCACCGTCATCATCGGCGGCCTCGGCGAGGGCATGATGTCGGTGGCGATTCCCGTCCTGGCCGTCGTGACCGGTATCGGGCTCGCCTACTTCTTCGGTTCTGGATTTTCCTTTGGGACCGACACCATGAGCCTCGGCCTCTACGGAATCGGCATGGCGGCAGTCGGAATGCTCTCGACGCTTGGCATCACGCTCGCCACCGACGCATACGGGCCCATCGCGGACAACGCGGGCGGCAACGCCGAGATGAGCGGGCTCGACCCCGAGGTGCGTCAGCGCACCGACGCGCTCGACTCGCTCGGCAACACGACCGCCGCCACAGGCAAGGGCTTCGCCATCGGTTCGGCGGCCCTTACCGGCATCGCCCTGATGGCCTCGTACCTCGAAGAGGTCAAGATCGGCATCTCCCACATTCTCGATCGTGGCCTTGGCTACACGTTCCCCGACAACTTTCACCTGGCCTCGACCGCCACTGCCGAGCTTCAGAGCCTCAACCTCATGCAAATGATGACGCACTACGAGGTGGTGCTGATCAACCCCAAGGTCATCATTGGCATGTTCACGGGCGCGATGCTCGCGTTCGTATTCTCGGGCATCACCATGAAAGCCGTTGGCCGTGCAGCTGGCCAGATGGTCGACGAGGTGCGCCGCCAGTTCCGCGAGATGCCAGGCATCATGGCGGGCACGCAGGACCCCGACTACGCACGCTGCGTCGCCATCTCGACCAAGGCCGCACAGCGGGAAATGATGCTGCCGTCGATCCTCGCGATCGCGGCCCCCGTGGTGATGGGCTTCATCTTCGGCGTGCCAGGAGTGCTCGGCCTCTTGGCGGGAGCGGCCGCGGCCGGATTCTCGCTGTCGATGTTCATGGCGAACTCCGGCGGCGCGTGGGACAACGCGAAGAAGTACATCGAGGAGGGCCACCACGGAGGCAAGGGTTCCGAGGCTCACAAGGCCGCCGTCATCGGCGACACCGTGGGCGACCCCTTCAAGGACACCGCGGGCCCCGGGCTCAACATCCTCGTGAAGCTCATGTCGATGGAGGCCATCGTCGTGGCCGGCGTCACGGTCGCGATCAGTTTGGTCTAGGTACCCGGTCTAGTTCGTCGAACCGAGCAGGGGCGCCTCCTTTCAAGGGGGCGCCCTTTCTCGTTCTCCGGCACCCGCCCACTACTGAAAGTCACGGCTCTTTGACGCGACCTTGAGGCTCAGCGGTGCGAGATGTTCAGCGACGAGGTTGGTCGCGCCGTCTGCACGCTCGATTCGCCCCCTGATCACCAGCGCTTGAGCCCGTCGTG
>Ga0209429_10001941_pt1 | contig 12480 bp, 10 predicted proteins | sample BarGraNGADG00212_3_FD_184493 | JGI IMG/M metagenome (GOLD analysis project Ga0209429, IMG submission 184493) | Arctic peat soil microbial communities from Barrow, Alaska - Barrow Graham LP Ref core NGADG0004-212 (SPAdes) (version 2) | ecosystem: Environmental > Terrestrial > Soil > Wetlands >... | reverse complement strand
TCTGCTGATAGAAATGGAGATATTTTTCAAACGCCAGTTTGTTAAGGCCATAAGGCGACAAAGGCTGGGGCAAAAAAGTTTCCGGCGTCGGCAAGACAGCGGTTTCGCCGTAAATGGCGCCGCCGGTGGAAGAAAAAATAATTTTTTTGACTTGGTTGAAGCGGCAGGCCTCAAGCACCTGCAAACCGCCGATGATGTTTATCTGACTGTCGTGAACCGGGTCGGTAATTGATACCCGGACAGCAATCTGCGCCGCCAAGTGATAAACGATTTCCGGTTTTTCAACGGAAAAAATCCGGGCGATTTCCGGTGTCCGGATATCGGCTTGATAAAATTTGGCAACCGGGTTTAAATATTCTTTTTTGCCGGTCGACAAGTCGTCAACAACAACCACCTGGTGGCCTTGAATAATTAACTGGTCCACTAAAGTGGAACCGATAAAACCGGCGCCGCCGGTGACAAGAATTTTGGACATATATGAAATATGATAACATTATTCAGCTTATAAAAAAAGCCTGGGCAGGAATAACCAGCCAGGCTTTTCACAAAAATTATAATACTTATTCTTTCTCCACCACAGGCCCCGTCCTAGGTTTGCGACAAATAGACAGACATAAAGATGAGCTATACTCTTTCGCTCCAGTAGAATAAATGCGCCAGCCAGAAATATCGAAGAGGCCGACATTGATAAAATCTCCACAGGCCGCTTTCAGTCCGCTCCAATGCCGCCAAAACTCAGCGATGCGCTGGTTGGTCAACTTAAAAATCGTAAAAACCGCTTCGGTAAAGATTCGCGGATCAGTTCTCTCCAGAATATCAACTTCTAAACTAAAGGACGCCTCTTGGCGCTCGTGATTGAACCCGATCATCCTTTCTTTGAAGTCAATCAGATAATACCCAGGAGGAGGTGAAAACCCAAACCAATAATCTTCCTTATTGTCCAGATACCAGTTTTGATTAAAAAAGCAGGGTTGCGTCGCTTCAGCTCCAAGAAGTTTTTTTCGTAAGCCATCCATTGACTGACCGCCGCAGAAAACTAGGCGCCAGTCCCGGCCCTCGAGGTTTTCCGCATTAGCTTCACGCAAGTCTTGTTTGGAGTAGTTAATAGGCCAACCCTGAAAGTCGCTATGCCAAACCCGGTTATAGTCCCGAGCGAAAACGACTTTGTCCCGACCCATAATTTTCCTGGCCTGTGTCAAGCTGGTCTGCCAATCATTAACCGTAATAAATTCCTTTTCAACCGGCACCCAGCACTGTTCTTTCCGTAAAAATTTTTTGAACTCCGCGAGCCAAATTTTTCCGTCGGCGCCATAATAATTCCGGTAAAAGTGTTTGAATACGCCCCTTAAGCGCGGGGGTATTACATTGTCTTTGAGCATAGTTCCCATGGTCAATTTTTATTAAAGGACTTCTCTATCCACGGCCCGGACAGAATGGGCGATACCCGGTTTGGGCATCAAGATATTTAAACACTAAAATTAACACGGGTCAAGGAATCAAAACGGTTCTAAAATAAAAAAGACCCGTTGGTTAACGAGTCTTGGTTTTAAATACGGCTTCCTGATGCGCTCTCTTGGTTTTTTTAATTCGTCGCTCGCCCCAGACCCACAGTAGAGCCATTATGCTCAAGCGGATAAAGGACAGATACCAAGGTGCTTCCTGAAAAAGCTGATTGGACGAGTAGATGAAAATGACCAAGAAGGCGATAACGCGGAGAAAGCTGAGAGGTACTCCTCGTTCCAGATTGTCGGCTACGGAAAAGAACTCATAGAAAATCTTCGGAGTAAGAAACAGAAAACAGGTGAGCCGGAGATCAAAAGGGGCGGCTTGCAAATCCTTATAGTATAAAGAGAGGATAAAGAATCCCACTCCGCCTAAACCGAATAGAACGGAAATCACGAAAATGAATCTTTCTTTTGTCATTATCTAGAATTTTAAATTACTAAAAGCACTATAATATAAAACTAAAATAATGTCAACTTTGACCTCTCAAATGCCCCAGCTGGAGATTTGCCTTCCTTGTCCTTTTTTGCTAAAATAATAGCAGATAATTAATAAACTCCGCCCCTTAAATAAGCGGGCGATTAAACGATAAAAATACCCTAAAATTCGGGAATTTTTTGTTTTTGAACGTATGGCTAAAGATCCAAAAAAAGATCCTAAAAATAATTCCTCCTACGGGGCGGAAGCAATCACTGTTTTAGAAGGTTTAGAAGCGGTGCGAAAACGGCCCGGCATGTACATCGGTTCAACCTCGGCCGTCGGACTGCATCATCTAATTTGGGAAGTTGTCGATAACTCCATCGATGAAGCCATGGCCGGTTACGCCACGGATATTTCGTTGTACCTGCTTAAGGACGGTATGGTCAGAGAAAGTGATAACGGCCGCGGCATTCCCGTGGAAAAACATAAGACCACTGGTGTCTCCACACTGGAAACGGTTTTGACGATCCTTCATGCCGGCGGCAAGTTCGGTGGCAGCGGCTATAAAATTTCCTCTGGTTTACATGGGGTCGGTGTCTCGGTTGTCAACGCTCTGAGCGAATATCTGAAAGCGGAAGTGAGCCGCGATGGTAAAATCTGGGAACAGGAGTACAAGATCGGAAAACCGCTCAAGCCGGCTAAACCCGTCGGTACGACCAAAAAAACCGGCACCACTATCACCTTCAAACCGGATGCCACTATCTTCACCGAGCTGGAATTCAGTTGGGGGAAAATTCTCGACCATCTGCGCCAGCAATGCTATCTGAGTAAAGGTATTACCATCAATATCTACGACCAGCGCCCCGATCATCGCCAGAAAAAATATCGCTTCCATTTTGAAGGCGGCATCAAGGCCTATATCCAATCCCTGCACCGCAACAAGACCGTGAAAAACGAGACAATTTTCTATATCGATAAGGATATCTCCGACTGCAAGGTGGAGGTGGCTTTGCAATATAACGATGAATACAATGAAACGGTCATGGCCTTCGCCAATAATGTCCATAACCCGGAAGGCGGTACTCATCTGGTCGGTTTCCGTACGGCGTTGACTCGCGTTTTGAATAATTACGCCCGCAGCAAAAATTTAATCAAAGAAAAAGACGAAAACCTGACCGGCGATGACGCGCGGGAAGGCCTGACTGCCATCATCAGCGTCAAGATGCCCGATCCGCAATTTGAAGGCCAGACTAAAGCTAAATTAGGCAATGCGGAAATGAAAGGCTACGTCGAACAGATTTTTGGCGAAGCGTTTAATATTTTCTTGGAAGAGCATCCGAAAGAAGCGGACGCCATTATCGGCAAATGCGTTTTATCGGCTCAAGCGAGACTGGCCGCCCGGAGCGCCCGCGCGACAATCTTACGTAAAGGCGCTCTGGAAGGTATGACTCTCCCGGGTAAACTGGCTGACTGTTCCAGCCGCCATCCGGAAGAGTGCGAATTATATATCGTCGAGGGCGACTCCGCCGGCGGTTGCTTTTTTGCTAATGTTAAAGTAAAATTGACCGACGGAAGAAATTTATCCTTTAAAGACTTGGTAAAAGAACATAAAAAGGGCAAAAAAAACTACTGTTATACCATTAAAGAGGACGGAAACATCGGAATCGGATTGATTACTAATCCTCGGAAGACTAATACCAACACCGAGGTTATAAAAGTCGTTTTAGATAATGGTAAAAAAATAATTTGCACCCCGGATCATAAATTCATGTTAAGAGACGGGAGTTATAGAATGGCCGAAAATTTGAAGCCAGAAGATTCTCTAATGCCTCTTTACAGCCAACTGTCTAAAAAAGAAGGACGAATCACTATTGAAGGTTATGAAATGGTTTTAAATCCGCAGAATTCCCATTGGATTTTTACCCATCTCTTGGCCGATAAGTATAATCTGGAAAACGAGGCTTACTTAGAAAATGACGGCTTGAACAAGCATCACGTCGACTTCAATAAATTAAATAATAATCCTGATAATATAATAAGGATGCATCGGGCGGATCATATGGCTTACCACCGGAAAATGATTCAATTCAGCTTACATAGACCGGATATAAAAGCCAAAGCTAAAAGGGCCCATCAAACGATAGAATACAAGACCAAAGTCAGCCGCATCATGAGCACTCCGGCTATGAAAGAAATGCTCAGCCTGAGAGCCAAGAAGCAGTGGAAAAATGAGGACTATAAAAAATTCATGGGCGAGAAATTTCTTGATTTCTATCAGAATAACGCCGACTACCGGGAAAAAAATAATGGACTCTTGAACGAGGCGCAAAAAAAATATTGGGCCGATGAAAACAATCGAGAGAAACAGACGGCGCGAGTTAAAAAATATTTTGCCCAACACCCCGAAGCAAAAAAAATACTCTCTGAAAAAGCTAAAGCCGAATGGACAAATTGCGAGCTATTAGCTTGGCGCGCGGCGGAGACCAAAAAACAATGGACCGCGGATTTTCGCGAACAGAGAAAAACCGCCTATAATCAAACTTATTACCGACACACCATCGCGACCATGAAAAAAATATGGGATAAATATGGCACCCTGGCTTGGTATGAAACGGTGCGGAAAGAAAAAAGAAACAATAATCTGCTCAAAAAACAAACTTTTATCACTCGCTTTTTTGCGGCCGATGAAACGCGAATGTTGGACGCGGTTCAATACTACAACCATAAAGTAAAGAGAATCGTTAAACTAAATAAACGGGTTGACGTTTACGATCTGGAAGTACCGGGGACGCACAATTTCGCTCTGGCCGCCGGCATTTTCGTTCATAATAGCGCCAAACAAGGCCGCAACCGCCGCTTCCAAGCCATCTTGCCGCTACGCGGTAAGATTTTAAATGTGGAACGCGCCCGTTTGGATAAGATGCTGGCCAATAACGAAATTAAGAATCTGGTGATTGCTTTAGGGACGAATATCGACGATCAATTTGATTTAAGTAAATTACGATACCACCGCATCATTATCATGACCGATGCCGACGTGGACGGCGCGCATATCCGAACTTTGCTTCTGACTCTGTTCTTCCGCCACTTCCCGCCCCTGGTTACCGAAGGCCATTTATACATCGCCCAACCGCCTTTGTATCAGCTGAAGAAGGGAGCGGCTATCCGCTACGCCTACAGCGACGAAGAAAAAGATCAGATTATCAAGGAATTCGGCGGCGATTTGGATACGGCCATCGAAATCGGCGAAGAAACCGATGAGGGCGAAACTCTGGAAGTGGAAACTGAGGAAGACGTGAAGAATAAAAAGGCGGCGGATGATAAGAAAAAAAGTACGAAAATTAACATTCAGCGTTATAAAGGTTTAGGGGAAATGAATCCGGCCCAGCTTTGGGAAACGACCATGGATCCGGCCAGCCGCATCGTCAAACAAGTTTCGGTGGAAGACGCGGCTAAAGCGGATCAGATTTTTGACATGCTGATGGGCGACAATGTCGCCCCGCGCAAAAATTTCATCCAGACGCACGCTAAAAAAGTTCAAAACTTAGATATTTAATTTGTATTAAAAACCACGCTTTTAAAAATAGCGCGACCATCATCTATGTATATTTATATTCTCTGTCCGATAATCGCCTTTGTCCTGGCGCAAGGCACTAAAGTCTTTTTACGTTCCCTTCATCACAAGCTAACCTGGCGGGACATTACCGCTTATTCGGACATGCCGTCCGGACATACGGCTACCGTTACCGCACTGATGGTTGTCACCGGCCTTAAGCTCGGCCTTGGGTCACCCGCCTTTGCCATCAGCGTAGTCTTGGCTTCAATCGTCATCACCGACGCCATCGGGCTGAGAAATTATTTGGGTGAACACGGAAAAACTTTGAATTCTCTAGTCCGCGACTTAAAAGAAGACGAATTTCTGGATCGCAACTACGCCAAGCAAACGGAAAAAATCGGCCACACGCCGCTCCAAGTCTTGATCGGCGCCGCGGTCGGCGCTTTAGTGAGTATTATCGGCGCCCTGCTTTTCTAACTACTATATTAAAAAACAAAGCCGAGATTTTTTCTCGGCTTTTTTTGTTTGTCTTTGGTTCTTCTCTAACCGAACATCCCGGTAGTTTGAAATTCAAAGTAGTTTACGGAATGACCATCGTCTTCTTCTTTGCGCGGCGGATGGCTACCTCCAGCGGCCATAATGTCAGAGCCGATTTCATAAAGAACAAGTTTCGGTATCCCTAAATTATGCAAAACCGCTCTTTTTACTTCAATGGCAGCATGATAAATTTTTCCCGCATTTTGTAAGGTACTTTGTTCCTCAATTGGAATCCCCAACTGAAGATGGGTGTTTAACAGGCCTAAAATTTCTTTTTGCCTGTCACTTAAACGAAATTTCATGGGGTCCTCCTTTGGCTTATGTGAATATTAAATTATTTTCTAATTAATCAAACTACCTTATATTTTGTTATTTGTCAATTAATGATCGCCCGCTCATTTCCGGGGGCGGCGTCAGATTCATCAGGCGCAAAATAGTGGGGGCGACATCAGCCAGGGTTCCGGCCGGCTCCAGCAAGCTCAAATCAGTGCTCAGGGGCTCGGCTAAACCGATGGTCTTGCCTTTAAACTCTTCCCCGATGACCAGAAAAGGAACTGGGTTGGTCGTTAAACCGGAATCAACCACTTCGGTGCCGGGCAGGAGCATTTTCTCGGCGTTGCCGGCGGCGGCGGTAATGACCAGCAGGCCTTTTTTATTTAAAACCGCGTCAACAATTATTTTTAAATTCTTATCCAGCGCGGCCACCGCCTTGGTCACGGCGGATAGGTCACCGCTAGCCGCGGCAATATCCACTGTTGGAATAGAGGCCGCTATAAAATCATAAGGCTTTTCTTGATTCAGGGCTTTGACTATTTCTTTAACCGTCCGTTTCAGAGCCAGAGACAGCTTAAGGGCCCGAGCGTTGTTTTCTGAAGAAACAATAATCCATTCTTCGCCCCGCGCTTTATTCTGCGCCTGGCCGTTAAAAAAATGGGTCAAAGCGGCAAAACGTTCGGTCTCGGCAATCTTTAATTGTCGGCAATTCGCGTCCGCTAAAATTTTAGTCAGGGTTACGGGGGGCACAAAATTTTCATCCTTGATATCTTGCCCCGCACCCAAGCTTAAATAACGGGCGTTCAAAGTTTTGTGGCCGGTTTGTAACAGCGCTACCGGATAGTCTTTAATCAGCTCTAACCAATTGGGAATTTTGGACGAACGGATAAAATTAGCTTCTCCGGCCGGCGCCACGCCCCAACCGCCTAAAAACAGCAAAAGCACCGGGCGGGTCGGCCCAGGCTCACTGGCTTCGTTATTTATTGAATTGTCACTGAGAGGATTATCCATTAGCTTATTCTAGCTCCTGAGCGATTTCCAGTAAACGGTTATATTTGGCCAGTCTTTCGCCGCGCGACAGGGATCCGGCTTTGAGATAGTCCGCGCCGGCCGCGACCGCCAAGTCAACGATAAAGTCATCAACGGTCTCACCGCTGCGGTGCGAGACGATTACCTGGTAATTATGCTGCTGGGCTAATTTTATACATTCCACGGTCTCCGTCAAGGTCCCGACCTGATTGGGTTTAATAATGATGGCATTGGCCGCTTTCTCTTTCAGACCTCGTCTTAAACGTTCGGTCTGCGTCACAAAGAGGTCGTCGCCGACAATAAGCATTTTCTGACCTAAGACGGCGGTTAATTCCCGCCAATCAGCCCAGGCGTCTTCGGCCAAACCGTCTTCCAAATAAAGAAAAGGATATTTTTTCAACCACTCGTCATACAAGCCAATCAAATTAGCGGCACTGAAATAAGTATTATCCAGAGAAAATAAATATTTCTTGGTCGCTTCTTCATATAAGCCGGAAGAGCCGACGTCGACTCCCAAACGCAAGTCGCGGCCCGGTTCATAACCGGCGCGAATGGTGGCCGCTAAAATGAACTCAATCGCCTCGATGGAAGACTCTAAATCAGGCGCATAACCGCCTTCGGCCCCCACATCAGTATCATAGCCGGCTTCTTTCAAGACGCGGCCGAGTTCGTGAAACACTTCGGCCCCCAAACGCACCATTTCCGCCACGGACATCTTTTTGGGAATGATTAAAAATTCTTGAAAATCTAAATTAGTGTCCGCGTGCCGACCACCGTTAAAAATATTAAATAAGGGTACGGGAATTTTTGGCGTTTTGAAACCAAAAGTTTTTCCGAGATAAACAAAGAGCTCTTGTTTCTTGTCCAGAGCGGCCACGCGGGCGCAGACTAAAGAAACCGCCAAAACGGCGTTGGCGCCCAAGTTCTTTTTGTTTGGCGTGCCATCTAAATCAATCAAAAGACGATCGATTTCCTCCTGTTTAGAAGCGTCGCGGCCGATTAATTTCGGGGCGATAATCTCCTTGACTTTGTTGACCGCTTTTAAAACTCCCAAGCCGCCATAACGCTGAGCGTCGCCATCGCGCAACTCCAACGCTTCATGGATTCCGGTGGAGGCCCCGCTTGGTACCCCGGCGCGCGCCATGAGCCCGTTATCCAGAATAATTTTAGCCTCAATGGTCGGATTACCGCGCGAATCCAGAATTTCTCGGGCGCTCAGACTTTTTATTTTTGACATAAATTATGATATTTAATTATTGATTATTTTACTCAGTCCCGGCATTTTTCCGCCCCCGAGATAAGTCAGCATCGCCCCGCCGGCGGTCGACACCCAGTCCACGTATTCGGCCATTTTTGTTAATTGCAGAGCCTCCACGGTCTCACCGCCGCCCACCACACCATAAGCCGGACCGGAGGAACGCGCGGCGACTAAACGGGCGATGGATAAAGTCCCTTGTTTAAAGCCGGCCGTTTCAAACTTGCCCAACGGGCCGTTCCACACCAGAGTATTGGCGGCTTTAATATAAGAGGCATACCAAGAAATTGTGGCCGGACCGATATCATAAATATATTCTTCGCGGCCGACATTTTCCGGCGCCCGCAACTCAGCCTTCCCTTTTTTGGTCTGCACGATCACGTCCTCGGGTAAAATTATTTTCGCGGCCAGTTTTTTATTCTTAAAAAATTGCTTAAGGTAAATCGCGCTGTCTTGGTCATAAAGCGAACGTCCGATTTCTTTATTTTGAAATTTAAAAAAATTATTGGCTAAAGCGCCGCCGATTAAAATATGGCTGGCCCGAGCGTAAAGTTTAGCGATGAGGGGCGCCTTGGTGCTTATTTTAGCACCGCCCATAATGACGACCAGCGGTTTCTTCGGCTGCTGAATTTTCTGAAGCGCCTTTACTTCTTTTTCCAAGAGCAAGCCGGCGTAAGACGGCAAATATTTTTTAATGGCCGCGACTGAGGCCTGCTCCCGATGGCAGACGGCAAAAGCATCATTAACATAAATATCGGCTAAAGCGGCCAGCTCCTGGGCGAAGTCGGCATCGTTATCGTATTCAGCCGACTGAAAACGCAGGTTCTCCAGCATGACAATTTCTCCGGGCTTCATTCTCTTGACCGCGGCTTGAACCTTAGCACCCACCGTGGCGGACAAAAATTTGACCGGCTGTCCTAAAAGGGTTTTCAAGCGCGCGGCTACCGGCTTGACCGAATATGCGACCGTGAACTTGCCCTTTGGCTCGCCCAAATGCGTGGCGATAATCAAGCAGCATTTTTTAGCCAGCAAAAATTTAATCGTTTCCAAACCGGCCACCAGGCGATAATCATCCTGCACGCGGCCGTTTTTAAGCGGCACATTAAAATCAACTCGCAAAAAAATGGTCTTATTTTTCAAATTCTTCAATTGTCGAACGGACTTAACGCGCATATTTTATGGCTGCTTCGCGCTTAATTATTTAGCTTCGCCCAATTTAACATCAATCGTTCGGTCAACGCCGCCCCGGCGATAGGTTAAAGTTATTTTATCGCCGGGCTGATAGCCGGCGATTAGATCAGCCAAATCATTACTGGCATTAACTTCCTGATTATTAACCCAGCTAATAACATCTCCGGCTGCCAACCCGGCGGTTTGGGCCGGACTGTTCTTTAAAACAGCCGCCTGCGTCCCGGACGGATAAAGCAGGGCGCCAGCCGAAAGATTAAGGCCGAGCGGGCTAACAACGCTTAGATCTAAATAATTAACGCCTAAAGACGGACGGCCGACGGAAATAGCGGGACTGATCAGACTCTGCCAATAAGAACTGTAAGCAAAGGCCGGCGTAATATTGCCAGCCGCACCGATGAGCGCCGATAAATTACCGGCTAGGTCAAAAACCAGCGAATTCTTGAAAGGGCCGCCTAAAGCCGAGACCAGTAATTGGCCGTCGAAAGAATCGCTGGACTGAACTCCGGAATTACCGGACGATGCGCTTGAGGTTTTTTGGAGATCGATCAAAGTTGCCGGCCAAGCCACGGCCGGCTTGTTGATAATCAATAAAGATTGGCCGGAACTTAAATCGGTTCGCGCCGCCATTTTAATAATGGCCAGATTATTGGCATTGGCCAAATGGAAGATAAGCAGGTCGCTGGGCAAGTTTTTGAGCGTACTTAGCTCATCAATGACGTATACTTTACGATCGCTGGTAATGGCCATGTAATTTTTGGGGTTAAAATCTTTTTTCAAATCCGTGGGGATGCTGGCGACAATCCAGCCGTCAGCGGTGATAACTGCGCCGATAAACAAGGGCTGCTCCAAACTATAATAACCCGGCGTACTCGTTGATTGATTTTTAGAATCCAAAGCCTTAAAAACACCCACCAAAGAAGGGCGCAAAGAACCCAGCGTTTCCGAAATCTTAGCATCCGCGCTGACTACCACTTTTTGCGGATTACGGATTACCAGATTCGTCTGATTGGCGCCTAAGTCCGCAACATTGAGATCGCCGGACAGATAGGGCACGGAAAAATCCTTAAAAATATAAACGCGAGTGACGATTTCGCCTAAAACCCCGGCGACTAAACCGCCCAGCAGCGCCAAAATAATCAGACTTAAAAAACGAGGCTTATTCGAAGGCACATTTTGCGACATAAATTTAAAGCCAACGGGCCGTTAAGAGTGAAAGTATAGTTAAAATGATACTTAATACCAAGGGCCACTTGAGGGCGCGGCGATTCAAGTTTCCCTGCCAGAACAAACGGTTGACGGTCAGGAGAAAATAGGCAAAAATCGCGACGAGAAATCCTAAAATATTAAAATTCAAGGGAAAGAGCGAAATCGCTTCGACTAAAGCGCCCAGGACAGCCAGTGAAACAAACAGAACAGGAGCCGCTGACCGAAATTTAACCTTGACTAGGGGCAAGAGCTGAATCCATAAAAAGAAAACAACGAGCAGAAACAAGGCGACCAAGAGATAAAAGGGCGTATTGATAAAGGCGGGCAAACCAAAAAGGGACGCGGCCACGGCCAGAACGGTCAGCCAGACGCCGTTCAAAAGCAAACTTTCCAGTTTTTTTTCTCTCGCCGCGGACTGATCAACAAAATAAGCGGACAAATGATGCAGGTAGTTCGCCACGAACCAGGCGTCAAGCAGAAAAATAAATTGGACCCAGAAACGTCCGGTTAAAAGAGAGGCGTAAACCGAAAAACTCAAGAAAAAGAAAAGCGGGGCGATCAGAAAGAGGGGCCAATGGCGAACCGGACTCCGGCGGGCAAAATAGCGAACGCTAAAAACAATCAGGAGCGCTCCCAAAGCTAAGGAAGAATAAAAAGCCACGGGAAAAAAGAAAAAAATCTGACTGAGTAACCAGAGAGCCAAGCCGACGACGAAAGGAATAAAATATTTGTATGTCATAAAATTATGGTAGTAATCCGGGGGGCGTTCCGGTCCCAGAAATAGGGGCAACGGCGCCTGAACCACCGGTGATACCATATCCATCCGCCGAACCGGGATTAGGGAAACTAGGCGTTGTACCGGTTCCGCCGGAGGATGATCCGGGCGTGTTGCCGGGCGTGTTGCCGGGCGTGTTGCCGGGCGTAATAATATAATCGCTGCCGCCCGCGGTCAGTGTTAAAGTTTTTACTTCGGCTAAGTCGGCCAGACTGTTTATCTTTAAAAATTTATTGGAAAAGGTAAAGAGGTTATCGCCGATATATAGGCTCCGCTTAACGGAATTATCATAATAATTATAACCGTCCCAATAATCGGCTTGGGTGAAGCTGCCGCCAGCCGAATGGTCTAAACGCCCTTTTAAAGTGAAACTATCATTGACCAGCGAAAAAACCAAGGCACCCGCGAAATTCAACTGGCCGCTCGAATATAGGACGGCCGGAATAACGACGATATTTTTGGCGGCGGAATACAGGAAAGCATGATGGTCGGACAAAGCGATTGAATCGCTGGAGGAATCGCCAATCAGATAACTGTCCAGTTCTTTGGGCTTGCTTAGATCGGAAAAATCATAAAGTGATAGTTTTAAGCCCTTGACCGTAACTTGGCCGCTGGCGCTGACCGTGGCGTCGCGTCCCAAGCCGATTAATTTAGTGCCGTTGGCATCGACCGGATGGAGATAATTAGAATAGCCGGGAATTTTCACGGCACCTAAAACCGTCGGCTTAGTTGGAT
>Ga0209429_10001940_pt1 | contig 12482 bp, 4 predicted proteins | sample BarGraNGADG00212_3_FD_184493 | JGI IMG/M metagenome (GOLD analysis project Ga0209429, IMG submission 184493) | Arctic peat soil microbial communities from Barrow, Alaska - Barrow Graham LP Ref core NGADG0004-212 (SPAdes) (version 2) | ecosystem: Environmental > Terrestrial > Soil > Wetlands >... | reverse complement strand
TGAAATTCCGTTAGCAGCAGTTCCCCAGAAATAAGGTACACATGTAACATTCCTGCGTGTATCTTTTACATCATAATCGTAAAAAACAGTGGGAAGTGGTCCAAAGACTCCTCCCTGAGCCTGGTCTGTAAACTGATCAGCACTTGTATGCCTGACAGCAAATGTATACGCCATACGGCCACGGCCGGCGGCAAATGGGATTTCCCATAATGATTCTCCCCCGGCAGCACTATTTTCCTGGCAAATTTTTCTGAAAAATGATTCAAAAGTACTTTCAAGATGAGCATTTCCGCTATTAATAACGTCGAGACATTCCTGTAATGCTATTGGATATAAAACATCAATGGATAATTCCGGATCTGAACTTCTTCTTATCCCATCGGGATATTGAGAATAACCGGCTGCCACCAGACAAAGACGTGCATGAAATGCCTTTACAAAAGCTTTATTAATTCCTTCAGTTGTACCCGTTCTGTCAGTAGCAGTTGTACTTGGCCATGCTACTAAATTCGATGCTTCTTTCAGATCAGCCAGGAGTTTTTTGTAAATTACGTCACGGTTTGTTTTTGCGAGATACATTGTCACTGAGGAAACAGGTTCAAACCTATCAACAACATCTCCCCAGGTTTTTAAAAGATCAGCATAGTATATTGCTCTGAGTGTTAATGCTTCACCTAATAATTGCCCCATCTCATTTGTGGCCGTAGGAGCTCCGTAAGCCCTGATACCCCTTATGCAGATATTTGCACGCTCAATACCTGAATACATCATAGCCCAGGCATTGTTTACGGTATTCATATCTGTGTTAATAGGAGAATTAATATATCTTGACAAATCTCCTCTTGCACTGACAGATGTTGAATTTATCCACTCCAGATCGGTATTGGCTCCATAATGGGTCAATAGCCTTCCTCTGTAAGAATTGGTCTCACCAAATGGTACTTTTATCCCGTCAATAGCCATCGAGGCCAAAGACGGATTGGAAAAAATCAATGATTCATCCAGTGTTGACTTGGAAGGTGTTTCCAGATATTTTTGACACGACATAAATAGGCCTGCAAAAATGAAACTAAGTATGTATATTATTTTTTTCATATTCATGTACATAAATCAGATTAAAAAGTAAGATTTAATCCAAATAACAGTTGCCTGCTTTTTGGATATGCCGAATAATCAACACCTGGTGTCAGAGGAGTATTTCGCCTTGATGAAACTTCAGGATCAAAACCGGAATAATTGGTCAGGATAAATACATTATAGGCTGAAACATAAAACCTCAGATTTTGGATGTTAACTTTTTTTATTATTTCTGCAGGGATTGTATATCCCAGCGATAAGGTATTCAATCGAAGATAAGAACCATCTTCAACAGCCCAGTCACTCATAATTCGCCTCGTCATATAAGGTGACCACATGGTGGTTTGTGCATTCATGCTTTCGAGTGTTGCATAGTCGTTTACTATTTCACCGGTTACAGGATCCAGATTGGTCCATCTTTTTCCATCGGCCATAATATCGATCATATTCGTGAATTGGAATCTGGATGTGGTATATTCAATTTTATTGGCATTATAAATATCATTACCATAACTCCAGCTGAATACCGCTGATAAATCGAAACCATAGAAACGGCCATCGATATTAAAACCTCCGGAATGTTTTGGATTTGCATTACCTATAACAGTATTATCTGCAATATCCACAACTCCGTCACCATTAAGATCTTTCAATTTCATGTTACCCGGACGTACTTTACCAATAAGCCCGTGATTATCTGCAACACCTTCATTTAATGTCCATGTATCAGTTGCCACATTATACCCTGAAAAATCTGAAACTTCGTACCTGCCATCAGATTTATATCCATACATCTCGCCAACGGATCCACCTTTTGCCATCCAGTAATCGTCGCCAATTTCGGTAGATGCCCAGCTGGTAGGCTGTCCAAAGTCGTTCATTGTACCCAATGAAACTATTTTGTTTCTGTTGAAACCGATATTGAAGCCAAAATTAAGTCCATATTTTTCCTTATCAATAAGTACCGCATTTAATGAAAGCTCAAGACCTTTGTTTTCAGTTTCACCCATATTCCTGTACTGAGTAAGGTATCCGGAACCTGAAACCCGGAAATTAATAAGAAGATCTTTGGTTGTGTTGTTATACAATTCTACACTACCACTAATCCGGCTTTTAAATAAGCCAAAATCCAATCCGAGGTTACGTGTATAAGTAGTTTCCCACTTTAAATCGGGATTAGCCATAATGTTTGTTGGAGCCCAGAAGTTAGTAAACCCGTCAATCCATGCAGAACTACTTGATGTGAATATTTGTGATATCTGATTAGGGGGGATATTATTATTACCTGCAGCACCATAACTGAACCTTAATTTCAGATTATCAAGAGTAGATGAAATAACTTTCATAAAATCTTCTTCTGATATTCTCCATGCTACAGCGGCGGACGGGAAATATCCCCACTGATTTCCTTTTGAAAACAGACTTGAACCATCAGCCCTGAAAGTAGCAGAAAACAAATATCTATTCTTAAATTCATAATTAGCACGTCCAAAGAATGAAAGTAATTTATTATCAGGATTATATGTATTTCTATAAACGTTAGAAAATCCCTGGTCGACTAAATTATAAGCCTGATCTGAAGTAAAAAATGTCGGGAATCCCCAGATCTGGTTAAACATATTATTTGATTTGGTAACGATCAGTTCCTGACCAACCAGTAGTTTAACGGAATGAGCCTCATTAGTAAACAGATTTTTAAAATCATAATTTAAAGTATTTGTACTCCTTAAACTCATACTTTTTTCTTCAGTTGACTCGAGAGCGGGTTCATTTTGCTGGTCGACAGCTGGAGTGTTTTTTACGTAGTAGGTAGTTAACCCATAGAAACGGTCGTCATTATTAACATAACTGTCGAGACCTGCTTCAGTTCTTAATTCCAAACCATCTGCAATTTCCCAAGAGAAACTGGCACCCATATTAATCCTCTTTCTTAATTGCTGACGATCATTATCCCTTACATTATACAAAGGATAAACCATGTTTGAGGAAAATTCTTCATCGGAAAAATCGCCCAGGAATTTGAATGGAATTGGCACATACAACATTACATTTCTTACCCTTCCGTCAGATGGTGTAGCCCCTGTCTGATCAACTGCTCCGGCTCCCAGGATTTTAGTGTCGGAATACCGTACTGAAAAAGAAAGTCCAATCCTATCGGTAGGTTTATTGTCAAGTTTTAAAGAAAAGTTGTTTCGGTTATACTTGGAACCTAACATAATCTCCTTACTGTTCAAACCTGCAAATCCAAACGCATATCTTAACTTTTCTGTTCCACCGGTTATATTTAAATCCTGGTTAAAGGTACTTCCTTGACGTCCAAAAACCTGGTCATACCAGTTGGTACTTGGTTGCCCCTTGTATAAATCAATATCCTGATATAGTCCGAAAAACTTCTCGTACTTTGCAAGATTATCAGATAAAAGTGAATATTCATATTGCCACCTAACATAGTCTTCCACGCTTAAGGTGTTCAGATGGTCGGCAGCCTTTTTGTATCCGAAGTAGGCATTATAGTTCACTTTTATTTTGCCTTCCCCTCCCCCTTTAGTTGTTACAATAATAACGCCATTGGCGCCGCGCGCACCATAAATAGCGGTTGAAGATGCATCCTTCAACACATCAATCGATTGGATTGTCGATCCCGGGATATCAGAAATGCTGTTTACAGGAAATCCGTCAACAATATACAATGGAGAGTTGTCCTGTGTAATAGAACCTCCACCACGAACACGGATATTAATATCTGCATCAGGAGATCCTTCCGTTGTAACAATCTGTACGCCGGCCATTTTACCAGTAAGTGCCTCTGCAGCAGTTGAAACAGGAATCATGGCAATATCTTTACCCTGTACTGATGAAACAGAACCGGTTATATCTTTCTTCTTTGCTGTTCCATAACCGATAACTACAATTTCGTCCAACATACTGCTTGAAGGTTTGATTGCAGCATCCACAACTGTTCTGCCCTGAGTGGGTATCTCTAGTTGTTCATAACCGACATATGTGAAAACAAGTGTGGCATCCGGAGGGCAGTTTATCAAAGTATACTTGCCATCAACATCAGTAACTGCACCACGTACTGTACCTTTAATGACCACATTTAAGCCGATCATTGCTTCACCTGTCTGCGTATCTGTTACCGTTCCTTTCACAGTCAGGTTTTGTGAAAAGACAGGTAATGAAGACATCAGAATAACGGACATTAGTAAAACCCAAAGGCTATTGAACCTTCGCCCAGGGAGTTTTCTTGTTTCGTTGATAAGTTCTGTCATAGGTTTATTCTTTTAAGTTGGTTTCAGTCATTTTTATAAGTTTTTCTGTATGATATGTGATCCCGGAATTAAAAACTTACCAGGAGTAAGACAACAATTGCCAGTATTAATCCGATTGAAATTAAAAGGATGGACCAGTTGATTTTTTTCAGGTCCCTATCAGTCTTTGTCATGCAACATGAAATTTCATACAATTTAACCTATGTACGAATAAAGGTTGATACTTTTCTTCCCAAAATGTTATGCTTTTCTTCCCAAAGAGGGAAATATTTCCCAGTCAACATGGGAATTCTTCACATCGGGGGCGATGAAGATTTTATAGTTGCATTCTGTTTCACATAATCAGAAGCACTCATGCCGTATTCACGGTGGAAACATTTTCTGAAATTAGAGAGGTCTTTAAATCCAACGAAGTATGCAATTTCCATCACCGTCATTTTTTTGTCAAGAAGAAGTTGTGTAGCCCGTTTAAGTCTGATACTTCTGATAAACTCTTTAACTGTCATGTTTGTAAGGGCATTGAACTTACGGTAAAGCTGCATCCGGCTAACTCCAACTTCAGCTGCAAAATGTTCTATATCGAGGTCGGCGTTTGAAATATTATTTTCAACTACCTTTATGGCTCTCAGTAAAAATCTCTCATCAGGTGACGAAATTGTAATGTTTGCAGGCTGCAGAATAATTTCCCTTGTATATTTTTCTTTTAGTGACCGGCGAATTGACAGCATGTTTTCAATCTTTGTCTGAAGAATAGAGATATCAAAAGGTTTCGTAACATAATCATCGGCCCCGCATGATAAACCCTCTATCTCATGTTCCTTTGAATGCAGTGCAGTAAGTAACAGGACAGGTATATGAGACGTTCTTTCATCCTTCCTGATGCGCCTGCAGAATTCATATCCGTCAATATCAGGCATCAGGATGTCACTTATAATCATGTCAGGGATAAACTTTATTGCCAAATCCCATCCTTCCCGGCCGTTTTTTGCCTCATATATGGTATAAACTGACTCAAAATGACTTCGGATAAAATATCTCACATCAGGATTATCTTCAACAATAAGCATTATCTGCAAATTGGTCTTTTCAAGTAAGTCATTCATGTTTTTACCGGGCAGACTGGCGGTTTCATCATCGAGTCTGTAATTTGCAGAATTTTCGGATTCCTCATCAACGGCTTCAGATACAAACGGAAGACGGACAGTAAATTTTGATCCTATCTCCGGCTTGCTTATTACGTAAATATTCCCTCCATGAAGCTTAACGAGTTCTTTAACTAATGAAAGGCCTATTCCAGTCCCGGAACTTTCATTTTTTGAATCTACCCTGAAAAACCGTGTAAAGATCTTTTCAATATTCTTCTCTGAAATTCCTTTCCCAGAGTCCTTCACAGAAATTTCAATATACTGTTTTTCTGTTTCACTACTGAAAGAATTCTCTTCATCGCTGGCAAAGACAAGGGAAAGATTGACAGAGACCTTACCTCCTTCCGGAGTGTATTTCAGAGCATTTGACAGAAGATTATTAAGGATCGTTTCAACCTTATCAGGATCAAAAAGTGTCACCAGTTTTTTCTTAAGTGAGTGATATTCCAATGATATCTTTTTTTCTTTCGCGTAATCATCGAAGGAATTGACAACATTTGATACCAGGCTGACAATATCATCGTGGGTAAACTCAAGTTTCAGGTTTCCGGTCTCAAGTTTGCGGAAATCAAGTAACTGGTTTATTAACCTGTCAAGGTGCCTGGTATTCCTGTAAACCAGATCAAGGTGAGACGGTATTTCATCATCAGGCACATTTTTGGAGATCAGTTTTTCGAGAGGCCCAAGAATAAGTGTAAGCGGTGTCCTTATCTCATGCGAAATATTGGTGAAAAGCCTGAGCTTAAGCATGTCAAGTTCATGAAGGTTCTTTGCTTTCGTTTTTTCAAAGACAAGTTCATTTTTTATTTTTTCACGATTGATTATGAATTTTATCAAAGTATAACCCAGGAGAGCAATGGTAAGAATTATCAGAGCACGGAACCACCGGGTCATCCAGAAAGGCGGCAGGATTGTTATTGAAAGTCTGAGTTCGTCATCAGGAGTAAGATCTCCTTGCATTACCTTTTTGATCCTGAGAATATATTCGGCCGGATTCAGATTCGTATATGTAGCTGTTCTGGAACTACTTGGAGCATTCCAACCTTTATCAAATCCTTCGAGAAAATATGAGTAAAGTGTACTTGTACTGTTGACAAAATCAAGTGCAGCGAATTCAAGGGTAAAGACATTCTGATCATATTTCAGCACAAGGTGTGATGTCTCTGAAATACTTTTCTGCAGAATAGAGTTTTTCCCATCGGAAATCAGTACCGGCTTGTTGAAAATCCGTAATTCTGTAAAAATAAGGTGAACCGGTAAATCGTCAGTTAAAATATCTTTTGGATTGAAAATATTAAATCCGGAAATGCCACCAAACAGTAACTCACCGTTACTGGCTTTATAAGCAGCCCCATAGGTGAACTGGTTATTCCTCAATCCATCCCTGCTATAAAAGTTACGGAACTGCTTTATATCAGTATCAAATTTTGAAAGACCGTTGGAAGTGCTGATCCACAGATTGTTATTATCGTCTTCAAGAATACACAGAGCCTGGTTATTCGATAAACCATCATGTTCGTTATAATATCTTTCAACCCCTCTGGATTTTGTATAAAGCGCTATCCCCTTGTCCATAGTTGCTATCCAGTACCTGTTTTTAGAATCCTCGTGAAAATACCTTGAATGTTCATTATAACGTTTAGCTATATCATTCTCAGGGTCATATATTATTACTTCATCAGAAGTTCCAATCCAGATGTTGTTGTCTGAATCCACCTTAATCCAGTTAACCTGTTCTTCACTGGTAATCTGAGGATAATGGATAAAAGTTTTAGTTTCTGGTTCAAAACGGTTAATACCGGTAGATGTACCAATCCATATCCTGTTATTGTTGTCTAGGCAAAGAGCCCAAACTCTGTTATCTGACAGACTATTCGGATTATCCTGTGAATGTTTAAAGTGAGTTATCTTTCTGGTCCTTAGGTTTAACACATCAATCCCTCCCCAGAAAGTTCCTATCCAGAGATTCCCTCTGCCATCATCAAGAAAGGCTTTTACACAGTTTTGCGAGATAGAGTTACTATTGCCTTCCCTGGTCATTAAATACTCATAGGTTCCGCTATCAGAGTCATAAATATTTATTCCACCATCTTCAGTACCAATCCAGATTTTCCCCTTTTCATCTATCCAGAAAGCATAGATAATACTGCTGTTAAGGTAATGGTTGTCATTAGGCAGAGCACTGTAATTATGAAAGACCTGCTTGCTTTTAGCCAATAAATTAAGGCCGCCACGTGTTCCTATCCATGTCTCTCCCCTTAAGTCATGCAATATACTTAGAACCGAGTTATTGGCAAGACTTCGGATATCTCTGTCATCGTGCCTGAAAAATCCGGTAACTCCTTTACTTTTTGAATAAACGTACAACCCGCCTCTGGTACCTATCCAGTAATCTCCAAGGATACCTTTTGAAATTGCTCTGACTGTTTCAGACCGATCATAGTAGGGATCCAGCTTTAAATGGCTGATTGTTTTTGTTACCGGGTCTGTAATAAAAATGCCATTCGAATAGGTTCCAATCCATATAAGTCCATCATCATCTTTAAATATTTCAAAAATTTCTCTTGACTGTTCATTGAATAATGGCAGGTTGACAGGTTCAATCAGATTGGAATCAGGATGGTATAAAAACAACCCATTATTTGTACCTAACCATAAGTTGCCCTGGTTATCAAACTGTAATCTTCTTATATAAGTACCCGAGAAGCTTTCAGAGGGCTGGTTTATTATAGGCTTAATGATCCCTGGAATTCCTGTCTTGTCTATGATCAAGAGATTATGATCAGTCCCGATATAAAGATTTCCATTGGAGTCCTTAGCTATTGTGTTTACTGAAATTTCTCTATTTTTAAGCTCGGGATTATTCCTGAACGGATGAAGAAACCGTTCCTTCTCCCTGTCAAAAACATTCAATCCGCCATTTTCAGTTCCGATTAACAGATTCCCTCTGCTATCTTCAATAATTACTCTTACAAGGTTCCCTGACAAACTCGTAGAATCATCAGGATTATTAATGAAATTTACAAACCGGTACCCATCAAATCTGCTGATCCCCTGACTGGTACCAGCCCATATCCAACCTTTCCCATCCTGGTAAATGCATTGAATCTGGTTATTAGGCAGCCCATCTTCCTGTGAAAAATAATCGAAGCTTAGAAAATTCGTTTTCTCTTGCGCAAGGGTGTCAGAAACCGTAGCAAAAATTAAGGCAGCAACTAATAAAAAAAGAATCTTTGTTTTCATTACATGTACCTGATGATTAATGCTATTGGATGAAAAATTATATTTTCCTGATTCCGGATATTCTATTCAGGTTCCTGCCAAAAACATAAAATTATCATTTTTAAACCATAACCCCAAATTATCAACCTCTCAAGTTTAATTCATTACGAGAAGATGACTCCTATCACGGTTTTTACGGCCGTACTCTTTACATATAGCCACCCTGTCCGGCTGTCATTTTCACAAAAAAAGCTCCCAATAAACTTGGACAGGCCCACCGGATTATTTTTTAAGCTCTGGTCCCATAGCAGATAATCTTTTTTTGTTTTGACTATGCCGGGTCTCAAATTCATCCTATTTTTGTAATCTTAATAAATTAAGGATGAGTGAAGAGAAAATGATGGAACAGGTAGAATCAAAACCCTCAATAAGTTTTATTGAACAGATTATTACAGAAGATCTAAAGGAGGGGAAAAACAATGTGAGAATCCATACCCGTTTTCCCCCTGAACCTAACGGATACCTGCATATCGGTCATGCAAAAGCAATCTGCCTCGATTTCGGAATGGCAAAGAAGTTCGGAGGTAAATGCAACCTGCGGTTTGATGATACCAATCCTGTGAGGGAAGAAGTTGAATATATCGACTCCATCAAAGAAGATATTCACTGGCTCGGATTTGACTGGGAAGAGAGGGAATTTTATGCTTCAGACTATTTCGGAAGACTGTTTGATTTTGCCGTTGATCTTATTAAGAAAAACCTGGCCTATGTCGATGATCAGCCGGCCGATGTTATCTCAGCACAGAAAGGCACTCCGTCACAGCCAGGTAAAGAGAGCCCCTTCAGAAAAAGAACTGTTGACGAAAATATTGACCTTTTTTACAGGATGAACGAGGGTGAATTTGACGAAGGAAGCCGTGTATTGCGTGCCAAAATTGATATGACCGCTCCCAACATGCATATGCGCGATCCGATAATATACAGGATAATTAAATCGGCCCATCATCGTACCGGGGAAACTTGGAAAGTATATCCCATGTACGATTTTGCTCATGGCCAGAGTGATTATTTTGAGGGGATAACACATTCCCTTTGCACTCTTGAGTTTGAAGTGCACCGCCCTTTATACGACTGGTTTATTGATCAGCTTAAAACAGATGATTACCGTCCGCGACAGATTGAGTTTAACAGACTTAACCTTACCTACACAATGATGAGCAAGAGGAAACTGCTTGAACTGGTTCAGGAGAACAGGGTTTCGGGATGGGACGATCCAAGAATGCCAACTCTGTGCGGACTCAGGAGAAGAGGTTATACTCCTGAAGCAATCAGAAGATTTGTTGACCTCATCGGTTATACCAAAGTTGAAGCAATAAATGATGTGTCACTTCTTGAACATGCTGTACGTGAAGATCTTAATATAAAGACTCCAAGGGTTTTCGGGGTCCTCGATCCACTGAAAGTCATAATTACAAACTATCCTGAAGGAAAGGTTGAAAATGTTGAGCTTATCAACAATCCGGAAGATGAAACTATGGGTAAAAGGGAGGTTCCTTTCTGCCGCGAGGTCTTTATTGAAAAAGACGATTTTATGGAGATCCCTCCGCACAAGTTTTTCCGGCTTGCCCCGGGAATGGAAGTACGACTGAAGGGCGCATACATTATTAAATGTGAAAGCTTTAAGAAAAACGAGAAAACCGGTGCCATTGAAGAGGTTTATTGCACCTACGATCAGGACACCAAAAGTGGCGGACATGCATCTGAAAAGAAGGTAAAAGGGACTCTCCATTGGGTATCTGCCCGGCATTCAGTTGAAGCCGAGGTGAGGTTATATGACAGGCTATTTACTCATGAAGATCCGGCAGGCCAGAAAGATGAAGATTACCGTGTTTTCCTGAATCCTGATTCGCTTAAAGTGCTTACGGGATGCAAGATTGAACCGTCGCTCAAATCAGCAAAGCCGCTTGATAAGTTCCAATTCCAGCGTCTGGGATATTTTTGTGTTGATTACGATTCTAAACATGATCATCTTGTCTTTAACCGCACGGTATCACTTAAAGATACGTGGGCGAAGATTAACAAATAAGGCATCAGGCAGGCTTTTATACGAACCCTTTCCGGCATGATTTTTGTCATGTAAGGGATTATTAGTATAATAACCTTTTCGTAATATTAAACCTTAGATTTATGAAAAACGTGATCAATTCTTTTCGTATCGGACTGATCATTTTATCCATTGCCAGTCTCTATTCATGTGAGAAAAAAAGTACTGACAGTATTGGAATTGGAACAACCGAGTTTTCAATCAATGTACCGGATGTGGTAAGTATGGCTAAATCAGGCACGCTTAACGACAGTGCCGCAGTCTCTTTCCAGATCATGCTTTCGGTGGAAGATATGGCAGGGAATGCAGTCTTTACCGATAAACTGATACCCCTCTATGCATTCGGAACAGGTTTCGTGAGTGAGAATGTGCAAATAAATGCCGGAGAGTTCAAACTGACCAAATTTCTGGTAATTAATCCTACAGGAACTGTATTATTTGCTGCACCACTGGCAGGATCGCCCCTGGCTTATCTTACAAAAAAGCCGCTACCTTTTAATTTCAATATTTTCCCCAACCAGGTCACCAGGGTATTGCCTGAAGTGCTGTCTGTTGGTGATCAGACACCTGATAAATTCGGTTATGCCACCTTTGGAATGCAGATAATCAAGCCGCTTAATTTCTGGGCATTATGTGTGCTTGATCCTGGTAATCCAATGATTATGGCACCCATACAGCTTACCACAGCAAAACTTACAGTTTACACTCCCGATGGCTGGCATTATTCCTTTAAGCTTGAAGCTGCAGTTAATCATCTTGTCATAAGAGGAGGATCTGAAGTTTATTCTTTTGTCCTGGAGAAAGAAGAATATCTTCCAATAAAGTTGCAGTTTAACGCAAGAGAACTGCTTTCAACCTCACCGGAAAGTCCGCTTGTGCTTAAGATTCCATGGGATAGTTATGCATATAAAACTTTCTCTCTCCAACCGGGTCCCGATCTGGGGAAAGACGCCATGGTTTCAAATCTTAACCCTGACAAAAATTTCGGAGATCACAAATATTTCGAAGCTACCTACCTGACGGAACAAATGCTCACTGTGATGCGTTTGAACAGGAGTCTGATATGGTTTGATCTCAGCCAGTTGCCGGCGTCTGCAATAGTAAAGAAAGTAACATTAAAGTTGTCGTATGATTTACCGATACCATGGGATAGTAATGTTGTACCGACCGCCACCCCCGGGACAAGCTTATGGTATGGTGCTGTATTACAGCAGATTATTGAACCATGGGAAGAAGGAAAGGTTACGTGGAACACACAACCTAAAACAACGGAAATGAACCAGGTATTTCTATCTCCCTTCATCAGGAATGTGAACTCTATTGAGCTGGATGTAACCCGTTTAATTGTAAGTCCTGCAGCTAATCCGCTTCCAAATTATGGAATGCTGTTCAAACTTTTCCCTGATGAAAAGTTCCCTGGATTCAGATTTGCATCAAGCGATTTCCCGGAAATGTTAATGAGGCCAAAGCTTACGATTTTTTATACTTTGTAAAACAGATTTTAACGAAATTATCTATAGAGGTGCAAACAGATTACTATTTGCACTTTTTTTTTAAAGAAATTTTTTATATTTGCATCCGCAAAATTGTCCCGTGGTGTAATTGGCAACACATCTGATTCTGGATCAGGAGAGTTCAGGTTCGAAACCTGACGGGACAACA
>Ga0209429_10001937_pt1 | contig 12485 bp, 12 predicted proteins | sample BarGraNGADG00212_3_FD_184493 | JGI IMG/M metagenome (GOLD analysis project Ga0209429, IMG submission 184493) | Arctic peat soil microbial communities from Barrow, Alaska - Barrow Graham LP Ref core NGADG0004-212 (SPAdes) (version 2) | ecosystem: Environmental > Terrestrial > Soil > Wetlands >... | reverse complement strand
GCCGTGACGAGGGGCGCGCCCAGTTCCCTGAGCTGGAGGGTGAAATACAGGTTGCGTTCCAGCACCGTCGAGTCGACCACGTTGATGACGACGTCCGGCTGGGCCTCAGCGATGAACTCGCGGCTGATCACCTCTTCCTGTGAGTAGGTCGACAGAGAGTAGATGCCCGGAAGGTCGACGACCCGGATGTGCTTTCCCTTGTAGTCGAAGGAACCCTCTGCCAGCTCGACGGTCTTGCCCGGCCAGTTGCCGATGATCTGGTTCATGCCGGTCAGGGCATTGAAGATGACGGACTTGCCGACGTTCGCATTGCCGGCCAGCGCGATGGTCAGGTCGAAACGTTCCCCGCGTATAATGCGCGGCTTGACCTCGCAGCACTCCATTACCGGTCCTCCGGTGTGACGAGGATCTTCAGGGCAATGCCGCGCCCGAGGGCAACACACGCTCCGTGGGCCTCGACTTCGACAGGTCCTCCGGATTGACGGTTACAGACCGTCACGGTCGAACCCTGCCCCAGCCCCATGTCTTCCAGACGCCTCCGGACCACCGGGCTCCCGCGTATCCAGCGTACGCGGTAGGGTTTCCCCGTGTCTGCCTGGTTCAGCGTGACCGCTCCGAGGTCGACCATGCTGGTCACCATTGCCATACGTCGTTCGAGGTCCGCGGTGTCAGTGTCGGTCAGGACATGTTCCAGCTTGCATGCCTCTCTGTGGGCGGCGTCCTTCCGCAGCCCAAGCATGCATAGCATACGCTCGGCCAGCTGGTGTCGACGCACGATGCGTCTGCCCGTCGCCCGCCCCTTCTTCGTGAGATTGAACGATGACCCCTCGGTCGTGACATCTTTGGACATCACCAGGTCGAGCAGCAGGTCGGCGAGCCGCCTGCCGGCGAGGTCCTGTTCTGCCGCCAGGTCCGCAGCTGTCGAGGAGTGGTGCGCTTGCTCAAGACGACAAAGCGCCTCCAGGCATTCCTCGCGGTCTTCCGACGTGACTGATTCGTTTTCGTTGCTCATGTGACACGATCCTCTCTGCCCGCTGCATGCGGTCTGCCGGGCTATGCCCGGTCGGTAATGCTGACCTTCCCTTGTGGGAGGTCTGCCGGTGATGTTATCCGGCGTTCAATTCTTTGATCGTAGCGGCCAGAGCCATGATGAGCTCCGGCGTCCCCATCGACTCCTCGCCCATGACCTCGGCTGCCGCGTCTCCGGCAAGTCCATGGATGTACGCCCCCTGAGCCGTTGCCAGGTCAGGCGCCACTCCACGCGCAACCAGCGACAGGATAATACCCGCGAGAGCGTCTCCCATACCGGGTTTTGCCATGCCGGGATTGCCAGTTGTATTGATGTACAGCGAGCCGTCGGGCAGGACGGTGAGCGAGCGATGCCCCTTGAGATGTACGACAGCGCTTGCCTGAGCAGCAAGTGTCTGCACTGAACTCAGTGTTCCACCCTTCTCGACGTCCTCTGGTGTCAGGCCCACCAGACGGGCGAATTCGCCGGAGTGCGGGGTCAGGATCGTCGGAGCGTCGCGTTTCCACAGGACGTCCAGATGACCGACGCAGGCGAACAATGCGTCGCCATCCAGGATGAGCGTTCCCTTGAAGGCGGTGGCAAGAAGCAGGACGGCCTCCAGTGTCCGGGGGTCGCGCCCCAGACCTGGACCTATCAATGCCGCAGTCGTATCTTCCAGCAGTTCCAGGATATGAGGGAGCGCCTCGACGGTAAGGACGTCGCCGGCGGACGCATGAACGATCGGCCCGTCGACCTTGACGCGGACGATGTCCGCAATGCTCTGAGGTACGATGAGGTGGACAGTGCCTGTCCCGGTGGTGAGCGCAGCCTCGGCGGCAAAGACGGGGGCACCCGTGTAGTCGGGAGAGCCGGCGATGATAGCCACCTTGCCATAGGTGGCCTTGTGCATGGTCCGTATCCGTTCCGGGAACTCGGGGGGATCGGTCAACTGAGCATGGATCGCACTCTGCTCCAGCAGGATGTCAGGATAGATGAGCTGTTCAACGTGGACTTCGCCTGACGCTTCTGCACCCGCGCCCATGTAGAGGCCCAGCTTTGGCAGACCGAATGTGACGGTATCGCTGGCAAAGACTGGGGTCCCCAGCGCCATTCCGGTGTCGCAGTCGATGCCGGATGGGATGTCTACCGCGACGACAGCGTGCGCGAGACTCGCGTTGACGATCTCGATGATGTCCTCGGCTATTCCTGAAACCGGATGGTCGAGGCCGATGCCAAACAGGGCGTCGATGACGATGGCGTCCTCGTCGATCGATTCCTCGATCTTGTCCAGGACCTCTTCGTCCGTGACGTTGATCAACGTGTCTTCGGGGGCGACTCGCTCCAGGAATGCGCGTTCCGTCTCCGCATCGTCGCTGGGGTGTCCTTTGACGGGGACTGCGAATACTGTGACGGGGAAGCCCGCGAACAGGAGGTCGCGCGCTGCGACGAAGCCGTCGCCTCCGTTGCCGCCCGTTCCACACAGAACGACGAAGTGCGGTCTCAGTCCCTCTTCTGCGTCCTCGTCCGCGATGTTCAGTGCCACGTCCGCGACAGCTTGGCCGGCGCGCTCCATAAGCACGATCGACGGCATGCCGTATTCGTTGAAGGTGTGTTTCTCGATACTGCGGATCTGACTACGAGTCGCCGCTCTCATACATACTCCCGTATTCTCCCTGGGTCACCATGGCCACGGCGACCGCGTACTCGCGTTCATGGCTGATGCTGAGGGAACAGTTGAACCAGGGTGTCCCACGGATGACGGCAATCGGCGCGCCCTCCGGTCCTGGAGCGATCTCGACCTCGCGCAGAGTCGGAAGGTCCCTCGAAGGCAGCAGCTTGATGACAGCCTCCTTGGCGGCCCAGCGGCCTGCCAGACACTGCCAGCGGTCGGGGCGGTCACATGTCGAGAGTTCGGAGGCGGAGTAGACGCGGTTCAGAAAGCGTTCTCCATATCGTTCCCCCAGAACCCGGATACGCGCCACGGCTACTATGTCCACGCCGAGTTGTTTCATAATCTCAGTATAGCAGCAAAGACGCCCGCGGCGCAGCCCTCACCATGAATCGGCTCAGAAGGCCCAACCAGGTGGGCTGACCGGCGTTGAGTGTCGAGGTTTCATTATGCCTCCTCTTGGCTAGAATATGGACAGAAGTCAAGCATGGCTGGGGAGGCCGATATGGCAAAGAAGATTGCTGTTCTGCTGGACGAGATGGTGAACGAGCAGGAATTCATCTATCCCTACTATCGTCTCAAGGAAGCTGGTTTCGAATCGGTCAGTGTTGCAACAGAAAAACGCGCCTACAAGGGCAAATACGGTGTGCCCTTTACGCCGGACATGCTTATTGCGGACGTCACCCCGGGAGAGTTCGAGGGTGTGGTTGTGCCCGGCGGATACGCGCCGGACTTCCTCCGTCGGTCGAAGGCCATGCTTTCGCTGGTAGGGGAAATGAACGGCAAGGGCAAGCTGGTGGCGATGATCTGCCATGCCGGGTGGGTGGGCATCAGCGCAGGGATCGTCAAAGGGCGCACGCTCACCAGCACCAGCGCTATCAAGGACGACATGTCGAACGCGGGGGCAGTCTGGATCGACCAGTCGGTTGTCGTAGACGGCAACCTCGTCACGTCCCGGTCGCCGGCGGATTTGCCAGACTTCATGCGTGAGGTCCTGAAGGTGCTCTCCGTTCAGAGATAACACTGTCTGGGGTAGTCCAGCAGCATGCACGGCCGGCCTGCGCGGTTGGCGACCGGCTGTTTCCATATACAATGAATAAGGAGCAACCATGGGGTTCAAAGAGAACGTCGAGGTACTGCTGTCAAGGAGCCACTGGAGCCAGCGCAAGCTGGCTGCTGCTGCCGGCATCTCCTCGGGGAGGGTCTCTCAGATCCTCTCCAACCCTACGTCGCCCACGCTGGCTACAGTGACCAGGATCGCCGCCGCATTTGGCCTCGACGTCGCAGACATGGTGCGCGACAAGAGGCTGCCTGCTCCCGGTCATGAACTCGAGCTGGCTCTGCGTCACCAGGGAGACCTCAGTACCGAGGATATCAGGGCGGTCCATGCATTCCTCGCGTATCTCCGCGAAGCTCATGCGAAGGGAAACAGGCATGGCAGGTGAAACGGTCCTGGTCCCGCGCCGGCTGAGGAGCTGGTGCATCAATTGTCGCTCATGTACGACGTGCCCATGACCACGGCGCGCAGTTTCATACCCCAGTCAATCGCGGAGGCAGCATGAGCAAATTCATCTTCGTTACCGGTGGCGTTATGTCGTCGTTGGGCAAGGGCATCTTCGCCGCCTCTCTGGGACGTATCCTCCTCGACGAGGGCTTCTCCGTGACCATTCTCAAGATGGACCCATATCTCAACGTCGACGCCGGTGTGCAGAACCCATTTGAGCACGGCGAGGTCTTTGTGACTGAGGACGGGGCGGAGACCGACCTGGACCTGGGACACTACGAGCGCTTCCTCAACCAGAACCTGCACCGCATGAACAATATCACTAGCGGGCAGGTGTACCTGTCCGTCATCGAGAAAGAGCGCAAGGGTGAGTACCTGGGGCACACGGTGCAGATCATCCCGCACCTCACCGGGGAGATCCGCAGCCGTGTCACGAAGGTTGCCGAGGCGTCGAAGGCCGACTTCGTGATCGTCGAAGTCGGCGGCACGGTCGGCGATATCGAAGGCCTGCCGTTCCTCGAAGCCATCCGCGAGTTCTGGGCTGAGGATCCTGCCAACTCGATCTTCGCTCACCTGACGTACGTCCCCTATCTCGAGACCACGGACGAACTCAAGACCAAGCCCACCCAGCACAGCGTCGGCGAACTGCGCAAAATCGGCATCCAGCCCACGCTGATCGTGGCCCGTGGGGTGAAGGAGCTGCCGGCTGACCAGAAGCGCAAAGTGGCCCTTTTCTGTGGTGTCCCCGCCGATCACGTCATCTCGCTGCCCAACCTGACCTCGGTGTACAAGGTCCCAAACTACCTGCAGGAACAGCATGTCGGCCACCTCGTCCTGTCTGCATTCGGCATGGCGCCCCGCGCGGCCGAGACCGAGACGCCCTGGGTGAGGTTCACGTGGACCATCGACCAGGCGAAGACGCCGCGCAGGCTGGCCATCGTCGGCAAGTACGTCCAACTGAATGATGCCTATCTGTCCCTCCGCGAAGCGCTTCACCATGGCGCATGGGCGACCGGGTGTGACCTGCACATCGACCTGGTTGACAGTGAAGACGTCGAGAAGCGGGGGACGCGCCTGCTGGACGAGGGCAAGTACGACGGCATCCTGGTCCCGGGGGGGTTCGGGAAACGTGGCTTCGAAGGCATGATCCTGGCTGCGGGATATGCACGTACCCACAATCTGCCCTACCTGGGCATCTGCCTGGGCATGCAGGTGGCCAGCATCGAGTTTGCGCGGAGCATACTTGGCATTGCAGACGCGAACTCCCAGGAGTTCAAGCCAGAGGCCAAAGATCTTGTGATCTACCTCATGCCGTCGCAGAAGGGCGTGCAGAAGCTGGGCGGGACCATGCGGCTCGGCGTCTACGAGAACACTATTACACCGGGGAGCAGGGTGGAAGAGGCCTACGGGGCATCCACGCTTTCCGAACGCCATCGTCATCGTTACGAGTTCAACAATGACTACCGTGCAGCCTTCGAAGAACATGGCATGCGCGTCGCTGCTGTTTATCCGGAGGAGGACCTGGTCGAGGCCCTCGAACTCAAGGGTCATCCGTTCTTTGTCGGTGTCCAGTTCCACCCCGAGCTCTCGTCCAAACCACTCCAGCCCGGTCCCCTGTTCGTGGCGTTTGTGAAGGCCATGCTTGCACATGAGGGGTAGAAAGCGGGTCCGCACTGTCACCGTCAGCCAGGCTGCGAGCGGCGTGCTGGACCGGCTGCAGGTCATCGGTGGCGCGGGACAGGTGCGCACGGAATCCGACGCGCACCTGCGAACGGTGTTGACACAGACGGCCTCGGCGCTGTTCAAGCCCGAGGAACTGCCACGCTACCTGCAAATACAGCTTGCCGGCAAGACCGGGAGTATCCCGTCCTGGGATAATCTGACCGGCGAGCGCCTGACGCAGCTAGGCCTGCCCCGTCATCCAGAGGGCGTGCGGGCGGACGAATGCGGCACGCTCATCCTGACGCTGGTGCCTGCCACCATCGACTATGTGGCGCAGGTGGAAGGACGCGAAGTCTGCTCCTCCGCAGCGTATGACCCGAGGACGACGATGGCTTCCTTCGAAGACGGCATCCACCGCATCGTCATGACGGCACCCGAACTCACCGTGACCAGGAGTGCGTTCCCCCATGGACTGATGGATCTTCCCTTCGTTCAAGTCACGTTCCGGCTGCGCAACACCAGCGACCAGTTTCACGCCGTGACCCTCGTTCTCCTCATCAAGCCGTTCGATGAGGTGGGCATTACAAGTCTGGAACAGTTCAGTTTCTCCCGTGAGAACCTCATCATTCTCAACGGACAGCGCGTCGCCTTTGCGGGTGAACGACCGAACAGGACCAGGGCCACCATCTACGATCCCCGAACTGCCAGCATGGTCGATGCGGATGCCGGGGGCGAAGTCGTCTCGCCGACGGGAATTATGCAGTTGCGGCTTGCGTTCGATCACCAGCTCGAACCTGGCGGCGACACCGAGGTCACGTTCTTCTTCTTCGTCGACAGGGACCGCGCCTACAAACATGAGGAACTCACGCTCCTCCTTGGACAGAGCGCCGGGATCCTCGAGCAGGAGCACCGGCTCGTCGTGACGCAGGAGAAGCACGTAGGATATCGCACGGGCGACGAACGCCTCAACCGTTTTGCAGCCAACCAGCTGCTCCACCTTTCGTCCCTTGAAGCCGCTGCTGCCTCGGCATTTGACGATGGCGTAGATGCTGTTGCCTTGCCGGCGCTCGTCGAGGCGTATGACCGGGTGGGAGAGGTCGACACGGCTTCCGGTCTCTTGCGTTCCTATGCAGCGCAGTTGCCCGCAGGGCCCGCTCTGTCGGCAGATGCACTGTTTGCATACGCAAGCCTCGTTATTGCTCTGGGTTGGCATCTGAAGGTGGCGCGCCAGGTGCAGCTTCGCAGACAGCTGTTTCCCGTCGTGGACCAGTTCGTCACCTGGCTCACCCAGTCACAGGCGACAGTGGAGCCCGTTGCCATCGGCTTGCTGGGACCATTGCGGCGTTCCGGCCCCGTGCTGCATCTGGTGCTGGGCAAGGCCATTGAGAGCTATCAGAGCATGCTTTCCGAGAAGGACGACGTGCGGCTCAGACTGTGTGACGATCTCCAGCTGCGGCTGCTCAAGCAGGCGGATGCGGCCGACACTCATGTCGGCCCCAGCAAGCCGACGTTTGCCGACATAGCGCCGGTTGCGGCCTACGCCCTGTTCGGCGCGCACGGCACCGAGGACGCCATCCTGACCGGCACCATGAGCTGGATCGCCGAGCATTGGCTGCGCGACGGCTTCGTCGTAAACCCCTGCCTCGGTTCGCTTGGCGACATCCGTCTGTCACTGCTGTGCGCCAAAGCCCTGGTCCTGCGCCGTGAGAGTGGAGCGTACGGCCTGATGCAGGAGGGTCTGGAGCAGCTTGGCGTATCCGACGCCCTCCCCGACTACATCGATCTGCATACCAGGAGAGCTCTCGCTGGTCCCCGACACAGCGCCGTCGCCACGGCGCTTGCCCTCGAGCTGCTGACCAGCCTCATCTTCGTCGAACGCGGCACCTACCTGAGCATCATCCCGGTGCCGACGCCCGAACTGTTTGCCGGCGACGGTATCGACGTCCACGGCTTGCAGTCTACGTTCGGCGAACTGTCAGTGCGCATGCAGCGTCTGGGCGACAAAGTCCGGTTCAGCATGCGTTCAGATTTCCTCCGGGGCGCCAGCGCCATCGAACTCAACTTCCCCTGGGAACTCAAGGAATTGGTCGCGCGCAAGGGAACGGTCAAGTACGTGACTGGAGGGACCATTGTCATGGAGCCTGCGGACCTTATCGAAGGCGAGGCTATCGCGGCCAACCCGGGTCCGTCGTAGACGGTCGGTTCTTCACATCATGCATCGAGGGGGCGAGCCCTCGACAACCGATGTATGGAAAAGCGCCGGACGTGAGCCCGGCGCTTGTACGTTTGATAGAGGAAGGACAGGCTACTTCTTGCTGACTGCCAGCCCAAAGTGCTTCATGGTCACCAGCTTGCGGTTCCAGTTCTTCTCGACCTTGACGCGGAGATCGAGCTCGACCCGCTCGCCCAGGAAATGGACGAGGTTCTTGCGGGCGACATCCTTGATGGTCGCGATGAGTTCACCGCCCTTGCCGATGATCATGCCCTTCTGAGAATCCTTGGCGACGTAGACGCTGACCATGGCGCGGATACCCTTGGCGGACTCGGTGATGTCGTCCGTGACGACGGCCGTCGAATAGGGGAGCTCGTCCTGCAGACGGCTGAACAGCTGTTCACGCACGGTGTCTGCAACGATGAGTTCGATCGGGTGGGACGTGAGAGTCTTGTCGTCGAAATAAGGCTCACCAATTGGCATTGCGTCGATGGTCGCCTTCACCAGCGGTGAGACGCCTGCGCCGGTCGCTGCCGAAACATGGAAGACAGCCGTCGGATGGAGCTTCTCCACGAAGGGAGCAGCCACCATCTCATGGCGCTTGGCCGTGTCCAGGTCCAGCTTGTTGACGACGAGGAAGATCGGTTTGCCGAGCTTGATGACGATTGGGATCATCTCCTCGTATTCAGCGTCAGGGTAGGCCGACTGGTCGATCACGAAATAGACGACCTCGACGTCCTCCAGCGACTGCAGAGCCGTCTCGACAAGGTACTTGTTGAGCTTGCTCTTGCTCACCTTGTGATATCCGGGCGTATCGACGAAACAGACCTGTGCGTCCTTCTTGTTGAGGACGCCAAGAATGTTGTACCACGTCGTCTGCTGTTTGGGCGACACGATGGATAGTTTGGTACCTAGGATAGCGTTCATCAGCGACGACTTCCCGACGCTGGGCTTGCCAAAAATCGATACGAATCCACTCTTCATAATGCAAGTCTACAGGCTTTTGCGCCCCAGACAAACACGTGTACAATGAATCCCATACTATCTCATTGGAGGTTTTCCATGCTGATCCAGGTGGCTATCAACAATATCGAAAGCACTGAGCAAGGCGAAGAGATTCTCAAAAAGTGGCACTACCACCTTGACGAGGACCAGTCTCATGTTGTCGTGGAGCGTGACGTCGACGGCGTCGTCGTTCGCATCTCGGGGTTCCATCCGTGGGCCGACGAGATCGAAGAAGATGGCGAAGAGTGCTCCTGCGGTGGCGACGATTGCTGCAAGGAAGGCCATGAGCACACCGAGGGCGAGTCCTGCTGCTGCCAGGGCGGAGATGACACCGCACATGGCGAGGACGAGGATGACGAGAGTGACGACGAGGGCGAGGAGTCCGAGGTCATCTATCTTGGTCAGGCCCTGTTCATGCCAGCCGAGGACCAGGCTCGTGTTCTGGCTAATGAACTGATGGACGACAACTACATTGGCACGGTATCCGTTTCCATGGCCGGTGTCGAGCTCACCGACACGGATGCATTCCGCGCGCTGCCTGCCGACACAAAGAGTGCCGTCATCGCTGCCATCGAGGAACTCGGCGACGCTGAGGCATATCTCTCGATGTACGAGGTCATGGGGCTCAAGGACTAGGAACATCATCTGTTCATGAGTATTCTTTTGGCAATGACAGCGTTGGTTGCCGCCCCCGAAGGGGCGGCAACGGGTTTTGTGTTCAGGTTCCCTCTGAGCGCGACGGTCAACGCGGTCGCAGTCGTGGTCGGCAGCCTGCTCGGCATGCTCGCCGGCAAGTTTCTCAAGGAGGACACCCGTACCGCCATCTTCATCGCGAATGGGCTGGCGACGTTGGCTATCGGGACGGGCATGGCTCTCAAGACGGGCAATGCCGTCATCATGGTCATGGCCATCGTGAGTGGTGTCGTCGTGGGAGAGCTCCTGCGGCTCGAAGACCGGCTCAACGCGGCGGCCGAGCGCTTCCAGAAGCGGCTCCATGTCGCGTCTGGAAGCCGGTGGGCAGAAGGGCTTGTCACTGCTTTCCTCATCTATTGCGTCGGCCCCATGACCATCATTGGTTCTATCCAGGAAGGGATGACGGGCAATGGCACGCTCATCTACACGAAGTCCATCCTCGATCTGGTCGTCAGCATATCGCTCGCCGCGGCGTTGGGCAGCGGCGTGGCGTTCAGCGCCATCCCGTTGTTCGTGGTCCAGGGCAGTCTGACCCTGCTGGGTTCCGCGCTGGGGTTCCTGATGCAGCCCTACATCCTGGGCGAGCTGACCGCTGTGGGCGGCCTTATGGTCATCGCCATCGGCATCAACCTGCTGGGACTGAAGAAAATCAAGCTGGCCAACTTTCTTCCCAGCCTGATCTTCGCCGTCCTGTACGCCCTTCTTTTCCACGCCCTGAAGCTCGTCTGACCCCGCTTCTCTCGTCAGAGAGAGGCCACAAGCGCGTCTGCCATACGTGCCTCTCCATAACAGGAGAGCAGGGCACCCCCCTGCCAAGGAGGCACGACATGGACGAACTTGTCACGCTGATCAGCAACATTGGCTTCCCGATCGCCGTCTCCGTGTATCTGCTGACGGTATTTGGAGGCAAGCTGGACCGGATGCAGGCGAGCCTGGACCGGCTGGCCGACGTTATCGAGACCGCTTTGCGCATCAATGGTTTGGCAGTCACGCCCTGATGCGGCTCCTTACCCATATTATCCTGCACCACAGCGCCACGGATGCGACCCTCGGGAACGGCGATCCCGAGGGCGCTGCGCTGTGGGCCGCGATCGAACGCAACCACCAGAGGCACTGGGCGAAAACCGTCCCCGGCTACATCTGCGACTACCATTTCGGTGTCGGACCCACCGGCGTCGTCCTCGCTGGGCAACCGCTTGGCCTGGTTGCATTCAACTGTGGCAATGCACGACTCAACACTGTGAGTATCGCTGTATGCTTCCTGGGCAACTTCCAGATAGCGCGCATGCCCGCGACTCAATACGCGGGCGGCGTGCAGCTACTGCGGTTCCTGTCCGCATACTACAGTATTCCGCTTGCCCATATCATGCTTCACCGTGAGGTCCCGGACGAGAGGACGGGCATCCCCGGTTTCACGGCGTGCCCCGGGCGCTGGTTTCCGTCCGCAGCCATGCGGACCGCCCTTCAGGAACATGGGGGAGGCGCCTCATCCCGGGCCGTCATGACGCGATAGCCTTGGCACCATGACAAAACCCCCGCCTGCAGGCGGGGGTCTTGTCATGTCCTGGTGTGGAACTTCAGGTACGCCGGTCGATGTAGACGCGCGGCACGCGCTTCGAGATTCCAGTCAAGACCTCGTAGGAGATCGTTCCCATGAGTTCCCCGAGTTCTTGGGCGGTGACGGAAAGGCCATCCTGTTCGCCGATGAGGGTCACAGGGTCGCTGGGCACCGCTGCGGGGATGTCTGTGACGTCGAGGGCGCAGATATCCATACTGACACGACCCACGACGGGCGCGAACCTCCCCCGGAGGATGGCATGCGCCTTGTTGGACAGTCCGCGCAGATAGCCGTCGGCATACCCGATGGGGATGAGCGCCATGCGGGTCGGCCGCTTCGTGATGAACGTCCTCCCATACCCGATGCCGTGGCCTGCCGGCAGTTCCTTGACCATTTCCAGCTCTGTCCGCAATGAGAGGACCGGCCGTACGGGGCAGGTCGGGGCAGGGACTGGTGGACAGCCGTACAGGAGGATGCCGGGGCGCACCGCGTCCAGCATGGCGCCGGGAGACGTGAGCATGCCCGCAGAATTGGCCAGGTGCACCATTGCCGGCTGGAGGCCGACCGCACGGAGCTCACGCACGACCGCCGTAAACCGTGCTGCCTGCAGCGCCGTGAACTCGGGGTCGGAATCGGCGCACGCGAAGTGCGAATAGAGGCCGACGATGTTGACGTTCGGGACCGTAGCACTGCGAAGGATCTGCTCGGTCGCATCGTCTGCCAGGACGCCCGCGCGGCCCATGCCGGTATCGACCTTGTAATGCAGGCGCACCGTATGCATACCTGCCGCTGCTCCGTACATCGCCGTCGTCGCCCGGTTGACCGTTGTGAGGGCGACATTGTTCGTGACGGCATACGGGACGAAGTCGGCGGGCGAGTGCCCAAAGACAAGGATTTCCGCCATGATGCCGCTCTCGCGGAGCTCGACGGCCTCGTCGGGCGTCGCCACTGCCAGCAGCCGAACCTGTTCCTGTTCCAGCACCGCCGCAACGCGCGCTGCCCCGTGTCCATATGCGTCAGCCTTCACGATACCGATGACCTGTGCTTTGAGTGGAATGCACGCTCGGATGGCCCGCAGGTTGTCCCGGATTGCTGTCAGATCGATCTCTGCTACAGTAGGCCGATACATCGTCGTCGTTTCCTCCAGATTCGGCTGTCTCGTTTGCCAGCCTC
>Ga0209429_10001936_pt1 | contig 12485 bp, 10 predicted proteins | sample BarGraNGADG00212_3_FD_184493 | JGI IMG/M metagenome (GOLD analysis project Ga0209429, IMG submission 184493) | Arctic peat soil microbial communities from Barrow, Alaska - Barrow Graham LP Ref core NGADG0004-212 (SPAdes) (version 2) | ecosystem: Environmental > Terrestrial > Soil > Wetlands >... | reverse complement strand
GATAGTCCTATTGGCGGATAACCGCAAAAATGAGCTTCTTGCTAACTTCTGCATCGCCTATCGACAGCTGCTGAGCAAGCATGATTTGTATTCTATGACTAATACAGCTACGTTTCTTGAAACAACTGCTGAGCTCGATGTTTTTGGCATGTCCATGGATTATGCCGCTGGATTTGATCAGCTGGCATCAAGAGCTATGTTTAATGAAATTGATTCTGTAGTTTATCTTCGTGATACACAAATTCCTTTTTATGATGAACCTAATGCTTTACTTAAAGCATGCGATTATAACAGCATTCCGTATGCGACCAACCTTGCGTCCGCAGAAATTCTTATCCTTGCCATTGACAGAGGCGACCTTGACTGGCGGGAACTCATCCGTACCTGATATTTGATTTTTGACATTTTGGAGTGTGGAGACAACCAGCTCTTTTTCTTCGCGTCTAAATGTGTCAAACAATTTTTATTTTGTATTCATTTTCACTATTTCTCATAATTTTGACATATCTGTGTCTACGAGAAATGTAATAATTAATGAAAATAATACTTTTATCAGAAAGGAGTGTCGAGTTGTCTACTCGACGAAAAGGATCATGGAAATACGGACGTATCCGTTTGGACCGCTGCAAGCCAACCTATATGTAATTGCCTTTGAATCGGACGCAATCATTATTGACCCATGTGTTCCTTATCAATCACTGGGACTGGAAGGTAGTAAAGTGCGTGGGATTATCTGCACGCATTCCCATTATGACCACATTGTTGAAGCAGAGAATATTCGCTCTCGAACAGGAAGCCTGATTTACGCATACGAGGATGAGAAGGAAGCCATTATGGATGCGGATATGAATGGATCGTCTTTGTTCTTTGAAGCATTATCGGTTTCTCCGCCAATCGGCGGACTTAATGACGGGGATATCCTTACAGCCCGTGACTTTAAAATTGATACGAAAGATGACTTTTCATTAACCGTGATTCATACTCCGGGACATACATATGGCTCCATGTGTCTCTTGTTCAAGGTGAAGACAGGATCCGAAGACAAAGAATACCTGTTTTCTGGAGATACGATTTTTGCCGGATCAATTGGCAGAACGGATTTGGGAGGAAGTATGCCGGATATGATAAGCTCCATCAAGCTGCTGTCACGGCTTCCTGACGATGTTATTGTCCTTCCCGGGCATGGACAATCAACAACAATAGGAAAAGAGAAGAAGAACAACCACTACTTTACATCAATAAATTATGATGATATCATTTAATATTGCGTTGGGTGACAAATAGGTCATATCCTGCCAGATCATTTTTCCGTAACTTATGCGGATAATCCGGTTTGATTATGTCCTTCCGTCCGAGTCCGGACGGAAGGCTTTTTATTTACTTCTTATCCTGACAACCTATGCATTCCTTACAGATTCATGTAAGATTGTATAATTAATACGTAAGACATTTCCGGGAGGATTTCTAATGAGTGATTTGAAAACATCATTACTATCTATACAGAAGGAGTTCAAAGCCAGAGTTGTTGAAGTTAATACTTCTGCCGAGGCCGACATGCTGCGCGTCCGGTTTATGGGCAAGAAGGGCGAACTCACTGCAGTTCTTCGCGGTATGGGCTCGTTGTCAGCTGATGAACGGCCCGTCATTGGCCAACTTGCTAATGATATTCGTTCTGAAATGGAAACAGAGCTTGAAGAGCATCTGTCCGAAATCCGTGCAAAGGAAAAGGGAGAGTTGCTGGCTGTACAGACAATCGATGTTACACTTCCGGCAAAACCGGTGGTTATGGGTGCCAGGCACCCCATGTATAAGGCGATTGATGAGATCTGCGAAGTCTTTTTGGGCCTTGGCTACGTAATTGCTGAGGGACCGGAAGTAGAGTATGATCACTATAATTTTGAAAAACTGAGAATGCCGCAGGGACACCCGGCCCGCGATACGCAGGATACATTTTATATTACCGAAAATATTCTGCTTCGTACGCAGACCTCACCGGTTCAGGTTCGTGTGATGGAAACATCCAAGCCACCGATTAAGGTTGTCTGCCCGGGCAAGGTATACCGTTCGGATGCGCTTGACAGTACGCATTCCCCAATCTTTCACCAGATCGAAGGTCTAGTGGTTGATAAGGGCGTGACAATGGGTGATCTTGTCGGGTCGCTGCAGCTTTTTGCGCATAAGCTTTTTGGAGAAAACACAAAGATCCGCCTGCGTCCGCATCATTTCCCCTTTACGGAACCTTCCTGCGAAGTTGATCTGACCTGTTGGTCATGCGACGGCAAAGGATGCAGGGTATGCAAGGGAGAAGGATGGGTTGAGGTGCTCGGCGCTGGTATGGTACATCCGGAAGTCTTGGCCGGCTGCGGCATTGATCCCGAAATATACAGCGGTTTTGCATTTGGTATTGGTGTTGAACGAACGGCAATGGGACGTTTCGGAATAGACGATATTCGTAATTTGTTTGAAAACGATATTCGTTTCCTAAGTCAGTTTAAATAATTGCATTTTTATCTATATCGTATCGGCAAAATATTTTGCCGAAATCCAATCAAACGGGCCTTAAGGCCTGCAGGAGGTTTTGCTCATGAAAGCACCATTAGAGTGGCTTAAAGATTTTACGGATATTAATGTTCCAACACATGATTTCTGCGAAATGATGACTCTTTCCGGATCAAAAGTGGAGGGCGTTATTACCAGCGGTGAAGATATCCAAAGTGTATACACCGGAAGAATTCTTTCGTTTGTACCGCATCAGGATTCGGATCATCTTGTTGTCTGCCAGGTTGACATGGGAAGCGCCGATCTCGGCGGCATACGTCAAATTGTTTGCGGAGCTCCCAATGTTACGGCAGGTATGATTTGTCCGGTTGCAATACCCGGAGCCAAACTTCCCGGCGGATTAACGATTAAGAAGGGCAAACTTCGCGGCATTGAGAGCAGCGGAATGTGCTGTTCAATTCAGGAGCTGGGTTATACGGCATCGGATTTTACAGGTGCTGTTGAAAATGGATTATGGCATATGCCGGAAAACACACCAGTCGGTCTGGATATCAAGAAATTTCTCGGGTTGGGACTTACAACGATAGATTTCGAAATCACTTCCAATCGACCGGATTGTTTTTCCATAGAAGGTATTGGAAGGGAAGCGGCAATAACCCTTGGAAATGCATTCTCACCGTGTGTGCCTTCCGTTAAGGAAGAAGGCTCTCATGCCAGTGCTGATTTGGCAGGGATTGATATTCTCGCACCTTCACTTTGTTACCGTTATTGCTCTCGTGTCATAGAAAATGTTCATATAGAACCCTCTCCGGAGTGGATGCAGAGTCGTTTGCGTGATGCAGGTGTGCGTCCGATCAATAACATCGTAGATATTACAAACTATGTCTGCCTTGAGCTTGGCCAGCCGATGCATGCATTTGACCTTGATTATCTTTCCGGCCGGCATATCATCGTCCGTACTGCCGGGGATCAGGAGAAAGTTCGTACGCTTGACGGTGTAGACAGAGTCCTTAATGATTCAATGCTGGTTATTGCCGACGAACAAAAAGTGTGTGCAATTGCCGGAGTCATGGGCGGTGAACACTCGGAAGTGAAGCCTGATACCAAGGCAATTTTGTTTGAATCTGCGACTTTTGATGCATATAGTGTCCGCCAGACAGCTGTTAAAAATGGTCTGAGAACGGAAGCTTCCTCCCGTTATGAAAAAGGCCTTGATCCGGATAATGCGCTTCGCGCCCTTAACCGTGCGTGTGAACTTGTTGAGCTCTTAGACTGCGGATGCGTCTGTAAGGGTGTTATCGACGTATTTCCGACACCGCAGAGTGTTGCGCATATAGCGTTTAGGCCTGACAAAATCAACGCGTTTCTTGGTGCGGAAATTGATGAATCATTTATGATAGATGTATTACAAAAGCTTGGCTGCACACTTCGTGAAGTTGACGGCAGCGTGGTATGCACTGCTCCGAGTTTCAGGCCCGATCTGGTCTGTGACGCTGATTTGGCGGAAGAAGTGGCAAGGTTTTATGGATACAATCGCATCGTACCAACACTTTTGTCAGGGAAAGAGACAACACTCGGAGGACGTACACCCGCTCAATTGACTGTTGAACAAATAAAGGATGTTTTGGTAGCGCAGGGGTTTTATGAGGCAATTACCTATTCATTTGAAAGTCCCAAAGAAATGGATAAAATTTTGCTTTCTTCAGATGATCCCCAAAGGCGTCAGCTGGTGATCTCCAATCCACTTGGTGAAGATTTCTCCGTTATGCGTACTTCCATGGTTCCGTCAATGCTTCGGATTGCGGCAACAAACAGCAGCCGCTCGGTCAACAATGCATCGATCTTTGAAATTGCGTATGTATACCTGCCTGACGAAGACAGTACAAAGCTTCCGGAAGAGAAGAGAATGCTCTCTGCATTTTCTTATGATCAGGATGAACTCCCGATGCAGCCGGATGCTTTCTACAGGATGAAGGGAGTTGTTACTGAACTCTGTGCCAATCTCGGCATTAAAAATACTGCATTTGGGCCCATTTCGGATATACCTTACCTTCATCCGGGTCGTTCGGCATCTGTTATCATTAACGGCAGGACCTGCGGACTTATCGGATATGTACACCCGCAGGCAGCTGAGAATTTTGAAGCACCTGAAATGACTGTCCTTTTACTTCTGGAAGTTGAGGCCATTATCAAAGCCGCAACACCAAAACGTGTTTACAAACCCCTGCCAAAATTCCCCGGCATCACCCGGGATATTGCCGTTATTCTTGATGCCGGAATTCCAGTTGGTTCCATTGAGAAAATTCTGAAGAAAAAAGGCGGAAAATTCATTGAATCTTATTCTCTTTTTGATGTGTATACGGGTGCTCAAATCGGCAAATCAAAGAAATCAGTTGCTTACAGCCTGGTATTCCGCTCACCGGAACGTACCCTAACGGATTCCGATATACTTACCGCATATACTGACATTATTGAGGCTCTTGAAAATGAACTCGGAGCACTCCTTAGATAGAATTGTCGGATATTGCATCCTATTGTCGAAAAGTTACCGATCCGGATGAATCACCTCTTGGTAGAATCTTTGCCAGGAGGTGATTTTTATGTCCCACACTTTGGAAACTGCAATCGCTTTTCCCATAGTTCTTTCCGGTATTTTGCTTCTCATTTCGGCAGGACCTGTGTTTTACAAGGAGACAGCCGATGCTGCAGCTTTTCAAGTCTCGGCTATTTTGCAGTCAAATGATAATCGAAGCATATATTTGAAATCCTCGCTTTTATGTGAGGACTCATCCTATGAAATAGTCAGCACATCACCTGAACGAATGCATTTTTTAGTCAGGGCAATTGAAGATTCAGGGAAAATCCTGATTGCGGGGGTGACATCTCCATGAAAAACAATATCTTCGGAAAAAATGGAGGTGCGACCATTTTTTTGTGCATCATTTTGTCGGCAGTCATTCTCACGGAAGGTATACTCTATTATGCAGCTCGGCTGCGTGGATCTGAAGCAGATCTCGCTCGCTGCATGCGGCTTCAGATATCGCAGATTTTGTGTAATTATAACAGGCCGCTTCTTGAGAATTATGGTTTGTACGGGTTAGATGAAGCATCTGTTAACACACAGGTATTTGATGCCTGCTTTTCTGGGAAAGAAGATTTCGCACTGTCTGCAAATCCTTACGCCCTGATAACAACAGAAGATTTACGGATGGGAATTGCAGATTACATGCAGATTCGAATGCCCGCGATTGCATCTAAAGAAATTTTGTCCCGGTTCAAGGGTGTGTTCAGCGAAATCAGGGAGAGTTCAGTTTTTAAAAAAGCAAAAACACTTGAATCATCCCAATGGTTAGGGTATGTGAAGAATTTTCTTGGTCAAAAAGAAAAATGGAGCAATGTGATCAGCAGTGTTTTATCTGCAGCAGAGGCAATTGATATTTCCGGAAAGCTTTCGGAACTTGAGGAATTTTCCTCGTTGATTCAACAGGAAATGGCAAGAAGCACAACATTATATCTGCAGGGTCAGTCAGCAACAGATATATCGGAAGACATTCTAAATCCGGATAATATTTCAGAAATCATGAGCTATGCAGATAGTTATATGAACTTTGAATTGCCGGATATTGCTGACGCGCTAATGATAAATGAATATGCAGCAGCATCTTTTGACTCGGAGATTGAATACGTAAAGGATGGGGATGCAAAAGAACCGGAAGCAAATTTTCTTGGTGTTCCTTTTTCCGATATACATGGGAATAATCGTGCTGATCTGGAATACCTTCTGACGGGCATTGATAACGAGTTTGTTTCCTTTAATACGGCTAAAATTCTAATCTATGATATGCGCATCATCGTGAATCTGGGAACATATCTTGTCGACTCGGAGAAAATGAAAAGGGCGAAAGAGATTGCAGAAATTCTGAGCACCGGTATTTCGCTTGTTTCTGCCGGTATGGTTACCATTGACCCGGAAGCCCTTCAATTTATTGTTCTATATGTGTGGGCTCTTGGACAGGGATTTGCTGACCTGGTGAAACTTACGGGGGGAGAGAGTATTGTTCTCTTCGATCACAGTGCTTTAACAGAACATACGATGCTTGAGGATGCTCTTATGACCGATTACAGGGATTATCTTGGACTCTTTCTTTTGACAGTGCCGGTTGATTGGAAGCTTTCCAGAATTTTAACTATTTTAAAGAAAGACTGCGGAGGTGATTTATATAAAGGAGTCAGTCTATCAATGGATTACAGGGGCAGCTCGTTCATGATGGAGGATACCTACGATGCGTACGCGGCTGAATAATCAATTTTGCAGAAGAGCCGGATCTATAATTCTGGAAATAGTTATTGTATCCCCTGTTTTTCTCCTGCTTGCAGCATTTATGCTCACTGCCATTTCCTGTGCGAGGGCAGATATTTTTTTTCTCAGGCTGTTGACCAGATCACACAGGAACTTGCTGTTGCGGTTCCTGTCGCTGGTGCAGGTATAGATATTGCAGGTGAAGCGCTTACATTCATCAATAATGCATCCATAAATAGTGACAAATCCGCACAGGCAAATCTCTCCGAAACTGAAGCGGGTGAGATTCTTACGGGAATGTTGGGCGGCGTAGGTGCCGCTCTGGAGGCACTTGGGATAGAAGGCGGGGATGTGTTTGGGACGCTTCTTTTCGGTGAAGGGATAAGAAACCGCATAGTAGAGACCTTCTATACATACAATTCTTCAGAGACAATGCTGCACAGCAGAATAGAAAATGTGAGCGTATCTGTCAATTATGATGCTCCCAACAGGGTGATCTGGCTTCATGTTTATTATGAGTGGAATACACTGTTCGGGAATTCTGACAAGACAATAATAAGTGCTGTGCCGATATTTGGAGACCTTGAACTTTCGCTTCCGGAAACAACAGACGAGACCGCTCCGGCGGACAAGGTATGGATGCTAAGCAATTTTGAACGCGGGTATTCACTTCGAAATACGTTTGCAGGTAACCTGCCGCCAAGTTACCCTGTGATTGCGAAATGGGATAACAATACGGCAACATCAATTAAAAGCATCGATTTGACAGCACCCGGATATCGGTCGTCTGGTCCACTTTCCGGAAACGTACAGGAATTCGTTGATGATCTGGCCGGCTTTGACGGTACTTTTGAGCCATGGGGCAAAGATAATATTCAAATAAATAGTGATGAAATAGCCAAACGGGTTCTGCTCCTGATAATCCCTGTGAATTCTCTGCCGGAAGTATATGATGAACTGTTATCATGCAACGAATACGCGAGCATCCGCGGCGTGCAAATAATTATTGAAAAGTATGGCAATTCCTTAAGATATTCTGATGAAGATAATAGCAGCAATTCAACAACTGCGGATAGTACCGGTAATAATGTACCTCAATGAAGCATTGTCACACTTGAAACCTTGCTGTATCATAGGAATGTTAACTTGAACTGATAAACTCTGTTCAATATAGCAATAATGGCTGGAGGTAATTTCATTGAAAAGAGGAAGCGATCAGGTTCGTGTACCTGCGCATTCGCGTGGTTATCGTGTAGAAGCCGGATCAAAAAAAGTTACTTCAGTGGGTGAAGCACTGCGAAAAGCAAAAAAAGACCTGATATTCCGCCGCTTCATTTACTATCTTTTGCTTTTTTTTCTGGTTGTTGCCCTCATAGCTATTGCGTATGGCGGCTATTTTGGTAAACTGATTCAGTATTTAATGGATCATCTCCTATAATACAGAGGGTGGACGAAATGAATGAAAAGCTTTTGGATCCTTTGACAGATGCTCTATTTGATTCAATTCTTGCACTGAATACACGGGAAGAGTGTTATTGCCTGTTTGAGGATCTGTGTACAATTTCGGAAATCAAGTCGCTTGCACAGCGACTGCAGATAGCGTCCCTTTTATATCAGGGGCGTACATATGCTGAAATTTTTGAAATTACAGGAGTCAGCACAGCGACGATAAGCCGCGTGAATCGTGCATTGGAATATGGCGCAGATGGATATCGTACGGTTTTGCAGCGGATGGATCAGGCTGCTGCTCCGTTAAGTATAGATGACAAAATCAAATAAGAGATATTTTGAAAGGTGACGTATAAAATGAATATTATTGAAAAGGTTTTTGGAACGCATAGTGAGCATGAAATCAAGCGGATTATTCCTATTGTCGATCAAATTGAGGCACTTTCGGATACATATGCTGCAATGTCGGAAAAAAATCTTCGGAACATGACAAATGTTCTCAAAGAGCGGATCGCCGCGGGAGAAAGTCTCGATGATATTCTTCCGGATGCATTTGCAACAGTACGGGAGGCGTCAGAACGAGTACTCGGCATGAAGCCTTATAGGGTTCAATTGATCGGCGGAATCATTCTTCATCAGGGTCGTATCTCTGAAATGAAGACCGGTGAAGGAAAGACGCTTGTGGCAACCCTTCCCGTATATTTAAATGCCCTTACCGGCAACGGCGTGCATGTTGTTACGGTTAATGATTACCTGGCCAAACGTGACAGTGAATGGATGGGAAAAATATATAAGTACCTTGGTCTCTCCGTTGGCTTAATCGTGCATGATTTGTCCAACGAGCAGAGAAGAACCTCCTATTATTCCGATATTACTTATGGTACCAATAATGAATATGGATTTGATTATCTGCGTGATAACATGGTTGACAGAAAAGCCAAAATGGTTCAGCGTGAACTGAATTTTGCAATAGTCGATGAAGTCGACAGTATTTTGATTGATGAAGCACGTACACCCCTTATTATTTCCGGTATGGGCGGTGATTCTTCCGATTTGTACATGCAGGCAGATAAGTTCGTCAAAGGACTTAAAAAATATGTTGTCGTTGAAACGGATGACAAAATCAACATGGATGATATCGTAGGTGACTGCGAATATGTTGTTGATGAGAAAGCAAAGTCTGCAGTTCTTACTGCGAATGGAGTTAAATCTGCTGAAAGGTTTTTCAACATAGAGAATCTCTCCGATTCGGAGAATTTCGATATTCATCATTATATCAACAACGCACTGAAGGCCAACGGTACAATGGAACGTGACCAGAAGTATGTAGTAACAGACGGCGAAGTTCTTATTGTTGATGACTTTACCGGACGTCTCATGTATGGCCGCCGTTTTAGCGATGGTCTGCATCAGGCTATTGAAGCTAAAGAAGGCGTTAAGGTTGAAAACGAGAGCAAGACTCTTGCAACGATCACATTTCAGAATTTTTTCCGCATGTACAAGAAACTGTCCGGTATGACAGGTACGGCATATACGGAAGAAGCTGAATTCCGGTCGATATATAATCTTGATGTAATTACCATTCCGACTAACCGTCCATTAATCAGAACAGATGAGAATGATGCAATTTACAAAAATCAGAGCGGCAAATTTACGTCAGTTCTCAAAACAGTACTTGATGCACATGCAAAAGGACAGCCGGTTCTGGTCGGTACTGTTAATGTTGATAAATCGGAATACCTTTCCAAACTATTTACCAAGGCAGGTCTCAAACACAATGTCCTGAATGCCAAGAACCATACCCGTGAGGCTGAGATTGTTGCTCAGGCCGGACGCTATGGCTCCGTTACCATCGCTACTAACATGGCAGGCCGTGGTACCGATATTATTCTCGGCGGTAACTCCGAGTATATGGCTAAGCAGGAAATGAGAAAACTTGGATATCTCGAAGAGTTGATTGACGCCGCGACAGCTCACAATGAGACGGATGATGAAATCATTCTTGAATCAAGGTCTAAATTCAATGAACTTGAGTCCGCCTTCAAAGCACAGTCCAATGAAGAACATGAGAAAGTTGTAGCTGTCGGCGGTTTGTTTATTGTCGGTACGGAACGTCATGAATCACGCCGTATTGATAATCAGCTTCGTGGACGCGCCGGCCGTCAGGGTGACCCGGGACGCACCAAATTTTTTCTGGCACTTGACGATGATCTTATGCGTCTGTTCGGTGGTGAGCGAGCTAATAATGCCTTTACGCGCCTTGGTGTTGATGAGACTGTTGAGATTCAGGCAAGCTTCCTTTCTAAAACAATTGAAAATGCACAGAAGAAGATCGAGGGTGTTAACTTCAGTTCCCGTAAGCACGTCCTTGAATACGATGATGTTATGAATATTCAGAGAAACCTCACATATGGTCAGAGAAAACAAGTTCTTGACGGAGTGGATATTCATGAATCGTATATTAAGATGGTTAAGCTTGTTGTAGAAAGAATGGTTGACAGCTTTGCTTTAGATGATGTGGTCGCTCCGGCAGACAAGCTCACATTGACGCTTAAGATTCAGGACCTTTTTGGATCCCTTCCTGCTGTTGAAACTATTAAGCAGACAGACGAGCACCCTATTTCTGCCTCTGAATGGACTGAAACCATTACAGAACAGGCCCTTGCCCGTCTTGAAGCACGTGATGCCGAAATCACTCCGGAAATTTTCCGTGAGGCCGAGCGTCAGATACTTCTTTGGAATGTGGACCAGAAATGGATGGATCACATTGACCAGATGGATCAGATGCGCTATTCAATCGGAATGCGCAGCGTCGGACAGAAGGATCCTGTGGTCGAGTACCGTATGGAAGGATCCGAAATGTTTGAGGAAATGAATCTTGCCATTCAGAATGATACAGTCCGTCTGATCATGAAGGCGAATATTTCTACAGGTGAGAAGCTCGAAAGAAAGAGCAAAGTGAATAATGTACAGGAAGGACACGGTGGTACCGGGTTTACCGGACAACCGGCTGCACCCGCGCAGGGTCAGACGCAGACTGCAAGTGCCGGTGGAGAGTCCGCCGCCCTTGAACCAGTTAAAAGAGACGCCAAAAAAGTCGGCAGAAATGACTTGTGCCCATGCGGAAGCGGGAAAAAATATAAAAACTGCTGTGGAAAGGAGTAACTCTGATGCAAACGGAATCTTTGTTTCAAACACATATTGAAGAAGCCGCACAGGCAATTCGCAAAATGCATTCTGAGAAGCCGGAGACATGCATAGTACTTGGTTCCGGCCTCGCCCCAATGGTAACCCGCTGTCAGATTGAAGCAGAGATAAAATATTCAGAGATACCTTATTTCCCGGCACCGACAACTCCCGGGCATGAAGGTGTACTTCTTGTCGCGAGAGTTGGAGAGACTCTGACATACATGATGAACGGCAGATTTCATTACTATGAGGGTTATTCAACGCAGGAAATTACTTTTCCGTATCGCGTTATGGCTTTTCTGGGAGTAAGAAACCTGATCTTGACCAATGCAGCCGGAGGAATCAATCCAAGCATGAATCCCGGGGATCTCATGGTAATTCGTGATCATCTTTCGATGTTCTGCGAGTCACCTCTGCGCGGACCCAATATTGATTCTTTCGGGCCAAGATTTCCTGATCAGACACACGTATACAATCCTGTGTTTATCGAGACGATCTTGAATATTTCCGAAAAAAAGAATATCCCTCTTCATATGGGCGTGTATGCGTACATGCGTGGCCCTCAATACGAGACCCCGGCTGAAATCAGGGCGTTGAGGTTACTGGGTGCAGATGCTGTTGGTATGTCAACAGTTCCTGAAGCCATTGTGGCATCGCACAGCGGCTTACGTGTTCTTGCAATTTCCTGTATTACGAATCTGGCTGCAGGGATTACTGATATGCCGCTTTCCCATACGGAAGTAATGGAAGTAGGAGCGGCTGCATCAGACAAAAGTATTTCACTTCTGGAAGCATTTTTATCTGAGGCGGTACTTTAAGGAGAAAAATATGCAATCTGTTCCTTCATATGTTGTTAAAGATATTAGTCTTGCTCCATCAGGCAATCGCAAAATTGAATGGGCTTACAAAAATATGCCGGTACTTCGTGCAATTGAAAAGGAACTGATAGCAGAAAAACCTTTTGCAGGGCTTCGAATTGCTGTCAGTGTTCATGTGGAGGCCAAGACGGCGTGTCTTGCTAAAGTATTACGGGCGGGTGGGGCAGAAG
>Ga0209429_10001935_pt1 | contig 12486 bp, 9 predicted proteins | sample BarGraNGADG00212_3_FD_184493 | JGI IMG/M metagenome (GOLD analysis project Ga0209429, IMG submission 184493) | Arctic peat soil microbial communities from Barrow, Alaska - Barrow Graham LP Ref core NGADG0004-212 (SPAdes) (version 2) | ecosystem: Environmental > Terrestrial > Soil > Wetlands >... | reverse complement strand
GGTCCGGCGGGGGTGCTGTATCGGGCCGTAGGAGGTCGACGAGCAGCCACCCGCCGGCGACCAGCGCCAGCACGCCCAGCACCCAACCGACGACGATGCGGCGCCGACGCTGTCGCGCCTTGATGGCAGCCTGGTGCGCCAGCCACTTCTCGTAGCGCCGGCGCGCATACTCCCGCTGCTGCTTCTTCGAGGACACCTCGCGCTCCCGTTCTTGCCTATCTGCGGGCACACACCCACGTAACTGACGCGCGCACAGGCGCAGCGCCGGGCCTCGCACAGTCTAGGCAAGTGCAGAGCGCCCGACGGACACCGGTGTGTGCTGACGAACGTCACGGTCTTGTCTCGGTTGCTCGGGGCGCGCCGATACGCTGGACAGGTGCTGATCAGGACCGTCGTGGCGCCACTGCTCGGCAGCAACTGCTATCTGGTGTCCGACGGGGATCGATGCGTCGTCGTCGACCCGGGCGGAGGCGCCGCGGACGGAGTGCGGGCCGTCGTCCGCACCGAGGGCCTGGCGCCGGTGGCGATCCTGCTGACGCACGGTCACGTCGACCACACCTGGGACGCCGCAGAGGTCTCCGAGGAGTACCAGGTCCCGGTCCGGCTGCACACAGCCGACGTCTACCGGCTGCACGACCCGCTCGGGTCGCTCGGCCCGCTGGGCCCCGAGCTCGCGGGGATGGTGGGCGCGCCGAGCGGCCCACCGGTTCCCGATCGGATCGAGGCCTTCACGTCCGACGGCCCCGTGGTCCCGGGGATCGCTGCGATGCACGCGCCCGGCCACACCGAGGGGTCGACGGTCTACCTGTTGGACGGGCCCGGTGGCCCGATGGCCCTGACCGGTGACGTGCTCTTCGCCGGCACCATCGGGCGGTGCGACCTGCCGGGCGGTGACGAGCAGGCGATGGCAACGACGCTGGCTCGCCTCGCGGCGCTCGACCCGCACACGGAGCTGTTCCCGGGTCACGGCCCGTCGTCGACAATGGCGGCTGAGCTCGTCGCCAACCCATACCTGCGCACGCGCTGACCGAGAGGACCTCCATGGCTCGCCCCACCCCGCTGTCCGGTTTCCCGGAGTGGCTGCCGGACGGCAGGGTCGTCGAGCAGCACGTCCTTGACGTGCTCCGCCGCACCTTCGAGCTGCACGGGTTCGCGGGGATCGAGACGCGCGCCGTCGAGCCGCTGGACCAGCTGCTGCGCAAGGGCGAGACCTCGAAGGAGGTCTACGTCCTGCGGCGTCTGCAGGAGGAGTCGACGGAAGCAGGCGCTGATGACGGCCGGGCCGGCCGCCTCGGTCTGCACTTCGACCTCACGGTGCCCTTCGCGCGGTACGTGCTGGAGAACGCCGGCCACCTCACCTTCCCGTTCCGCAGGTACCAGATCCAGAAGGTCTGGCGGGGCGAGCGACCCCAGGACGGCCGGTTCCGGGAGTTCGTCCAGGCTGATGTCGACGTGGTGGGGGCAGGTGAGCTGCCGTACCACTACGAGGTAGAGCTTCCCCTGGTCATCGCGGACGCGTTCGCGGCCTTGGCCGACGTCGGGGTGCCGCCGGTGCGGATCCTGGTGAACAACCGGCGGGTGGTGGAGGGGTTCGCCCGCGGCCTGGGGCTGGACGACGTCGAGGCGGTGCTGCGCAGCATCGACAAGCTCGACAAGGCCGGTCCTGCGGCGGTGGCGGAGCTGCTCGCGGCGGAGGCGGGTGCGAGTGCCGAGCAGGCGGCGGCGATGCTCGAGCTGGCCGACGTCCGAGGGACCGACAGCGCCGTGGTCGAGCGGGTCGCGGACCTCGCCCGGCGGCACGGCGCGGACGACCCGCTGCTCCGCATCGGTCTGGCGGAGCTCGGGGCCCTGCTGGACGCCGCCGGAGCGCGTGCCCCGGGCGTGATCACGGCCGACCTGAAGATCGCCCGTGGCCTGGACTACTACACCGGGTCGGTCTACGAAGCCGTCCTGGTGGGGCACGAGGACCTGGGCTCCATCTGCTCGGGCGGCCGCTACGACTCCCTTGCCTCCGACGGCACGACGACGTATCCCGGCGTCGGCCTGTCGATCGGCGTCTCCCGGCTGGTCTCCCGTCTGCTCGGTGCGGGCCTCGTGCGGGCCACCCGGGCGGTGCCGAGCGCCGTCGTCGTCGCGGTGACCTCGGAGGAGACCCGCGCGGACAGCGAGCGGGTCGCGACGGCCTTGCGGGCGCGCGGCATCGCGGTGGAGGTCGCGCCGTCGGCCGCGAAGTTCGGCAAGCAGATCCGATACGCCGACCGTCGGGGGATCCCGTTCGTGTGGTTCCCCGCCATCCCCGAGCGCGCGGATACGGACGGCAAGCAGGTCTCGGCGACGGCGGACGAGGTCAAGGACATCAGGTCGGGCGACCAGGTGCCGGCCGACCCGGAGCGGTGGCAGCCGCCGGACGCCGACCGGTGGCCCCGCGTGGTCCCAGGGGAGAGCAGCCAGGGGATCCGCTGACAGCGCCGCCACTAGACTCGACCGGGCGTCCGACCGACGCACCACATCACGGCCCTGGAAGGACCTCCGTGCTGCGCACCCACAACGCCGGCTCGCTGCGAGCCGAGCACATCGGCCAGACCGTCACGCTCGCGGGCTGGGTCGACCGGCGCCGGGATCACGGTGGCGTGGCGTTCCTCGACCTGCGCGACGCCTCCGGGATCGCTCAGGTGGTGATCCGGGACGACGACGTCGCGCGCGGGCTGCGCAACGAGTACGTGCTTCAGGTGACGGGCACGGTCGGCCGGCGTCCGGAGGGCAACGAGAACCCCGGCCTGGCCACCGGGACGATCGAGCTGGTCGCGAGTGACGTCGTCGTGCTCAACGAGTGCGCGCCGCTGCCCTTCCAGGTGTCGTCGTCGCTGGACGAGACCGTCGGTGAGGAGGCCCGGTTCAAGTACCGGTACCTGGACCTTCGCCGGCCGAAGGCAGCGAACGCCATGCGGTTGCGGGCTCGGATGAGCGCGGCCGCCCGGCGTGTGCTGGACGCCGACGACTTCGTGGAGGTGGAGACGCCGACGCTCACCCGGTCCACCCCGGAGGGCGCGCGCGACTTCGTGGTTCCGGCCCGGCTGTCGCCCGGTTCCTGGTACGCCCTGCCGCAGTCACCCCAGCTGTTCAAGCAGCTGCTCATGGTGGGCGGCCTTGAGCGGTACTACCAGATCGCCCGCTGCTACCGGGACGAGGACTTCCGCGCCGACCGGCAGCCGGAGTTCACCCAGCTGGACGTTGAGATGAGCTTCGTCGAGCAGGACGACGTCATCGCCGTCGCTGAGGACGTGCTGGTCGCCGTCTGGGACCTGATCGGGTACCGGATCCCCACCCCCATCCCGCGGATGACCTACGCCGATGCGATGGCCCGGTACGGCACCGACAAGCCCGACCTGCGGTTCGGCCTCGAGCTCGTCGACCTGACCGACTTCTTCGCCGACACCCCCTTCCGCGTGTTCCAGGCTCCGTACGTCGGTGCCGTCGTTCAGCCCGGTGGCGGCGCGACCCCGCGGCGGGGCTTCGACGCCTGGCAGGACTGGGCCAAGCAGCGGGGGGCCCGCGGCCTGGCCTACGTGACGCTCGCGGCAGACGGCGAGCTGGCCGGGCCGGTCGCCAAGAACCTGTCCGACGCCGAGCGCGCCGGCCTGGTGGCGGCGGTCGGGGCATCCCCGGGTGACGCGGTGTTCTTCGCCGCCGGCAAGCCGGCCGAGGCGCGCGCGCTGCTCGGGGCGGCTCGCAACGAGATCGCCCGTCGGGACGGGCTGATCGACGAGACGGCCTGGTCCTTCGTCTGGGTGGTGGACGCCCCGCTCTTCAAGCCCACCGGTGAGGACGACGACGTCGCGGTCGGCGGCGGCTCATGGACCGCTGTGCACCACGCGTTCACCTCACCGAAGCCGGAGTGGGTCGACAGCTTCGAGACCGACCCAGGCAACGCCCTGGCCTATGCCTACGACATCGTCTGCAACGGCAACGAGATCGGCGGTGGCTCGATCCGTATCCACCGCCAGGACGTCCAGCAGCGCGTGTTCGACCTGATGGGGCTGGGTGCCGAGGAGGTCGAGCAGCGGTTCGGCTGGTTCCTCGACGCCTTCGCCTTCGGCGCCCCGCCGCACGGTGGGATCGCGTTCGGCTGGGACCGGATCCCTGCCCTGCTCGTCGGCGCCGACTCGATCCGCGACGTCATCGCCTTCCCGAAGTCCGGCGGCGGCTACGACCCGTTGACCGGGGCGCCTGCGCCGATCACCGCCCAGCAGCGCAAGGAGGCCGGCGTCGACGCCGTGCCAGAGACGTCCCCGACGGCGCAGCCCGAGGCCGCGACGACCACTGCCTGACCCGGCGACCCCTTCTCACCAGCGCGTCGGTGGCCGATCCTTGCCCGACAGCCCCCGGTGCCGGTCGGGCGGACGGTCGAGCTCCGGGATGCCGAACACCTCGCCGGGGGTCGGGTCGAGCGACTGCGTGACCGGTCTGGCCGCGAACGATCGCCGCCACGCGCGCCCGAGCGTGCGCCAGGCCGACGCTGCCAGGGCGAGCAGGAGGAGAAACGGGATGAGCCCGAAGGGGTTGGGCCCTTCGCCGCCGGTCAACGCGCGAACCACCAGGTAGGCGAGGTAGCCGCCGGCGAGGAGGTACGGCAGGGTCAGCAGCCGGGCGCGCCACCGCAGGCGGTGGTACTCCGCGAAATCCGTCGGTACCCGGCGCATCGCTGACTCCCGTCACAGCGTGAGGCTCGAACAGCAGCTCAGTGCACGATCCCGAACCGGGCGTACAGCCGCTTCAGTGGCTTCGGTGCCCACCAGTTCGCCCGACCGAGCAGCGTCATCGTGGCCGGGACGAGCAGCATCCGCACCAGGGTGGCGTCGATGGCCACCGCAACGGCGAGGGAGAAGCCGACCTCCTTGATCACCAGCAGCTTGCCGAAGACGAACCCGGTGAAGACGACGACGATGATCGCCGCGGCGGAGGTGATGATGCGGCCCGACCGCTGCAGGCCAAGGCGCACCGAGTCGTCATTGGTGCGGCCGGCGTCGTGCAGCTCCTTCATCCGGGAGAGCAGGAAGACCTCGTAGTCCATGGCGAGCCCGAAGCCGAAGGCGATGATGAGGGCCACGACGTAGGTCTCGATACCGCCGGTCGGGACGAATCCGAGGGCACCGGACAGGTGGCCGTACTGGAACACCCAGACGAGCACCCCCATGGTGGCCGACAGCGAGACCACGTTGGTGAGCAGCGCCTGGATCGGGATCACAACGGATCCGGTCATCAGGAACAGGAGCACCAGCGTGCCGAGGGTCACGATCCCGGCGGCCCACCACCCCCGGTCGACCAGGGCCTGGACGAAGTCGATCTGGTTGGCTGCGTGCCCGGTCACCCAGATGGGAAACGGTGCCTCGGTGTCGCGCGCGGCCGTGACCACGGTGCGGGCCACCACCCCGCCGGCGTCGGTCGAGTCCGGTCGGACCCCCACAACGACGTAGGGCCCGAGCGGCGACGGCGGGTCGACCGAGGCGACGCCCGGCAGCTCCGCCAAGTTGTCGGTCCACTGGCTCACCTGGTCGAGCGGTCCCTCCGCGAGCACGATCACGGCCGCCGTTGCCGATCCCGGGTACTGCGTGGCGATCTGCTCGACGTACGCGCGCTGGCTGGAGTCCGCAGGCAGCAGCTCGATGGTGGAGTTGCGCAGCTCGATGTGCGCCGCCGGAAGGGCCAGCAGTCCGAGGATCACCAACGTCCCCCCGAGCACCACCCACGGGCGGCGCTGCACCCAGGCGGCCAGGCGGGAGAACACCCCTTCGGTGGACGTCACGTCGCCGGTGCGGGTCAGCACCGCCCGGAGCACGGGGATCCGGCCGACCAGCCCGGGGCGCACCAGGCGGCGCCCGGCCAGGCGCAGCAGTGCCGGCACCAGGGTGAGCGCGGTGGTGACCGCGATCAGCACCACTGCGGCACTCGCAGCGCCGAACGCCCGGAGGATGTCCGGGCGGAAGACCAGCAGGCCGCTGACCGCGATGGCCACGGTGAGCGCGGAGAAGGCGACGGTGCGCCCGGCTGTGCGCATGGTGGCCCGCAGGGCGGTCTCGACCGCCCGGTCGCCGCGCCGCCGACGCACGGCCGCCCCGCCGTCGTCGTCCACCAGGTGGTGCAGCTCCTCACGGAACCGGGACACGATCAGCAGGCCGTAGTCGATGGACAGGCCCAGGCCGAGGACCGTCACGATGTTGACTACCGAGGCGTCCATCTCCAGCAGGTACGACAGCGCATAGACGCTGCCGAGCCCGACGCCGATCGAGGCGATCGCACCCGCCATCGGCATCGCCGACGCCAGGAACCCACCGAAGACGAGCACCATCACCAGCAGTGCGATCGGCAGCGCGATCGTCTCGCCGGTGGTCAGGTCCTTCTCGACCTGGTCGGTGATCTCCTTGATGATCAGCGAGGTGCCACCGACCTGTCCCCGGACGTCCGGGCCGCCGGCAGACATCTGCTCGGGCGCCGCGCGGAGGAGTCGTTCGACCTCATGCAGAGCCACGGTCTCCGCCCCGGGAGCCAGCTCCGGGTCCAGCTCGACCACGACAAGGAAGCCGTCGCCGTCGGCCGCGACGAGTGGCGCGGCGGCGGGACTCTGCGGTCCGCCCGGAACCAGATAGGGATCGATCACGGAGACGACGCCGGGCACGGCCATCAGGTCGCTGCGCAGCCTGCCGACCGGCCCGGAGAGGTCGGTACCCGTGGGGTCGACCCCCGTGACAGCGAGGCTCAGGCCGGCACCGGTGGTCGAGGTCGCCGCGATGATCTGGTTGGCCTCGGTGCTCTCCGACCCCGGCACGCCGGGCGCCCCGGTGGTCAGCCGCTCGAAGATGCTCTCCCCACCGACACCACCGACGGCGAGGGCGAAGCAGGCTGCTGCGATCAGCGTCCAGACCAGGACTGTCGTACGCGGCGCACGTGCGATCCCGCGGGCCAGGGCGTCGAACATGCTCGGAGCATCGCAGGTCAGTGGCCACCCGTGCACATCGATCGGGCCCTGTTGGGTAGGGGATGCGCGGCTGCTCGGTGCCTGCCTGGAGGGCCGCTCGGCGACCGGGCGGCTGCGTAGGCTGCGGACCATGGATCTGTTCGACGCCGCGACCTCCACCCCGGAGGGGCTTCCAGGAGTCGGCAGCACCACACCTCTCGCCGTACGGATGCGCCCGCGAACCCTCGACGAGGTGGCCGGCCAGGACCACCTGCTCGGTGCGGGGTCACCGCTGCGTCGCCTCGTGGAGCCGGTGGCGGAGCCGGCGCGCCGGGCCGCTCCGACGTCCGTCGTGCTGTGGGGACCGCCCGGGACCGGCAAGACGACGCTCGCCTACCTGATCGCGACCTCGTCCGGGCGCCGGTTCGTCGAGCTGTCCGGCGCGACCTCGGGGGTCAAGGACGTGCGCGTGGTCGTGGAAGACGCGCGGCGCCGGCTGGCGACGGGAGGGGCGGAGACCGTCCTGTTCATCGACGAGGTCCACCGGTTCTCCAGCACGCAGCAGGACGCGCTGCTGCCCAGCGTCGAGAACCGCTGGGTGACCCTGGTCGCGGCGACGACCGAGAACCCGAGCTTCGCGGTCACCGCCCCGCTCCTGTCGCGCTCCCTGCTGCTCACCCTGCGACCGCTGTCGACCGACGACGTGCGCACCCTGGTGCATCGCGCCCTGGTGGACGAACGCGGTCTTGGTGGCACCGTCGAGCTCACCGAGGACGCCGAGGCGCACCTGCTGCGCCTGTCCGGGGGCGACGCCCGCCGGGCTCTGACCATCCTCGAGGCCGCGGGGGGCGCTGCCCTGGAGGGGGCGACGGCCGGTCCGGAGGCCCTTGCGGTGATCGACCTGGCGACCGTCGAACGCGCGATCGACGTCGCAGCGGTGCGCTACGACCGGGCGGGGGACCAGCACTACGACGTCGCGAGCGCGTTCATCAAGTCGATGCGGGGCTCGGACGTGGATGCCGCGCTGCACTACCTGGCGCGGATGGTGGTGGCGGGGGAGGACCCACGGTTCATCGCGCGGCGGATCGTGATCGCCGCTGCCGAGGAGGTCGGGATGGCCGACCCGTCGGCCCTGCAGACGGCCGTGGCAGCTGCGCAGGCGGTCGCGCTGATCGGGATGCCGGAGGCCAGGATCATCCTGGCGGAGGCCGTGGTGCACGTCGCGACGGCCCCCAAGTCGAACGCGTCGTACCTGGCGATCGATGCCGCGATCGCCGACGTCCGTGCGGGGAAGGCGGGCGCGGTGCCGGCGCACCTGCGAGACACCCACTACGGGGGCGCGGAGCGACTGGGCCACGGACAGGGCTATCGCTACGCCCACGACGAGCCGCACGGGGTCGCGCGGCAGCAGTACGCGCCGGACGAGGTCGCGGACACGCAGTACTACCGGCCGTCCGACCGGGGGCACGAGCGCGAGGTGGCTGCCCGGCTCGAACGGATCCGCGAGATCCTGCACGGCGACTGAGTCATCACCGTCAACCTCTCCGACGTTTCGCTCGGATCGGTCGTCCCGGCGCACCGATCCGAGCGAAACGTGGCGGCACGGTGCTCTGCGGTAGACTCACGGGGTTGCCCGCTCGTCGGGCGACCGGTCGCCGGAACGTGGCGACCACCCTGGGGACCTCAGCCGCATCACGAAGGTCGGTCCCACACCCGCCGGAGAACCCTCCGCAGCGGGATGTGCCATGACGACAGGAAGACAGGCAACTGTGTCATCTGTGACCCGTTCACGCCGTCAGGTGCGCCTCTCTCGCGCCCTCGGCCTCGCCCTCACCCCGAAGGCCGTACGGCACTTCGAGAAGCGCCCGTACCCGCCCGGCGAGCACGGCCGCGCACGACGCCGCACCGAGTCCGACTACGCGGTCCGGCTGCGCGAGAAGCAGCGTCTGCGCGCCCAGTACGGGCTGCGCGAGAAGCAGCTCGCACGAGCGTTCGCGGAGGCCCGCAAGACGCCGGGCCTGACCGGTGAGGTGCTGGTCGAGAACCTCGAGTGCCGCCTCGACGCGCTGGTCCTGCGCTCCGGCTTCGCCCGGACCATCCTGCAGGCCCGGCAGACCGTCGTGCACCGTCACGTGTTGGTCGACGGCAAGATCGTCGACCGCCCGTCGATGCGGGTGAAGCCCGGCCAGACGCTGCAGATCAAGCCCCGCAGCCAGACCACCGTTCCGTTCCAGGTGGCCGCAGCCGGTGCGCACCGCGACGTGCTGCCGGCCGTCCCGGGCTACCTCGACGTGCAGCTGGAGAAGCTGAGCTCCGTCCTGGTGCGACGCCCGCAGCGCGCCGAGGTGCCGGTCACCTGCGAGGTCCAGCTGGTCGTCGAGTTCTACTCGCGCTGATCCGCACGGCGCCCCGCAGGTTGCCGGTCACCGGCAGGTGCGGGGCGTCCTGGCATCGGTAGTGTCAGGCCCGTCCATCGGTCCGGTCGGAGGGAAGTCCCGTGTCGTTCGGAGATGTCGTCGGACTCATCGCGGCGCTGGCATTCGTCGCACTCGTCGGGTTCATGGCCGTGCCGCTGGTCAAGCTCGGCCGGGTCCTTGACGCGGCGACCGAGTCGGTCAAGGAGATCACCGAGCACACCCTTCCGGTGATCGACGAGACCGCCGCCACGATCGCCGGTACGAACGCCCAGCTCGCCAAGGTCGATGCGGTGACCACTGCGGCGGCGGAGATCAGCCAGAACGTCTCCGCGCTCACCGCTCTGGTCGCCTCGACCGTCGGCCGGCCGCTGATCAAGCTGGCGGCGTTCTCGTACGGCGTGCGCCAGGCGCTCTCCGGCTTGGTGGACAAGGTCAGAGGCTGATGCGCCGGCTGGTGTGGATGGGTGTCGGCGCCGTCGGCGCCGTCGTGGTTGCTGCGCGCGTCCGCCGGGCGGCCCGTCGCTTCACCCCGGACGGCGTCGCCGAACAGGTCGAGGCCGCCGGCCGACGGACGACGAGCGCATTGCGCGAGGCCGTCGAGGAGTTCCGGACCGCGCGTACAGCCCGCGAGCACGAGCTGGTGACCGCCCTGTTGGTCGAGCCCACCGCCGGTCCGGCGCCGCGATCCTCCCGCCGCGCCACCTCGGTGGAGGACCTCGAGGACGAGGACGACTTCTTCTAGACCCGGGCACGCGCCCACGACGAGCTCTCTGAGAGGACAGGATGCGCACCGCCGAGATCCGCCGCCGGTGGCTGGACTTCTTTGCCCAGCGTGATCACACGGTGGTGCCGAGCGCGTCGTTGATCTCCCCGGACCCGTCCACCCTGTTCACGATCGCGGGCATGGTGCCCTTCATCCCGTACATGCTCGGTCAGCAGGCGGCTCCCTGGCCCCGTGCAACGAGCGTGCAGAAGTGCGTGCGGACGCAGGACATCGAAGAGGTCGGCAAGACGACACGGCACGGCACGTTCTTCCAGATGAACGGCAACTTCTCCTTCGGTGACTACTTCAAGGAGGGTGCCATCACCTACGCGTGGGAGCTGGTCACCGGCGCCCAGGCCGACGGCTGCTACGGCTTCGACCCGGACAAGGTGTGGGTCACCGTCTACCACGACGACACCGAGGCGGCCCAGCTCTGGAAGCGGATCGCCGGCCTCCCGGACGAGCGGATCCAGGGGCGCGGCAAGAAGGACAACTACTGGCACACCGGCCAGCCGGGCCCGGCGGGTCCGTGCTCGGAGATCTACATCGACCGGGGGCCTGCCCACGGTCCCGACGGCGGCCCGGTGGTCGACGAGGATCGCTTCCTGGAGATCTGGAACCTCGTCTTCATGCAGTACGCGATCGACGAGGTCCGGGCCAAGGACGAGTTCCGGATCGCCGGTGAGCTGTCCCAGAAGAACATCGACACGGGCATGGGCCTGGAGCGCGTCGCGTACCTGCTGCAGGGCGTCGACAACCTGTACGAGATCGACGAGGTCTTCCCTGTCATCACCGCCGCCCAGGAGCTGTCGGGCAAGCGCTACGGCGCGGACCACGTCGACGACGTCCGGATGCGCGTGGTGGCCGACCACGTCCGCTCATCCCTGATGCTGATCGCCGACGGCATCAGTCCGTCGAACGAGGGCCGGGGCTATGTGTTGCGCCGGTTGCTGCGGCGCACGGTCCGTGCGATGCGCCTGCTCGGTGTCGAGGACCTGGCGCTGCCGAGCCTCCTGCCGGTGTCGCGGGACGCGATGGGTGTCTCCTACCCCGAGGTGCTCACCGACTTCGACCGCATCTCCCGGCTGGCGTACGCCGAGGAGGAGGCGTTCCGGCGCACCCTGGTGGCCGGCACGACGATCCTGGACACCGCGGTGGCCCAGGTGAAGCGCTCCGGCGGCAGCATGCTGCCGGGCGACCAGGCCTTCTCGCTGCACGACACCTACGGCTTCCCGATCGAGCTGACCTTGGAGATGGCGTCCGAGCAGGGGCTGCGGGTCGACGAGCGCGGCTTCCGCGACCTGATGGCTGCCCAGCGGGAGCGCGCGCGCGCCGACGCGAAGTCCAAGAAGGGCGCCCATCGCACCGCCGGGGTGTTCCGTGAGCTCCGCGATGCCGGTGTGACGGAGTTCACCGGCTACACCGAGCTGTGCACTTCCTCGACGGTCCGCGGCATCGTGCGGGACGAGGTGCTGGTAGCGGCGGCGGGCGAGGGCGAGGTCGTCGACGTCGTGCTGGAACGCACGCCGTTCTACGCCGAGTCCGGTGGTCAGGAGTCCGACGCCGGGGTGATCACCGCCGATGGCGCACTCCTGGAGGTGCTGGACGTCCAGCGGCCCATCAAGGGTCTGATCGTGCACACCGTCAAGGTGGCCGCGGGTGAGGTGCGTTGCGGCGGCGACGTGCTGGCGCAGGTGGACCGCGAGTGGCGGCTCGGTGCCCGGCAGGCGCACTCGGGAACGCACGTGGTGCACGCCGCGCTCCGCGAGGTGCTCGGGCCGGACGCCCTGCAGTCCGGGTCGTACAACAAGCCCGGCTATCTGCGGCTGGACTTCTCCTGGAACCAGGCGCTGTCCCCGGGTGCGCGGAGCGAGATCGAGGACGTCGCCAACCGCGCGATCCGCGAGGACCTGGGCGTGCGGTGGCAGTACATGTCCCTGCCGGAGGCCAAGTCGTGGGGTGCGATCGCACTGTTCGGCGAGACGTACGACGAGCAGGTGCGCGTCGTGGAGATCGGCGGCCCGTGGTCCCGCGAGCTGTGCGGTGGCACGCACGTTGACCACTCGAGCCAGATCGGGATCGTTGCGCTGACCGGGGAGTCGTCGGTGGGTTCGGGCTCGCGCCGGGTCGAGGCGCTGGTCGGCCTGGAGGCGTTCCACCACCTCGCGCGGGAACGGGCGTTGGTCTCGACGCTGACCGAGGCGCTCAAGGCGCGGCCCGAGGAGCTGCCCGAGCGCGTCGCCGGCCTGATGGCGCGGCTGCGGGACGCGGAGAAGGAGCTCGCCGGTCTGCGTCGTGGGCGGCTTCTCGCCTCGGTCGGGACCCTCGCCGAGGGTGCCCAGCAGGTGGGCCCG
>Ga0209429_10001931_pt1 | contig 12494 bp, 14 predicted proteins | sample BarGraNGADG00212_3_FD_184493 | JGI IMG/M metagenome (GOLD analysis project Ga0209429, IMG submission 184493) | Arctic peat soil microbial communities from Barrow, Alaska - Barrow Graham LP Ref core NGADG0004-212 (SPAdes) (version 2) | ecosystem: Environmental > Terrestrial > Soil > Wetlands >... | reverse complement strand
CGACTTCATGGCCGACGACGACGGCGCTGTGGCGACGTCCGCAAGTTTTGATCGCGTGGAGCGGTCCGGCCAACCGGAGGACGCCTTCGAGATGGGCCACATGGGCGCCGACATCATCGAGGCGCTAGCTGATCTTCCGCCGGAATACAGGGCAGCCGTCGTCTTGTCCGACATCGAGGGCCTCTCCTATGAGGAGATCGCCGTCACGCTGGGAATCAAGTTGGGAACTGTCCGCTCGCGGCTGTCGCGCGCAAGGGCGCGGCTCCGCGAGTCCCTCGCTCACCACGCACCCACCCGGGGCGGGCTGTGAGTTCGAAGCATCTCGGTGAATCGATCCACGATCTGCTTGACGGCAGACTTCGTGGGGACAAGGCGTACATGGCCATGGCGCACTTGGGAGAGTGCGAAGAGTGCACGATCCGCTTTCACGAGTTGAGGGCGGCGCGCGACGCGCTGACGAGTTCTCAGGCCGGAATCGACATGCGCTTTGCGCAGCGGTTGCTCGATAGGGACCGCATTGCGGAGATCGCAGCAGGCGACCCGTCGTTGAATCACAGGCCGCGCAGGCCCGTGCGTCGTGCGCCGGTGATCGCTGCCTCCACGCTCGTCGTGATTGCCGTGGTTCTTGTTGGTTTGGCGTGGCAAGTGGGCGCCCCCGGCGAGGTCGCCCTCTCGTTCGCGGCCCCTCGCGATAGCGGGGCGGCGCCCGTGGCCTATGCAAACACGCAACAGATGCGTTCTGGCGACATGTTGCAGTCCTGGATCCACCCTGACTTCTCGGCATCGGGAATCACTCCCGTCGAGGCGACTGTGGTTCAGCGTGCCGACGGCGGTTTGGTGTTGCTCGCAACGATCCTGGCTGGACCGGAGGGAAGTCAGGTGGCCGTCATGCAGGAACACGGGTACCTGTCGGAGAACGCCACCGCTCAGATGCCCCGTGCGCACGTCAAGCGTGCAGAGGTCTATGTCGTGGAAAATGAGGGTTACTCGCCGATGGTGATCTGGCAGACCGGCGATGTTGTAGTCGCGCTGTCGTGCGAGTGCTCTCTCACCACACTGGAATCGGTGGCGGAGGAGTTCCCGTCCGCCTCAGATCCCGGTTTCGCAGACCGCGTGGTGCAAGGGTTCTCGACCCTCGCCAGCGCGGTGCATCACTAGGAGGAACCATGTCCCAGCTGTTCGCTTCACCTGACGAACCCCAAGCAGAACCGTCGTCAAACGGCGCGGTGAAGGTCGACGACGCAACCACCGCAATGCCAACGCCTGACGCCGCGATGACGGCTCCTCCAGGCCTTGCCCCGGCGCCGCCTGGAGCGGTCGCCGACGGCATCTTCGGGGCGCCTCCCGTCCCGCAAGTCGGGTCGGTCGACTACTACACAGTCCCTGTGGTTCCCCCGAACCACTCCCGCCCGAAGCGCCCGCGCAAGGGCGCCTTCGCCGGTATCGCCGCGCTGGCTTTGCTCCTCGGCACGGCCGGCGGAGTCGGTGGCGCCGCGGCCTGGCAGGAGTGGGGCCCGTCCACCTCGTCGCCAGCGCAGCTCTCGACCCTGCCCGTCTCGCAAACAACGTCGACAGTGCAACCCGCCAGCGGATCGGTCGCCGCCGTCGCGAAGGCCGCTTTGCCTTCGGTCGTGCAGATCGAGGTCAAGACCGCGACGGGCGGTGACACTGGTTCCGGCATCGTGATCCGCGCGGACGGCTACATCCTCACCAACAACCACGTCGTCTCGGCTGCGAACGGCACTGTTCAGGTGCTCTTCAGTGACGGCCAGGTCGAGTCCGCCACGGTGGTGGGCTCCACTTCCGCCTATGACCTTGCCGTGATTAAGGTCAACCGCACTGACCTCAAGCCACTCGTGCTCGGCGACTCGAGCGCCATGGTGGTGGGTGACCCCGTCATCGCGGTCGGTTCCCCGCTCGGACTTGACTCGACCGTGACAACGGGCATCGTGTCGGCGCTCAACCGTTCTGTGACCACGGGCGACACCGCGAGCACGGCCGCCTACATTGCTGCGATCCAGACTGACGCCGCGATCAATCCCGGAAACTCGGGCGGTCCGCTACTCAACATGAGCGGCGAGGTTATCGGGATCAACTCGGCGATCGCCGCTCTGCCCGGTGCGACCCAGGCGTCAGGTGCGGGCTCGGTCGGGCTTGGCTTCGCCATCCCCAGCAACCAGGCCCGCCGTGTGGCGGAGGAGCTCATCGCCACTGGCACGGCCACCGTGCCCGCCATCGGTGCTCAATTGGACAGCACCTACGCGGGCCGTGGCGTGCGCGTCGCGGACTCGTCGCAATTCTCGAACCATTCTCCAGGAGTCGTCGCAGGATCTCCCGCGGCCAAAGCGGGGATTGTCGAGGGCGACATCATCGTGGCGATGGATGGCACGCCTGTTGCCGACGCGAGTTCGGCGATTGTGCTCATCAGGTCGCACGCTCCTGGCGACACGATGACGTTTACGCTGGAACGTGGCGGCAAGGACGTCGATGTGACCATTACGCTCGGCACGCTCAGCGCGCTTGACTACGGGAACACTGGGACGACCAGCGGTACGACGGGCGGCACCGGCGGCGGGTCACAATAGGCCATGGACATCAACGGCTCGGAGTTCCTTGTCATCGCGCTACTTGCGTTGATCTTGGTAGGGCCGGAGCGGTTGCCGGAGTACGTGCGCGGCCTGCGCAGCGTGGTACTCCGGCTCCGTTCTCTCATCAAGGAAGGTCAGGCGGCGCTCAAGGAAGAGTTGGGCGAGGACGTCGACTGGAGCCAGTTGGACCCTCGCACCTACGACCCGCGACGCATCGTGCGCGAGGCGCTCTTCGATGACGGGAATGCCACCCCTGCGGCTGCCACCGCCTCCGTTGCGGCGTTGGCGACTGGCGCCATCGGGACGGCATCCACGGGCTCTCGTCGTGAGCGCAGGGGTGCCAAACCCGCCGACGTTCCTGCCGGGCACGTGACGGCAGAAGCCGCCGTCGGGGGGGTCACGCCTTTCGATCCCGAGGCCACCTAGCCGGAGGCGCGCATCGGCCGCCCAAAGGTTTGGAACAATGGGGGCATGACTCAGCGCGTGTTCTCGGGGATGCAGCCCACTTCAGACTCTCTTCACCTTGGCAACTACCTGGGCGCGCTGGTGCAGTGGGTGGCCCTTCAGGACACGCACGACGCCATCTACTCGGTGGTGGACCTCCACTCGCTGACCGTCGCCCCAGACCGCGAGGTCCTCACGCGCCGCACGAGGGCGACCGCGGCCCAGTACCTCGCCGCAGGAGTGGATCCCTCCCGTGCGACGCTCTTTGTGCAGTCGCACGTGCCGCAGCACGCCGAACTCACGTGGATCCTGTCGACATTCACCGGCATGGGCGAGGCCGGGCGGATGACGCAGTTCAAGGACAAGTCGACCAAGGTGGGGGAGTCGGGCACGAACGTTGGCCTCTTTACCTACCCGGTGCTCATGGCCGCCGACATCCTCCTGTATGACACCAACGTTGTTCCCGTCGGCGAGGACCAGCGTCAGCACCTCGAGTTATGTCGCGACCTCGCGCAGCGTCTCAACACCCGATTGGGCGAAGGCGCGGCCGTCGTTCCCGAGGCGCACATCGTCAAGGAGGTCGCCAAGATCTACGACCTCCAGGACCCCACAGCCAAGATGTCGAAGTCGTCGTCGAACCCGAATGGTCTCATCGAAATCTTCGACGACCCCAAGGTGATCGCGAAGCGCATCAAGTCTGCGGTGACGGACACCGACACCGTCGTCGCGTTCGACCCGGTGAATAAGCCGGGAATCTCCAACCTGATCACGATCTATTCGGCGCTCGCCGGCAGGCCGATTGTTGACATTGTCGCCGACTACGAGGGCAAGATGTACGGACACCTCAAGGCCGATCTTGCCGATGTGGTCGTGGCGGCCCTGACCGCCGTGCGCGAGGCCACCCAGGAATGGATCGAGTCCCCCGACAAGTTGGACTCGGTACTAGCGGACGGAGCGGCGAAGGCGACGGTGATCGCGAAGGCGACGCTCGAACGGATCTACGATCGCCTGGGGCTGTTGCGACCGCTCCACCGCTGACGCATGAGGAGGCTGTCCACGGTGTTCGCAAGCATTTGGTCGCGCGCCCGGATTGTCGTGGGCCGCGGCAGGCACCTCAAGAGCCTGTTCGACGGCACGAGGGTGGGCCGCATGATGGGGCGCTACGGCGAACAAAATGGGAATGTCCTCGCGGGGGGCATCGCCTACTACTCGCTCGTGTCGATCGCTGCGGGCCTCATCATCGGCGCGACGGTCATCTCGTTTCTTGCGCAATACGTCCCCGGGGTGCGGTCCGCGTACTTCACGGTTCTCCAGAATGCGGTGCCTGGAGTGGTGGGCTCCGGGAATGGCGCTTTGGTGTCCCAGAACACCGCGCTCGCGAACACCGCGACGGGACTCGTTGGGCTGGTCGCGCTCTTGCTCGGTGCCAACCGTGCGGCCGGCTTCGTCAGCGGACTGCGCACAGGCGTGGTCACGATGCTCGGACGGGCCGCGTCGAATCCCCTCACCGGCAAGCTGAGGGATTTCGCTGCGCTGGTCGCCATCGCAGTGATCGTCATCTCAGGGATGGCCCTGCAGGTGGTCGCCTCGGGCGCTACGAGATGGCTCCGCGACCTTATCAATGTGTCGTGGGTGAGCGTATGGCTCCTGCGGATCCCCGCCGTGGTGGTGGGGCTCTTTGTCGACATGCTGTTCGTGGCGGTGGCGATCGTGGTGCTTGGGCACGCTCGCGTTCCGTGGCGTCGCCTGTGGCCGGTGCTGCTGGTGACGGCGGCCTTGATCGGGGTGTTACGGCTCGCGAGTTCGGCACTCGTAGGCTCCGCCGCATCCAATGCGGTCCTGGCCTCGATCACGGCGGTCATCACGCTGCTGATCTTCGTTGACTTCACCACAAGGGCCATCCTCATGGCGGCCGCGTGGTTGGGCTCCTATCGCACGCCTCAAGTCGAGGGCGCGAAGGACGACGCCTCTCCTGGCGTGAGGACTGACACCGAACCCGCTCGGCGCAAGGTCAAGGTGACCACGCGGCGCGCGACGGTGCGGCGAGACTTCTAGGCGACCCGCCCGCTAGATCTTGCCGGTGTTGAGCGCCCTCTTGACCTCGGAAATGGCCTTGGTGACCTCGATGCCACGCGGGCACGCCTCGGTGCAGTTGAACGTCGTGCGGCACTTCCACACGCCCGCCGTGTCATTGAGGATCTCGAGGCGGTCCCACTGGCCCTCGTCGCGGCTGTCAAAGATGAAGCGGTGCGCTCCAATGATCGCTTGAGGGCCGAAGTATTGGCCGTCGGTCCAGAACACGGGGCACGACGTGGTGCACGCCGCGCACATGATGCACTTGGTGGTGTCCTCGAAGCGCTCCAGTTGCGCAGGGGTCTGCAGGCGCTCGCGTTCCGGCGTGGTGCCCGAGGGCATGAGGAACGGCATGATCTGGCGGTAGGAGGCGAAGAACGGCTCCATGTCGACGATCAGGTCCTTCTCAACCGGAAGGCCAGCGATCGGCTCGACAAGGATGGGCTTGGCCGGGTTGAGATCCTTGAGCAGGGTCTTGCACGCGAGGCGGTTCTTGGCGTTGATGCGCATCGCATCGGAGCCACACACGCCGTGGGCACAAGACCGCCTGAACGCGAGCGTGCCGTCCTGCTCCCACTTGACCTTGTGCAGGGCGTCGAGCAGCCGGTCGGTCGCGTAGGCCTCGACGTGGAAATCCTCCCAGTAGTCCTCGCCGGGGGCGTGCTCGTCATTGCCCTCGGGGTTCATGCGGCGGATTCGCAGCGTGACGGTCAGGGCCCGGACTTCGTCGACGGCGATGGGGGCGTCGTCTACAACTGCCATGTCAGTACTTCCGTTCCATCGGCGGATACCTGGTGATGACAACGGGCTTGTAGTCCAGCCGCACCCCATCCGCCGTCGCGTACGCCATCGTGTGCTTCATGAAAACCGCATCGTCGCGAGTGGGGAAGTCCTCGCGATAGTGGCCTCCGCGGCTCTCCTCGCGCGCCAGGGCGCCCGCCACGACCACTTCCGCAAGGCCGATGAGGAAGCCGAGCTCAATCGCCTCGAGAAGGTCGGTGTTGTACTTCTGGCCGCGGTCGTGGATCGCGATGCGCGCATACCGCTCCTTGAGCGACGCAATGACTTCTTTCGCCTCCGCGAGGGTTTCGGCGGTGCGGAACACCTGGACGTTGCGGTCCATCGTCTCTTGAAGTTCGCGGCGCAGGACGGCCACGCTCTCGGCGCCGGTCGCCGACGTGGTCCCTCGCAGGGTCTTGACGAGGCCCGTCACGGCTGCCGCAGCGTCGGCGGGCAACTCCGGCGCCGCCTCGGTGGCTAGCGCGTACTCGGCGGCCGCGATTCCTGCACGACGGCCGAACACGTTGATGTCGAGCAGCGAGTTGGTGCCAAGGCGGTTGGCGCCGTGGACGGAGACGCACGCGCACTCACCGGCCGCGTAGAGACCGCCGATGGTGTCCGTGTTGTTGCGCAACACCTGACCGGTGACGTTGGTGGGAATGCCGCCCATGGCGTAGTGGGCCGTGGGAAACACGGGTATGGGATCGGTGTATGGCTCGATGCCCAGATAGGTGCGCGCGAACTCCGTGATGTCGGGCAGCTTGGCGTCGATGTGCGCTGGCTCGAGGTGGGTGAGGTCGAGCAGCACGTAGTCCTTGTGAGGGCCGCAACCGCGCCCCTCACGCACCTCGGTCCACATCGCGCGGGACACCATGTCGCGCGGCGCGAGGTCCTTGATGGTGGGCGCGTAGCGCTCCATGAAGCGCTCGCCTGTCGAGTTGCGCAGGATGGCGCCCTCGCCACGCGCGGCCTCGGACAGCAGGATTCCGAGGCCCGCGAGGCCCGTCGGGTGGAACTGGAAGAACTCCATGTCCTCGAGCGGGATGCCCGCGCGCAGCGCGATGCCCATGCCGTCGCCAGTGAGCGTGTGGGCGTTCGACGTGGTCTTGAAGATCTTGCCTGCGCCGCCCGTCGCGAAGATGACCGACTTTGCACGGAACGTGTGGATCTCACCAGTGGCGAGCTCGTAAGCGACCACGCCCGCGACCGCGACCTCTTCGCCAGCGGCGGCGGCCTGGGGGTCTTCGGTGAGGAGCAGGTCGAGCACGTAGTACTCGTTGTAGAACTCCACCTCTTGCTTGACGCACTGTTGGTACAGCGTCTGCAGAATCATGTGACCGGTGCGGTCGGCCGAATAGCATGCGCGCCTCACGGGTGCCTCGCCGTGGTTGCGCGTGTGCCCACCAAAGCGGCGTTGGTCGATATGGCCGTCCTCGGTGCGGTTGAAGGGAAGGCCCATCTTCTCTAGATCGAGCACGGCGTCGACCGCCTCGTTGCACAGGATCTCCGCGGCGTCCTGGTCAACCAGGTAGTCGCCGCCCTTGATCGTGTCGAACATGTGCCACTCGGCGTTGTCATCCTCGACATTGCTCAGTGCCGCGGCCATGCCGCCTTGCGCGGCGCCGGTGTGGGAGCGCGTGGGGTACAGCTTGGTCAGGACTGCAGTGCGGGCGCGCTGCGAACTTTCGAGGGCCGCGCGCATGCCAGCGCCGCCGGCGCCCACAATCACGACGTCGTATTCATGCGTGGTGGTCATAGCTTTCCAAGCTCCTGACAGAGGGGGACATTGAGATTCTGCGGATTGGCGCCAGTCGGACAGGGGTCAAAAGTGAAGATCACCAACGTGCCGAGCACGATGATCACGGCTGTCGCGGCGCCCAGGAGGAGGTGCAGTATTCCGCGAGCGCGCTTGGAGCGGGCGTAGTCGTCGACGAGATACCCCATGCCGTTCATGCCGTGGAGCATCGCGAGGACGAGCATCGTAAAGTCCCACCACTGCCACAGCGGCGCGGCCCACTTGCCTGCCACAAAGCCGAAGTCGATCTGGCTGACCCCACCACCGAGGACCAGGTTGTAGAACAGGTGAGTAAAGATCAGGACCACGAGCACGACGCCGGAGATGCGTTGGAACATCCACCACCACCGGAGCGCTGGCGTCAGGCGCCGACGGGTTCGCGGCAGCGGCTTGGTGAGTTCGGGGGCGGTCATCACGCACCACCAAATACGCGCGCGAGGTGGCGAGGAAGGAATCCAGCCATGAGGACCACGAAGATGCCCCACACGATCCACACGAGCAGTTTCTGGTGACGCAACGCCCACGTCCACTGGTCTACGGCGATAATTCGCAGCCCGTTGAAGGCGTGAAGGACGATCGCCGCGACGAGTCCCGCCTCGACCAGGCCGAAGAGGGGAGTCTTGTAACTACCGATGACCTGGTTGTACGCGTCTGGCGAGATGCGCACCAGGGCGGTGTCGAGCACGTGGACCAGGAGGAAGAAGAAGACTGCTACTCCTGTGGCACGGTGGACGATCCACATCCACATGCCTTCGTGGCCGCGATAGAGCGTCGGCTTTGACGACACGGCTTTCTCCTTCGGTGGGACGTCGAGGTGAGTGTTTCCCATCCTAGACTTGCGCGATGAGTGCAATGCCGCCACCAACTGGACCGATTCCTGGTTTCGCCGCGGTCGTCCCCGCAGGAGGGGTGGGGTCGCGTTTGTGGCCGTTATCGCGCGCGGATCGACCCAAGTTCCTGCTCGACCTCCTCGGTGAGGGGCGCACCCTATTGCAGGCAACCGTCGACAGGCTTGAGTCCCTAGCCGAGAACACCTTGGTGGTGACCGGGGAGAGGCACGCCGCCGCGGTCGCGGCTCAACTACCTTCGCTGGGTGAGTCAAGCATCGTCGCGGAGCCCAGCCCCCGGGATTCGATGGCGGCGATTGCCTTGGCCGCCGCGATCTTGGAGCACCGGCATGGCCCGATGGTGATGGGTTCGTTCGCCGCTGACCAAGTGATTCGCAAGCCGGAGGCCTTCGACGCCGCGGTACGGGAGGCCGCCGAGGTGGCCCGCACCGGGAAGGTGGTCACCATCGGGATCTCGCCGACGGGGCCGTCGGAGGCGTTCGGCTACATCGAATCTGGCGAGGCCCTTGCGGGCGCGGATGCGGGCGCAGGCGCAGGATCCGCGCGGGACGTCACCGCATTTACCGAAAAGCCCGACGGCGCCACGGCCGCAGCCTTCATCGAGACCGGTCGCTACTTCTGGAACGCCGGAATGTTTGTGGTCCGCACGGATGTGCTCCTTGGCCATCTTGATCGCCTTCAGCCCACGATGGCCAGCGGAGTGAGGGCCATTGCCGCGGCGTGGGATGGACCGGGTCGCGCAGAGGTACTCGCGACCACGTGGCCGACGCTCACGCGCATCGCGATCGATCACGCGATCGCGGAACCCATCGCCGCCGAAGGAGGCGTCGCCGTGGTGCCCGCAGATCTCGACTGGTACGACGTGGGCGACTTCGACTCCCTGGCGGGATTGTTGCCATCGAGGGCTGACGGGGTGACCGTTCTCGACAGGGACCAGCCGACCGCCGTCCACGGCGCGCCAGGTGCCGTGGTCATCGGCGGCAACAAGCCCGTGGTGATCATCGGAATTCCGGGCGCCGTCGTGGTCGATTCCGGTGACGCCTTGCTGATTACCACTCGGGAGGCCGCTCAAGACGTCAAGCACGCGGCGGCCGCCATCGAGGCGGCCAGTGAGGTCTCCCCGCCGCGACCGTGACCGTTTCGTTGCAGAACGGCAACCTTCCCAGGGATATGGGAAACAAAGCCCACGTACGATTGTCGGGACGCACAGGCCTGGCGTGGAACAGGCCGAAGGAATGACGAAACAACTCATGAAGAACACCCTGCGCATTGGCGCGATCGCCGCCGCATCGGCGCTTGCGCTTGCCGCATGCGCTAGCGCGCCGAAGGCCGTGTCTACAGGCACGTCGGCCGCACCTACCGCCTCCGCCGCAGCAAGAACCATTGACTACAAGGCGTGCATGGTCTCCGACGACGGTGGCTTTGACGACGGTTCGTCCAACCAGTCCGGCTTTGAGGGCCTCCAACGGGCCAAGGCGGATCTGCACATCAACACGGCGACCGCCGAGTCGAACAGCGTGGACCAGTACGCGCCGAACATCGACGCGATGGTTGCGGCTAACTGCAACCTCATCATCACCGTCGGGTTCAACCTGTCGGCCGCAACCGTTACGGCCGCTCTTGCCAACCCCAAGATCTCGTTCGCGATCATCGATGACCTCGCGGACAACAACTTCGACGGCAAGACCGACGCTCCGAACATTAAGCCGCTGACCTTCGCGACCGACCAGGCGGCCTTCTTGGCCGGCTACGCGTCCGCTTCTGCGACCAAGACCGGCACCATCGCCACGTTCGGCGGCATCGCCTACCCGGCGGTCACGATCCTCATGAACGGCTTCCTTGCGGGTGCCGATGCCTATAACAAGGACGCCAGCAAGTCCGTGCACGTGCTTGGCTGGGACGGCACCAAGACCACTGGCGCCTTCACCGGTGACTTTCAGGACAAGTCCAAGGGTCAGACCACCACTCAGGGCTTCATCGACCAGGGTGCGGACATCATCCTCCCCGTTGCAGGCCCCGTCGGTGGCGGCGCCGCTGCTGCGGCTCAGGCTGCGGGCAAGACGTGGATCGTGGGCGTTGACGCCGACTGGACCGTCACGTACCCCGAGTACAAGAACATCATCCTCACGTCGATCCTGAAGAACATCGGCAACTCGGTGTACGACACGATCAAGGAGGCCGTCTCTCCCGCAGGCATGACGTACATGCCTTACGTGGGAACGCTCAAGAACGGTGGAGTTGGCATCGCACCCTTCGCTGACGGCACTGTCTCGGCAGATGTTCAGACGAAGCTCGCCGACCTTACCAAGGGCATCATCGCGGGCACCGTCAAGACCACCCCGGGTGGGTAACACCCCCATGGCACGCCCCCCGTGCTTCACTGTGCTAGTCGGTGGCAAAGAAGCCGCCGATTGGCGACCACAGAAGGGTCTCGACGTGAAACTCGAGTTGCGAGGTATTACCAAGAAGTTTGGTGACTTCGTGGCGAACGACCGCATCGACCTCACGGTTGAGGCTGGGACCGTGCACGCCCTGTTGGGCGAAAACGGGGCGGACAAGTCGACGCTGATGAATGTTCTTTTCGGACTGTACGGCGCCGACGGCGGCGAGATTCTGGTGGATGACAAGGTTGTCAACTTTGCCGGGCCCGGCGACGCCATGCGCGCAGGCATCGGCATGGTGCACCAGCACTTCACGCTGATTCATCCGTTCACCGTGGCCGAAAACGTGATGCTCGGGCACGAAAGCCTCAAGTCAAACGGACTTCTCGACCTTGCCGCCGCGCGCAAGAGGGTTCGTGAGCTCTCCGACCGCTTCGGGTCGCGCTCGTGTATCTCATGTACGCGATCGTGATCGTGTTCCAGATCATGCTGTTCAAGTCCCGCTGGGGACTGAGGGTGCGCGCCGTGGGCGAGCACCCTTTGGCCGCGGACACCGTGGGCATCAAGGTCAATCGCACCCGGGTGCGCAACACCATCCTTGGCGGCGCCATCGCGGGACTTGGCGGCGCGTTCTTCACGGTCGCATCGGGGCTGACGTTTTCCAAGGAGATGACGGCGGGCAAGGGCTATATCGCCTTGGCCGCGATGATCCTGGGCCGCTGGAACCCGCGCGGCGCGCTCTTGGCCGCGCTCCTGTTCGGCTTTGCCGACGCGCTACGCATTCAGTTGGGAGTCGTCGGTTCGGCGATTCCGAGCGAGTTCTTGGCGATGCTGCCATACCTTGCCACCATCTTCGCGGTGGCCGGGCTCGTCGGCAGGTCACGCCCGCCGGCCGCCGAAAACATCCCCTACAAGAAGTAGTCCATGACCGACATCGATTGGGGCGCCTTGCGCTCGGCGGCAAGCGCCGCTTCCGAGCGCGCATACGTGCCGTACTCGCATTACCGGGTGGGGGCCGCGGCGCTGACCGATACCGGCAACATCGTCACGGGCGCCAACGTCGAAAACGCGTCGTATGGCCTTACCCTGTGCGCCGAGTGCGCCTTGGTTTCCAAACTGCACACCGACGCGCTGGGCACCCGCCTGGTCGCATTTGCTTGCGTCGACGCGGCGGGAGTTCCGCTGCAGCCATGCGGCCGATGCCGGCAATTGCTCTACGAATTCGGCGGCGACGAGTTGCTCATCGACGGCCCGGACGGCACGCTGACCATGAAGGACATCTTGCCGTGGGCGTTTGGCCCTGCTCATTTGGAAGACCACACGGACCAGGAGGACACCAAGTGACCGAGGCCTTTGACGCGGTCGACGTGATTGTCACCAAGAGAGATGGCGGGCGCCTGAGCGCGGAGCAGATCGACTGGGTGGTGGACGCCTACACGCGCGGAGTGGTGGCCGACGAGCAGATGAGTTCGCTTGCCATGGCGATCCTGCAGCGCGGGATGGATCGCGCGGAGATCGCGCGGTGGACCAACGCCATGATCGCCACGGGGGAGAGGCTCGACTACTCGGACCTCGGCCGCCCCAC
>Ga0209429_10001930_pt1 | contig 12497 bp, 11 predicted proteins | sample BarGraNGADG00212_3_FD_184493 | JGI IMG/M metagenome (GOLD analysis project Ga0209429, IMG submission 184493) | Arctic peat soil microbial communities from Barrow, Alaska - Barrow Graham LP Ref core NGADG0004-212 (SPAdes) (version 2) | ecosystem: Environmental > Terrestrial > Soil > Wetlands >... | reverse complement strand
CGGCAGCTCCGACGGCCTGCGGATCCCGCTGGAGGTTGCGGCGCGCGCCGCGGTCCTGCTGCGGCCAGGCGGCTACTTCGTCATGGAACACGCTGACGTGCAGGGGGACTCACTGCAGTCAGAGCTGGGGACGACTGGCCTCTGGCAGGACATTCAGGATCACGCAGACCTCAACGGACGGCCGCGCGCCGTCACTGCTGTCCGTGCGAGCTGACCAGGTGCGCTGATCAGCTCGTCACCACGACCTGACCAGTCCGTCACCGACCTTGATCAGTCCGTCACCACGACGTTCGCCAGCTCGACCAGGATCCGCTCGGACTGAGTGCGGCTGATGATGGCACCGGACATGGCGCTGAGCCGGTCGAGGTCGACCGGGCCAAGGTCGGCTCCGCGAAGGTCGGCGTCCTTGAGCTTGGCCATGGAAAGATCGGCATGGAGCAGGACCGAGCCGGCGAGGTCGCTGCCGCGCAGGTCCGCCCCGCGCAGCGATGCCTCGGTCAGGCGCAAGCCGGTGAGCGCGGCATTGGTCAGGGCGCAGCCGTTCAGGTTCGCCGCATACAGGTTGCAGTTCTGCAGGAGCATGCCAAGGCCACGCGTGCCCTCGAAGGTTGTCCCCATCAGCCGGCACCCGTGGAACTCGGCTTCGCTCATCAGAGAGTTGCCAAAATGTGCATTCGAGGCGTCCACCATCTCGAACCGCGCTCCCGCGAGATCGCAGTCGAGGAAGGCCGCACTCCGGGCACTGCCACCCTTGAAGCCGGCGGAGTCCAGACTTGCCCCGTTCAGCCTCGTCTCGTCGAGGTTGCAGTCATGGAACTGCCAGCCGTGCAGGTCGAGTCCACGCAGATCGGCTCCGCTCAGATCGCAGCGCACCAGCGTCAGCGAGTCGGCTCCGAGCTCAGGGCGTTCGCGTAGCTCTGGACGTTCACGCAGCGAGGTGCCACGCAGATCGAGGTCCTGTAAGGGCTCGCTGGCCACAACGCACATCCCTGGGTCGCTGGAAGGAGCTCCCAGTCTGCCGGTCCATCCCGCCTGCCTTGACGCCTGTGTGCATTGTTCGTCGGGAAGACTCGCCGGAGTCCCTTTTGCGGTGGTATATGCAGGGGGACGGAGGCATGGGAGGATTTGTGTGTGGGGAGCATGGATGAGATAGTCCGTGAGTTCCTGGTCGAGAGCTACGAGAATCTCGATCAGCTCGACCAGGACCTTGTCGCGCTCGAGGGGAAGCCCGGCTCGCGCGAGCTGCTGAGTCGCGTCTTCAGGACGATCCACACCATCAAGGGAACCTGCGGCTTTCTGGGGTTCGGCCGGCTCGAGACCCTCGCGCACGCCGGCGAGGGTCTGCTGTCCGAGCTGCGCGACGGTCGGCGAGCGATGAACCAGCCGACCACGGACGTGTTGTTGCGCCTGGTCGACACCGTGCGCGAGATCCTCGCCTCGATCGAGAGCACGGGCGCAGAAGGCGACACCATCGTCGACGACGTCATCGAGCAGATCAGCGCCGTCCTGCAGGACCCGGTGACCAAGACGGTTCCGGGCACGGACGGCCCGGCCGTCGGCCCCGGGCCATCCGCGGACCATCCGGGGCAGGTCACCGCTTCCGACACCGCTATTCGCGTTGACGTCGACGTCCTGGACGCCCTTATGCGCCAGGTTGGCGAGCTCGTGCTTGCGCGCAACCAGATCACCCGGCTCGTCGGCGGTCAACCTGACAGCGACCTCAGGCGGGCGTCCCAGCAGCTGAGTCTGCTTGCCTCCGAGCTGCAGGAGGGCGTCATGAAGGCGCGGATGCAGCCCATCGGCCATCTCTGGGCCAAGATGCCCCGGGTTGTCCGTGACCTCGCGGCTGCCTGTGGCTGCCAGGTGCGTCTGGAGGTGGGCGGTGGCGACACCGAGCTCGACCGCGCCTTGCTGGAGGCGGTCAAGGATCCACTGATGCACCTGGTGCGCAACGCCGTCGACCACGGCATCGAGGACCGGCAGACCCGTGTCGCCGCAGGTAAGCCCGCCGAGGGCGTGCTCACCATGCGCGCGTATCAAGAGGGCGGGCAGGTTGTCGTCGAGGTCGAGGACGACGGCAGGGGTATCGATGCCGATCGCGTCGCGGCCACGGCGGTCGCCCGCGGTGTCCGCACGCCTGACCAGATCGCTTCGATGGGCGTCGCCGACGTGTTGCAGCTGCTGCTGCTGCCCGGCTTCTCGATGGCGGAGGCCGTCACCAACGTCTCAGGTCGCGGTGTCGGGCTGGATGTCGTGCACACCAAGATCGGGGCGATCGGCGGCACGGTCGAGGTCGAGTCCTCCGTCGGCGGCGGGACGACCTGGCGGTTACGCATCCCGCTGACCCTCGCCATCATCTCGGCCGTTCTCGTCGAGTTCCATGGCGAGCTCTACGCGATCCCGGCAGTCAATGTGCTGGAGTTCGTCGCGGCTGATGAGGAATCGGCCGGCGCCATGATCGAATACGCGGGTCCCTCCCCGGTGCTCCGCCTTCGGGACACCCTGCTGCCACTGGTCGGGCTGCGAGACGTCCTGGGGCTGGGTGACCTGCTCGGGTTGGCTGGTACACCCGGGTCGGACCGTGAGCGGGCAGCCGGCACGCCGACCGTCGTCGCCGTCCTGCAGGCCGACACGTGCCGCTTCGGCCTGATCGTCGACCGTGTTCTGGACATGGAGGAGATCGTCGTCAAGCCGCTCACGGACCGCCTGAAAGGAGTCGGGGTCTACGCCGGCGCCACGTTGCTCGGCGATGGTCGCGTCTGCCTGATCCTTGATGTGCAAGGTATCGCTCGCCAGTGGCTGACCGGCCAACCCGTCGAGGCCGAGCCGGAGCCTGGTGAGTCGCTGTCACAGCCGGTCGGGGCCACTGAGCAGGTGCTCGTCTTCGGCATCGGAGCCGGGCGGCGGGTCGCCATACCGCTTGCGGCCGTCACCCGGCTCGAGCGGGTCAGCGGCGACGTCGTCGAGCATGTCGGCGGGCGTGAGGTCATCCAGTACCGCGGAGCCATCGTTCCGTTCGTTCGTCTGGACCGCGAGCTCGCAGGGCGGGTGGACCCCGCTGGCGGAGATTCCGAGCAGCAGGAGGTGCTCATCGTCATCTTCACGCATGGGACACGCACCGTCGCGGTCGCGGTCAAGGAGGTCCTGGACGTCGTGGACGACGACACCGGACGGCATAGCCAGATCGATGATCGCGGTGTGGTGGGCTCGGCTGTCCTGGCGGACCGGGTGACCGAGCTGCTCGACGTGCGCCGGATACTCCTGCGCGCTGACCCGTCCTTCTTTGACGACGATCGCGCCGACGACCCTTCCGCACCGGTCGCCGCCAGCGCTGCGTTCGGTGCCGTGGAGGTGTGAGATGAGCAGCCAGTTCGTAACGTTCACGCTGGCCGGTGTCCACTACGGCATCGCCATGCTCAGGGTCCAGGAGGTCCTGCGTGGGCAGCCGCGGACGACAGTTCCGCTCGCCGAGCCCAGCGTCGCCGGCTTCATCAACCTGCGCGGCCAGGTCGTCCTCGCGATCGATCTGCGCACCCGGCTGGGTCTCGAGCCGCTGGCTGCCGGCCTCGAGCCGATGATGGTCATCGTCCAGGTGGACGGCGAGCCGATCAGTCTCGTCGTAGATGACGTCGGCGATGTGATCGACGTCGGGGGCCGGCCGCTCGACGCGCCACCGGACACCATGCCGACCTCAATGCGCGAGATGATGCTCGGCATCTACCAGCTTGAGGACTACCTTCTGCTCGCGTTGGACCCCGACCGCCTCACGGCGTTCGAGGCCATCTTGTACCCGACACCCGAGTCGACAAGGAGAACCCCGTGAGCGCCAACCCGACAACCGGCACCGCCTCTGACAGCCCCGCCCGGCGTGGACCGTCCGGCTGGCATTGGTTCCAGGATCATCGCCTGGGAACCAAGCTCTCCATCGTCTTCGTGGCCGTGTTCGCGTTCACGGTGGCCTTTGGCGTCGGGACGTTCAACGTGTTGAATACCACCGCCCAGATGGACCAGTCTGTGTCGCTTGCGCAAGAAGTGCTCACCCCCATGGCGGAGGCCCGGACGACGCAGTTCCAGGACGCGCTGATTCTTCGGCGGATGGCGATGGACCCTACCGGCGGACAACGGAGCGGGGAGCTGCAGGAGCTCACCGCCAACACCGCAGCGATGAAACCGATCATGGCGAAAGTCGACCAGGAGCTGATCGCTCCCATAGCGAAGTGGGACGAGTTCAAAACCGCCTGGAACAGGTGGCTGCCGGTGCGTGATACCGAGATTCTCCCGTTCGCTCGAGCCGGTAACACGGCCGCAGCCAACGCTGCTCTCTATCGGCTGGAGGAGGCCAATACCAAGATGCAGACCGAGCTGGTCACGGCCGCCGAGCGCGTCGTCCAGGGCCGGATCGCAGCCTCCAGTGCGGCAGCCCAAGACACCAGGCAGCGCGATATTCGGCTGCTCCTGATCGCGTTCGTGGTTGGTATCTTGCTGATGGGGTGGCTCGCCCGCGCGGTTGTCACCGAGATGACCAGAGCCGTCGAGGATCTGAAGAAGTCACTCGATGCGATGGCTGTCGGCGATCTCACCGCCCCCGCGCAGATCCGCAGTCGCGACGAGATCGGCGCCATGGCGAGTGCCCTGGCCACGGCGCAGCAGTCGCTGCGCTCCATGCTGGCGAAGGTGGCCGGGACTGCCGGGACCTTGAGCGCGGCGGCCCAGGAGCTGTCGGCGTCGAACGTGAGGGTTGCGGAGGTCTCGGAGGAGTCCAGCGCACAGGCGCAGCGGGTCGCGGAAGCGACAGAGGAGGTGTCAAGCAACGTGCAGAACGTGGCCGCGGGTGCGGAGGAGCTGAGCGTGTCCATCCGGCAGATCGCCGAGAACGCCACCGAGGCGGCGACGGTGGCGGGCCAGGGCGTGGAGTTCTCGAAGTCCGCGGGCGCGACGGTCAGCGAGCTCGGGCGCAGCTCGAAGCAGATCGGGGACTTCATCAAGGTGATCACCTCCATCGCAGCGCAGACGAACCTGCTCGCACTCAACGCGACGATCGAGGCGGCCCGTGCGGGCGAGGCAGGCAAGGGCTTCGCCGTGGTTGCCGCCGAGGTCAAGGAGCTCGCCCGGGAGTCGGCACGGACGGCCGAGGACATTACCGAGCTGATCGAGGCGAACGGGACTCAGACGACGTCGGCCGTGGCCGCGATCGGCGAGATCTCCTCCCTCATCGAGACGATCAACGAGCACCAGGGCACCATCGCGAACGCGATGGAGGAACACTCCGCCACCACCAACGAGATCTCGCGGTCGGTGACCCAGGCGGCCGCCGGCTCGGGCGAGATCGCCTCGAGCATGTCGGGTGTGGCGACAGCCGCCGCCGATGCGAGCGAGGCGCTTGTGGGGATGAGCAAGGCGGTCAACGAGCTGGCCCGGATGGCCACCGACCTGAACGATCGGCTCGCCGATTTCACCTACTGACGGATGTCCAAAGGTGGGTCGAAGCGATATCGTCAAAATAGGGTGCTGGCGAGCGGTTTGGCGCTCGCGAGTGGCTGCTCGGCACTTACCTGTGGAGGACATGTGTCTCGGATCCGGGTGCTGGTGGTTGACGACTCGGTGGTCGCGCGGCGCGTCGTCGTGGAGTCGCTGTCACATGACTCCCAGATTGACGTGGTCGGCACGGCCTGCAATGGCCGTGCCGCCCTGACGATGGTTGAACAGCTGGCACCCGAGGTCGTGGTGATGGACATGGAGATGCCGCTCATGGACGGCATCGAGACGGTCCGGGCAATGCGTCGCCGTGGCGACAGGTGCCGGATCATCATGTTCACCAGGTTCAGCGCCCAAGATGCGAGGAGAACGTTCGCCGCGCTGGCGGCGGGCGCTAACGACTACGTCACCAAACCGTCGAGCATGGTCAGCGGAGTCGCGGCCATGGCGGCCGTGGCCAAGTCGCTGACACCCAAGATCAAGGCACTCGGCTCGCCCACCGGTTCGGGCAAGCCGTCACGCACCGGCGCTGCGGGCACGGACCGGGCGCGAGGGGCGGACGTGATTCGGCTGGCCGCCCGGCCGCAGGGACCCCCGCGGCCTGTGCGTGCTGTCGCCATCGGTGCTTCCATGGGTGGCTCTGAGGCCCTGCTGCACGTCCTGCGGCCCATCACCAGGCTGCGTGTCCCTGTTCTGGTGGTGCAGCACATGGCCCCGGTATTCACGCGGCAGCTGGCGGAGTGGCTGGATCTCGTGTGTGCGAGCACGGTACTGGAGGCGACGGGGGGCGAGGAGCTGGAGCCCGATCATGTGTATGTCGCGCCGGGCGATCATCACCTCGAGCTGCGTGCGACGGCGAGAGGTGCCCGCACCCTTCTCCAGGAGGGCCCTCCGGTCAACTCCTGTCGGCCCTCGGTCGACACGCTGTTCCGCTCCGCGGTGGCAGTTTACGGCAGGGATCTGCTCGCCGTCGTGCTGACCGGCATGGGCTCCGACGGGCTCGCGGGGTGCGAGGCGGTGATCGCGGCGGGAGGCACGGTGCTGGTGCAGGACGAGGCTTCGAGCCTGGTGTGGGGCATGCCCGGCGCGGTGGCGAGGGCGGGCCTCGCCCATCGGGTCGTACCTCTCGACGAGATTGGTGCTGCCATCGTCGCCGAGGTTGAACGCTCGACCCGCGACGCCTCGAACGCGGCCCTCCGTGCGTCCTCGGCAGGGGGCTAGTGGCTATCTCGGCGGCCACGTTCACCTTCGTGGCCGATCTTGTGCACCGCTGCAGTGGCATCCAGCTGGCAGCCGGCAAGGAGTACCTGGTGGAGGCCCGCCTCCTGCCCCTTGCCCGCCAGGCCGGCCTTGCCGGGGTCGATGAGTACGTCGACACCCTGCGCCAGGTGCCGCACGGCGCCGAAAACGATCGTGTCGTGGAGGCTCTGACCACGAACGAGACCTCGTGGTTCCGTGATTTCACTCCCTTCCAGGCCCTGACCGGGCAGGTCATACCAGCGTTGCGCCGAGACCACCCGGCCTTGACATCGCTGCGCGTCTGGTCGGCGGCCTGCTCGAGCGGTCAGGAGCCGTACAGCATCGCGATGGCGATGCTCGACGCCGCTCCGGGCCTCAAGGTCGAGATCACCGCGACGGACATCTCGCAGGAGGCTCTCAGACGCGCCCGGGCCGGCCGGTACAGCCAGATCGAGATCAACCGCGGCCTGCCGGCCGCGATGCTGGTGCGGCATTTCACCCGCGCGGGGACTGAGTGGGAGGTGGGTCAGGAGGTGCGCTCGAAGGTCGCCTTCTCCCAGAACAACCTGCTCGAGGCCCCGCCGCCGGGGGGACCTTTCGACGTCATCTTCCTGCGGAACGTGCTCATCTACTTCGACCCCGAGACCAGGCGGCGAGTGTTGCGCCGGGTACGCGGCGTCATGCGAGCTGGTGGCTTCCTGCTGCTTGGCGCGGCGGAATCAACTCTTGGTGTCGAGGACGTGTGGGAACGGGTGCCGGCCGGGCGCGGCACCCTCTACCGGGTCAATGCCTTGGGGGCAGCATGAGAGCGCTGGTGATTGATGATTCGCGCACGATGCGGCGCATCGTGGCCGACATGCTTGGCGAGCTCGGGTTCGACACGTCGCAGGCCGCCAACGGTCGCGAGGCACTGGACATGCTCGCGGCGGGTGAGACCTTCGACCTGGCCTGCGTCGACTGGAACATGCCGGTCATGGACGGGCTCGAGTTCGTCGCCGCAGTGCGCGCCCGCCGCGAGTGGCGCGACCTGACGCTGATCATGGTGACGACCGAGGGTGAGCAGGGCCAGGTCGTGCGCGCACTGGCCGCAGGGGCTCACGAGTACGTGATGAAGCCGTTCACCCCCGACGCGCTCGCGTCCAAGCTGGGGCTGCTGGGGCTGCTACCTGCGGAGGAGTCGATATGAGCACCCTCGCTGCCGTCGACACCGTTGCGGTCACGGCGATTGCGGCAGAGGTCTTCGACGCCATGATCGACCGTGAGAGCGGGCTCCTGACGCCGGCGTCGGGTACCTCGATGACCGTGACCGACCCGTTGTATGCGTGGGTGGACCTGGGCACGGTCCCGGCGAGCCGGTTGCAGCTGACGACCGACGTGGGCACGGCCGATGACCTGACACGCGCGTTTCTCTCGATGGGCGAAGCCGAGCCGGTCGCGGAGGCCGACGTGGTGGATGCTTTCGGCGAGATCGCGAACGTCTTCGGCGGCAACATCAAGGCGCTGCTACCGGAGCACGTAGACCTCACGCTGCCCGAAGTGAGCCGGCAGTCGCCCTCTGGCGATCGCGCGGTTCTGCTCAACGAGACGCGGCTCGCCTGGCGTGGACGTCCGCTCGTCATCTCGCTGTATACGATCTGACGGATGAGCCCGGTTATTGACTGTACGAGTGAGGAAGGCCTGACCCAGGGCATCGCCGCCGCGGCCGAGGCCGTTCGGCGCGGTGAGGTGGTGGTGATGCCGACCGATACCGTGTATGGAGTGGGTGTCGACGCTTTCGCCTCCGACGCCGTGGCCGCGGTGCTGACGGCGAAGGGCCGGGGTCGCGAGATGCCCCTGCCCGTCCTGGTCCCCAACCCGCAGACTGTCGACGGGCTGGCCGCCGACGTCCCTGACTATGCGCGTGACCTGATCCGGGCCTTCTGGCCGGGCCCGCTGACGCTGGTGCTGCACGCGCAGTCCTCCCTGATGTGGGACCTGGGCGAGACCAACGGCACCGTGGCACTCCGGATGCCCCAGAACGACGCGGCTCTGCGGCTGCTGACCGAGGTCGGTCCGATGGCTGTCACCAGTGCCAACCTCTCCGGCAAACCGCCTGCCACGACCATTCTTGATGCCGCCACCCAGCTCGGCTCGGCAGTCAGCGTCTATCTGGAGACGGGACCAACGGCCGGCGCACATGGCTCGCTTGCTTCCACGATCCTGGACTGCACCCGTGAGGTTCCGGTCATCCTGCGTGCGGGCGCCGTCACCGCCGGAAGGATCCAGGAGGTACTCGGCGACATCGAGCTGAGCAACTGAGGGCGCGGCCAGGCGCATCCGGAGGTCAAACCGCCCGGCTGCCGTTTGGGGGTCAACCCCGCGGCAGTCATCCCACCGGATGAGTGGGCTCGAGCCCCGGCGTTCCGAGGATCGTGGACAGACGGTCTTCGATGTGCCTGACCACCTCGGGCAGGAGCTCGGCCGTCACGGGAGCCCCGAGAGCGAAGCCCTGGGCGGTGCCGCAGCTCATCTCGCGGAGCCTGAGCAGCGTTGCGTCGTCCTCGACACCCTCGGCCACAACCTCGAACCGCAGCACCCGCGCGAGCTCGATGGTCGAGCTCACGATGGCGGCGCTGGCCGGGTCGACGATCAGCCCGGTGACAAACGAGTGATCGATCTTCAGCCGGTCCACCGGCAGCTTCTGGAGGTACGCCAGCGAGCTGTGCCCGGTGCCGTAGTCATCGATCGCCAGCCTCACGCCCAGCTCCGCGAGCGCGCCGAGCACCTCGATGGAACGCCGCGGGTTCACCATCGCGGAGCTCTCGGTGATCTCCAGCTCCAGGGATGGCGCCGGCAGACCGTGGAGCCGCAGGGCCGAGCGCACGTTGTCGACGAGCCCGGGGTCCAGGAGGTTGCGCACCGACAGGTTCACCGCGACCGTCAGATCCAGGCCCTCGCGCCGCCAGCGCGCGCACTGCAGCAGCGCGCTGTCGAGCACGTGCTGGGTCAGCGGTGCCATGAGACCGGTCTGCTCTGCGGCCGGGACGAAGGCGTCCGGTCCCAGCAGTCCGTGGCGCGGGTGCTCCCAGCGCACGAGTGCCTCGACGCCCAGCACGCGCCCGCTGCAGATCTCGACCTGCGGTTGGTAGTGCACGACGATCTCGTGGTGCTCAATCGCTTCACGTAGCTCCCCGATGACCAGATGTGCCAGCGTGTCTCCGGACTCCATGCCGATGCCGTAGCGCGCGGTGCGCCCGGGTCGGGCCCTGGCGACAGACAGCGCCACGTTCGCCCGGAGCAGGGCGACGTCGGGTTCCGGGCCGTCTTCAGGCAGGATGAGGGCTCCGACGCTGACCTCGACCGAGAGGCTCAGATGGGGCAGCTCAAGGGGTTGCTCCGCGGCCTCCCGGATGGCCACCGCTGCGTTGTCGGTCTCGTCGCCGGAGGTGATCGACGGGTCGAGGACCCCAAAACGGTCGTAACCCATCCTGGCCACGAGGGCACCTTCGCCGGTCAGCTCTTCCAGGCGCGCGCCAACCGTGCGAAGAATCGCGTCGGCCGTCGGCTGGCCGAGGGTGTCGTTGATCTCGGCGAACCGCTCCAGGTGGACCAGCAGGAGGCCGGTGACCTCCGGGTGGGCAACGTCGAGCAGCTCGCCCAGCCGGTCCACGAAGTATCGGCGGTTCAGCAGACCCGTGACGTAGTCGGTATTCGCGAGCTGCCCCAGCCGTCTGGTCTGGCTCTCCAGCAGGCGCATGACCCGGTCCACCCGGATGATCGCGAGCAGCACCAAGGCGATCGCCGCGATGATGACCGGCCCGACGTCCAGCGGGTGACGGGCGATCATCTCGCTGCCAAGGATGATCGGGCCCGTGGCCGCGGCCACCCCGAGCATCACCAGGTGGAAGGTGCTGAGCCGCAGAGTGCGCGGGGGTTGCGGCGAGGACAGGTCGCGCATGGACGGGTGGAGGGCCGCAGCCCCCCACAGCAGGTAGGACAGAAGCCATCCGAAGTCGAGCAGGTACGCATGGGCGGCGATGGCCGGGGCGAAAAGACCCATCGCGAACATGCTGTCGGTGACAAGGAGTGCGCCGACCGAGCCCGCGACGAGAAGGAACGCAGGGTTCCGCGCGCTCGCCGACGTCGTGAGTCGCATCAGCATGGCAAAGAGCAGGACGTCGCAGAACGGGTACGCGACGCCGACGAGCCGGTTGACCAGTGGCTGTGGGGCGGTCCAGATCGGCTCGACGAGAAACACCCATGAGAGCAGCCCCACGGTGATGGTGAGGATCGCGGTCTCGTCGAGCTCGGTGGGCTGCTGGGGCGTCCCACCTCGACGCCGGCCCAGCAGCAGCAGCGCGGCGGCCAGCAGCGGGTACACCGCGAGGTAGTACACGTTGTCGGGTGAAGGGAACCCCGCAACCACAACCCCCTGCTGGTACCAGCCGTACAGCGCATCCGCCAGGGCCCAGATCGCGGTGCCGGTGGCCACGAGGTACCACGCAGCGGGGTGGGTCGGCCGGTTCCTTCGGACGCCCCACAGGATCGCGACGGCGCTGGACAGACCGATGAGGCAGTAGAGGAGGTCCTGGCCGACCCCCGGTGGTAGCGCCACGCAGACCGTGCTGGCCGCAACGCCGACGAGCAGGTAGCGCCGCCAGCTCCTCATCATCACCATGGCCTCCGTGGCGTCATCGGCCTGAGTTGACGGTGATCTGCCGAACGGCGCCCTCCTGGACGTGCCAGCGGGCAAGAACGTCGGCGTAGGTGCCGTTGCGCAGCAGCTGCTCGAGGGCCCCCCGGACTGCATCACGCAGGCCGGGCTGACCCTTGGCGACGACGATGCCGTACAGCCCCGGTTCGTACTGCTGGCTGGACGCGAGCTGGTACTGCGACCGGGTACGCACGTCGTTGACGAGGAAGACCGCCGGCGGATAGTCGTTGAGCACCGCTACCGCGCGGCCCGTGCGCAGCTGCACCAGGGCGTCCGAGTTGGTCGGGTAGGTCTTGACGATGATCGGCTTCCTGGCGCAGCTCCGCTGGGTGCGGGCCAGCAGGTCCACCTGCGTGGTGCCACCCTCGACCGCGACGTCCTTGCCGCACAGGTCGTTGAGCTCGGTGATGCCGGCCGGGTTGCCGTGCTGCACGACGATCGACGTGCCGGCCGCGAAGTAGTTGACGAAGTCAGCAGTCCTGGCGCGCTCGGGGTTGTCCGTGACGGCCGAGATGGCGAGGTCCAGCTCACCGCTCGAGACGCGGCTCCGTAGCTTGGCGAAGTCCATGTTGCCGAACTGCAGGCGAACTCCCAGGATGCGTCCGATCCGGACCCCGAGGTCGGGCTCCACGCCGATGATGGTGAGACCATCAGGTCCGAACGATGACATGGGCGGGTAGGAGGCGTCAGTGCCGACTCGCAGGAAGCCCTGCTTGCGGACCGACGCCGGGAGCCGGTCGTGCAGCTTCTGGTCGAACCGCGCTGCGTGCGCAGGGGCTGCGGCTGTCGTATCGCCGCACGCTGCGGGCATCGTCGCCGCGAGAGCCACCACGAGGCCTGCTGCGATGCGGAGAGGGCCGGCGGCCGTGCGGTTCATCGGGAGGCTCTCTGATCCCCGCGCGTGGTCTGCGCTGATCTGCTCCCTGTGGGCGGGGTGCTCTCCGTGGGCGGCGTGTGCCGTGTTCCGGTCGTACCGGAGGCGGATGTTGCGGTGGTGTCGTCGAACTTTCGGGGGACATCGGTCCAGGGACCCGGGTGCAGCCAGAGGTTGCCCTGCGCGTCATCGCACCCTGCGTCTTCCAGCACGTCG
>Ga0209429_10001928_pt1 | contig 12503 bp, 15 predicted proteins | sample BarGraNGADG00212_3_FD_184493 | JGI IMG/M metagenome (GOLD analysis project Ga0209429, IMG submission 184493) | Arctic peat soil microbial communities from Barrow, Alaska - Barrow Graham LP Ref core NGADG0004-212 (SPAdes) (version 2) | ecosystem: Environmental > Terrestrial > Soil > Wetlands >... | reverse complement strand
TGCCCCCAGCCGCCGCGGGCATGTTCCCGGCCGCCAGGCGCGGACGTTCGGTGGCTCGCCTCTTGCTCGGAGCGTCTGCCGCAGGCGTCATCGGCCTACCTGCGGAGACCTACCTTGCGCAGCACGTCGGCTGGCACACGCCCTTCTGGATTCTGTCGGCCGGTGGCGCCCTGATGGCCATCACCGTGGCGCTGCTCATGCCCAGCTTCCGCACGCAACAGTCCTCCATCCCCCGCGGCGACGTTCCGTCGAAGACCCGGTTCCTCAGGATCATGGTGGTCACGGTGCTGACCACGTGGGCCATGACGATGACGTGGACGTACTTTGCCACCCTTGTCACCGACGTCACGGGCTTCGCGGAGGACACCGTGCCCGTGTTGCTGTTCATCGGTGGATTCGTGGGTGTGGGCACCACGTGGATGGTGGCGCGCTACGTGGACAGGTGGCCCGTCAAGTCCGTGGCGGTCGGCCAAGCGGGGTTGCTGCTCATGTGGCTCGGAATGGCTCTCGGCAGCCACTCCAAGGTGGCCGTGGTGGCGATGATCTGCCTCCAAGGGTTGTCGTGGTCGATCCTGGTGGTCGCGATGGTCAACTGGGCGCTGCGCCACACCCCGTGGACGTCGGACATCGGCAACGGAACGTACGCCTCGGTATTCAACGCGGGCAACGCGATCGGCTCCCGCGCGGGAGCCGTGATCCTCACCGCATGGGGGGCGCAGTGGCTGCCAGTGGGCTCTTTGGCTCTCACGGCGGCGGCGCTCGTGCTCGTGCTCACGGTGGGTGGGTTGGCGAGTCGCGGGGGGGCTGTGCGCCGGGTAGTGACGGTGGCCCTGCGCAGGGAGGTCGGCTAGGTGTTGGAGAGGGTAGCCGGTTTGTTGTTTGTGCCGGGCGCCGACGCGATGGGGAAGTTCGCCTTGTCCAGTTGAGGCAACTTGACGCTCGTGTCAATCACGCTGATCGGGAAGAGGCCATCCACCTGGTGGGAATACCAGCCCGTGGCCGATCGGCCGAGCGACGCCAGCGCTCCCGTGCTCACCCAGTGGTAGAGCACCAACACGAGCACGAAGGCAATGACTGCTTCGACCGCGCGAAAGATCGCTAGGTCTCTCTTCACGAACCCCCCAAAACTTCCAGGCGGTTGCCCGCCGTCGTCAGCCCCACCGACAACCGGGTGGATGGACCTCATGAACCGGTCCACTCACCATTGTGCGTTGCCTGCGGTCATCTGCCAACCCGAGCGCCGGTGGGGACCGAGAGCCGATGAACTCTCGGGCCTACCAGCTGTCCGTTGCGCCCTGACATACACATAACGGCGCCGGCACCCAAAAGGTTGGGTGCGGGAGAGAGCGAGTGCGGGGGAAAGCGTCAGTGCTGAGCGATGAGGACCGCGAGCGACGTGAGCGGCTCGCGCACCAACTGCCTGACAATCAGCGGGTTGGTTCCCGATCCGGAGAGTAGTTCCAGCAGTGCCTCTGCCAAGGTGTCCATCGCGGTCTCGGGGTCGCCAAGTGCAGCGTGGGCGTCGGCCGTGACGGTGAGAATCGCGCCGCGAAGGGCGAGGACGGTGACGGGGTCTGTTGCCGCGTCGGCGAGCGCCTGGTACTGGGTCTCGGCCTTCGCCGCGACCTCGAGAGCCTGCTCGGGGCGGCCCGCCTGGACCATGCAACGCGCGGTCCCAACGCCGATGCGAATCAGCTCAGTGCGCTCAAGTTGCGAAGGATCAGGACCCGTGAGCATCTGGCTTGCGACCTCGAGCGCCTCGACCCACGTTGCGCGGGACGCATCGGCTTGGTTATCCATGGCCAATTGCATCGAATACCAGGACAGTCTCTGTGCGAGGTGGAGGGCGGCTTCGCGGGGCTCCTTGGCGAACTCGGCGCGCAAACGGCTGATGTCCCGCTCGGTGTGCTCCATCGTCACAAATGCGAGTGTATGTGACGAACCGCACACTGAAAAGGGCCAAACGGCGTGTCTTGGCGCACGACGGGCGCGATGTCCCGGTTTGTGCCAAAAGTGCCCCACGCCGCCGCGCGAGCGATGTGAAAGCGGCAGAGGCCCACGCCTCGGACGTGTGGGCGCCGCACGTGGTGGAACCGGTCGATAGATGGCGCGTTCTGGGATGTAGCCCCGGCTTCATAGGAAGGAGGGCCGATGGCCGTCTATCGTTCCGCGCTACCGTTCAAGAACCTGGGGGTTGTGTACCTCCTATGGTTCTTCTTTGGCATCCTTGGCATTCATCACTTCTACCTGGGCAAGGTCGGTCGCGGGTTGTTGTGGCTGCTGACGGGCGGGCTGCTTGGCATCGGGTTGCTCGTGGATCTCTTCACATTGCCCAGCCAGGTGCGCCAAGTGAACGCCCAGCGCGCCATGGGGATCGGGCAAAACCGACGCTCCCGCAGGGCATGTGTGAGCCTGTGAGTTGCCGCACAGTTGTCTGAGAAAAGGGCTCATGTGCGCCAAGCGTGCTTAGCCTGGGGTCATGAATCCTCTTTCTCGAATGCCAGGCCCCGGCCCTCGCGGTGAGCGCGGCGGCACACAGATGTTTCACGTCATGGCCATGTTCTTTGGAGTGACGCTCATATTGCTCGCGGTCGTGCTCGTCGTGCTGTTGCTGTGGAACTCCTTTAGGGTCCGCGCCGAGGTGCGTGCATTGCGCGGTGAGGTCGCACGGCTAAGTTCGGGTGGCCGTGTCGTTGGGGCCGCGACCGTGGTTCCGGGCGTGGCAGTTGCTCCGGCATCGGTCGCCGTCAATACGGGAACCTTTGCCGTTCCGCCTTCGCCGCCTTCGTTGCCTTCACCACCCGCGGCTCCCCCGACGGCTCCCCCGACGGCTCCCCCCACGTCCCCTCCGTCGAATCCGGCTCCGTCGAATCCGGAGACTCAGCAGGTTCCAGGAGTTAAAGCCCCGCGTGCGCCCAGAAAGAAGCCGACCGACCCGGTGGGGTAATAGCCACCGGATTGACCCCGTCCTGGCGGACCATGCCCGTTGCGCCGGACGGGGTCGCTTCATGTCCGGCGGCTTTTCACCGAACGTCGCGATGGCCACCGTAAGGGATCGCCGGCGTGCCGCACACGCACGGCGATCGGGGCCCGTCGGGCCAAGCTGGCCGGGCCAAGCTAGTCGGGCCAAGTTGGCCGAGTCAAACTGGCCGGGCCAAGCTAGCCGGGCCAAGCTAGCCGGGCCAAGTTAGCCGGGCCAAGCTAGTCGGGCCAAGCTAGCCGAGTCAAACTAGCCGGGCCAAGCTAGCCGAGCCAAGCTAGGCGGTGGTGAGCGAGAGGACGAGAGCGCCGATGAGGCCCACGTTCGCAAGCGCCATCAGCGCGCCGACGACGATCAGGACGATGCGCACGGCGTTGCCGCCCGAGCGCCACCAGATCCCGACGGCCAGTAGGCCAAGGCCCACGATGGCGCCCAAAACGACGAGCAGAAGTACCAGCGTGCTCATGACGTGCCCCCGTACTGGGCCCCGCGGCGAGGCTCCCTTGACATGACTCTAGGGCGGTGCGGAGCTCGCGGGCTCAAGGTGGTGAGGCGGGTCCCGTCCTCCTGCTTGGGATATGGCAGAACGGGCGGGCCGCTGAGGGGAGGCCCGCCCGTTCTCCCTCAAAACTAGCGGTTGCCGTCGCGGCTCGCTAGCCGCCAATTATGGGGTAATGGTGAGAGTTGCATCACGTTTTGTGCGTGCGAATGCGTGCTCGTGACCGACGTGCCTTTTGCGGCCGCGACGGGGGCCTACCGGGCCAGGACTGGCGCGTGCCGACCGATCTCCGCGGCGCTCTCGATCCGCACCACCGACCGGTTCCAGGCCAAGCCCACCGCCACTGCCACACCGGTGAGCGACGCCTCGAGTAGACCCCATGCGGCGTACCAGAGCAACAGATCGCCTGTCGTCGCGCCTGGAGCCTCCGCCACGGTACCGGTCGCGGTCACACCGCCGATCGCGACGAGCAAGCAGAGGGTGAGCGCGGAAGCCATGACGCTCAGCCAAGCCCCGACGGCCGCGGCCGATGCTTTGGCCCACGCGGACGGTTGTTCCGAGTTTCTCTGGAGCCTCGCGGCGAGCGCGACGGCGCCTCGATACGCGCCGTAGCCGACCAGTATGCCCACTACCCCCATGACCAGCATGTTTGCTCCCAGCGTGGCGGTGCCGCCGTCGTGCCACAGCAAGGCCTCGACCGTGAGCGCCGATGCCATGGCCAGCGTCGCAAGCCACGGCCCGATGGCGATCGCGAGCAGCGTCCCGCCGATCAGGTGGGCGGTATATGGGCCGTACAGGGGCACGTCGGCGAGGTGAGCGATCAGCAGCCCGGCGGCTCCGCCGAGCGCGAGGCCCAGGCGGGGCCTGCCGCGCCGCAACTCGTGCATCGACCAGGCGAGCGTTCCCACCGAGGCGGCTCCCGCCACCACCAGTGTCGTGGGGTTCAGAACTCCATCTGGCATGTGCATTTTCCCTCTCCTCTCAGGCGAGCACCCTTGCGGGTGCGGAGTAAGCGCAGGAGCTAACGGCCGCGATTTCGGTCGCGGTGGAGCTCCGCAGATGAGCCAACTCGGATGGTCCGAGCCGGTCGCACACCCAGTCCCAGTGGAGGGACACCCAGTCGCCAGGTCGCACGGCCTTCGCCAGCGCGTGGCCGTCGCGCCGCAACCGCGCCGCCTCCGCCGCGACCGGCCCCAAACCCAGCCGATGCCCGTCCCACGTGAGGCTCCTGCTCGAGACCACGGCGGTGTCGCCGTGGACTTCCGCCACCTGGCCCCAGCGGATGCGGCAGAGATCCAACACCTGGAGCGGCGCATCGCCCATGCCGCCGTGCAGCAGTCCCACCCACGGGTAGACGCCGAAGACGTGGAAGTTGTGGTGCGGTGTCGCTCCGCCGATGGCGGCGGCCGCGAGTCGCTCGAACTCAAGGCGCGACAGCCTGGGCTTGAACCTGGTCTCGAGCGAGTCGAGGAGTGGCCGCCCGCCGCAGCGGGCCAGTTTGGGTCCGCCCAGCCAGTAGGTACGTACCACCACCGGGTCGAGTGCTTCTCGACCGAGGCACTCACCGATGAGCTCAAGGTAGGGCCAAGCGCCCGCGAAACCGCGCGCCACCTCGGCGAGCGCAGGGCCCGATGCCCCCGTCGCGACGCGTTCGAGGAGCTCGTCCGCCCGGTCGGGTCCGCAGTAGCCGCGCTCGTTTGGCGGGAACGCGTAGCGGCCAAACAGGATCGCGCCGTCGGCCTCGACGGGATCTTCGGCGGGGAAACCCGCGGCTAAACCCATAGCGGCGGGGCCGGCTTCTGACGAGGTGGTCGGTGCTTGCGCCCGACGCGCGGCGGCGGTCACGTGAGGGCTCGCCTCCCGATGCGGTCGGGACGGGGTGCGAGCCACACGAGCAAACCGCCAGCGGCGAGGAGCGCCAGCCACGGGGCCTTTGCTGCCAGCGGCGCGCCGTCGAAGGCGCCGGCGAGTGCCGCGGTCACGATGGCGCCCAGGACGAGCACTGCGGTGACGTCCACGGCGGGTGCGCGCCACAGCGCCTGGTGCCATGTGAGCACGTAGCCCGCGAGCAGCACGCCCGTCAGCACGACCCATGCCCATTGCGAGGAGGTACGGGGCATCACGCCGCCGAGCGCGCCGGTCGCGGCGGCCCACGCAAGGAGCGCGAGGGAGCCTCCGCCCATGCGGGCTAGGGACACGGTCCACGGCGTGATGCCAACGAGTAGCCGTTTGGTCGCGACGACCTCGACGGCCCACATGAGGGTTGCGGCGCCGATCATGAGGATGCCGAGGTCGGGGGCGAAGGACACGGCTCCTGCGAGACCCAGTTGTCCGAGCAGCAGCAGCACAATCGCAGCGCCGTGCCACGGCGTGAGCTTCTCCTTGAGTAGCGGCACGGCAAGCAGCGCGACCCACACGATGAGGGTCTTGTGCAGGAACGCGGCCTGGGTGGACGCGGTCGAGGCGAGACCGCCGAAGAAGAGCAAGAACGGTACTGCGCCACCGAGGATCGCGACGTATGCGAGGCCCCACCATTGCCGGGGCCGCGAGGGGCGGGTGAGCGCTACCGCTTCGGCTCCGCGGATGCGGCGCGCGGCGAGGAAGACGGCGGCGATGACCACGGCTGACGCGGCGTTCTTGGCGGTCGTGTAGGCGGTGGCGTTGCCGTACGCGGCCACTCCGCTCGAGTTGACCCAGATGGCCACACCGGAGATCACCGCCGTGCCGACCGCGAGCACGAGGCCACGGTTGCGGGTGGGGTTCATGGCGCCATCTCCTTCTGCTGTGGTGCGGCCGATGCCGCGGGGGCGGCGTAGTGGTCAGCGGTGTCACGGTCCGTGCCGCCGGAACTCGTGGCGGGGGGAGGGGTGGACCGGATCGCGAGCGCGTCGATCGCCTGCGCCTCTGAGATTCGCTCGAGCGCGAAGCCGGAGTGGATCACCACCCAGTCGCCAGGCTTGAGGTCCTCATCGGTCATGTCGAGCACCGTCTCGCGTCGGGCTGGGTGTTGAACGGACGCGTGTTCGACGGCACCGTGTTCGACGGCACCGTGTTCGACGGCACCGTGCTCCACCACGGCGCGCGCGTCGGCCGCCACCTCGACCACCTTCGCCACGGTCCCTAGACACATGTCCCGGCCTCGCTTCCTTTGGTGGAGCTGCCCTTGGTGGAGCTGGCCTTGGTGGAGCTGCCCTTCGTGGCGACACCCGCGTCGGCGAGTTCGGCGCACACGGCGGCCACCGCGTCGTCGATGCTTGCGGCCACCGGTTGCGACATCGGCCCGTGTCCAAAGTTGGTGGACTCGACACCCACGATCGCGACGTGCTCAGGAAGGGTGCCGAGCGTGCGAGACAACTCGACCGCGCCCGCCAGGCCAAACGCGTGGCTGCCCCCGCGGCCCGCGGCGGCAAAGGCGTAGGTGGGTAGTGGGGCGTCGTGAGTGCCCGCGCGGCGCACCGTGACGGTGCCCGGTGCGACTCCCGAGATCATGGAGTCGACAAGGACAACGACGTGGCGGCCGTGCCACGCGTGAACCAGGGCGGTGGGGTCCTCCCTGGTAATCACCTCGACGCCGTCCCCGACCACTGTTCGCACCCGCTCGGCGACGGCGGCGCCAACGGCATCGTCGCCCCTGTCGGGGGAGCCCAGGCCGATGACCATTGCAGGCGCCTTCATGATCGTTTGATCCTGAGATCCAGGAAGTGGGTGGCGCAAGAGATGCAGGGGTCGTAGTTGCGGATCGCGGCCTCGCACCGGTGCGTGAGGGTGTGGTCGTCGAGGTCGACCCATTGCTGCGCGGCGAGGCGCAGGTCCGCCTCGATGCTCGCCTGGTTTTGCGAGGTGGGCGGCACGATCTGCGCGTCGAGGATCACGCCGTCGGAGTCGATCTTGTACCGGTGCCAGATGGTGCCGCGGGGGGCCTCGGAGGCGCCTATGCCCTCCCCTGCCCTGGGCGCGACCGGCACGGAGGGCGCGTGGCCGTCGGCCCACAGGTCGATGATGCGCAGCGCCTCCTCGAAGGCGTAAGCCAGTTCCACCGTGCGGACGATGATCGACTTGAAGGGGTTGCGGCACGTCTGACCGAGCCCAGCCCTCAGCGCCGCCTCTTGGCAGCGGGGGCTGAGCTGGTCAAAGTTGAGGCTGTAGCGCGCGAGCGGGCCGACAAAGTACTTCTCGCCGTCGAAGCTGGCGTGCAGCGCGTTGGAGTGCTCGACGTGGAACTCCTTGATGTGCTCACCCACCTCGGCCAAGGGGAACCGCACGCCGGAGGTCGCGACGATCTCGGTGCCGCGCTCGAGCGGGTACCAGTCGGGGTGGCGCAGCGACACGTAGTTGTAGTCCTGCTCCATCTCGGGGAAGTTGAAGGTCGCCACGAGTTGGACCGCGGCGAGCGCGTCCTCGAGACCGCGCTCAAGGTCGGGGACCAGCCCCTCGAGCTCCGTGAGGGTGGGCATGCGGTAGAAGCCGCCCACCTTGACGTTGACGGGGTGGATGGCCCGCCCGCCAACGAGCTCCATCACGTCGTTGCCGGCCTTCTTGAGGCGCAGGGCCATGTTGACAACGTCGGCGTGGTCCTTGGCCATCTCGAGCACGGAGTCGTATCCAAGGAAGTCGGGCGCGTGGAGCATGAAGATGTGTAGGGCGTGGGACTCGATCCACTCGCCGCAATACAGCAGCCGACGCATCAACTGGATCTCGGGCGTAGTGGTCACGCCGCAGATGGTCTCCATCGCCTCGGTGGACGCGCTTTGGTAGGCGACGGGGCAGATGCCGCAGATCCTTGCGGTGATGTCGGGAGGCTCCGTGTACTTGCGGCCGCGCAGAAATCCCTCGTAGAAGCGGGGCGGCTCGAAGATGTTGAGCTTGACCGAGACGACCTTGCGGTCCTTGATCTCGATGTGCATGCCGCCCTCGCCCTCGACGCGGGCCAGCATGCCCACGTTGAGCACCTGCCCGCCGTCCTTCAGCTGGTGGGTCATAACGCGCCTCCCGAGGCCACCTTGTTGCTGGCCGCCTCGAACTCGGGGGCGCCCGCATTGAACGTGCGGTAGACGCGCACGATGTCGTCCCACCGCATGCCGAGCTTGTGGAGTTGATGGGTGAGCGAGTCCGTGTTGGCGCTGTCTTGGGGGCCGAAGCAGCCGTAGCAGCCGCGCCCGTAGGACGGGCACAGGGCGCCGCATCCTGCCTGCGTTACCGGCCCAAGGCAGGGCTGGCCGCTCGCGATGGGCACGCACACGTTGCCCTTGAGTTTGCATTCGACGCACACCGAGTATGTGGGGATGCGGGGCTTGCGGCCGCCGAGGAACGCCGCGAGCACCTCGACCAGTTGTGACTTGTCCACGGGACAGCCGCGCAACTCGTAGTCGACGTCGACGTGGCTCGCGATGGGTGTGGACGTGTCGAGCGTGGACAGGTATTCGGGGTGGGCGTAGACGATCGAGCGGAACTCCTCCACGTCGGCCCAGTTGCGCAGTGCCTGGATGCCACCGGCCGTGGCGCAAGCGCCGATCGTGACGAGGGTGCCTGACTTGGAGCGAATCTCGTGGATGCGCTTGACGTCCTCTGGCGTGGTGATGCTGCCCTCGACGAGCGACAGTTCATAGGGGCCCTCGACCACCGCGCGGGTGGCCTCGGGGAAGTACGCGATGTGGACGGCTCCCGCGATGCTGAGCAGCTCGTCCTCGCAATTGAGCAGGCTGAGTTGGCAGCCGTCGCAACTGGCGAACTTCCAGACGGCGAGCTTGGGGCGGGCGGGCGCGGTCATTACAACTCCCTCACTGTCATGAGCGGCTTGACGCGCGCGAAGTCGAGCACGGGTCCGTCGACGCAAATGAACAGCTCGCGCAACTGGCAGTGGCCGCACAGCCCGATGCCGCACTTCATGGACCGCTCCATGGACAGGCGGATGCGCTCGGGTGGCACACCGCGACCCGTGAGTGCCGTCGCTGCGGAGAGCATCATCATCCCCGGTCCGCAGACGAACGCATACGACCTGCGGGGTTGGAAGCCCGCGCGGGCGATCAGTTCGGTGACAAAGCCGACCTTGCCCTTGTACCCGTACGGGGCGTTGTCGACCGTCATCTGCACGTTGACGTCGTTGAGGTCGGCCCACCGGCGCATCTCGGCGCCGTAGAGAATGTCGTCTGGGGTGCGCGAGCCGTACAGCAGGAGCACCTTGCCGTAGCGATCGCGCTCCGCGATCACCTCCAGGATCGCCGGTCGCAGGGGCGCCAGCCCGATGCCGCCGGTGACGAAGACGACGTCGTTTCCTGTGGCGTCGGCCACGTCCCACGACGTGCCGAAGGGGCCGCGGACGCCCACCTCGGTGCCAGGTTCGGCGTTGACGAGGGCGCGGGTGACGGCGCCGACGTTGCGGATGGTGTGCTCGAGCGGCGCCGAGCCGCCGTCGCCCTGGACGGCCGTCGGGTCGCCCGAGATGGAGATGGGCACCTCGCCCACCCCGAACGCGTGGAGCATCGTGAACTGGCCTGCGCGGAATGTGAGGGGCTCGCCGTCGACGGGATCGAGCAGCAGCGTGAACGTGTCGCGGGTGTCCTGACGCACTCGCCTGATGGCGTAGCGGCGCGGAACCATTGGGTCGGCGCTATTTGCAACCTGTGCGCCACTCGTGACCGCTGCGTTGTTCGAAAGCGCCGCATCGGCTGCTGCCGTGGTCATCGCTGTCCGCCTTACGTCGTCGCCGCGCTTGTTGTTGAGCCGAGGCCGCTCATGCGGCCAAGGGCCGCCGCCTCCTCGGTGATGTCGATGCCCGCAGGGCACCACGTGATGCAGCGGCCGCAACCCACGCAGCCGAGCATGCCGAACTGGTCCTCCCAGGAGGACAGCTTGTGGGTGATCCACTGGCGATAGCGGGCCTTGGTGGACTCGCGGGTGGGGCCGCCGTGAACGTAACTGAACTCGGCGGAGAAGCATGAGTCCCACACGCGGTGGCGCTCGGCTTTCTCGCCGGTGAGGTCGGAGGCATCCGACACCGTGGTGCAGAAGCAGGTGGGGCACACCATCGTGCAGTTGGTGCAGGCGAGGCAGCGGTTGGCGACGTCCTCCCAGCGCGGGGACTCCGCGGAGACGCGCAGCACGTCGTGGACGGACTTGCGGTCGATGTGACGCGTCTGGCGGGCGGCCGCCGCGTCGGTGATCTCGACTGCTCGGGCCTGGTCGCGCCCGGTGCCCGCTTTGGCCTCGATGGCGTCGACGATCTCGCGACCTGCATCGGTGCCGATCTCGACCACGAAGTGGTGGCTCGCCTCGTCAGGGGACTCGGTGTTCATGACCTCGGTATTGAGAACCTCGGCGTTCACAACCTCGGTGAGCAGCAGGTCGTAGGCAGGCTCACCTGTCTCGTTGTTAGTCGCGGCGGGGCGCGGGCCGGTGCCCATCGAGGCGCAGAAGCATGTGTCGGCGGGTTCTCCGCACGCGACGGCGATCACCAGGGTGCCGTCGCGTCGTGCCGTGTAGTGGGCGTCCTTGTAGCGCCGTCCGGAGAGCACGTGGTCGTGGATCTGGACCGCGCGCAGGTCGCAACTGCGCACGCCGAGCAGCGCGACGGGGGAGGCGTCGGGGGTGTCGCGCTCGACCGTGAAGTGGCCGCCCTGCTCGTGGTCGCGTCGGCCGCGCCAGACGACCTCATTGGCGGGGAAGAACACGGGCTTGGTGGACTGGGCGGGGGCCGCGAACCCGAAGAGGGCGTCGTCCTTGCGTTCGGTCAGGCGATAACTGGCGGGAACTTGGGTGTCGCCGATGCCGTGGGGGAGGTCCAAGACCGAGCGAATCTCTCCGGTGACGATCGCATCGCCCCGACGGGTTGGTCCCACGACTCGGTACCCGCGCTCTCGCAAGTGAGCGATCAGCGTGCCGATATCGGCTGGGTCAAGAATCCGGATGTCGTCCATATGACGCCTCCAAAAACCGACGCTAGACCCGCCGATGGGGCCGCGGAGGGACGTAGGTCCCGGGGGTGGTCTGGGGTGGCGCGAGGGCTGCTGGCGTCAGGCGCGGATGCGTCGGCGGGCTCCCAGGAACGCCAGGCCCACCAGGACGAGCGCCGCGGCGACTCCCGTGGTGGTACCGACGCCATCGGCGCCGGTGTTGGCGAACTCCCCCGAGCCCGCGCCGGTGTTGGCGAGAGTCTCGCCGATAGCCCACTGGCCGCTCGGCACGTCTCCAAAGACCGCGCTGGTCGCGACGAGGCGGTAGCGGTAGCTTTCGCTGGTGGCGTCGAGCACGACGTCGAGCGTCGGACCCGTCTGGCCCGGCAGGTCTTGCCACGTGGCCAGGTCGAAGTCGTAGTACTGCCACTGCAGGGTGTCGTAGGTGCCGACCGGGACGGCGGAGTCGATCGTGATGGTGCCGCCGAGCGCCCCGGGCAGGCTCGTGGGGGGTTCGTAGCCCGTGTAGGGGCGGGTGAAGATCGTGACGGACTAGCCGCCCGAGGTCGGCACCCAGACCTCGAGGCCGTCGGGGCGAACGCCGATGGACCACGGCATCGCGCCGACCGGGGCAGTTGCTCCGCCGGGGAAGGAGTTGATGGTTGCGGAGCCCATGTCGATCAGCCAGAGAATGTCCTGGGTGGCGTCGACCGCGCCGGCCATGAACGGGCCAGCCGGCAACCCGCCCATGGGGCCGCCGATGGTGAGGCCTGGCAGGAGGTACACCCATACCGCACCGTTGGTCCCGTCGAAGGTCAGGAAGTGAAGTTCGGTGTTTGACGCGGCGTAGATCACGTCGAGGACCGCCATGGTGGCGGGGTTGGAGTCGGGGATGAACGTGGTGGTCGTGTGGGTGCCGGCGTCGATCTTGATCGCGTCGGGCGAGAAGCGGCTGAGAGCCCAGACGATCGGGTTTGGCGATGCACCCACGGCGATGGGAGCGCCGATGGCGCGGGTCGAGGTGTCAACCGCATAGACGTAGTTGTTCGCGCCGTCGACCGCGTAGAGCGTGGCGCCGTCGGGGCTCATGACGATGCTGCTCACGATTCCCGGAAGCGTGATCGTGTCGATGACC
>Ga0209429_10001924_pt1 | contig 12516 bp, 5 predicted proteins | sample BarGraNGADG00212_3_FD_184493 | JGI IMG/M metagenome (GOLD analysis project Ga0209429, IMG submission 184493) | Arctic peat soil microbial communities from Barrow, Alaska - Barrow Graham LP Ref core NGADG0004-212 (SPAdes) (version 2) | ecosystem: Environmental > Terrestrial > Soil > Wetlands >... | reverse complement strand
AACCCAAACGCCCCAAGTGGCGCCCGTTCGTGCAAATCAAACTCGGCATGACCTGCCACGAAAGTTGGAAACACTTCATCGACGTGGCCTACTGGAACGTCGAGCTGGGCGAGGAAGTGGGATAGCCTGACCCGCCGGCCGCAAACGCCCCTCCCCCCCAGAAGTCAGCGCCTCCTTACGCCGGCTGCTACGGCTTAAGAGAACGATGCGCGACCCTCTAAAAACTCAGCAGCAACTGCCAGATGTACAGGTTGCCGAAGGCGTCGATGTCCTCCCAGATTTTCCGCATCAAGTCCTGGCTGCCGGTGATGGGCGGCAGTTCTTTGACCTTGTCTTCCCAGGGATAACAGACGCCCGGCCGCACTTTCGGCTGCGCGCGTCCCGCCATCCCGGCGAGCGTCGGTCGTTCGGCCGCCGACGCGGGAACATCGGCCGGCGGCAGGGCGGTGGGAGGTTGAAACGAGCCGGCGGAATAAGCGCCGAATTCGCGCCCGACCGAGGTCATCAGCCGGAGGTTTTCGATGCTGGTATCGTCCTGCATGATGGCGCCGGCGTCCATGATGTAGCCGCCCTCGCCGGCTACTTCGCGGAGAACCTTTTTGCAGAAATCCCGGACCTCCTCCGGCTTGCCATAGCTGAGCAGCACATTCGGAATGCCGCCGCTGAGGCAGAACTTGTGATGCAGTTTGCGGTGCGCCTCGAAAATGTCGTCCTGGTCGGCGTGAAACACGATGCTGCGGTCGGGCAGTTCGGTGAACGCGTCGAAATGGTACCGCCATTTGCCCTCGGCGTAGAAGAGCGTCTGGTGGCCGTGTTTCCAGAATTCCTGGATGATCGGCTTGAGCGTCGGCCAGTAGTGCGAATCGAACTGCTTCGGGTTGATGAACGGCACGCAGCCCCGGTGCATCCAGAAGCCGATCGGCACCAGCCGGTTCGGATCGGCCGTGGTCAGGCCCACGTGGCAGAGGTGCGGCATCAAGGCTTCGCAGGCCTTTAACACCTTCTGCGGTTGCGTCCGCATGTCCATGGTAAGGCCGATGTAACCGCGCAGCTTGTCGGCGATGATATCGAACGGCGCTTTGAAGATGCCGGAGATGGCCGACACCGTGCCGCATTCGGAACGGAGGCGCGCCACCTGGGGTCCAAAGGCGTAAAAGTAGGACAGCATCGCCATGGCGCCTTTTACCAACGAGAGATTGTTGCGGTAGGTGGAAGGCTCGCCGATTTTACAGACCTCGGTGGAAACCCGCGGCAGCCAGACGTTGTAAAGAAAACCGGTCGGATCGTCGATCAGCGCGTCGTATTCGTCCTCCTTCATGAACGCCTGGTGCTCGGGTGGTTCGATGTAATTAAAACCGGTGGTGTGCGGGATGCCGATGCCCGGAATGCCATAGTAACGCAGCCCGGCGGCTTGCGCCAGGCCGGTCCAGACATAGACCATGTTCGGCACCACGGCGTCCCAATCGAAATCGCGGGCGCATTGGATCGCCGCCTCGAAGGCCTTGGTGTAATCGTGCGCCACCTCCTGGCAGGTGTAGCCGGCGTAACGGGCGGTGAATTCAGCCACGAACGGCCGGATGGGCACGCGGTCCGGTTTTTCGTTGCGCATGGCGGTGACGTAGCGCCGCAAACGTTCCTGATAGAGTTGGTCCGTGTTCATAGGGTGCGATGCGGCGAGATTAGAAGAAGGACGGTGTTTAGGCGAGGGGAAAGTCGGCGAATCTGGACTGGACCTTTGGCAAACCGGATTCTTGGGTAGTGACGCCGCGCTGCGGCGTCCGGTTGGCGTAGCGCGCCGAATCGGCCGCGGTTGATGGGAAGCCCCCGACACCAAATGGGGCAAGCATTGCGACCATAAACCTTTTTACTGGGAGCGCCAGCATCTTGCTGGCAAATCGTTGCCTCACAGAAAAAAGCCGGCAAGATGCCGGCGCTCCCCGTGGTTCACGGAGAGGAACGAAGACGCGCGTCAAAGCAGAAATAAGTTGAGCGACCATCCCCCAATTGGCAGTCATTTTTTGCTCGAATCCAGACGGCCGATAGTGCATCATTAGAACGTATGAACAATTCTTCTTTTAGCACGGGCATCAGTCGTCGTCGTTTTCTGGCCGCTGCCGGCTTGATTTGCGCGGCGCCTACCATCATCCCCGCCACTGTTTTTGGGGCCGAGGGCAGGACGGCTCCTTCCGAACGCATCACTTTGGGCGTGGTCGGCTGGGGCATGCAGGGACCGGGCAACACCCAGGCGTTCCTGGCACAGAACGATTGCCAAGTGGTCGCCGCCTGCGATCTGGACACCAAACATCTGGAACAGGCCGTCAACACGGTCAACAACCAGTACAAAAACCAAGACTGCAAGGCTTATCATGATTTCAGGGAAATGATGGCGCGCAAAGACATCGACGCGGTCATGCTCGCGGTGCCCGACAATTGGCACGCGCTCGTGGCCACCGAAGCGGCCAAGCAGAAGAAGGATATTTACGGTGAAAAACCGCTGGCCCGGACCATCGCGGAGCAACAGGCCATCGTGAAAGCGGTGCAGAAAAACAAATGCATTTGGCAGACCGGTTCCTGGCAGCGGTCGGTGGAAAATTTTCACAAAGCCGCCGAGATCGTCCGCAACGGGCTGATTGGCAAGATCAAGTCCGTGGAGGTTGGGCTGCCCGGCGGACATTACGATTTTGCCGGGACGGCCAAGGAAAACCAAGTTTCCAACCCGCCGCCCGAGTTGGATTACGAGACGTGGATTGGCCCCGCGAAGATGGAATCGTACATCAAAGCCCGCGTGCACATGAATTGGCGCTGGAATTACAACATCGGCGGCGGCCAGTTGCTCGACTGGATCGGCCATCATTGCGACATCGCCCATTGGGGGCTGGATTTCGACAACGCGGGGCCGTCCGAAATCGAAGGCCAAGGCGAATTTCCGCCGGCCGACGCGATGTGGAACACCTGCACGAAGTACCGCATCGCCTTGAAGTATCCCCAGGACATCACCATGACAATCGCCGGCGGGCACGGGGATATTCGCAGCGGCACCAAGTGGATTGGCGACAACGGTTGGGTGTGGGTCGATCGCGGTGGGTTCGACGCCTCGAACAAGGAATGGAATGACCTGGTGCGGCTGCCGGAAAAGGACCGGAAGATCAGCCTCTATCACTCGCGCAATCATCAGCGCAATTTCCTGGATTGCGTGAAGTCGCGAAAACCGACGATCGCGCCGGTCGAGGCCGCGCATCACTCGGCCATTCCGGGGCATCTCGGCCTCATCGCCATGCTGGCGGGCCGTCCGATCAAGTGGGATGCCAAAAAAGAAGTCATCGTGGGCGATAAAGAGGCCAGCAAATGGTTGACCCGTCCCTATCGCGCCCCCTGGAAGTTAAGCTAAACGCGAGCGGGCGCGCGAAAGGAGAGCGCTATACACAGCGACAGAAGTCCCGCCGCGTGAGGGCACGCGGCCTACAAGCCCCTGTAGGCCGGGTCCCCTGACCCGGCGTCGCTGACTTATGACGCCATGTCTAAAGGAGAAAGGACCGGCTGGTTGCCGGTCCTTGTCCGTTTGGCCACACCATAAAAAAGAAGAGCCGCCGGACTAGCTTGGCTATCCGGCGGCACTTTGCGTAACTGCGACTCGCTTAAGGCTGCGTAACCTGCACCCGGTAAAAGCGGCCGTTGCCGGTTGCTGGATCAGCCACCGACTGAGTCGCACCATTGCCGGAGACTGGGCTGCCCAAAGAGCTCCAAGTCGAATCACTCAGGCTGTTTTTGTATTGAACCTGATAAGAGGACCCACTTTGGGTTCCGAAGGAGATGTTAATCGTGCCACCGCTGAGCGACGCGGTCAGAACCGGTGCGGTTACTGACGATGCCGGAACCAGCATATAGAAGTTCACATTGTAAATGGCGGCAATGGTTGATATCCGCAGGGTCTGGGCGCTGCCGTCCGAAGCAAATATGACGCGAGTGCCATTGGTGTCCACCAAAGGCACATAAGTATAAACCTGCCAGTTGCCCGTATTGGGAACATTAAAGCGCCCGCTTACGGGTCCGGATATTTCGGCGGTGTCCGTCCCAGAAACATTGGGATTGGCAGCCCGCATAAAGATATTGAAGGTGCCTGTGGGAAAATGCCTGGTATAATTTGCCCAGTCGCCGCCATCGGTAAAACCGACGTCGTAGTCGGTCATGCCAGTGCCTATATATTGAGCGCGAGCTAGATCGCCACAACCTTCCGTAGCTAATCCACCCGGAGCAGCAGCGGTGCCGACCGGCCGGTAAGTTCCGCCACCATTCGAATTGTGCGCGTCAACCAAATCAACGGCAATCAAACCGCTATACGCATTGGTCTGCGGATTATCGAGGTATTTTCCGGTGTCGTAATTAAAGTCCTCAGCCTCCCACGTATAGTAATTGGGTGAGAATGTGTCAAAACGGAAGCTCGCGGAGAACACCCCTCCGCTTTTGGAGATGAATGAAATGCTGGCCGCATTGGTATCTGGCTGCAAATGCGGATAACTGACATTCCAACTGGTTGACGAGCCGGTGATGACCAAGTTGGAGAGAACCACTCCGTTCAAGGTCACGGTAATGGAGTTGGTGTCGATGCCAGCGGTGGACGCGGCGACAAAACTCAGCGTATTGGTCGGTTGGAACAAGCTTGAGCCGTTCGGGTAGAGACCACTGAGAATCGGCCGAGAGGCATCCACCGGGACCAATGCATAGTAGTCATTGTTTTGACCGCCGCCGCAGATGGCCCGCAAGGTCTTCACCGAACCGCCGGTGAACTGAGCCAGGTTGCCATTGGCATCCTTTAAAGCCACCCAAAAATAAGCTTGCCAGCCAGCCGGAGGAACCGGGTCGAAGGTGCCAAGGTTCACGGTTGTTTGGTTGGCGGTTCCAAGCCCGGCGGTCACCTGCTGCATGCTGCCGCCGGAAGACGCCGTGGTACTGCCATTGGCGGCGCGCATATAGATGTTGTAGGTGCCGGCCGGGTACGTCCTCGTATAATTTCCCCAGTTGCCGCCAGCGGTGCTGCCCAGATCATAGTTCTGAATCCCGGCGTGCGCCGGAATTTCAAAAATATCGCTCGCATTTTCCTGATTCAAACCGCTTGGACGATAAGGCACTTGAGTGCCAGTAAAATTGCCAGCCACCGTGTGAGTGTCAACTTCGGCGATGGCATCCAGCCCCGCATAACCATTCACCTGCGGATTATCCATGAATTGTCCGCCGCTGTAGTCGTAATCCTCGGCTTCGAAGATGTAGGTGGCCGCTGGATCGAAGGTGGCAAAACGGGTGGTGTTGGTGGTTGAGCCATAGCTGTCGGTCAGCGTGACGACCGCGGTGCGGTATCCGTTCAACGACACCGGACAACTCACATTCCAGCCACTGGCTGAAAGATTGAAGGTTAGCCCGGATATTTTTACTCCGTCCAATGTGAGCACCACACCGTTGGTCGGAAGCCCAGCCGCTGAATTGGCGGTAAAGCTCATGACATTGGTGTATTGGAACATGGCCGAGCCATCCGGCTTGAAATCACTGACAAACGGAAGCGTGTGGACACTGGTGTCCGCCGGCATGAGCAGGTAGAAGCCCTGATTGGCATTCCCGCCACTGACGGTGTGCCGCAACGTCTTCTGGGAGCCACCGATGAATCGCACGAGATTGCCGCCGGAGTCGAACAAAGGCTGCCAGCCGTATTTTTGCCAGCCACCGGTGCCGGGGCTTGAATAGGCGCCAAGCTGCGAGGTTGTCTGGTTTTCGGTGCCGACTCCACTGGTTACCAAAGACAGGCTGCCCGAATTCGCTGTGAGGCCGCTATTGTCATTGGCGACACGAATGAAGACATTGTAAATACCCGCCGGCCAATTCCTGGTATAATTGACCCAGTTGCCGGTGCCATTGCCGCCAATATCGTAGTCTTGCATCGCGGGATCACGGCTCAAACGGGGAACATCACTGGCATTTTCCGTGGCCAATCCAGTCCGGCCGTATGCTGAGCCGCCGGCTGTGCTGGGTCTGGCAAAATCAACATTTTCAACACCATTTAACCCCGCATAAGCATTGACCTGCGCATTATCAATGAAATTTCCGGCATCATAATCCCAATCTTCCGCTTCCCAGGTATAGAATGGTGTAATGGTGTCAAAGTTAATATTCGTGGTCATTGGGATGCCGTTCGCATCCGACACCGAAACGAGAGCGCGATAAACCATGTTGCTCGACAGAGGAAGGCTCACGCGCAGGCTCGTGGAGCCGCCCGTGACAGTCAGGCCATTACCCGGCAAAAGAAGCGTGGAAGTGCCTTTGAGCGACAAATTAGTGGCCGCCAATTGCACGGCAATATCAGCGGCGTTAACGCCCAGCGTGGAACTGATCGTGAAGCTCAAGGTGTTCGTCGCCTGGAACTGATTGGCGCCATCCGGATAGGCATCGATAACCGTGGCGTCGGAAACTTCCGGCGTACTCGCCGCAACTAACAGGTAGAAGTTTCCATTGTAACTACCGTTAACGGTTTGCATCCTCAAGGTCTTGAGGCCGTTAAAATCAAGCGCGGCGAGAACACCCGCGGAGTCGTTCAAAGGCCCGTACGTATAAACTTGATTGTTGCCCGTTACAGGAACGAAAAAGTCGTAGAGCGCGCCATCATCGGGCCATGTCATTTGCATTTTGTTTTGGGCGCTGCCATCATTGGAAGCCCGGTAATACACATTGAACTTGCCAGTGGGAAATGTTCTGGTGTAATTAGCCCACTTGCCGTTATCGTTCCAACCGACATCGTAATCTACCAGGGTGGCGTCACCGCTTGTGTACTGGATGCGTTTCGTGTCACGGCAGGTTTCCGTTGCCAGCCCGAGCGGACGATAATTATTGGCTCCCCCACTGACGATCGAGTCAACATCTGGAACCGCAATCTTTCCCCTGTATGCATTAGTCTGCGGGTTATCAATGAATTGTCCACCGTCGAAGTCGAAATCTTCCGCTTCAAATGTGTAGGCTGGAGCAATGGTGTCAAAAGCCACGGTGGCATTCGTCGAAGCGCCCGTGGCGTCCGTTGCCGTAAGGGTGGCATTATAAACGGTGTTGGCCGTCAACGGAGCGCTCACGCTCTGACCTCCGCCGCCAGCGGTTCCGATGGTCAATCCGTTGGCGGAGGTGAGAACTTTGAGAAAAGTCGCCCCCGATAATTTCGTGCCGTTAAGCTGCACGATAATATTAGTGACGCCCGCCGGCGCGCTGGCGACGAAGGCAAGCGTGTTGGAGGGTTGGAACAACACCGAGCCGTCTGGTGTGATGCCAGTAATGACCGGCTGAGCCTGAGCTATCGCGATAGCTGCCATGCCGCTCAGCAGAACGGCGGACCGGATTAATAACGTAATCTTTGATCTTTTCATAAATTGTTGATCTCCTGGTCCTAAAGGAGGAACCTCAAGGAGTGTTTAAAGGATACGCTTACCGACAAGCGCGTCTACTAGCCACATGGCTAGTGCGATGGAAGGCAACGGGCGGGAAGGCAGCTTGGCCGGCTTTGAACTCCAGAATGTTTCGTTTGGGTTCAGTCGAGATTCAGAATGCCTCGCTGGACCGCTGCGGCGACCGCCTCGGTCCGGTCGCTGGCCCCCAATTTCTGAAGAATATTCTGGACGTGAAACTTGGCGGTAAAGCGGGTGAAACCCATCAAATTGCCTATTTCCTTGTTATTCAGGCCTTTGGACAGGAGATGCAATACCTCCAATTCGCGGGCGGTCAAGTCGCATCCAGGCACATGCTCCGCCAGACGTCGCGCCACCTCCCCGGGGATGTATTTTCCGCCCGCATGGACCGTTTTAATAGCTTCAACCAATTGTTGGCCCAGAACCCGCTTGGACATATAGCCTCGGGCGCCCGCCTGCAAAGCGCGGTATATGTCTTCCTCCCGGTCATAGGTTGTCAAGATGAGGATTTTGGCTTGAGGAAATTCCTGGCAAATCGCCAGCGTGGCCTCCACTCCGTTCATTCCGGGCATCCGCAAGTCCATCAAGGTAACATCAGGCCTATGCTGGCGATATAATTCCAGGGCGCCGGAACCGTCTTCCGCTTCCCCTAAAACAATCATGTCCGGCTGCAATTTCAGGATCGCCACCAATCCCATCCGCACCACGTAATGATCATCCGCAATAATGATTTTAATGGGGGTATCCATCGCCGACCGGATTCACGAGTTTAAAGTAAGCGACTGGGAGTGAGCGGCGGATTCCGGTTCTCGCTTATCCAAGGAGGGGACTTCCACCACCACGGTGGCGCCGCAACCGGGAGCGCTCTCGACCTGAAGCCTGCCGCCCAAGGCTTTGGTCCGCTCCCGCATGCCTCGGAGACCAAAATGACTCGGCTCGTACACCGCGGGATCATTCACCGTGAAGCCTCGTCCATCGTCTCGCACGCTCAGTTGTATCGCGTTCGGCTGGAAGGAGAGCACCACGCGTATCTGCCGGGGCTTCCCATGTCGCACCGCATTGGTCAGTGCCTCCTGGCCAATCCGTAACAAGTGATGTTCGACTCTCTCCGGCAAACGCCTGACCCGACCGGCTGTTTCCATGGTGGCCCGGATGCCGGTTTTATCCGAAAGCTGTTGAACCACCGCCGACAGGGCGCTGGACAGATCGTTATTATCCAACATCTGCGAACGCAAATCCCACACCGAGCGCCGGACTTCACCCTGGCTGTGATCGACCATTTTGCGAGCCTGTTCGATATGTTGATAAGCTTCCTTGGGAGCGGGAGAAAAGGCCATCAGCCCGGCGTCCAACTGCAAGGCAACACCCGTGAGCGATTGTTCCAAGGTGTCATGCAATTCGCCGGCCAAACGATTGCGTTCCCGGTTAACCGCAGCGAATTGGGCTTCGGCTTCGCGGCGGGCTTTCAGTTGTTCGCGAACCTTGCGCTTCGAGTACACCACTACGGATCCCAAAGTCGCTACAAAAAGCGTCGAAAGGAAGCCTAACAACCACCATAAATGCCTGGCATTCCACCCAGATGGCCGCGCCAATACGGTGATGTCCTCCGGTCCATTGAGCAGCAATTCAAAGGAATTGATATGCCGGCCGGCGATCTCGGTTCCACCCTGCCCCGCATAGATCCCCGTCAATTCCAGCCGGCTGCCAACCGGCCACGACGGCCCGTCCTCGGCCCCGCCTGGCAGTCGCGCAACCCATGTCCTAAGCCCCAGTTGCAGCTCCAATACCTGGTCTGCCCCTTCGTTTCTTAGGTTGACCAACTGACCTTCCAAACGCACGCGGGTCGAGTCATATTGGTTGAGGAACAACTGATCGCTCGGAAGCCGCCTGGCCGGAGGCAAATCGGCATGACCGGTCCGGCGTGCCACCGCCTCGCGCAGCACGGGTGAGGGCGCGTCCAATCCTGGAAATCCCACCGCTTCCACCAGATCGCCCACGCGCAGCCGCGTGGCCTCTTTCGGAACAAACCTCAGGCCGTTGGTGCCATCCATCATATAGTAAACCCCTTCTCGCTCGTGCAGGATTTGTCCGGCAACTTTGACGCGCTGAAACGCACCGGCTTGGGCGTCAAACAGCAGGAGTTCCGCCGCGCTCTTCACCGGAGAGGCGAAGGGATCCGCCGGCGCCAGGGCCTCCACGCTCATGGAGGCGTCGCGCAGACTCATCTCGCCGACGTTGACTTGGTGCGTTTGGGCGTTCCAAGTCGGAAACAGGCATCCCCGCAGGCGAACGAGGGTGTTTTCATATCCCTTCAACGTTTCGAGATTCAAGCCATTCAGCCCTAGATTAATCCTGCCTTCACGCAGCAGGAGCCTGATTCCGTTCGTCTGAACGCCAACCAGGATGCCTCGGATTTCCACAAATTGAGTATCCAAGCTACCGCTCATCAATTGATCCCAGGTTGGGTAGATGGGAACGGGCAGACGTCCCGATCCCAGGCGGGTCACGCGATGCGCGGATACCGCCGGGGCAAAATCGCCCGGCTGAGTTACTCCTTCTATCTCCCAATAATCGCCAATCCGCGCCACATCGGAACCGGCCGGAACAAAATCGCTGACGTAAACTCCCCAGGTGGAATCCTGAAGCACGACACCCGAATGGCCGGGTCGGCCGCTGGTGAGCACTCCTCGCAGGCGAACGGGCAAGCCGAGTTGCGCTTCCTCGCGTTTTAACCGTTTCACTTGTTCGGCCCGGGTGAGAACCGAAAGCAGCAATTCCTTGCCGGCGCCACTCTCAACCGGCGCCTCTAAAACTGTGATCTCCTTCAAATTGGGCGCCAACAGGGCTCCGGCCACTTTCTGCCCATCGGTCGTATAGGTTTGCCGGCAGATTCCCCGGGCACGGATTCGGCTTTTGGATAGAAGCAGGGGAGAACTTCCGCGTCCATCCGCGACATGCACGGTCATACGTCCAGTCTCCGAGGCTAACTCCAACTCGAGCCCGCTGGCTTCATTACCGACAAAAGTCACTTGCCCTTCTACTTCCGACCAGCGGTCCTTCTGGGTTGAAGACAGGATTTGCCCAATGTTGATTCGTTGAGGCGTGGGCGGCGGATCCGTCCCCAGCTTTTCCAGCGAGAGCGGGAATCCATCCACCTGCAACCGGCTCCCATCATCGGAGGTGACATAAAAAGTGTACACACCGTTCCGGGACACCTCCAGATAGCCGGCGAATTCCAGTCCCACATGGTCCTGCCGACTGCGGACATTCAGGTCGAAGTTTTTTGCCGTTCCACTTTTAACCGCGTTTAAACTGGCGGCGCTGGGCAGGAAAAGCCACCCCGCACCTTCGTAACAGCGATAATCAAGGCCATGGACATAATTGCTGAAACCTTCTGTTGTGTTTGTTTCAAGTCGGAAGAGGGCGGTGTCGGGTATCTTTTGCCGGGGGATAGCCGGCCCTTCGTATTGAACCTCCAATCCGTTGGTGCCTTCATGATTAAACCAGGCAAGGCGGACCGGATGCCGGCCGGCAGTGAGAAAAACCGCGCCGGATTTCTCGGTCATCGGATGAATCCCGTCGTTGTGCACCACCAGCCCTTTTCCGATCTCGAATCCGTGGTCCGTCCGTTCCACCTTGGCGCCGCGGCCCGTCAACCGAACCCTTTGGCCGGGTTCCATAGCTTGCACCGGCATCTCGAACTGGAGCCATTCCGCCCCGGAATCATCCTGCAAAACCAGCACTCCCTGCGACACGCTGGCACTGCATACCACGCCCTCCAATCGGAGGTCGCAAATCATCGGCCCTCCCCTTTCGGCCAACTGGTGAAACTCAGCCACCTGGGTCACTAACGGAAAGGCTTCGTCATGGGGTTGGACTTCAGGGATTACCGCCACGGCTCGGTCCCACCCGAGCAACCTGACCAAGCACAAGATTAATACGAATCCTCGACCGCCAAAAGAAAGCCACGGCAGGCCGTGACGATGCTTCTTTGCGGCCGCCTCCCCGCATTGATGCTGCAACTGCATGCTGACAGAAATGCGGCCCACTTATCCTCATTTCGGGTTTTTGCCATCCAGCGGTGTCACTTCGGAAGTCGAGAGCACCGGGAATTCCGTGATGCGCAACCGGGTGCTGCCGTAAGGTATCAGTTCCAGCCTCGTTACCGGCTGGCTGGATACCACGGGACTGAGCGGCGTTTCGCCGGCTGAATTGTCCACCAGCTTCCATTCGGGAATGATCCGGCCTTTGGCCACCAGAATGACCGGCGCCTGATTGTGCTCGAAGGGCACCGAAGCGATGTCACGCTTGATGACTTCGAAGTAATTCTCCGGCTTTTCCGGATCCACGATCAGGCCGTAATTCCACTCGAGGTCGGGCGTGATCTGCCAATCGATCGCCGGCAGTTTGCCGGCGTGTGACTTGAGCGCCCGGAAATTCTCGAACAGCTTCAACGAGAACACCAGCGGGCCGCGATAAATGGCGACCGCGCCGTTGTGACGTTTTTCGGCGCGAATGCGCATCGGCATGTCGAGCGTGACAATGTCGCCTGATTTCCAGTTGTGCTGGAGGCAAACAAAGCTGCCCGGCTGGGCCTTGACCGGCTCCGGTTTGCCGTTGAGCTTCACCACCGTGCCGGCCGCCCAGGCGGGAATGCGGAAGTAGAGCGGGAACGGCGTGGGGTCGGGAATCTCAACCTTGAATTTGATCACCCCGTCGAAGGGATACTCGGTGACCTCCTTGATCGTCACGGTGGTGCCATCGAACACGCGCGCCGTCACCTGGCAGGGACCGTAAGCCACGGCTGCCAAGCCCTGGTCATGCGTGGCCATCCACAGGTGCGACACGAACTTCGGCCAGCCCTGGTGCATGTTGGCCGTGCAGCAGCCGAAATTGGGTTCGAGACCGTAGAGGTTGGAGTCGTCGCCGTTGGTGCTCCATTTGCGTTTGGCCACAGTGCATAGGACCTGGTTGGCCTGTTGATCGTACTGGTGCGCCCAGTAATCCGCCGTGGTGGCGCCGGGATTGCCGTTGTAGGCCAGCATCTCGAGGCGATCCGCCAGCGCGGGTTCACCCAGAACCT
>Ga0209429_10001922_pt1 | contig 12522 bp, 9 predicted proteins | sample BarGraNGADG00212_3_FD_184493 | JGI IMG/M metagenome (GOLD analysis project Ga0209429, IMG submission 184493) | Arctic peat soil microbial communities from Barrow, Alaska - Barrow Graham LP Ref core NGADG0004-212 (SPAdes) (version 2) | ecosystem: Environmental > Terrestrial > Soil > Wetlands >... | reverse complement strand
GATAAGCTGAAATGGCTAATGAAAATGCAGTGGCAAAAGAAGGGTTTAATGAAATATTGCTTTACACTACACCAAACGGGAAGGTAAAAGTTGAGATTTTTTTGCAAAACGAAACTATATGGCTTAACCAGCAAAAGATTGCCGAATTGTTTGGAGTGGATAGAACTGTAGTTACCAAACACTTAAATAAGATATTCATTGATGGTGAATTGCAAAAAGATGCAACATGTGCAAAAATTGCACATGTTCAAAAAGAAGGACAACGAGAAGTTACCAGACTTGTAGAATTCTATAATCTTGATGCAATAATATCAGTAGGCTATAGAGTTAACAGTACACAAGCTACCCATTTTCGTATATGGGCTACAGAAAGACTTAAAGAGTATGTAATAAAGGGTTTTACAATGGACGATGAACGTCTAAAAAATCCTACCAATATTTTTGGCAAAGATTATTTTGAGGAACAACTTGCAAGAATTAGGGATATCCGTTCAAGCGAACGACGATTTTATCAGAAGATAACTGACATATATTCAGAATGCAGTATCGACTATGTAAAAGATGCTGAAATTACAGAACTTTTTTTTGCTACAGTTCAAAACAAACTTCATTGGGCAATTACGGGACAAACTGCAGCCGAAATAATTGCTACCAGGGTAGACAGCAATAGAATAAATATGGGACTAACAGCATGGAAGAATGGACCTTCTGGTAAAATCAGAAAAACTGATATTGGTGTTGCAAAGAATTATCTGAATGAAAAAGAGCTTGATGGATTGAACAGAATAGTTACAATGTATTTAGATTATGCTGAAAGTCAGGCACAAAAAAAAGTTCCAATGTATATGAAGGATTGGATTGAAAGACTTGATGCGTTTCTTCAATTTAATGAACAATCAATACTAAAAGATACTGGTAAAGTATCACATATGGTAGCTTTAGCTCTTGCTGAAAAAGAATTTAAAAAATACAGCATTGCACAGGACCGATTAATAGAAAGTGATTTTGATAAGATCCTGAAAGAGAAGAAAGAATTGCAGCATACCGAAGTAAAATTTTACGACCCTGTATTTGATCCTGGTACAAAACTGACCTATTCAGTAATATCAGCAAAATTTAAAGATAAATGGATCTTCGTTCGTCATAACAAACGTATTACCTGGGAGATAGCCGGCGGACATATCGAAGAAGGCGAAACATCTTTTGAGGCTGCAGGAAGAGAATTAATGGAAGAGACCGGTGCTCTGAAGTTTGACCTGGTTTGTATTGCTACATACTCAGTAAAAAAAGATGGAGAGACGGGATGGGGGAGACTCTATCTCGCAGATGTGAAGGAAATAGGTCCTATTCCCGATATGTCCGAAATCGCTGAGATCGCTATTCTTGATAAACTTCCTGAGAATCCTACTCATCCTGATATTCAACCACATCTGTTCAGGAAAACGTTGGAATTCATAGGATGATTTGTAGTGGCTGATGCCTATAGAAAAAGACAAAAAACAAAAGTTTGAAATCAAGACAAAAGACAAAAGTCACAAGACAAAAGTGTGGAGATAAAGCACTTTTATCTTTTTCCTTTTGTCTTTTGTCTTCATTTAAATATATTCGAAAGTGACTTTCTTAAGCCATTTTTCTTCCAGCAGTCGTGCAATGCGCTTTACAACCGTACGTCTGATTTCCAGATCTACAGGCAGGTTTGGGTCTTGATGCGCAATGTTGATTCTTGTCCCAATAACAAAATGAATTTCATCACTTTCCATGATAAGCCTTACAATCTTATCAGCCGGCCCTTTACCAAGTTTGACACTGTTATTATAGGTCTTCAGAATTTCATTTACCTTCTGGAGTGTCAGGATTCCTTCTGTTACAAGGTCAATCCCTTCAAGGAAACTCTCCGGCGGTAATTCAGGATCTTCAAAGATGAGTTCATCAATAATTGCTCTGCCCAATTCGCGTGCAACAATATCTGCAGTGGTACCTCCGCAAAGAATCACTTTCCCTTTATAATTTAGAACTTTTACCGACAGATCCTTGTCCTTATCTTTTTCGTAAGGAGGACCTGTGCAGATAAGCAGTTTACGCGGTTCCCTAAAGTAGATTGTTGCGCAGCTGATATCGTCACGGGCCTTGTAACTATCGTTTTTATGAGCCATAGTGACTATCTTTCCAGCGAGCATCATGGCTGAAATTGAAGCTTCGCTTGTAACCAGGGAAGCTGCATAATTAGCAATATTCTCTCTTTCCCAGCCAAACGGAAATGCATCACCACCCATGCCACTCTGGGAAACTCCGTCAGAGCAAAAGATTATCCTGTCTTCTTTTTCAGGCACAAAGGTGCAGTTTTTAAGCACTTTACCTGCATGTTTACCTTTATCCAGAACAACTTTTTTCCAATTAGGATCAAAGATCTGGTTTCCTCTTAATACAATTGTCGATGGATTGTCATATTCAAGAATTGTAGCACGTCCGCTGCTCTCAATATCTATTATTGTGAATGTGGAATAGCTGATTTTTCTTTCACTGCAAACCGGGAGGGTATTCATAATTATTTCAGCAATACGATCAACCTCTTTATGCTCGCGGGTAAAATTAAGAGCCATTGTTGCTGTGAGAGTAGCGAGGATATTTGCTTTTACACCATGACCCATTCCATCTGATAATACTGCTATAACCCTGTTTTCTTCTTTAATAGACCTGTAAAGGAACACATCCCCGCAAATCCTCTCTCCGTCGTAGTTCCTTTGCTGGCTGTTTATTTCTATAAAAAAGTTCCTGTTCACGGGTTCCTGTTTCAAATTATTTTCTTTGAATACTTTTTTTTGTCTTGTACGATTCGATTATTGAGTTGAGCATCTGTTCTGTTTCTGATGCCCCTTCGCCAAGTAGGAATCCGATCTTTTGTACCATTTCAAGGTTCTTATCAATTACCTCACTAACCCTGTTTGTAACCTCTTCGCCCTGCACTTCAGGGGAGTAAAGGTCGCGGATTATTGCACCGCACATCTTGTTTTTTTTGATAGGGAAGATTGATATATTCAGCATCTTGTCTTCAAAGTGCACATCCTTGCTCACAACAGGTTTATCCTCTTTAATAACAAAGGTGAACAAATTATAAACATTGAAAGGGATAAGCGTCTTGATGTCGGCACCTGCAAGTCCGGGTATTACATCGGAAATAGCTTTGGCATCTTCACCTATTATGTTTATAAAGCTTTGATTTGAATGAAGTATCTTAAGATAATTATCAACTATTACCACCCCTGTCGGAAGTTTTTCAAGCATATTATTCATCATGTCTGAAGCGCTCTGGGCGATCTCTTTTTCCCTCATGGCCAGCTCTTCCGAATCTTTCAAAGCTTTCTTTGTTTCAGCCAGTTTCCTGTTTGTGTGCCTGAGAGTTTCTATATATTCCTGTTTATTACGAAGGTTGAAGGTGTGGCACATTTCGGGAACGGCCAGTCCTTTAGCGACAGTAGATGCAAATTCGCGGCATGACAGGTATCCGCAGGCTCCGCAGTTTATCTCTTCATCAGGATTGTTCTTACCTATAATTTTAAGAACTTCATTTATAGCTTCTTCAGGGGGATCGGGAATTCTCTGGTCGTTAGGGGAAAAGGTCCTTGAAAGTTTAAGTTTCGACCACTTTTCCATGTCTTTCTGCCATAAAGCCTTATCAAGCACTCCGACTTTCTTTTCAGCATAGTGCCTAACCAGGGACCTTCTTCTGAACCTCTCGTTGTGATGTTCCATGGCTGGTCCAAGCAGACAACCATGACAGAAGAATAAGTTGAAATGGTGCTGTATAGTGTCGATGTACTTGTCGAAATCATTTATTGCCTCAAGTATTTCTTCTTTTCCTGAGGCGGTTATAACACTGCTGGATACCATGTCGCGCTTAATTCCGCCAGCCTGAATTATCCCTGCAGGAAGAGGGTAGAGGGCTCCCCAGTTTCCATGTGGCGGATCGAAATCCGATAATTTTACCAGTCGCTCCTGTATCTTAAATTCATCAAAAAGCTGTCTCAGTTCAATAAAAGTAAGAACACCATCAACAAGTTTACCCGAATTATAAATCAATGCTTCGTCTTTTGCATCGAGACAAGGACCTATCAGAACCGTTGCCACATCCTCACCGTATAACTCTTTGACAACCATTGCAGTGGCTATCATAGGAGATACCAGTGGAGCCAGGTTTGGTACAAGTTCGGGATGGAATTTTTCGATAAGCTTAACTATTGCAGGGCAATTGGCTGTTATCAGGTACTTCCCTTCAGCTTTGGAGAAAAGTTTTGCGTAAGCTGCCGCTATCAGATCCACTCCGAAAGAAACCTCATGAACATAATCAAATCCCAGTGACCTGATCATTGCCACGAATTTCCTGTAGTCAGTTATATCATCAAACTCCGAGGCTATACTTGGCTCGATAAGTGCTGCAGTTTTTCTGGGTGATGATAAAAGGAATTTGACCTCTTCCCTTGAATCGCGAAACTCAATAGCATGCGGGGTGCATGACACAAAGCATAATCCACAGCCGATACATCTGTCGGGAAGAATAAAGGGATGCGCCTTCTGAGGTTTAACCTCAATGGCATTGACAGGGCAGACCCTGACGCAGGAATATGAATTTCTGCATTTATCGTCATTTATATAAAGAACAGGTTTTCTGTCTGACATATTAACTCCTATCCTGATTTGATTTCTATGTTCTTAATTCGTTTGTTCTGATTTTCTATTGTTATGTTGTTATGTTGTTATGTTGTTCTATTGTTCTGATATTGTTCATATTATACAGGTGGAGACGCCCTGATAGGGTGTCTTTACGATTATACCAATCGAGCAAATTCCTTTTCGAGGATTGCTTCAATTTTTGTAATGGTCACCCCTTCAGTTGTTATTCCGTTTATATTCAGATTCGGACCATTACTGCAATGGCCCATACAACGGGATCCTTTAAAAATGACTTTGTCGTCGAGGTGATTCTTCCTCAGATATTCCCTGATGAACATTACAACATCCTTGTTACCTCTTGAAAAGCAGGAACTGCCAAGACAAATTTGCATCTCAATTCTCTGAGCCATTTTTCTTGCTATTCATATTTAAACAACCACTTCAAAAGTAATAAATTTTTTACGAGTTGTGATCAATATCTTTCAAGGAGAGGCATTCGTTATGTATTGTTAATAAAATAACAATGTTTATTAATTCACAATAAAACATTTATCTTTGTATTGAACTTCATTACATTAAATTGTCTGAATGGGCATGGAACTGGACATAATTCTGAAAAAATACAAGCAGGGAAAAAGGGAAGATCTTATTCCTCTTCTTCAGGATATACAGGAAGATCTGGGTTATCTTTCGGAAGAAGCTATCGTAAAGGTAGGCAGCTTTTTAGAATTAAGCACTACAAAAATATATGGCCTGGCCACATTTTACGACAGGTTCCACTTTATACCTTCAGGAAAGATTCAGATCAGGATCTGCAATGGTACATCCTGTTTCCTAAACGGATCGCTGACCATAATTAACAAAATTAAAGAAGAGACAGGTGTAAATGCCGGACAAACAACCAGGGATGGTAATTTTAGCTATGAGATTGTATCATGTATGGGAGGGTGTCACAATGGACCTTTGGTAAATGTAAACGGTCAGTATCATACTCACGTTAAAGCTGAACAATTGCCTGAACTGATTAAAAAACTGAGGTATATAATTGAAAACGACTAATACTGTTAAATATCCCCGATGGAAGACTTAAAGACCTTCCTTATTGATAAAGTTCTGTTGTTTGGATCCGACACATTGCCGCCGGAATCAGAAAAGATATTGCAACAGATCCGACGTGAGAAGCCGGTGAATCCTGTTATCTATATATCGTCAGGGACCAGCAGTGTAATTTCCGGATCGGAAAAAACATTGTCTGCAATAGGAACCTATATTTCCGAGAATTCTCCTCTTGTCAAGGTAATAAATGTCGGTTGCAACGGACCCGCTAATTTTGAACCACTCGTGTGCATTCACATCCCGGGCAAGAATAAACTTTTTTTCAGAAATATAACAGAGGAAAAAGTTGAGCCTCTTCTTAATGGGGTTTTTCATAATGATATAAATGAAGATGATCTGGCAGGTCAGACCGGCACAACTGGATTTGAACTCTGGCCCGGAATCCCTTTTATGGATCAGCTGCCATTCTTTGCCCATCAGAAGAGAGTTGTTCTTGGAAATTGTGGATGCTATGATCCGGAAAGTATTGAAGAATATATAGCTCGCGGAGGATATCGTGCTTATATTAAAGCAATCAGGCATTATACTTATGAAGAGGTCTGCGATATTATTGAGAAAAGCGGCTTACGGGGTAGAAGCGGCGGAGGGTACCTGACCGGACTAAAGTGGAAACATGCTTTAAATACTACTTCAAACGCAAGATATCTTATATGTAATGCCAAAGAGAGTGATCCCGGAGCTTTTACTGACAGAACTATTCTTGAAAGTGATCCTCATCGCCTTATTGAAGGTATTGCAATTGCATCATACGCAATCGGGGCATCAAATGCTATCGTATTTATGCGCTCAGGTTCAGAGCATGCTCAGAACAGACTTCAGAAAGCAATTGACAGGGCACGGGAATATGGTTTATTCGGACATAATATTTACTCGAGTGGTTACAATCTCGATATAGTTATCAGAAAAGAACCTGGAGCATTTGTCTGCGGCGAAGAGACTGCCCTGATTAACACTCTTGAAGGAAAAAGAGGAATGCCCCAGCTTAAACCTCCTTACCCTACAACATCAGGATTATTTGGTAAGCCAACAGTTATAAACAATGTCGAGACTCTGATAAATGTTCCTCTGATAATGCAGAACGGTCCTGAATGGTTCCGGTCAATGGGTACAGAGAAGAGTCCTGGAACGAAAGTATTTGCAGTAGCAGGAAAAGGCCGTATGTCGGGGGTAGTGGAGATTGAAATGGGTACAACAATCAGAACAGTCCTTGAAGATATTGCCGATGGAATACGTGAGGGAAAAGAGTTTAAAGCAATTCAGCTAGGCGGATCATCAGGCTCTTTCCTGACAAAAGACGATCTTGATATAGCAATAGATTATGAAACTCTCAGGGAAAAAGGGATAAGTATGGGTGCCGGCGGATTCGTCATAATCGATGAGAACACCTGTATGGTTGATCTTGTTAGGTATTATATGGAATTCATCCGGAATGAAAGTTGCGGGAAATGTATTCCATGCCGGGAGGGAACCGGAAGGATGCTTGAGATACTTGAAAGTGTAATAAGAAAACCATTAAATGAAGACTCGGGTACAACCCTCGAAAGATTTAAAGGTGTTATGCAGCTTGAAACGATAGCTTCAGTTATGAAAGATACATCTCTTTGCGGTTTGGGACAGACTGCTCCCAATCCTTTCATAAGTGCTCTTAAAAACTTCAGAGATGAGTTTGAAGAACATATTTTCGACAGAAAATGCCGTGCAAATATTTGCCGTGGTTTAAGATCTTTTTCCATTGATGTGGATAAGTGTACAGGATGCACGGCTTGTGCTTCAAAATGTCCGGTAAATGCAATTTACGGAACACGTTTGCAGCCTTTTTTTATTGTGGAGGAAAAATGTATTGGTTGCGGTATCTGTTTCGATATTTGTAAGTTCAGTGCAATTAATGTTAAATAGGCTATATGCTTTTTACAATACAGGTTAATAATAAGAAGATCAAAGCCGAAAAGGGCGAAACAATCCTTTCTGCTCTTAACCGCAACGGGATTATTATACCTACTCTGTGCCGGATGAAGGACTTCACACCAACAGGCGCATGTCGTATGTGTGTTGTTGAAGTGGAAGGTCGTGAACGTCTTGTTACTGCCTGCTCGCAGCCGGTTGAAGAATGGATGAAAATTAAAACCCATTCTCCTCGTGTGATTCAGGCAAGGAAAACAATTGTTGAATTGTTACTCTCAAACCACCCCGACGATTGTCTCTATTGCGACAGAAACCTAAACTGTGAATTGCAGCGACTTGCAGAAGAACTCAATATAAGAGAACGACGTATCAGAGGCAAAAAAATTAAACCCCGGCTCGATCAGTCCAGTCCCGCTATTGTGAGAGAATTATCAAAATGTATCCTTTGCGGAAGATGTGTAAGGGTATGTGAAGAGGTAATAACTTCGACCTCCCTCGATTTTATAAATAAGGGAAAAGAAACACACGTAGGAGCTGCCATGGATAGAGACTTCAATTTTTCAAGTTGTATCCATTGCGGGCAATGTGTTCTTGTATGCCCTACAGGTGCGCTTCACGAAAAACATAACATTACAGAAGTACAGGAGTATCTCCATAAATCTGAGATAGTTAAAGTCATTCAGTATTCATCAATGGTAGTTTATGGTATAGCCGAAGAACTTGGTATGAAGTACACCAGAGAATTTGATCAGATATTGAATGCCATCCTTCGTAAAATTGGTTTTGATAAGGTTTATAAAACAGGGACTGGAACCGATGTTTGTATAACAGAAATCGTCAGTCAGCTGAACGAAAGAATTGAAAATAAGACTGATATTCCCTTATATATATCTGCCTGCCCGGCATGGGTTAAGTATGCAGAACAGTTCATGCCTTCTCTTCTTCCACAGCTTTCAACGGTAAAATCATCGCAGCAGATTACAGGAGTTCTTATAAAAACACTTATCGCCGGTCAGTTGGGTGTAAAACCTGAAGAAATATATTCTGTATCTGCAACTCCTTGTATGGCAATGAAATTCGAAGCACGCCGTGATGGGATGATGCGAAAGGGGATAAGTGATGTTGATTCGGTACTTACTGTAAGAGAACTTGCAAGGCTTATAAGGCTTTACGGTATCGATACATCTAATGTTGAACATGAACCTGCCGATGAACCAATGGCAGGGCGAAGCTCTGCAGCAATACTTGCAGAAGTTTCGGGTGGACTGGCTGAAGGTGTTATACGGTCATTGCATTTCCAGAAAATGAAAAAAGAGCCGGATAAACTGATTTTTAAGAAACTGAGATCAGGCGGTAATTTCAGAGAAACAACAATTCCTGTTGGAGAAACAGAGATAAGAGTGGCAGTTGTTGATGGACTTACCGGACTTGAAAAACTGAAGAATTCACTCGCATCGGGTAAAAAATACGACCTTATTGAAGTGATGACTTGTCCGGGTGGATGTGTACACGGAGCAGGACTCACCTTCAATACTTCAAAGGATGAGATAAAGTCAAGGGCTAAACTGGTCTATCAGTCGGATGATACTGAAGCTATTAATCTGCCTTGTAAATCTGCTTCTCTGATTAATCTGTATGATAAGTTGTTAAAGGAAAACGACGATATTGCAGATAAGAAAATATTCTATACTCATTTTGAGAAAAGAAATGTATTATTATGATCTAAAAGTTGTTGAAATTGTATTTTGTTTTGTTCAATATAGTTTAATAATATGCTGGTCTATACAATAAAGGAACTTTGCCGCACATGCTATACCTGCGTAAGGGAATGCCCTGCCAAAGCTATCCGTATTGTTGGTGGGCAGGCTGAGGTGATCGATGAAAGGTGTATTGCCTGCGGTAATTGTACAAAAGTGTGCAGCCAGGGAGCAAAAGTTTTTCTGAATACAACTGACAGAGTAGTGAAACTCCTTGAAACTGATTCTAAGGTTGCTGCAATCATAGCTCCCAGTTTCCCTGCTGAATTTGCAGACATTCCTGACCATCATGTTCTCACTGGGATGATAAAAGCATTAGGTTTTGAATATGTGGCAGAGGTTTCCTTTGGTGCAGACCTGGTTGCTGACAGGTACAAAAAACTTGTATCGGAGAGTAAAAATTTTTATATCTCATCTGATTGTCCTTCAATTGTAAACTATATCAAATTTTATCATCCTGCCCTGGTGGATAGTTTGGCTCCTATTGTGTCACCAATGGTGGCAATGAGCAGGGTTGTCCGGGAAAAATATGGCAGGGATACCCGGATTGTATTTATCGGCCCCTGCATTGCTAAAAAAGCTGAGAGTACTGAAATTGATGAGGCTATAACATTTACTGAATTAAGGGACATGCTGGCTGACAATGGGATTACTACTGAAAATTGTGTTCCTGTGGATTTTGACCAGCCTGTTGGAGGAAGAGGCGCTATTTTTCCGGTTGCCAGAGGATTGCTTCAGACTGCCAAGATAAGCGATAATGCCATCACAGGAAATATTATTGCAGCAGAGGGGAGAATTGACTTTCAGGGTGCGTTAAAGGAATTTGAAGCTGGGTTAATAAAAAACCAGCACATGGAATTGCTCTGTTGTGAGGGTTGCATAATGGGTCCGGGTTTATCAAAAAACGGAAAACAGTACAACAGAAGGGCACTTGTAAGTTCTTATGCCAATAGTAAGATGCAGAATATAGATTCTGAAAGCTGGCAAAAATCATTTGAAGAATTTACAGAGCTCGACCTTTCGTTCCGTCATCGGCATGAAGATCCACTTATTGAGACTCTTGAGGATGACGATGTAAGGGATATTCTTATAAAGATGGGCAAGAAGACAAAAAAAGACCAGCTCGATTGTGGTGCCTGCGGTTACGAAAGCTGCGTGGAACATGCAATCGCTATTAAAAAGGGGCTTGCTGAGGTAGAAATGTGTCTTCCATATACAATAGAAAAGCTGCATAAATCTGTTAAGGATCTTGCTTTGTCAAATGAGAAACTTACGTCGATGAAACAGGCTCTGAAACAGTCAGAAAAACTTGCCCACATGGGACAACTTTCGGCAGGTATAGCACATGAGCTTAATAATCCTCTGGGGGTTGTAATTATGTACAGTAATATCCTTCTGGAAGAATCAAAAGCTGAAGATCCGGTAAGGGAAGACCTTAAACTGATAGTGGAGCAAGCAGGCAGGTGTAAAAAAATTGTTGCCGGATTACTTAATTTTGCCCGTAAGAATCAGGTAAACCATCAATTGGTTAGTATTAAGGAGCTTGTTAATCGTAGTCTTGAAAGCCTTATTATTCCTGAAAATATAAAAATCAATATTGACGATCTGACTACCAGCCCGGAAGCAATGCTCGATTCTGAACAGATGACTCAGGTTCTTACCAATCTGGTAAAGAATGCCATAGATGCTATGCCAATGGGTGGATCAATCAATATTAAACTCGAAGATACCCTTGGTGATGTTATCTTTACAATCGCCGATACAGGAACCGGGATCAAAGAAGAAGACAGGGCTAAGATCTTCGAACCATTCTTCACAACAAAAGGTATTGGACATGGCACAGGTCTGGGACTGGCAACAGCTTATGGTGTTGTAAAGATGCATAAAGGGCATATTACTGCCGAATCGAATAACGATCCCGCTAAAGGCCCAACTGGTACGAGCTTTAAAATAATGTTACCGAGAAGGAAAGAATGAATGACTGAGAGACTTAGCGACTAAGTGACTAAGAGACCGGGAGAAGATGAGAGCGGGAGATTATAAAATTGTAAAGACGCACAATTTGTGCGTCTTAATGCCGGGATAATATGTGACATGGATGATGATATAATAGTTAGCAACGTACAATTTGTGCGTCTGAATTCCGTGAACCTCCATTTACTCCGTGGTAAAAAAAGGTTGAAAATGGTTATTAAAATCTGAACAAAACGTAGTTGCCGGATGTTAATATTTTAACAATAAATCATATTTATCATAATAACAGTTTGATTTAAAGAATTTTTAGAAATTTGTGGAAAGATGAAGAAGAGTGATATTACGATTCTGGTAGCTGATGATGATCCTGATTATCTTTTCCAGACGGTTTTTAGCCTGGAGAAAGCGGGATATAAGACCATGGCAGTAGAGAGTCAGGCAGAGGCAGAATCGGTAATTGCCAAATTCAAACCTAACCTGGCAATATTTGATCTTATGATGGAGAGTGACGACAGTGGCTTTATATTGTGTTACAAGATTAAGAGAAAATATCCTGATGTACCTGTGATACTTGCAACTGCAGTATCGCACGAGACGGGGTTGTCGTTCAGTATTGATTCGGAACAGGAAAAATCGTGGATAAGAGCTGACAGATATCTTGAAAAAGGGATCAGACCGGAACAACTTGATCAGGAGGTTATGAAACTTTTAAAACTTTAACATGGCTGTTCTGAAAGTACTTGTTATCGATGATGAACCGGGAATTCGTTCAGGTGTTTCGCGTATTCTGAATAATTTCCATGTAACTTATCCTTTTATGGATGAGGATTATACATTTGAGGTTACCGAAGCCGGAACAGGTGAAGATGGAATAACTATTCTTGAACGCGACATGCCTGATATTCTCTTGCTCGATAATAAGTTACCCGGAATACAGGGGGTAGAGGTGCTGGAATATATCAGAAAAAGAAATTACGATATTGTCGTTGCGATGATAACATCATATGCATCGCTGGATGTTGCTATAAGGGCAACACGCGATGGCGCTATTGATTTCATACCTAAGCCATTTACACCACAGGAGCTTAAATCGAGTATCGAAAAT
>Ga0209429_10001921_pt1 | contig 12524 bp, 8 predicted proteins | sample BarGraNGADG00212_3_FD_184493 | JGI IMG/M metagenome (GOLD analysis project Ga0209429, IMG submission 184493) | Arctic peat soil microbial communities from Barrow, Alaska - Barrow Graham LP Ref core NGADG0004-212 (SPAdes) (version 2) | ecosystem: Environmental > Terrestrial > Soil > Wetlands >... | reverse complement strand
CTGATATTGGTAATTGCTACTGCTGTATAGGTAATTACACTCCCAAAAAGCATCTCCTGAAATAAAAATCTGGTCGCCCTTTGTTAATTTTTGATACTCAGGGAGCATACCGACAGGATTACAAAATAAGTATTTATCATAACCTACATAAAAATAAGCAATTGATCCGTCAGGCTCATATATAAGTTGCGAATAATCAAGTAATTGTATATTGTTAACCTCATCAAAAGATTTAATAACATCTTTTCCGCAACCGCAGCGAGCCTGTTTTTTACATCCCGAGTATGAGACAGCAGGTATTATAAAAATAAATAATATAAGAATTTTGCGTACAATGTAACCTCTCATTTTACTAAATATGGATAGTGTTTATTTACTAATAACAGACAAAGTAAAGTTTTATTTCAATGATAACAAAAAATAAGCCGTCAAATAAAGACAATGACGGCTTATAACTTGAGTTATTGGCATATCAGGCCTGAGCCGTTGGTCCGCCAAAAGTCAGCGGCATTGCAGGCTCTGATCCTTTTACTTCTTTGATAGTTCCATGAACTGACTCATACTTTGCAATATTATCCTGAAGCGCTGCAACAAGCCTTTTGACATGTTCAGGTGTAAGAATAATTCTTGATTTAACCTGGGCCTTTGGTATCCCCGGCATAATTCGTACAAAGTCAATAACAAATTCAGATGCGGAATGAGTTATTACCGCAAGGTTTGAATAAGTTCCCTGAGCAACTTCCTCATTCAGTTCAATGCTGATCTGGTTTGGATTCTTGGGATCTGTCATGGTACGAAAATCATTTAGTTTACTTTACCTTAGCAACTTCAACTTCAGCTTCCGGTTCAACACCGACAAGATTTTCATATTCCTCAAGGGAACCGACTATTATGCTATTGTATTCACGCTGCCCTGTACCTGCAGGAATCAGATGACCTACTATAACATTTTCCTTCAGTCCTTCAAGCTTATCTATTTTACCCAGAATTGCAGCTTCGTTAAGGACTTTTGTTGTTTCCTGGAATGAAGCAGCTGAGAAGAAGCTGTTTGTCTGAAGTGCAGCCCGTGTAATACCCTGTAAAACCTGACTGGAAGTTGCAGGAATTGCATCCCTTGCTTCAGCAACTTTGAGGTCACGACGTTTGAGAGCAGAATTATCATCTCTCAACTTACGGGCTGTAATGATCATTCCCGGCTTAAGGGTCGGTGAATCACCACCATCGATAATTACTTTCTTGCCATAGATCCAGTCGTTCTCATCCATAAAATCAAGTTTATCAACAACCTGACGTTCAAGGAATTTTGTATCACCCGGATCAACGATCTCAACCTTGCGCATCATCTGGCGGACAATAATCTCAAAATGTTTATCATTAATCTTAACCCCCTGTAACCTGTAAACTTCCTGGACTTCATTAACAATATATTCCTGAACTTTTGTCGGTCCTTTGATTGCAAGGATGTCAGAAGGAGTTATAGCACCGTCGGAAAGTGGAATACCCGCTTTTACATAATCATTCTCCTGGACAAGTATCTGTTTTGAAAGGGGAACCAGGTATTTCTTAACCTCATCAGTTTTTGATTTAATAGTTATTTCCCTGTTACCTCTTTTAATTTTCCCGAATGTAACTTCACCATCGATCTCAGAAACGACAGCCGGATTCGAAGGATTTCGTGCTTCGAAAAGCTCGGTAACACGAGGAAGACCTCCGGTTATATCACCTGATTTTCCTACAGCCCTTGGTATTTTTGCAAGTACTTCGCCTGCTTCAACCATTTTGTCAGTTTCAACTACAAGGTGAGCGCCGACAGGCAGGTTATATAATCTGATTTCATCACCCTTCGGCCCCAGAATCTTAATAGCGGGGTTTTTGGTTTTATCGCGGCTTTCAATAATGACTTTCTCTTTGAAACCGGTCTGCTCATCAGATTCATCACGGAATGTAATACCTTCTATCAGATAATCATATCCGATCTTTCCACTCATCTCTGAAATTATAACAGCATTGAATGGATCCCATTCGCAGATAAGCTTACCCTTTTCAATATCCTGACCCGGTTTTACATAAAGTTTTGAACCATAAGGAATTGTATGTGTTGTAAGAGCAATACTTGTTTTCTTGTCAATTATTCTAAGTTCTGCAAGACGTCCGATTACTATATCTATATCTCCTTTTTCAGCATCTTTTTTTGGAACAGATCTTAGTTCTTCGATCTCAGCAATTCCGCCATAACGTGCAACAAGCCGTGATTCGGTAGTTATATTCGAAGCTGTACCACCCACGTGGAATGTACGAAGTGTAAGCTGTGTACCTGGCTCCCCGATACTCTGTGCTGCAATAACACCAACTGCTTCTCCTTTCTGTACCATACGTCCGGTAGAAAGATTACGTCCGTAACATTTTGCACATGCTCCTTTTTTGGATTCGCAGGTAAGAACTGAGCGGATCTCAACCTGTTCAATAGGTGAATCCTCAATTTTTTGAGCGATTTCCTCGGTAAGTTCCTGGCCTGACTCAATAATCAGTTCCCCTGTCAGAGGATGATATACATTATGAACAGTAGTACGTCCTAATATCCTTTCGTACAATGATTCAACAACTTCTTCATTCTTCTTTATCGCAGTAGCAACCAGTCCCCTGAGTGTACCGCAATCTTCCTCATTAATAATAACATCCTGTGATACATCCACAAGACGACGTGTCAGATAACCTGCATCTGCTGTTTTAAGAGCTGTATCGGCAAGCCCTTTACGTGCACCATGTGTTGAAATGAAGTATTCGAGGACTGACAAACCTTCTTTAAAGTTTGAAAGAATAGGGTTCTCAATGATCTCAGAACCTGCGGATCCCGATTTCTGAGGTTTAGCCATAAGTCCCCTCATACCAGAAAGCTGACGTATTTGTTCCTTAGAACCTCTTGCACCTGAATCAAGCATCATGTACACAGAGTTGAAGCCATGCTTATCGGTAGAAAGCTGTTTCATCAGCGTTTGGGTAAGCCGGGCATTAACATGTGTCCATATGTCGATAATCTGATTATAACGTTCATTATTGGTAATGAACCCCATACTATAGTTGGAGAGAACCTCTTCAACCTGTTCGTATCCTTCGTTAACAAATTTCGTTTTCTCTTCAGGAATAATAACATCATCGAGGTTAAATGACAGACCACCTTTAAATGCGGAATAAAAACCAAGGTTTTTGATTGCGTCAAGGAAGTCAGCTGTTTTAGCTGTTCCTGCAAGTTTAAGAACGCGTCCGATAATATCACGGAGCGATTTTTTAGTAAGTATCTCATTAATATAGCCTACCTCAAACGGAACAAACTGATTGAAAATCACCCGTCCGACTGTAGTCTCAATGATATGATTTACAAATTCGCCATTTACTCTGTCGTTGACTTTTACCTTGATGATTGCATGAAGGTCAATTTTCCCTTCATTATAAGCAATAGTCACTTCCTGCGGTGAATAGAAAATAAGTCCTTCGCCCCTCACTTTATCTTCCGGTGTGCTTTTTCTTCCTTTTGTAATATAATAGAGACCGAGAACCATATCCTGTGAAGGAACAGTAATCGGAGCACCGTTAGCAGGGTTCAGGATATTGTGCGAAGCCAGCATAAGCATCTGAGCTTCAAGTACTGCGCCATTTCCCAGGGGCAGGTGAACAGCCATCTGGTCACCGTCAAAGTCTGCGTTAAAAGCTGTACAGACTAACGGATGGAGCTGAATAGCTTTTCCTTCAATAAGTTTTGGCTGGAAAGCCTGAATACCAAGTCGGTGAAGTGTAGGTGCACGGTTCAGCAGAACAGGATGACCTTTAAGAACATTCTCAAGAATATCCCAGACAACAGGATCTTTCCTGTCGACAATTTTCTTTGCTGATTTAACCGTCTTTACAATTCCACGTTCAATAAGTTTACGGATGATAAACGGTTTATAAAGCTCAGCAGCCATATCTTTTGGCAAACCGCATTCATGGAGAGCGAGTTCTGGTCCGACAACAATTACAGAACGTGCGGAATAATCAACTCTTTTACCAAGAAGGTTTTGACGAAACCTGCCTTGCTTTCCTTTAAGACTGTCGCTCAAAGACTTAAGAGGTCTGTTAGCGTCAGTTTTAACTGCGTTTGCTTTTCTGGAATTATCGAACAGTGAATCGACAGCTTCCTGGAGCATACGTTTTTCATTACGGAGTATTACCTCAGGCGCTTTAATCTCGATAAGCCTCTTCAGACGATTATTTCTGATTATAACCCTTCTGTAGAGGTCGTTCAGGTCGCTGGTAGCAAACCGTCCCCCGTCAAGAGGCACAAGTGGTCTCAATTCAGGTGGAATAACCGGAACAACCTTGATTATCATCCATTCAGGTTTATTAACCTGTTTGGAATCTCTGAAAGCTTCGACAACCTGAAGACGTTTAAGCGCTTCATTTTTACGCTGCTGTGAAGTTTCGGTATTGGCTTTGTGACGGAGTGAATAAGACATTTCGTCGAGGTCGATACGACTGAGAAGTTTATGCAGAGCTTCAGCGCCCATATCAGCAACAAACTTATCAGGGTGGCCATCCTCGAGATACTGGTTCTCTTTTGGAAGTGATTCGGTGATTTCGAGGTACTCTTCTTCCGTCAGAAAGTCGAGGTATTTTACACCATCCACAGCTTTAATACCCGGATTAATAACAACATACCTTTCATAGTATATTATCGAATCGAGTTTTTTGGTCGGAAGACCAATCAGGTATCCGATTTTATTTGGCAATGAACGGAAGTACCAGATATGTGCAACTGGTACAACAAGAGAAATATGCCCCATTCTTTCACGACGTACCTTCTTCTCGGTAACCTCAACACCACAGCGGTCGCAAACTATACCTTTATAACGGATTCTTTTATACTTACCGCAATGGCACTCATAATCCTTCACCGGACCAAAAATTCTTTCACAGAACAAACCATCCCGTTCTGGTTTATAGGTACGGTAATTTATTGTTTCAGGCTTCAGTACTTCCCCACTCGACCTGTCGAGAATTTCTTCAGGAGAAGCAAGGCCTATTGAAATCTTTGAGTAACTTGTTTTTGTTTTGTTATCTCTTCTGAATGACATATGCTGATTTTTTTTATTCAATAATTAAAAAACAAAATCGAAAGTACCTGTTAATCAAGTATAATACTCAATCCCAGGCCTCTGAGCTCGTGTAGCAGTACATTAAGTGATTCAGGAATACCGGGGAAAGGCATAGGTTCGCCTTTTACAATTGCTTCATATGCTTTTGCACGGCCAACAACGTCGTCCGACTTAATTGTAAGTATTTCCTGCAGGATATGAGCAGCACCAAATGCTTCCAGTGCCCATACTTCCATTTCACCAAATCTCTGACCACCAAATTGTGCTTTCCCTCCCAATGGCTGTTGTGTAATAAGTGAGTACGGACCTATCGAACGTGCATGCATCTTATCATCAACCATATGACCAAGCTTAAGCATATAGATCACTCCAACGGTTGCAGGCTGGTCAAATCTTTCACCTGTGCCACCGTCATAAAGATATGTCTTTCCATATCGTGGCAGTTCCGCTTTTTCAGTATAAGAATTTATCTGATCAATTGTTGCACCATCGAAAATCGGAGTAGAGAACTCAAGTCCAAGCTTTTGTCCTGCCCACCCAAGAACAGTTTCATATATCTGGCCAAGGTTCATCCTTGAGGGCACACCTAACGGGTTTAGAACGATATCGACCGGAGTACCATCTTCAAGGAACGGCATATCTTCAGCACGCACTATTTTGGCAACAATTCCTTTGTTACCATGGCGGCCTGCCATCTTATCACCAACTTTTACTTTACGTTTTTTAGCGATATATACTTTTGCAAGACGAACAATACCGGCTGGTAACTCATCGCCGATTGTGATGTTATATTTCCTGCGCTTATAAACGCCATCTATCTCTTTATACCTTATAATGTAGTTATGAAGCAGCAGTTTGATGCTGTCATTTTTCTTTTTATCAGTGGTCCATTTGCTTGGGTTGATGTTCAGAAAATCTACCTCCTGAAGCTGTTTAAGGGTAAACTTACTTCCTTTAGGAATAATATCAACATTCAGATAATCTTTAACACCCTGGGAAGTTTTGCCATTAACCAGAATAAAAAGCTTATCAACCAGACGTGCTTTTAGTTCATCCACGTTCTTATTGAATTCTGCTTCAATTTTGTCGAGTAATGGTTTCTCAACTGCTTTAGCTTTCCTGTCCTTGACAGCCCTGGTAAAGAGTTTTTTATCAATTACGACACCCTCGAGTGAAGGACCTGCTTTAAGCGATGCATCTTTGACATCACCGGCTTTATCACCGAAGATGGCACGAAGCAGTTTCTCTTCCGGAGAAGGATCTGATTCTCCCTTGGGAGTTATTTTACCAATAAGTATATCACCCGGTCTGATATGTGCACCGATTCTGATAAGACCATTCTCGTCGAGGTTTTTTGTAGCCTCTTCACTTACATTCGGGATATCGGATGTGAGTTCTTCAAGCCCGCGTTTGGTATCACGTACTTCAAGTTGGTATTCGTCGATATGCACGGATGTGAACATATCTTCCTGTACAACCTTTTCAGAAATTACAATAGCATCCTCGAAATTGTAGCCTTTCCATGGCATAAAAGCCACTTTCAGGTTACGTCCAAGAGCCAGCTCACCGTTTTTGGTACCATATCCCTCAGTAAGAACCTGGCCCTTAGTGACTTTCTCACCTTTTTTAACAACAGGAATCAGGTTGATACAAGTATTCTGGTTTGTTTTTCTGTATTTTGGAAGTGTATATCGTTTGATATCGTCATCAAAACTTACAAATTTTTCTTCATCGGAACGGGTGTATCTGACAACAATTTCGTTTGAATCGACGAATTCAACCACGCCATCGCCTTCAGCAACAAAAAGTATACGGCTGTCGCGTATCACCTGTGCTTCGAGGCCTGTACCGACAATTGGCGACTCAGGGTTGATAATCGGAACAGCCTGGCGCATCATGTTTGATCCCATGAGCGCCCTGTTTGCGTCGTCGTGTTCAAGGAAAGGAATCAGAGAAGCAGCGATTGAAGCGATCTGGTTAGGAGCAACGTCCATAAGGTCGACCTTAGTGACTTCCTCAAATGGATAATCAGCTTCATATCTGCATTTCGCCCTTAGATTTTCAAAATGTCCATCTTTGAGTAACGGAGCATTAGCCTGGGCGATCATTTTCTCTTCTTCTTCTTCAGCGCTCAGCCAAATAATTCCTTCTTCGCTGAAATCAACCATTGCCTCATTTACTTTACGGTAAGGTGTTTCAATAAAGCCAAGACTATTTATTTTGGCATAAACACACAGGGATGAAATAAGACCGATATTTGGTCCTTCAGGAGTTTCAATCGGGCAGAGACGGCCATAATGTGTATAATGAACATCCCTGACCTCAAATCCTGCTCTTTCACGCGACAGACCGCCAGGTCCAAGTGCGGACAAACGGCGTTTATGTGTCATCTCAGCAAGCGGGTTTGTCTGATCCATAAACTGAGACAACTGGTTAGTACCGAAAAATGAGTTGATAACCGACGAAAGGGTTTTGGAATTAATGAGATCCACCGGAGTGAATACTTCATTATCCCTGACGTTCATTCTCTCACGTATTGTACGTGCCATACGTGCAAGACCGACTCCAAACTGTGAATAAAGCTGTTCGCCTACTGTGCGTACCCTTCTGTTACTCAGGTGGTCGATATCATCAACATCTGTTTTCGCGTTTATAAGCTCAATCAGATAGCCGATAATTTTGATAATATCTTCCCGGGTCAGAACCTTGACGTTCATTTCCGTGTTAAGGCCAAGTTTCTTATTTATCCTGTAACGGCCAACCTCACCAAGGTCGTATCTCTTATCAGAAAAGAATAGTTTGTCAATAACGTCGCGGGCTGTTGCTTCGTCGGGTGGTTCAGCGTTGCGCAGCTGACGGTAAATATAGATAACTGCCTCTTTTTCAGAGTTACACGGGTCTTTCTGAAGTGTGTTATATATGATTGCGTAATCTGACAGTGAAGAATCATCTTTGTGTAAAAGTATAGTTTTTGTACCTGAATCGACTATCATATCGACGTGTTCCGATTCGATTACAGTTTCCCTGTCAAGTATTACTTCATTTCTTTCAATTGAAACTACCTCACCAGTGTCCTCATCAACAAAATCTTCGACCCAGGTTTTAAGTACCCTGGCAGCCAGTTTACGACCCACAAGTTTCTTGATATTTGTTTTTGAGACTTTATGTTCTTCAGCGAGGTTGAAAATCTCAAGGATCTCTTTATCACTTTCAAAGCCTATAGCTCTTAACAATGTCGTTACCGGCAGTTTTTTCTTCCTGTCGATATAAGCATACATAACATTGTTTATATCAGTGGCAAACTCGATCCAAGATCCTTTAAACGGTATTATTCTTGCGGAATAGAGCTTTGTACCGTTAGCGTGAATGCTTTGGCCGAAGAATACCCCGGGTGATCTGTGTAATTGTGACACAACGACCCTTTCGGCCCCATTAATAACAAATGTAGCGCGATCTGTCATGTAAGGTACAGTACCCAGGTAAACATCCTGGATGACTGTATCAAAATCCTCATGTTCAGGATCGGTACAGTAAAGTTTTAGTTTAGCTTTAAGTGGAACGCTGAATGTAAGTCCGCGTTCAATACATTCTTCTATAGTGTAGCGGGGAGGGTCGATATAATATTCCAGAAATTCAAGAACGAAATTATTCCTAGTATCAGTTATAGGGAAATTTTCGGTAAAGACCTTGTAAAGTCCCTCTTTTTTTCTGTTCTCGGGAGTTGTTCCAAGCTGGAAAAACTCTCCGAATGATTTCAACTGGATCTCCAGAAAATCAGGGTATTCAAGTTGGTTTTTTCTGGAGGCGAAACTTATTCTTTCGGTATTTTTTGAGGACATTTATTAAAAGATTAAGTGAACTTATAATTTAAAGAACAAAAAGGCTTAGTCCCGAAATATCGGGACTAAACCTATAACCCAGCAATTAGGTATAACTTATTTAAGTTCAACTTCAGCTCCTGCTTCTACTAATTGACCTTTAATAGCTTCAGCTTCTTCTTTGGAGACACCTTCTTTTACTGGACCCGGAGCCGCATCAACAACAGCTTTTGCTTCTTTAAGTCCTAATCCGGTGATATCCTTAACCAGTTTAACTATCTGTAATTTTTGTGCACCTGCGCTTTTGAGGATAATATCAAAAGTCGATTTTTCTTCAGCTACTGCAACGTCAGCGGCAGCTGGTCCGGCTACTGCAACTGCAGCGGCAGCAGGTTCAATACCATACTCTTCTTTGAGTATTTTTGCAAGTTCGTTTACCTCTTTTACAGATAAGTTTACCAATTCTTCTGCAAATTTCTTAAGATCTGCCATTTTTATAAATTTTAAATTTGATTATACTTTAATTATTCTGATTTTTTTGATAGTGTTTCAAGAACACCATGCAATTTATTACCACCTGATTGTAAGGCTGAAATAACGTTTTTGGCTGGTGATTGCAAAAGCATAATGATATCACCAATAAGCTCCTGTTTAGTTTTAACTGAAACAAGTGTATCAAGCATGTTGTCGCCAACATAGATTGATTCCTGAACGTATGCGCCTTTTAAGACAGGTTTATCATGCTTTCTCCGGAATTCCTTGATAATTTTAGCAGGGCTATTTCCGGCGTTAGCAAACATGATGGACGTAGTACCTTTCAGAACAGGATATAGTTCGTCAAAGTTTACATTAGATTTGTCAAGTGCTCTTTTTAGGAGAGTGTTTTTAACAACGATAAGTTTAATATCGTTTTCGAAACACTTTCTTCTAAGGTCGCTTGTATCAGCTGCATTAAGCTGAGCAGTATCAGTCAGATAAAAGTGGCTGTACTCACTTAGTTTCTCAGTCAGGCTGTCTATGATAGCATTTTTTTCTTCCCGTCTCATAATTTCTTTTCGAGTTTAGCTTAACAAATTATTCATCAAGACCTTTAGGATCAATCTTAATGCCCGAGCTCATAGTGCTTGAAAGGAACAGGCTACGAATGTAGGTTCCTTTTGCTGCTGCCGGTTTAAGTTTGTTCACCATAGAGATGAACTCTTTTGCATTCTCGACGATCTTACTGGGCTCGAAAGAGACTTTTCCTATAGAGGCATGAATGATTCCACTTTTGTCTACTTTGAAATCAATCTTACCCTGCTTCACTTCTTTAACAGCCTTACCGATTTCCATTGTGACAGTTCCACTTTTCGGGTTCGGCATCAGTCCGCGGGGACCGAGTATTCGACCTAACTGACCTACTTTTCCCATGACCGAAGGCATGGTTATGATAACATCCATATCGGTCCAACCTCCTTTGATCTTTTCGACAAAGTCGTCAAGACCAACGAAATCAGCACCGGCTTCTTTTGCTTCGGCCTCCTTATCGGGAGTACAGAGCACAAGAACTCGCGTTTCTTTTCCCGTTCCATGAGGAAGGGATACAACACCGCGAACCATCTGATTGGATTTCCTTGGATCTATACCTAACCTTACATCCAGGTCGATGGAAGCATCAAACTTAGTTTTGGTAATTTCCTTAACCAAAGTAGACGCCTCTTTCAACGTATAAAGTTTGTCCTTATCGAGTTTTTCAAGGGCTAACTTCTGATTTTTGGTAAGTTTAGTCATTTTTTCTCCTAATTAAATATTTACAGGGAAGTCGCCTTTAACGGTGATTCCCATACTTCTTGCGGTACCAGCTACCATCTTCATAGCAGACTCGACTGTAAAACAGTTTAAGTCTTCCATTTTATCCACAGCAATCGTCTTGACCTGGTCCCAGTTTACTATAGCCACTTTGTCTCTGTTAGGTTCTTTTGAACCTTTCTTAGACTTAGCAACTTCAAGAAGCTGAATAGCAACCGGTGGTGTTTTAGTTACAAAATCAAATGATTTATCACTATATACTGTTATTACTACCGGTATAACTTTTCCAGCTTTGTCCTGAGTCCTCGCATTGAATTGCTTGCAAAAATCCATAATATTAACACCTTTCGAACCCAAAGCAGGTCCGACTGGTGGAGATGGATTAGCTCCTCCGCCACGAATCTGTAACTTGATAAGTCCAGCTACTTCTTTTGCCATAATTTAAAATTTGCGTGTTTATTGCGAGAGCTTGACAGTTATTCAGGAAGCATTATGAATATTACAACTGTCAATATCTTCTGTTAATTCTCTTTTTCTACCTGCATAAAACTGAGCTCAAGGGGAGTTTTTCTGCCAAATATTTTAACCATTACCTTAAGCTTTTTCTTTTCATCATTAACTTCTTCAATAATTCCTGTAAAGCTGTTGAACGGGCCATCGATCACTTTAACCGATTCGCCGACAAAGAAAGGAACATTGAGTTCTTCATCAGAAGCATTCAGTTCATCTACTTTTCCGAGTATCCTGTTAATTTCAGCTTTTCTGAGGGGTACAGGTTCCCCATCCTGTGAACCTAGGAAACCGATAACATTGGGTATATTTCTTAAAAGATGCGGAATCTCTCCTGAAAGAATTGCTTCAACAAGCACATAACCAGGAAAGAATGTTCTCTCTTTGCTTATTTTTTTCCCTGCTCTGATCTGGTAAACCTTTTCGGTTGGAATAAGAACCTGTGAGATTTGATCTTCAAGTTTGAGGCGTGCGATTTCACTATCGATATACTCCTTCACTTTCTTTTCCTTACCCCCGATAGCACGAAGCACATACCACTTCTTAATATTCTCACTCATTGAAACCTTCTCCTGTTTAATATAACAAACTGTAAATGAATTCCATCGATCTGCTAAACATAAAATCCATACCAGCAACGATAAGAGCAATTATAAGTGTTGCAACCATCACCAGGATAGCGCTGTTCTGAAGTTCGCTCCATGTTGGCCAGGTCACTTTATGTACTAACTCTGTATATGATTCCTGAAAGTATCCTTTTATATTCATAGTTCTAAAATTTATTGCACGGGAGGAGAGACTCGAACTCCCGACACCTGGTTTTGGAGACCAGTGCTCTACCAACTGAGCTACACCCGTGTATCGGTGGTAACATCCTGATATACCAGGATGTTACGCAGATATCCAAAACTTAATTATTCAAGTATTTTTGTCACTGCTCCGGCACCCACTGTTCTTCCACCTTCACGTATTGCAAAACGAAGACCGACATTAATAGCTACAGGATAGATAAGGTCAATTGTTATTGTGACGTTATCACCCGGCATTACCATTTCTGTTCCTTCAGGAAGGGTAATTTCCCCTGTAATATCAAGAGTTCTTACATAGAACTGTGGACGATATTTATTATGGAACGGGGTATGACGTCCGCCTTCCTCTTTCTTAAGAACATATATCTCAGCCTCAATTTTTGTATGAGGGGTAATTGAGCCTGGTTTAGCAAGAACCATACCTCTTTTAATCTCTTTCTTGTCGACACCACGAAGGAGAAGACCAACGT
>Ga0209429_10001920_pt1 | contig 12525 bp, 11 predicted proteins | sample BarGraNGADG00212_3_FD_184493 | JGI IMG/M metagenome (GOLD analysis project Ga0209429, IMG submission 184493) | Arctic peat soil microbial communities from Barrow, Alaska - Barrow Graham LP Ref core NGADG0004-212 (SPAdes) (version 2) | ecosystem: Environmental > Terrestrial > Soil > Wetlands >... | reverse complement strand
ATTTCTCGCACTGCTTCGATGGGGCATTGCTTCTCATACCGTTTAAATCCGACTGGTTTTTTAAAATAATATCCTCATCGACCTTTTCATGGTTTATCAGGCTTGCATTCTTTTGCAGGAATCCGGCGAAGTTTGATTTACAGGTCTCCCGCATCTGGCATTTTTTGACCATATTACTTTCAAGATCGCCATCAATATCATCAAGAACATGCCCTATGATAGCATTCGTAAAATTAGCGCGGGAACCCGATAGTACATGTTCAAGATGCTGCTGGCTTGATTGCTCCACAAATCGCTTCATGTCATTATGTATCTCATATAGCTTTTTTTTTATTTCGAGGATCTCTTTGTAAGAGTCCTCCTTTTTATTTGCCATTTAGAAGTTGTTTTGTCTTATCAGGCTAAAAAGGTTTCTATTACAACCTTAAAGGTCATGTTTGTATATTAAAATGTAGTTTGTATAGTTTTATGACGGCTAAGTATATGTCAATAACCTGCCAATATGTTATCGAGGTTTAAGAAAATGCCTCAATGGAAATACAAAAACAAAAAAGTAACAAAAGAAGAAGCACAGAAGTCGTTAGATGCAGTAAAAAGCGCATGTTTCAAATGTGAAAAACATGCTCCAGAACAGCAGGTGAGATAAAAGCAATGACGGAGGAAAAAACATGAGCGTAAAAGAAGAGATACATGCACAGATAGTCGCAGGACTTGCAGGCGCAAAGTTCCCGATAAAGACGCCGGAACAACTCCTGTCTGCATTCCCAGACGGTGCAAATACCACATGCAAGGCAGGAGATATTGAAGTAACGGCAGGCCAGGCAGGAAAACTGCTAAAAGCAATCGATTTTCCTTTTAAGAACGCAAAAAAGGTTGCGGATGTAATCGTTGAAAGAGCAGGGCTCTGAGCCCTGTTTTTTCGAAAAATGAGTATTATGAGAATTCAGGAGATGTTTGAAATGAAAGTTATAGGAATAAGCGGCAGTCCGACAAAGGACAGCAACACAGACATGCTGGTAAAAGCAATACTTGAAGCTACGGGAGCACAGACCAAGTTTTTCAAGCTCTCATCTATAAAAGTAGGTCCCTGCATGGCCTGTATGAAATGCGTCCAAACCAATGAATGCATAATCAATGACGATTTTAAATGGCTTTCTAGAAAGGTAATGGAAGCAGATGCTATAGTTGTCGGTTCATCAACCTTCTACGGCGCAGCAAGCGCTTTTACAAAGGCGTTCATAGAGAGGCTTTATTCAAAGAGGCATGTAAAACTCCTGACAGCCGGGAAGCTTGCTGCGACAGTCGCTGTTGGAGTAGCAGCTGAAAAAATGGTTAGTGAATGGTTGGGAAATGGTCTTCGCGCCGGGGGTACTCGCCAGATGAGAAAAGAAGGTTAATACATCTTCCTTTTTATGTTTTAAAATCTATAAAGATATATTTTGTAAGAGAGTAGGACACGGATGCCCAGGGAGACAACAATATCCATTCGAGAAGCACATCCACTAAAAAAAGGATTGAAAAACGCTACCTCATCATCTGAGGGCTCTTTGGCAAGGGCTTGACCAATGCTGCAGCTTCCCAATCCGCCTCATAGATATGCAATGAGTTGCAAAAATCAACTACTTTTACAAGCTTAAAATTATTGGGTTCAAGCACTTCCCTTTTCATCATTGTTAGAAGCCCGACCATATTGCTATTCCAGGCTGCAAAAAGGTCTCGTGACCTCCACATGCAATGCATTTCCGCATTTCCATTCCCTATATCACGAACCCAGAGCCTCTGGAGACAGGGCTGGTCTTCCGTTACAAAGAGATCTCGCTCAGGTATCCATGTTATTGCCTGGCGCCTCCTGGAAACACCCAATGGCAATAATTCCTTGATCCCTTTTAGCTGGTCAACATCCTTCCCGCGCGAGGGGTAATTTATCAGCCTGTCCATATAGTTATACTCAAAACCCTGTTTTTTCCAGTCATAATCCCTATCCCACTGCCGCACATATTCTTTTACATGCAATTCCTTGGTTGGGAACTGCGGATGAAGCATTGGCTCTGCAAAAGGTTCGCGTATTTCGATAACTGAACAAATATCCTTTGACATTGGACCATACTCAGTCTTTATCTCCATGCCGTTTTTCATGACAAAGTTCACAGCCTGCCCCCATGCATCTGCAAGACCGAATGCCTGTATAAGGTTTGTAGGTGGATATTTCATAGTTATTCATACATCTGGAATATGATATTAGGTTTACGATATGTTTTGGGAAATAAAGAAAACGAGCCAAACTTATAAATCCCCTCAATGCAAACTTGAGCTAATGGACAAAATCGCATGCTCTGTAAATTCATTGTATGAAAAATATCCTTATCCTTCTCTTCCTATTCGCAGTGAAAATGACCTCTCACATAAACTCCATGCCAATATCATGTCAAAAATACTTACGACTGCAGGAATAGATCAAAGCTCTTTATCTGGCAAAGAAATCCTGGATGCAGGATGCGGCACAGGAGAAAAATCCTGTTATTTTGCCTATCATGGGGCGTTTGTGACATCGATAGACCTGAGTTGTTCTTCTCTTGCAAAGGGAAAAAAGCTTGCCGAAACATTCTATTTAAAAGTGGATTTTAATAGATGCGACATCATGGATTTTAAGACAAAAAAAAAGTTCGATCACATATTCTGCCTTGGCGTTCTGCATCATACAAATGACCCATACGGGCGCTTTCGCATTCTAACTGATCTATGCAAACCCGGAGGGACAATAACTATCGGGCTATATAACCGGTATGGGCGCTTTCTGCACCGGACAAAACGGGCATGGATACACTTGAATGCGGGCGGTGATATTGAAAAGCGAATGTCCTTTGTTGAAAAAACCATCTACGGACGAAAATTCAAAAATACGCATGAACAGTCATATGCAGCTGATAAATACGCCAATCCTTACGAAAGTTATCATACGATTAGTGAAGTAATTGACTGGTTCAAGAAAAACGATATTACCTGTACGGGTATATATCCTAATTCCGATATCGGCATACTCCGGTCTTTCTGGACACAGTTAAAATGGCTAAAAAGCAGGAACGGTTTTTTCATAATTTCAGGACGGAAAATTGAATGATAATTGGCGTTTTATCGACCTTGATAAAATTAACGGCTTCTACAGCGCAGCACTATTTGAATCCATAGCCAAACATGTTGGTGCGAAACGTTCACCTGAAACCATCCTTTTCTGGCGCGTAAATTCCCCTGTTGTATATCTTGGATATCACCAATGCGTCGCAGATGAGATAAATGAAGATTATTGCAATGGAAACAACATCGGTATAATACGAAGGATCCTGGGGGGAGGATGCGGATTTTGTGATGATGACCAGATACTTTTCTCTGTGATCGGAAAAGATGTGGGCATAATACCGACCGACATCCAGGAGGCTTATAAAAAAGTGCTTGGTGGCGTCGTGAACGCGCTTGCTCAACTTGGCGCACATAGTGAAATAGAACCAGCTCGTAATGCTGTATATACAATGGGCAGGAAAATATCAGGGAACGCCCAGGGGCGTCTTGATGGCGCAGTGTTGATAAATGGAAGCTTGCTTCTGGATTTTGATTTTGGATCAATGGAGAAGGTCCTTAAGAACCCTACGAAAAATCTTTATCCTGTAAATTCAGCGAGGGATGGGATGATAACCTTGAAGGATATTGGTTTTACAGATATTGAATTTGTGAAAAAAATGCTACGTTTGGGCTTCGAATTGGCGCTTGGAATAACAACGGAAGACGGAATGCTCACAAAAGATGAGATCCAAACAGCAGATCGATTATTGGGGAAGTACCAGGATCACGAATGGACGTATAAGATGGATATTAAACGAGCTGCCCGGAGAAGTTCTTATGGAGATATTTGAGGGTGGTCTGAATAGTTAGATTATTGACGGTCGTGTTGATTTATAAAAATAATTTAACAGATTAACAAGTCTTTCGCGCCTCTTCTTCGGTGAGCCTGATAACATCCCTCACAGGAATACCAGATTCCTGGGATGCATACTTACATTCATCGAATTCTGCTGAAATATTTAGCAAAGCTCCCTTTAGATCCCTTGCGACCTTCACTGGAATTATAAAATCCTTTCCTTTCAATGAAATTGTAACTTTATCCATTTCGCGCTGGGCGATCAGCCTGTGTTTTATTGGTATGATCCTGACTCCAAGTGATCCTGTTTCCTCGATGATCTTCCTGGCAAGGGCGGCTGAATCTTGCGGTTTTGCGATAACCTGGATAATATGACCACTTCGTCCCTTTTTCATGGTTGCAGGAATGATCGAGACATCTTTTGCTCCTGCATCCATTAACACCCCTATCAGGTTGCCCAGCACCTGTCCTGTCACATCATCCACATTGGTCTCAAGCATTTCGATCGTGTCTGAAATGAGTGAATCATCTACCTCACCTTTGATTATTCTCAGTACATTCGGGACATGAAAGTCATTGCTTCCTGCGCCATAGCCTAATGCTTCTGTTTTTATTGCAGGGCTTATTCCATTCTCATTAACAAAATAAGCAAGCAGCGCAGCTCCAGTGGGAGTGAGCAATTCACCCTTTACCGGCCCCATCTGCCATCGAAGAGAATATTCCTTCAAGATCTCAAGTGCGGCTGGTGCAGGTACAGGGAATTTCCCATGTGAAAACTCAATAAACCCCATTCCAACAGATATGGGCATACAGAATATCCTGTGATCTTTCAATCCCAGGTCATGGAACGCGGTACATGCTCCAATGATATCAGCTATGGCATCTTCCTGGCCCAGTTCATGAAAATGCAATTTTTCAAGAGTTGTGCCATGTATCTTTGCCTCGGCTTTTCCAAGTATACGAAAGACAGAAATTGCATCTGAAATAACGGCAGGCTCAAGATCAATTGAACTAATCCTATCAATGATCCCGGTAAGAGTCATGCTTCCCTCTTCTTTCGTTGAAACATAGACGCAACTGGCAGATATCCCTTTACGGTTCGTTCTTGAGATCTCAACTTCAACGCTAGCTGCAAGTTCCATTGCATTCTTTATCTTCCCGGCATCTGCTCCAAGATCGATAAGCGCGCCTATAGTCATATCGCCTGAAGCGCCGCAGAAAGGGTCAAAAATGATAGCTTTCATATTATTCAAGTATATTTGCATCATGATTTATAAGCACTTTCTGGAAAAATAAACTGGTAATAATCAATAGGCAAATCATCAAGAAGGATATTTAAGGAGGTTTTCGCGTATATAAGCTAGAATATAGCTTATAATCATATAATATCTATGCAAATACTAATAGATACTAAATTATACTTTCCCGTACCCTTAAAACAATAATAAACTCAAAATAATTGTCAGTGAAGTTATATTGATTAGAATTATTTAAGTAAAAGAAGAAAACGTATTTAATCCACATTATTTAAAACAAGGTCAATATAAAATAACAGTCTGAAAAAAGCGGATATTATGACTCAAAACAAAAATAAAAACAAAATGATTGGAGAGAAGACTGAAAGGATCACTGAAAGACAGGAACAAAAGGGGGAAAGAAATGCAATATTCTTACCCATCTTTTACTGGACGGATTGAGAATAATTAATTTTTACAAAGTATTTATTCCAAGTATTCCCTACCTTCATTTCATACTTATATTCAAAATAATATAATCGGGAGGAATAAACCCTGGAACTCATAGCAATAAAATGCTCAAATTGCGGAAAAGAAATATACATACAGAAATCCCATGTCAGGAAAAATATGTTCTGTACGCTTAAATGTTTGATATCATATAAGAACATAATAATAAAAGAAATCACAAATTTTTCTTAGATTTATAAAAGAAATATCCTATCACACTGATCGTAATAACTGGCGAAACCCATTGTTGTATCTCATATCCGAAGCTGTCAAGCACCATAATTATCCCAAGGAAAAATATGGAATACATCGCACCATTTTTTAGATAGATGTAGCGCTTTACATTTTCAATATTCTTAAGAGTCAACTCACGGACAACAAAAGCTCCTATCCCGTTACCTATAAGGATCAAGGGAACTGAGAGTGTGAAAGCAAAAGCTCCAACAACACCGTCGAGCGAGAAAGTAGCATCTATCACTTCAAGATACAGGATCTTGCTCCAGTCACTCATGTTCCCCCCACCCATTAACACCTTTTCCTGCTGCTCTGCATTCTGTTTAAATCCATGAGTTATGAAAAAAGCTGTTGACCCGACAACTGCACCTAATGCCATGAAAGGATTCCTATTTAATGAGAGGTAGACTATGACAGTGAGGATTATTGAAACGACCGCAAAGAACCATACCGCATGTTTATGGAAGAATCGCTCGCCACGTAGACCGTAATTTTTTGCTTCAATGAACAGCCAGTGGAAGAATAGGAATATAAGGAAAATACCCCCTCCAACCAGAAGGAATGGGGATGATTCTTCGATCGCTTTAGCAATATCAGGATTATCGCTAAAAGTAGCCGTGAAGGCATTAACAGGCCCAAGAGCCGGATTTGTTGCCCATACTATAAGCCATGGAAGCATCCCCCGTACAACAAAAACCGCAATAAATAATCCATATATCAGGAACCATCTCCTGGCTCGCATCGACATCGTTGAAAGTACTTCTGCGTTAATTACAGCGTTATCAATGCTGCTGATCGTCTCAAACAGTATGAGACCGACAACGATCAGGAGCATTGAGAATATTTCCATATTTTCACGATTTCTTGATTTATGAGAGGTCTTTAATCATCACGATTCTTTAAATACTTAATTAGGGACACTTTTGATGGTTCATTATTGAGACATTCCTATCTAATCCGGAGTTTTATCTGGCTCCCAGATCGATAAACGCCCTTAATCAGCTATTTTGAATTTCATTGCGCGCTATAGCTTCATATCCATCTCATTCAAATCAGATTCTATAATCTTTGAAATAAAATATATATCAGAGTATCCATCGTTGCTTATCGTTATTATTCCATTTTTTACTAAAACCTCAAGATGATGCCTGATAGTTTTATAATCCTTATTCAAAGCTTTAGCTATTTGATTCGCATTATTAGATTTTTCGGCAAGATGTCTTAATATCAATGCACGGGTTTTTCCTCCACGTGTTCCTTCAATCAGATAGCATAGGAGCTTCCTTTGTTTATTGGATTTCTTTAATTTTTGTCTAAGAGTTTCTTTTATTTGCTCTTCTGCTTTTTTATGCTCTGTTATGTCCCTGCCACAACTCACCGTTCCTATCACTTTTCCTTTTGAATAAATTGGAGCCGTATTTACTAAAAGAAATATTTTATTGCCATCTACCTTTTTGACTGTTACCTCATACTGTTGTGGCTCTCCATTTAATGTTTTTTGGAATACTTCTATTATCTCAGGCAATTCTTCCTTTTCGATGAGCGGAGTAAAGGACTTGCCCCGCCAATCCTCCAATTTAAAACCGGTTATCTCTTCAGAGCGTTTATTGAAAAATAAAAATAATCCTTCAGTGTCAAGAGTCCAGATCATGTCATTAGAGTATTCAATGATCGTGCGATAACGCCCCTCACTCTCCTTCAGTGCCTCCTCATTCTGCTTGCGTTCGGTGATGTCTAGCGAGAGAACAAATATGCCCTCCGGCACCGGCTCAACACTGAGCTCGAACCAGTTAGTGGCTCCATCCGGGAATGTGTACTCTGACTCTAACCGCTGTTGGACACGCTCCTCCATGCAGCGGTGGTAGGCGGCGAAGATAAAGCTCTTCTCCACCCCCGGGTACATTTCAAACATGGACCGGCCGATCAGTTTCTCACGATTCTGGTGACCATGCCGGGCAGCTACACTGTTGACATACAGGTAGGACCAGTCGAAACCGATGATCATGCAGCCTTCGAGAATATTGTCGAGAATGCGCTGTACGTTCATCTCTCCCTTGACGCGCTCACCTTCTCCCCTCTGTCGCTCGGTTTCAGACTTTTCCAGTTCAGCGATTTGCCTGCTCAACTCTGCCAGTTCATTCATAGGCTGTCTTTATGTTTCCAAAATTCAAAAGGATTCTTCCGAACTTTACCCAAACCAGTGTGTTTTAAGTCAACTCAACCAATGGAAATATCATAACATAGACTGATTATTAACAACAAGCTATCCCTTCTAATTGTGTATGTTGTGGAGTCCACAGCTCTGCTGCAGCTGTGTGTTCCCGGTGTTTGACCGAAATTATTATTTCACAATAAAACTACCTTTTATCATACCCATCCAGCAGCTCCATCTTATCGTGCCGGCTTGCTTTGGTGTAAATTCGATGATCTGTTCCCCTTTCTTGATCTTAAATTCCATGCCAAGTGATGGCACCTGGATCGCATTGTTACAGCCAGTCAACTCTTTCCCGTTAATTATCCATTTAACCGGCACTCCTTTTTTCAATTCGAAAGTACTTGGTACAAAGCCGTAACGATTGACTTCCATCCTTATTTCCTGAGAATCATTATTCATATTTACGGATTGTTGTGATGATGGGATATGATCTGTCGTTGTTTTTAAATCATTGTCCATCGTTGTCTTGATATCAAAGCCTGCTCCTGTCAATGCAAGGCCGTTGTTTATCATGAATATTCCAAGTATGATCACAATTGCCCCTGAAAGTTTCAGTATTTTATGGGTTGCCTTTGCGCCAATAAAGCTTGTTATGTAGCCAAAAGATAGCATGACCGGCAGTGTACCCAGGGCGAATACGAATAAAAGCTTTGCCCCTTCGATCATGCTTCCTGTACCTGCAGCCATGATGTATATTGCCTGCAGGGGACCGCATGCGATCATCAGGCCATTAAGCAAACCGATAGTCAGGGGATCAGAATGGCTTTTCTTTTGCCCGTAAGTGAATTTCGATATGAATTGTGGTGTCCTGAACTGGATCTTTCTTAAAACCGGGAAAATATTTAGCATTTTCAGACCAAATAGCAACAGGAACAGTCCAGCAAGGATTCCTGCTATGCCGCGCATCAATGGAGTAAAAGCGATTATACTTCCCAGAAGACCGAAAATGGCGCCGATAATAGTGTAAGAAAGTGTCTTGCCTATTCCATAAGAAAGGTGTAACTCATGTGGTTTTTTTCCTTCTGTTATGCCTTTTGTGGAATAAGACACTACAAATCCACCACACATACTTACACAATGAAGACCAGTTAGTAATCCGACTAAGAACAGCAAGCCATAGCTCATATTCTGGCTGATCTGGGGCAATTCTATAGTCTCAAGGTATTGAAAAGCAAAATATGCGACTACTATTATGCCTAAAACACTCAGTATCCAGCCCGACGTTGGCAGGTTTTTTGTGTCTTGATATTCTTCACAGATGTAGCCTTTTATGTCAATCGCTTTTTTTATATTTTCAAAATTTGTTTTATTGGGATCGTATATTACCTGTACTTGTTCTGTTGCATAATCAACATCGATGTTTTTTACCCCTGATATATTTTTAACCTGCTTTTCAATAATCCTTTCACAATTGCTGCAGGTCATGCCTTTTGCTTTAAATTTTTTAATTACTTTTGCCATATGAGAACCATTTTCTCTTCACTTCAAACGTTTTTCCACAATACCAGGCCAGATAGATGCCGATACGATTATGCTCAGGATGAATACAAATAGCATACCAGCCATAATATCCACATTAGTATACAATGGAATTGCCCTGCCGCTGTTTTTAAACAGCGACAGCCCAAGGAATATCCCAACAACGACAAGTGATGATATAATACTTCCAATCAGGCTGTACTTGCCAGTTTTGTCTTTCATTTTATCCTGCTCCTTTTCATGAGCAAAGAATTAGTCGTTACCGAGATTGAACTCATTGCCATGAATGCCGCTGCAAGTGCCGGTGTTATTATTATCGTATGATAAACAGGATACAATATTCCTGCTGCAAGAGGTATACCGATAGTGTTGTATCCGAATGCCCAGAACAGGTTCTGCTTGATCTTGCTCATGGTCAGCTTACTTAACCTGATGGATGCTACGACATCAAGAAGATCGTTCTTGATAAGCACGATGCCTGCTGATTCCATAGCTACATCAGTTCCTGCTCCCATGGCAATTCCAACATCGGATTGTGTCAGTGCTGGCGCATCATTTATGCCATCACCCACCATTGCAACGATCTTACCCTCGGCCTGCAGTTTCTTTATCTCATTTGCCTTGTCCTGCGGCAGCACTTCTGCAAGCACTCTGTCGATACCAACCTGTTTTGCTATTGCAGAGGCGGTTCGTGCATTGTCGCCAGTGATCATTACAACTTCAATACCCATTTTGTACAGCCTGTCAACGGCTTCTTTCGAATGTTCTTTGAGGGTATCAGCGACTGCCACAATGCCTATGGCTTCTTTATCCACTCCAATTAGCATGGCAGTCTTGCCTTCGTTTTCCATTTTTTCCATAGATGCGTTCAGGTGGATTGCATCTATCCCGTTATCAGACATGAGCTTACGTGTGCCCAGAAGTATCCGCTTATCGCCGAATCCAGCTTCAACGCCTTGACCTGCTATTGCCTTAAAGGAGTCGGCGTCCGGCGCATTGATGTTATGTGCTGTTGCACCCCTCACAATGGCTTCTCCGAGCGGGTGCTCAGAGCCTTTCTCTGCTATTGAAGCCATTCGCAAGACCTCTTCTTCTGTGTGACTTGCTGTGCTGATGACATCTGTAAGCTGTGGTTCACCTCGTGTCAGTGTACCTGTCTTATCAAAAACGATGGTGTTTATTTTATGTGCCATCTCAAGTGGCCCACCGCCCTTTATCAGGATGCCGTTTTCTGCGCCCTTACCTGTACCTACCATGGTTGCAGCAGGTGTTGCAAGCCCGACTGCACAGGGGCATGAGATTACAAGTACTGTTATGGAGATCAAAAGGGAGAACAGGAATGGACTGACACCTGCAAATGCCGCAGATCCTGCGACCCCGAATGCCTCAAAGCCTATAAAGAACCAGAAGAAGAATGCAAGAAGCGCTATCATATGGACTGCAAGGATGAAATGACCTGCTACGACATCCGCGATCTTCTGTATGGGTGCTTTAGAAGTCTGTGCGTTTTCCACAAGTTCGATTATCTGGGCAAGAGCGGTATCAGAACCCACTTTTGTTGCCTTGAACCTGAATGAGCCTGATTTATTGATCGTTGAACCTATTACTGTATCCCCGGGATTTTTCTCCACAGGAATACTTTCCCCTGTGATCATAGATTCATCAACTGCAGACATACCTTCAGTGACCACGCCGTCAACGGGCAGTTTCTCGCCAGGGCGCATCACAACGATATCACCCACTTTCACGTCTTCGACAGGTACATCTTTTTCCACACCGTCCACGATAATTCGGGCGGTCTTTGCGGCAAGTCCAATGAGTTTTCGTATGGCTTCGGATGTTTTTCCTTTGGTCGTAGCTTCAAGATACCTGCCAAGTACGATAAAAGTGATCAGGAGTGCTGCTGTCTCATAATATGTGTGCATATACCCCGGCCCCAGGTCAAGGAATGTCGCAGCAACACTTACTACATATGCGGCACCTGTTCCTGTGGCGATAAGCAGGTTCATATCGGTGACGCCGTGTTTTAATCCTTTGTATGTTCCGACAAAGAACTGCCTGCCCGGGAAGAGCATTATGATCGTAGTCAGGACGAACAGAACCCTGTCATTGGCCAGGAAAGATGGAACGAACCAGAGGAGGTTCGGGAACATATTAGCCATATCCCCTAAAGATATGGGTATTCCAAGTACAACTGCGATTATTAGATTGGAACGCTGTTTTTTGATCTCATCTTCCCTTGCTTTACGTTCCCTGTCTTGCGACTCTTTTTTATCTACTTTGCCAGATGCTGTATATCCTATACCTTCGATGGCCGATATCATGTCGGCCACAGACACAAGCGTTGAGTCATATTCGACATGGGCTTTTGCAAGGGAGAAATTGACAGCTACTGATTCGACGCCTTTGATTTTTTTTAAAACCTTTTCGATGTTCTGGGCGCACGCTGCGCACGTCATGCCTCCTATATCGAATGAAATTTTATCCTTTACGATACCGTATCCGATGGATTTTATGGCACCTTCAATATCTTTTTGGCTCACAAGTGAGGGTTCATAGGTTATGGATGCTTGTTCAACAGATACGTTGACTGTGGATGAAATTACTCCTTTTAGTTTACGTGTCACTTTTTCGATATTGGCAGCGCATGCGGCACATGTCATGCCTGATATTTTAAGTGTTATGATAGTTGAAGCACTGTTTTCGTGCTTTGCGACTGGTTTTTCCAGGATTTCTTTGTCTTCTTTTATGACCACAGGGCAGGCAGAGGCAACGTGCTGCGCTTCGGGCTCTGGTTTTAAGATTGGCTTTTCACAAACATCATATCCGGCATCGGTGACAGCCTTCTTTATTGCATTAAGGTTGGTGACACTTTCATCGAAGTCTACAGTTGCACCTTTATTCTCAAGGCTGACATCAACAGATTTGACCCCTTTTACTTT
>Ga0209429_10001917_pt1 | contig 12541 bp, 10 predicted proteins | sample BarGraNGADG00212_3_FD_184493 | JGI IMG/M metagenome (GOLD analysis project Ga0209429, IMG submission 184493) | Arctic peat soil microbial communities from Barrow, Alaska - Barrow Graham LP Ref core NGADG0004-212 (SPAdes) (version 2) | ecosystem: Environmental > Terrestrial > Soil > Wetlands >... | reverse complement strand
TCACGAAAAGATACAGCCCATAACATGATAAAGGCAGCATCGAGATCAAAGATCACAAAAAACATCGCAATAATGTAAAAACCCGATGAGAACCGAAGCCTGGCATCGCCTGTCGGTGGAATTCCTGATTCGAATGGCTCATCGGTTGTCTTCTCTTTATGCCGCTCGCCAAGGATAAAGGAAAGTCCGATCATTATCCCGATAAGAGAAATTACCGCTAAGGCAAAAACAATAAGTGGCCAGAAAACAATATCCTGTTCCAAAATTAATTTTATTAATTGTTGAAAGTATTCAAAAAATAATGCTCTTGATAAAATGAACGCCGATTCAGGTAAAGTTAGTATGTTAAACCATAATTACAAAAAATCTACAAAAATCACACTTTTGCAACGCCCTTCCACCTTTGTATCATTCAATTATAAGTATTAACAAATGGCGGTTCAGAACACACAGACCATCAACGACCCGTAGATGGAAAAACGAGTATCACATATTATCACGGATAATCCTTATCCACTTCGGAACCGCATTGAAAAGAATTATAAATACACAGGCAATTATGGTAACTGTGAGGATCAGGTTGATCAATCCCGGTACGAAAGTAACTGGATTTTGTGTCTGCGGCAAATAGATATTCTTCATGTTGAGTATTCCTGCAATAAGTGTTGTAACACCCACAAAAACCATCGGAACAATAGTTACCCAGGCATATTTCCCCCTTCCCCTGTTTATAATAAAAGAGGTTCCTATAGCAAGGGCTATCGTTGCCAGCAGCTGATTCGCTGTTCCGAACATCGGCCAGATAGTTGAAACAGTCCCTGTATAAATAAAATAGCCCCAGCAAAAAACGATCAATCCGCTACAGATAAGATTACCCGGCAGCCAGCTTTCTTTCTGAAAGGGCTTATAAACTTTCCCTATAGCATCCTGAAGAAGGAATCTTCCAATCCTGGTTCCCGCATCAATAGTTGTAAGGATGAAAAGTGCCTCGAACATTATTGCAAAATGATACCAGTACGACATCAGGTGCTTCATCCCGGGAATGGAAGAAAAAATGTAGGCCATACCTACTCCGAGTGAGACTGCTCCTCCTGTTCTTCCAACTATCTTTTCACCAACTTCCGCCGAAAGCTCTGTAATTTTTGAATCTGTGAATCCCATTGCATGCAACTGGGGAAGAAGAGCCTGAAACTTTTCTACGGGTACATTTATCTGAAAATAATCGAGTGGTAAAAGACTGCATGCTGCAACGAGTGCAAGTATACTTACAACACCCTCAGTCAGCATCGCTCCGACGGCAATGAACCGGATATTCGACTCCGACATTATCATTTTCGGAGTAGTTCCGGAACTAACAAGGGAATGGAAACCAGAAATGGCTCCGCAAGCTATTGTAATAAAAAGATAAGGAAAAAGCTTCCCTGGAATTATTGGTCCTCCCCCGCTCCCAAACGATGTGAACGCCGGCATTTTAATCTCCGGAGCAACAATAATAACCCCAACAGCAAGCAACCCGATAACTGAAACTTTCATTATTGAACTAAGATAGTCCCGGGGGGAAAGGAGCAGCCAGACCGGAAGTACAGAAGCAAAGAAACCATAGCAACATACGAGGATGGTTAAGGTCCTGTGACTGAAAGTGAACCATCCTGAAATTGAAGAGCCGGGGATGTATCGACCAAGAACAACAGCAAGAACCAGCATAGTTACTCCAAAAACTGTAGCCTCCAATGTCTTTCCTTTTCTTATTTTGAACATCCATAATCCCATTATTATTGCTATCGGGATCGTTGATGCAATTGTGAAAGTCCCCCATGAACTCTCAGCCAGGGCATTTATAACAACCAGTCCAAGTCCCGCCAGTGCAACTATTATTATTATAATTATTGCAAAAGCTGTTGTAACACCACTCACTTTATTAATCTCAGCCCGGGCAATAGCTGCAAGTGACTTGCCATCATACTGTACTGATGCAGTCAATATTACAAAATCATGGACTGCTCCCGCCATTACAGCCCCAATAAGCATCCAAAGAAACCCCGGCATAAAACCGAACTGCGCAGCCAGAACAGGACCTACAAGCGGGCCTGCTCCTGCAATGGCTGCAAAATGGTGACCAAACAATACCCATTTGTTCATAGGGTAATAGTTCTGACCATCATAAAGCCTGTGAGCGGGTGTTACTGCCAGATCATTCTTAACAGCCACCTTAGCCGCCACAAAACTGAAGTAAAATCGGTATGCCAGAGCAAAAACAACTATGGCTCCCAGAACAAATGGCATCGCGTTCATAAAAGGACTTTAAAAAAGATAAATTCAACCTATTCTGACAATTCTGTTCTCTATGGGCTGATCAATAGTTATAGGGACCTGTTCTTCAATGGTATTTGCGGAATCAAGCTGTAAGGCTTTCACATCGGAAATACAAAGTTGTCTGGAAAGGCTATGAAGAGCCAATGTGATATTTTCCATCCCTGATAGCTTATAATCACTGGGCATAATACGGTCAATCAGAATATATTTGAAGTCTGCAGGAAATGAATGCTTCTTAAGCGAATCAAAACTGCTTTCAAGTTTAATCTCTCCCGCAGCTACAAGATCCTCCAAAACCTCTTTGAAATAGAGATCAATCTTTGGTTCTACCTTAAACCCGATATGAAAATCAACTCTTATTAAAATTCCTGGAATAAGCTGGGTAACCTGATAGTCTATCCTGTCAGGCTCATCAATTCGGTCCACATGCAGAAGCCAGTATGTATCTGCCCGTTTTGGTTGTTTCTGAAATATTGAATATATTACTTTCGATTCAACCTGATCAGGTCTGTTGGCTTTGATAATATATACAAGATTGGTTGCATATTTGGTCACAGAATTATCTTTTGAGAGGTCCTTAAACAGGTCGAAATATTTATACAGATCGGTGAAGGTTACATATCTGTTTTTCAATTTCCTGCCGAAATACCACCCAAACATAACCAAAAAATAGAGTGATGCCAGCAAAAGAGTAAACCATCCTCCGTATTTGAATTTGTGAAGGTTTGCAACTAAGAAACAACCTTCAATTGACAAATAAACAACCAGCATTAATAAAACAAGTCTATGATTCCATCCACTCTGATATGAATAATACGAAAGCAATAAAGTGGTCATTATCATTGTAATGGTTATTGCTAACCCATAAGCTGCTTCCATGTTAGCCGATTCCTTGAAGAAAAAGACCACAAGGCTGCATGTAATCCACAGGAACCAGTTTACAAACGGAAGATATACCTGACCACGGATAAAAGTAGGATGCAATATTCTGACCTTGGGCCAGAAATTAAGCGAAACAGCCTCACTCAGAAGTGTATATGATCCACTTATAAGGGCCTGGCTTGCAATAATCGCTGCTGCAGTTGAAATCAATATTCCGGGAAGAAGAAACCATCTTGGCATTATTGAGAAGAATGGATTTAAATCAGCTCCTGATGCATCATTCATCATTATCCATGCTCCCTGACCAAAATAGTTAAGTAACAAAGTGATTTTTACAAAGATCCACGAAACTCTGATATTTGCTCTACCACAATGACCAAGATCTGAATAAAGTGCTTCAGCTCCCGTAGTACAAAGGAATACAGCACCAAGCAAAATAAATCCTCCTGGATACTCCCTCAGAAACTTTACTGCAAACATTGGGTTTAGTGCTCTTAGAATATCGGGATGATGGGCGAGTTGCGAAAATCCAAATATTCCCAGCATTGAGAACCAGACTACCATAATCGGACCGAATGAACCTCCCACAAAGTTTGTTCCGAACTGCTGAATAAAAAACAACGCAGCAAAGATGATCAGAACAATCAGAATAACCGGAATCTCCGTATTGTAATACTTTAAACCTTCTACAGCTGAGGTTACTGTAATAGAAGGAGTTATAACTCCGTCAGCCAAAAGTGCAGCCCCCCCTATCATTGTCAGAAGTGCTGCCCAACCCGATTTTTTCTTTATCAGGGCAAACAGGGCAAAGATTCCTCCTTCACCGTTATTATCTGCACGAAGGGTAATCAGAACATATTTAACTGTAGTTTGAAGGGTAAGTGTCCAGAAAATGCATGATAATGAGCCATATATGAGCAGTTCATTAATATTGGCCCTACCGGCAAGAATGATTGCCTTCATAGTATAAAGAGGACTCGTTCCAAGGTCTCCGAATACTATTCCCAGTGTTACAATTACCCCAGCTAATGAGAGTTTTTTAATATCCAGATGCTTAGTCTTCTCACTCATAATTCGCCATTATTTTGCTTCTGCCGACTAAAAATCTAAACAAAAACGGGCAAAGTTAATAATTAATAAGATTTTAAGGGTTGGCTTCTCAGAAATTATTTTGACCTGTTCCGGTACCAGCTTATCACCAACGCCACGACCTGGTTGTAGTTCTTTACTCCGGCCTCGATGTGATTGGCTTTTAAGTAGGTGTTGTAAACAGCGGACTGAGCATCGTCAAGCGTCTTATTATCAAGTCGCTCATAGTAGCTACGACGATATCGCAAATCTTTTATAACCTGTTTGTCAATTTTTTTTACATAATCATGATAGTCCTTCAGATGACTTGCATCATCAAGAAAATATAACAGAAGAAATAAGTTTCCTGAATATTTAAGTCGTTTGTCATCAGAAGTTGTACATACTATAAATGCAACCAGATTAGCCTCTGCTTCATTTGGTATTCCAAACTGATGCGATTTTTCATGTGCCAGCGAAAAAGCATAATCCATTGGAAGTAAACTTGAATTCAAATGAACCTCATTGAAAAATGGTCCAAAATAGCCGCTTATCCCAACTTTTGCGATAAAAGAGCTGAAAAGCATAGGCTTTGGTCGCCGTGTTCCATTTGGATATTGGATCCCTATTTTTCCACTATTTTTGAGAAATGATTCCTCAATAAGCTTATCTATAGCTGAATAATCAGATACTGTAACTGAATCGTAACTCAAATTGGTCTGAACAATCACTGAATCGAGGATAGAACGGAAAACATTTACATCAGCATTTGGCTTAGTCCAGCCCAGTCGGGTTTCAATTGCCGGTCTGAAATAATTAAAACCCCATACAATATAAAAAACTGAATAAAGCACAGCCAGGTATTGGGTCACCCTTAAACAATACCATCCCAATTTCAATTTTCTGAAAACAACTAATATCAATCCTCCTATTATAAGCAGGACTGATATTGTCAAAAATAAATCCCATAGTGAAAAAGGGAAAAGTTTGCTTACAGAGGATAACACTTTTGCAATTAATGGATAAAGTCCTTCAGAATAATAAGTCTCCACCGTGTCAGATTTCCGATCAGCTAATCTGATGCACAGGAAAACCAGTGCTGCAGGAACAAACGGCAATGCGTTAAGAATAACTTTCCGTTTTCTAAAACTTTTTCTGGAATTATCTTTTTCTGACATTATCTTTCATAAAATAAATTATACAAACAACTTAAAAATGAAATTTGTGGAGCAAGATAAAATAATTACAATTAAAAATACTGACTGATTGTCAATTTGTAACTTTTCGTGAATTTGTTTTAAATTATTAGCTTTGCATAAAATAATAATCTCCGGATGAATTACGATTACAATACGCAAAGGAAGAGGATGGCATTACCCGAATACGGGAGGAATGTTCAGAAGATGGTTGATCATATCAAGACCATCGAAGACAGGGATGAGAGAAATCGGGCTGCGAAGACAATTATTTCTATAATGGGAAACCTGAATCCTCATCTTCGTGATATCGGCGATTTTAAACACAAATTATGGGATCATCTCGCATTGATAGCGAGTTTTGAACTGGATATTGATTCCCCTTATCCTGTTCCTGAACCGGCAAAATTCGTTGAAAAACCGAAACAAATACCATATAGACAGGGCGACATACGGTATCTTCATTATGGGCGTATTATCGAACTTATGATTGACGCTGCTTCTGAATTGGAAGAAGGAGATCAGAAGGAATACCTCACTACCCTGATAGTCAACCAGATGAAGAAATCATACATCACCTGGAACAGAGGACAGGTTGCAGATGAGGTTATTATCGCCAATATGAAGTTATTATCCAGAGGCAGACTTAAGATGACTGACGGTGTCAGAATTCTTGAAGTAAAAGAACTTATCCCTCCTGTAAAAAGAAAACCTGCCGGAAAACCATATAACAAGCAGCAGAATAAACCATTCGTTAAGAAAAAAGGATATAGCAGACATTAATGGGTACCTTTATTGTCCATGGGGGAAAATCACTTCAGGGAGAGATAACACCACAGGGAGCAAAAAATGAAGCCTTGCAGGTAATCTGCGGAATTCTCCTTACTTCCGGAAAAGTTACTATCAAAAACATTCCAGATATCAGCGACGTAAATAAACTGATTGAACTGATTGAATGTATGGGTGTTAAAGTAACCAAAGAATCCCATTCTGTAACCAGTTTCGAGGCAGTTAATGTTAATCTCGATTATCTTCAGACAAGCGAATTCAGGGCACAAAGCAGCAGTCTGAGAGGATCTATAATGATTGTCGGACCTCTTCTTGCCCGCTTTGGAAAAGCTTTCATCCCAAAACCGGGAGGAGATAAAATAGGACGCCGCAGAGTTGATACCCATTTCATTGGTTTTCAAAAACTCGGAGCCAGATTTGAATTTGATACTACTGACCCTTTCTTTAAAGTTGAAGCTCCGTCATTAACAGGCACTTACATGCACCTCGATGAGGCTTCCGTTACAGGAACAGCGAATATCATAATGGCTGCTGTTCTGGCAAAAGGGCGCACTACAATTTACAATGCTGCCTGCGAACCTTACGTTCAGCAGCTTTGCAGGATGCTCGTTTCCATGGGTGCCAAAATCGATGGCATTGGTTCCAACCTGCTTTATATTGACGGAGTAGCCGGACTGCATGGTTGTACCCACACTATCCTGCCCGATATGATCGAAATAGGATCGTTTATCGGAATGGCGGCTATGACAAAATCAGAAATCACAATTAAAAATACATCCTACGATGATCTTGGAATAATTCCCGACTCATTCCGCCGGCTTGGAATAATTCTTGAAAGGAGAGGTGATGATATTTATATTCCCCGTCAGGAACATTATGAAATAGAAACCTTCATCGACGGATCAATTATGACTATTTCCGACGCAATATGGCCCGGCCTTACACCCGACCTGCTTAGCGTCTTCCTGGTTACGGCAACTCAGGCAAAAGGTGTCGTTCTTATACATCAGAAAATGTTCGAAAGCCGCCTCTTCTTCGTAGATAAACTGATAGATATGGGGGCTCAGATAATTCTCTGCGATCCTCACAGAGCAACAGTTATAGGACAGGACAGAGCGTTCAGACTACGTGGTACTGTAATGTCCTCACCCGATATAAGAGCCGGAGTGGCTTTGCTTATTGCCGCACTTTCAGCTGATGGAAAAAGCGTTATTCACAATATCGAACAGATAGACAGAGGATATCAGAATATCGATAAAAGGCTTAATGCCCTGGGGGCGGATATCCAACGGGTTGGATAATCAAAATATAAATTTAAACCCCTTTTAATTCCTCCTGAGAGGGGGAAAATCCTTCTTATCTTAATGAAATTCAATATATACCAAAGTTTTTCTCCCCCTTGAGGGAGATGCCACAAAGTGGCAGAGGGGATTCTTGCATAATAATGCGTCTTCCCACTGCCAATTTGTCAAATTTATCCCCTTGGCAGGTAATTTGTTAAACAACTATATTAAACTGAAATACAGTGTGTGATGATGAAGAAAAAGAATAAGCAACATAAGGAGACCATGCAGAATAATAGAAACAAAATGACTGATAATAAAGAAACTAATAATAATCCGGAAAATATAAACGATATAATAACGGATATCGACTCTGACGTTGACTCAAAAAATTATACCCTGGAAAACGGGAATGACCCTGTTCCAAATTCTGACAATAACGCACAGTCAGTTAGAGTTGTTGAAGAAAAACTGGCAGAGATGCAGGATAAATATATCCGCCTTTCAGCTGAATTTGATAATTACAGGAAAAGAACCCTGCGTGAAAAAATGGATCTGTCAAAATATGCCGGAGAAAGTCTTCTTCTGAATCTGATACCTATTATTGACGATTTTGAAAGAGCTCTGAAGCATATGGATTCTGCAACCGATAGCGTTGCATTGAAAGGCGGAATTGATCTTATCTATGTTAAATTCAGTGAGTTTCTTAAACAAAATGGGGTAAAAGAGATTGAAGCATTGAATACTAATTTTAATGTTGATATTCATGAAGCTGTAGCAAAAACTCAGGTTCAGGAAGATGATAAAAAAGGTAAAGTGGTTGATGTTTTACAAAAAGGTTATTATTTGCAGGATAAAGTTTTAAGATTTGCGAAAGTAGTTGTTGGTGAATGAATGAAACATCTAAGACAAAATCTGAATACATTGACTAATTCAAAATATTTTAAGAGGGATGGGAAAAAGAGATTATTATGAAGTGCTTGGAGTGTCGAAAGAAGCCACTAAAGAGGAGATTAAAAAAGCATACAGACAACGGGCAATAAAGTTTCATCCTGATAAAAATCCGGGAGATAAAAAATCTGAAGAAAATTTCAAGGAAGCTGCTGAAGCTTATGAGGTTTTAAGTAATGCAGAGAAAAAAGCCCGGTATGACCGATATGGCCATGCAGGAATGGGTGGCGGTAATTCAAACGGATTTGGTGGCCAGGGAATGACTATGGATGATATCTTTTCATCTTTTGGTGATATTTTCGGCGGATTTGGAGGATTTGGAGGTGGCCGGCAACAGGGACGCAGAGTCAACAAAGGGAGCAATCTAAGGGTAAAAGTTAAATTAAATCTCCAGGAAATTGCAGCCGGCGCAGAGAAGAAAATCAAAGTAAATAAATACGATACATGTGACTCATGCGGAGGAACCGGAGCAGCTGATTCGTCAAGCCTTTCAACCTGCTCAACCTGTCGTGGATCTGGACATGTTACAAGACTTACCAATACAATGCTGGGCCAGATGCAGACTACTTCAGTATGTCCGGCATGCGGCGGTGAAGGAAAGACAATTACTAAAAAATGTACTGCTTGTTACGGAGAAGGTATTGTTCAAAAAGAAGAAATTATTAAAATCAATATTCCTGCAGGTGTCGGTAAAGGCATGCAGATGAGCGTGAATGGCAAAGGAAACTCGCCAAGAAGAGGCGGAATAAATGGTGATTTGCTTGTTGTAATTGATGAGGAAGAACATCCTGATCTTATTCGGGAAGGTAACGATCTGATTTATAACCTGTTCATCAGCATTCCTGATGCCGTTCTCGGCACTCATGTTGAAGTACCAACAGTTGATAATAATGTAAAAATAAAGATTGAGCCAGGCACCCAGCCCGGTAAAATTCTTCGTCTGAGGGGAAAAGGTTTGCCGGAGGTAAATGGATATGGCAGAGGCGATCTCCTCGTTAATGTTAATGTCTGGATACCTAAAAGTATTACCAAGGAAGAATTGAAAACCTTCGAAAAATTTAAAGACTCCGACTCATTCACTCCGAATCCTGATAAAAACGATAAAGGATTCTTCGACAGAATGAAGGGTTATTTCGAATAAAACCTATAGAACAAACGAATAAAGAACATTTGAATATTGAATTAAGAATAAGAAAACTTCTTAATTCTTCATTCGATTGTTCTATTGTTCTATTATTCTTACTCCATTAACTCAGATAAAACTCTCTGTTCAGGCTTTTTATTATTCCATCTAAACAAGCAATCAGAAATTAACAGAGTGAGACTGAAAAATATATCTTGTTTTGATATAGCAGCAGAGTATCACAGAGTTTTTTCTATATTTACACTCTATTAATTCATAAATTATTTTCCTTATGGCACTTTTTGAAGCAAAGAATGTCACAAAACAATACGGGAACCAGCTGGCACTCGATAATGTCAGCATCTCTGTACCGGAACAATGCATTTACGGGCTCCTTGGACCCAATGGTGCAGGTAAAACAACACTGATCCGAATAATCAATCAGATCACCGGACCCGATTCAGGAGAGTTATTCCTCAATGGTAAAAAATTAATGCCTGAGGATGTTCAGTTTATCGGCTACCTGCCCGAAGAAAGAGGATTGTACAAAAAAATGAAGGTCGGGGAACAGGCTTTATACTTTGCTCAGCTGAAAGGACTTTCGAAAGCCGAGGCAATGAAAAGGCTTAAGTATTGGTTTAAAAAACTTGACATCATCGACTGGTGGGGTAAAAAAGTTGAAGAATTATCAAAAGGGATGCAGCAAAAAGTCCAGTTTGTAACAACAGTCCTTCATGAACCCAAACTTTTAATATTTGATGAGCCATTCTCGGGATTTGACCCTCTGAATACAAAAATTGTGAAGGATGAAATTCTTTTCCTACGAGAGAAAGGTGCGACAATTATCTTTTCAACCCATGACATGGAATCTGTTGAAGAACTTTGCGATAATATTACGCTGATAAATAAATCAAAAACAATTCTGGAGGGAAGTGTTGATGAGATCCGTAGACAATGGGCTGCTCATGAATATGACCTGATTTTCGAAGGCGATGTTACAATAGAGGGGAATGGTCATTACAACATCCTGAATCAGAAAAAAGATGATAATAAAAGTATTGTCCGACTTAAAACTACAAGCGATATCAAATCAAATGATATCATTCAGTCTGTAATGAAATCGGGGAACTTATTATCCTTTAACCCTGCATTGCCTTCAATGAATGAGATATTTATCAGGGTTGTTGAAACCCATAATTAAACCTGACAATTAACGAATTAACCTTCATATTATGAATAAGATATCTGTTATTATTAAAAGAGAATATGTCACAAGGGTAAGAAAAAAATCGTTTATTATCATGACTGTTCTGGCCCCTCTTCTCATGGCAAGCATGTTTGTACTGCTTCCTATTTTGATGATGAATCAGAAAGGTGATTTTAAAAAAATTGCAGTAATTGAGGATAATTCCGACCTGTTTAAGGGTGTAATTAAATCAACAAAGGACGCCGAGTTTGTTTACCTTGATAATACAAAAGTTGAAGATCTGAAAAAGACATTCGAGAAAGACGGTTATTATGGAATTCTTTACATTTCTCCTGAGTTGGTGCATACGCCGAATGCGGTTTATCTTATTTCAAAGAAGCAACCGGCAATAGGCCTCCTGCAACATATTGAAAACTCCCTTAAGAAGGAGATTGAAAGACAAAAACTGTTGTCTTATAAGATCGAAAATCTCGATGAAATAATGAAAAACATTGAGACAAATATATCTGTCCAGACAAAAAAATTAGATGAAACAGGTAAAGAAACCGGAACAAGCACTGGTATTGCAATGGTTCTTGCTTATATTAATGCTTTCATAATGTATATGCTGGTATTCATTTTCGGAGCCCAGGTTATGAGGGGTGTAATTGAAGAAAAGACCAGTAGGGTTGTTGAGGTAATTATCTCATCAGTAAAACCTATTCAGTTAATGATGGGTAAAATTATTGGTATTGCACTTGTTGGACTTACTCAATTTTTGATTTGGGTTTTTCTGACAATGGCAGCTGTTACAGTTCTTAAAACTACGGTCCTTAATAAGACAGACCCGACTGAAATTGCACAATCAGTTTCACAGAACTTAATGGCGGGCGATCAGCAGGCTGCAGTAAATGCAAAAACAGCAAATATATCTCCTGAGATGGCCGAATTTTCAAAATTGTTTGATAACGCAATGAATCAGCAATGGGGTCTGATAATCATATGTTTTATTTTCTATTTCATTACTGGTTATCTGCTTTATGCATCAGTATTTGCGGCTATCGGATCGGCGGTCGATAACGAAACTGAAACGCAGCAGTTTATGCTTCCGGTTATGATTCCGATAATACTCGGACTAATGGTGGCTATGGGGACAATGCAAAACCCCGAAAGTTCAGTCTCCTTCTGGTGCTCAATGATACCACTCACCTCCCCCATAGTTATGATGTCCCGTATTCCATTTGGTGTTCCTTACTGGCAAATAGCTCTTTCAATGGTTATAATGCTTATTACATTTGGCGCATTTGTCTGGATGGCTGCAAAGGTCTACCGAACAGGGATCCTTATGTATGGAAAGAAAACATCCTGGAAAGAGATGTGGAAGTGGCTTAGGTATAGCGGATAAAAGACAAAAGTAATGTCGAAAATACTTGTAATAGATGATGAACGGGCGATCAGGAACACTCTGAAGGAGGTACTGGAATATGAAAAACATGAGGTTGACCTGGCTGAAGACGGACCAAAAGGTATCGAGATGTTTTCTGCCAACTCTTACGATATAGTCCTTTGCGATATTAAAATGGCAAAGATGGACGGTATTGAGGTTCTTGGAAAGATCTGCGAGACATCGACCGACACTCCTGTTATTATGATCTCAGGACACGGTAACATTGACACAGCTGTGGAAGCAATAAAAAAGGGGGCATACGATTTCCTTGAAAAGCCACTTGACCTGAACAGACTGCTTATC
>Ga0209429_10001915_pt1 | contig 12557 bp, 9 predicted proteins | sample BarGraNGADG00212_3_FD_184493 | JGI IMG/M metagenome (GOLD analysis project Ga0209429, IMG submission 184493) | Arctic peat soil microbial communities from Barrow, Alaska - Barrow Graham LP Ref core NGADG0004-212 (SPAdes) (version 2) | ecosystem: Environmental > Terrestrial > Soil > Wetlands >... | reverse complement strand
GGCGCTGAAGCTGGGGGCGCGAGCAATGCAGTGAGCGACCCCAGCCATCAGCTCCGCCTGTTCACTCTGACTCGCATCACTTGGGAGCGTACCGTGCCACAGCTCCTGGAGACCGTGGACGCGCTGCGCAGCACGAGACGCAGGTCGCGGTGTCGGCCGAGCTCACGCCAGAGGGCGGCACGCGCGGAGCGCCTTCCGGGCGCTGCCCGGCGCCGGCGAGCTGCTGCTCTTCGGTTCGCATCGTCATCCTCCGACTTCAAGCGCTGACAACTCGACGTCTTCCTTGGCGTTAGCGCCGCGCACCTGCAGTCTTACTTCGACGAGTTCTGCCAGCGGTTCAGTCCGTCGTGACCAGCGGCTCGGCCTCTTCGGTCGCATCCTTCACACGCCGCCGGCATACTCGAACTCACCGCGACCCTGTCAGCGCTTGGGGTCAAGTCCTGGGTGAGGACGTGTTGGGCTGCGACCATCCTCAATCGGCTGCTGCACGACTCATGCGTCTTCTCCATCAATGCTGCCGCTACCGACTCAAGGACCACGTCAACCCAAAAGCGGGGTAGGATCAACTGAGCAGCGCCTCGCTGGAACACAGTGGCGCGTACATCGAACGACGCATAGGCTTGACCGCCGACAGGCTTGGGCCGCCTGAGCAACGCCCATGATCTGGTCCCGGCGAACGGCGAATTGTACAACTCAGGCAAGACACTCGCATCAGATGTAGGTGACCTTGTCCACCCCCGGAGGGACAGCTTTGGCGTACCACTCCCTGTTCTTCAGCGGCGCGGTGGCGTCCAAGCCCCAGCTGTAGTGGTCCATCCTCCCGTGAGCATCGCCGCGTTGCATGATGACGTCCTTGCCTGGAGAGACTCTGGTCACCCAGGCCCACTCAACATCGGCCGGATCATAGACATCGATGTCGTCGTCCACCACGATGACACAGCTGATGGTCAAGTAGTGCGACAGCAGCGTGTGGATCACGTCTGATCCGGCGCGCTCGCTCCATTTATGGATGGAGACCACCAAGCAGTGCGGCGCGGCGGCTTGGCTGAAGGTCACCGCCTTGATGTAATCGGGCGAGGGAGCCAGACCGCTCACCACTCGGTAGGCAGCCGCTGCAAGGGCCCACTTCTCCAGGTAGTGGTCCTCGGTTGACGGCATACCACAGGCGATGGCCTGAAAGATGGGGTCCCTTCTCATCGTGATGGCGGTGATCTCTACCACATAGGCGTTGGCGCCCGTTGTGCCATCGGAATCCGCATACATCCCCTTGTACTCACCGAAGGGGCCATCCAGCACTCGCTCGCCGGGCACCGTCACGCCCTCGATGACGACCTCTGCATGGGCCGGCACGTCGACATCGATGGTCTCGCACTTCACCATCTCCAAGGGCTCACCGCGGATGGCGCCGGCGATCTCGGTCTCGTCAACACCCAAAGGTACCCTGAACTGGCTGGCGATGCTCAGCTCAGGTGGAGCTCCCAGGACGGTGGCCACCCCCACACCCTCGCCCCTCTGCTCACCGGCGTCGATGATGATCCCCATGTGTTTCGGCGGCCTGCCAACCAGCGCTGTCCTTGTCTTGCCCAGCACCATCCTTCTGTCTATGGTGACGTTCTGAATTCCCGTGTCCGGGTGCCTGGCAATGTCGGCCGCCGCAATGAGGTAAGGGCCGCCGTCCTTCTCCGAGTAGGTCAGAACTGGGAGCTTGCCAAGGTCAACATCCTGCCCCTTGATAATGACTTCCTTCACGGGTCCGGTAGAAACTATCTTCGGCTTGACCCTCTTTTCGTCGCACTCCAAACAGCGTTGCAGAAGCTGGCGTTCGTCTGGCTCCGTCTCCAAGGCCAGAGCTACGAGCTTCCTTGTGGCGTACAGTCCGCCCGCCACCCTCCAACCTGGGTAACCCTTGACGTTCTCGAACAGCAATGCCGGCCCGTCGATGTCAGACACCTTGCGAATCCCAGCCGCGATCTCATGTCTGACATCGACCTCTTGCTTGACCTTGAGCAGCTTCCCGTTCTCTTCCAGGTAGTCCAAATACCCTCTGAAATCCTTGGGCAGCACCTTGGCTCCTTTCTCACGTCGTCTCTACTGGTACCTGATGCGCGGGTTGAGCACCGCGTACAGGATATCGGCGATCAGGTTGGCGACCACATAGATGACGACGAGCACCAACGCGGTTGTCTGGATGAGCGCGAGATCGCGGCGCTGGATGGCGAACAGCAGCAAGCGGCCGATGCCCGGATAGCCAAAGACCTGCTCGGTGACGATCAGGCCGCCGATGAGCCAGCCGATTCCCATGGCCACCACGGTAATCGTGGGCAGCAGCGAATTGCGCATCACATGCGTGAACAGCACCCGTCGTGGCGGCAGGCCCTTGAGGTTGGCCGTCCGCACATAGTCCATCTGCAGCACGTCCACCGTGCTGGAACGGGTCATCCGCACCACATATGCCAGGTTCGTCAAAGTGACGGTGAGCGCTGGCAGGATGAGGTACGGCAGCGCCTCCGTGAAGGTCGCATCAGCCGCGATGGCGGACTGTGCCGGGAGCCACCTAAGCTCGATCGCGAAGATGGTGATGAGTATGAGACCGCTCACGAACTCCGGCAGGCCAATGAAGGCGAGCGACCCGACCGAGATCGTCTGATCGGCCCATCTATTCTTGTGTAGGGCAGCGACCAGTCCCAAGAGGATGCCGAGTGGCACGTACATGAGGAAGGCTACGAGAGCGAGCATGAACGAGTTGCTGAGCCGATGTAACACCAAAGGGAGCACCTCTGTCGCCGTGCTCGGTGAAACGCCCCAATCGCCCTTCACGAAGTTTCCGAGCCAGGTCGCGTACTGCACCGTGACAGGCTTGTCGAGGCCGAGCTCAACGCGCATGTTGTTCTTGGCCTGCTCCGTGGCGTAGCGGCCGAGGACCTGGGAGGCGACGTCGCCGGGCAAGATCGTCGTCGCCCAGAAGATGATGATCGAGGCAACGATGACGGTGAGCACCATGAACCCGAGGCGCCTGATGATGAACCGTCCCATCACACACCCCCCTCACTTTCGCCCAGTACGAGCGTCTCGGCCTGTACGCGCACGAGTTCGTCGAGAGGGATGTGGCAGTAGACGTGGTGGTCGCCCTCACCCTCGCGCCACGGCGGCTCCTGCTCCGCGCAGATATCGCCCAGCACGCGGGGGCAGCGCGGGTGGAAGCGGCAGCCGGCGGGCACATCCATTGCGCTGGGCACCGAGCCCTCCAGCCGTATGGGCTTCTGCTTCACGTCTGGGTCCGCCAGAGGCACGGCCGACAGCAGCGCCTCTGTGTAGGGGTGGAACGGCGGCGTGAGCACGCGCACCGCATCGCCGATCTCCATCACGCGGCCCAGGTAGACCACGGCGATCGCATCCGACAGGTGCTGGATCGCCGAGAGATCGTGAGAGATGAACATGTACGAGGTGCCCTTCTCGATCTGAAGCCGCATGAGGAGGTTCATCAGAGAGCCCTGCACCGCGACGTCTAACGACGAGATGGGCTCGTCGCACAGGATCAACGCAGGTTCGGCGGCGAAGGCCCGAGCGATGGCGACCCGCTGCTTCTCGCCACCGCTCAACTCGTGGGGCAGACGGTCGAAGTAGCTGACCGGCAGGCTGACGGCCTCGAGAAGGGCTTTCGCCCTCTGCTTGGCCTCCTTGCTGCCCAAGCCGCCGAGCAACGTGAGCGGCCGCACGATTGCGTCGCCCACGCTGCGCGTGGGGTTGAGCGACGCATCTGGGTTCTGAAAAACCATCTGGATCTCACGGAGCAAGATCCTGGGACGGCCGCCCGTCGTCCGCTCCAGCTCGCGCCCGCGAAGCCGAACGTGACCGTCGGTCGCCGGCGTGAGGCCGATGATGGCGCGCGCGACCGTGGTCTTGCCGCTGCCACTCTCACCGACCACGCCCAACGTCTGCCCCTCAAAGACCCTTAGGTCCACGCCGTCCACGGCGCGGATACGGCGCTGCTCGCGGCGCCGGATCACACCTCCGCGCACCTTGAAGTGCACCTGTACCTGTTCAGCCTCAAGGAGCACAGCTCCCTTGCCGCATACCTCGATGTCGGGACTGATCGCCTCGGTGGCCGCCCGGATATACTCAGCCGGCGGCGGCACGATCTGCCAGCGGCGGCACGCGCTGAGATGATTGCCGTCGACGCCGGCCAGCGGCGGCTGCGCGGTAGTGCAAGCCTCCTCGACGTAGGTGCAGCGCGGCGCGAAGATGCAGCCGGGCGGCAACTCGTCGAGGCGAGGTATTGCGCCGGGGATGGTCACCAGGGAGCGCTTCTCCGGCCGGGGGTCGAAGCGCGGCACGCAGCCGAGCAAATCGAGCGTGTAAGGATGTAGTGGCCGCCTGAACAGTTCCAGCAGCTCGGCCTGTTCCATGAACTCGCCGGCGTACATCACACCGACGCGGTCGCAAATCCTGGCGATCACGCCCAAGTCGTGGGTGATGTAGAGGATCGCCGAGTCGAACTCGCTCTTGAGGTCGGTCACGAGGTCCAGCACAACGGCCTGGGTGGTCACGTCCAGAGCGGTCGTCGGCTCGTCCATGATAAGGAGCGACGGGTTGGTCATCAGCGCCATGGCGATAACACAGCGTTGCAGCATGCCGCCCGAAAGCTGATGCGGATAGCGCTTCATCACGGCCTCGATGTCGGGCATCGCGACCTTGGTGAGCATCTCTTCCACCTGCCCGCGCGCAGCGGCGCTGTCCATCCCCAGATGCTGGCGGGCCACTTCAGCGAGCTGTCTGCCGATGACGATGGAAGGATTGAGGGCACCCAAAGGGTTCTGGTAGACCACACCGATGCGCGAGCCCCACAGCTCCCGCAACTCCTTGGGCGAAAGGCCCAGCAGCTCGACTCCGTTGAGCCGGATGCTGCCGTCTGTGACGCGCCCGTTCTGGGCGAGGTAGCGAATGGCGCCCATGGCCAAGGTGGACTTGCCTGACCCGGACTCGCCGACGAGCCCGAAGCTCTCGTGCTCGTGCACGGTCAGGGAGACGTTGCGCACAGCGTGCAGCGATCCGAGTTCCGTGCTGTAGTCAACGTGCAGACCCTCGACCTCGAAGACCGGACGTGGTGCGTTGGTCGTCGAGGGGACCGCGGTCGGGGCGGAGGAAGACGTCTCCATCTCAGTTCGTTCCGCCGCCGGGCAGCATCACTTGGCGCAGGCCGTCCGACATCAGGTTCGTGGAGATGACCAGTGCTGCGATGGTGCATGCGGGGAAGAGCAGCACCCACGGAGCGATGGCGAAGAAGTCTCTCGCCTCATTGATCTGCAGGCCCCAGTCGGGGGAGGGAGGCTGCACGCCGAGTCCCAAGAAGCCCAGTGAGGCGACCAGGAAGATCGAGTATGAGAGCCGCATAGAGCCCTCAACAAGTAGCGGAGGCAGCGAGTTGGGTAGTATCTCGCGGAACAGCACGTAGGAACGTTTCTCACCGCGCACGCGTGCCGCTTCCACGAACTCTCTGCTCTTGAGGTCCAGGACCGTGCTGCGTGCGACGCGGGCCACCTTCGGAGTGTATACGGCGGCCACCACGAACACGAGATTGGCACTCGACGGCCCGACCGTACTCAGCAGCACCAAGGCCAACAGCATTGACGGGAAGGCCTGCACCACATCGAGCGATCGCATCACCACCTCGTCGGTCATGCCTCCCACGTAGCCGGAGGCGAGGCCGATGGCAGTGCCGAAAACGACCGCCAGGAGCGTCCCGGTCCCACCGATCAGGAAGATGTTGCGGGTGCCCACTATGATCCGGCTGAGGATGTCGCGGCCATACCGGTCGGTGCCGAAGGGATGACTCGCCGTGGGCGAATCAAGACGGACCTTGGCGTTCTGCTTCCCATAATCATACGGAGCAATCCACGGCCCGAAAACGGCCAGAAAAAGGAAGAGGCAGAAGATGATCGTACCCACCAGCGCCGCCGGACGGTTCCGAAGGCGGCGCCAGTAGAGTCGCCACGTGTTTGGGCGCTCACCGGGGAGTACCGCAGAAGACCCGCCGGCCGCGCCCCCCCCGACGACAATGTCGAACGGCTCGCTCACAGTTCCCTCCGCACGCTGGGTTCGACCATCACTCCAACCTCGCTTTGTGGGACGCCAGACCTCCCGTCGGCCTCAACCAGTCGTGGCCAAACCGCCAAGGAGATCGAGATCTCGGCGCGTGCGATGTCATACCTCAACGCGCTGCCGCTGCGAGCGTGTTCTACGCGGGTGCTGCTGCCAAGCCACGGCAACCACCCAGTTGCCACTGCGCCCCGTTGGTCAATGCCTCTACTGTGCCCGAGCCCCCGAGCATCTCTCGGGGGCTCGGGCCTCGCTGAACCACTACTTGGTGAAGTAAGCCGTCCTGAAGAGCGTGCTCTCCCAGTCAGGCGGTTGCACGATACCGTTGACATTTGCCGATACCGCGGACATACCGACCATCACGCCGAGGTTGAGCATCGGGACTTGATCCTGCAATATCTGCTGCGCTCGGTGGTAGAGCTCGCTTCTCTTGGCTGGATCGGTCGTCACAGAGATGTCTTTCGTCAGCTTGTCGAACTCCGGGGTGTGCCAGCGCGGCCAGTTCCACGGCGCCTTGGTGGTGAGAGCCAGGTTGAAGTACATGGACGGCACCGCGCGGGTGCCCCAGTCTTGGACGCTGAACGGTGCTTCAGCCCAGCTTGTCGGGCCCTTGTCCGCGTAGTAGACGTCCGTGGGGACCTGCTGAATCGAGACGTCGACACCGAGGTCCTTCATCTGCGCTTGCCACACCGTCGCTAAGGCTGGGACGGGGTCGGCCGCCTGGGCCACCAAGTTGATCTTGACGCCATTGGCGTACCCGGCCTGAGCGAGCAGCGCCTTCGCTTTGGTCAGATCGTAGGGCACGTTTGCGTCGAGATAGTCTGCCCCATATCCAGGCCCGACCACGGTGCCGTTGCCTGGTACCATCAGACTTGGATCGGCCAGATCTATGAGTGCCTGACGGTCCGTTCCGGCCATCAACGCCTGCCGGAACGCGAGCTGCTTGCCGGGACCGACGTCAGTGCGGATGTTTACCTCGAAGCAGTAGTTGGTGTCGCCGCTGATCGTCTTGAGATTCGGATCAGCCTCTACCGCCTGCTTCTGTTCCGCGGTGATGCCACCAATCCAGTTGAGCGAACCACCCCTGAGGCCCTCCAACTGGCCGGCGGTGTCAGGCGAATAGATAACGTCGACCTCGTCGAGGTACGGCAGCTGCTTGCCTTGGGCGTCCTTGCCCCAATATGCCGGGTTCTTAACAAGGATTGCTCGGTCCTCAGCGGCATATGACTTCAGCATGAACGGGCCTGTGCCCACGAACTCTTTGGCCGGATCTGCGACGCTCTTGGAGAGCATCTTGGCGCGGGTGTCGGTGAGCAGCCCCATGAACTCCGCGTTGGCGGACTTGAGGTTAACAGTCACGTGCGTGGGATCGTCGAGGACCACGCTTACGATACCCGAAAGGATCTCGACCAGCGGCGAGCCGAGCTTCTTGTCGCGCATGCGGTCTATCGAGTAGACCACATCGTCCGCGGTGAAGGGCTGGCCGTTGCTGAACTTCACGCCATCCCGCAGCGTGATCTTCCACGTCTTGCCGCTGTCGGCGGTGTTCCACTCCGTTGCCAGGACGGGCTCGAGACTCATGCCTTGGCCGAGGCTAACAAGAGCCTCCTGGACCTGATAGCTGACGATCATGTCGCCCACGGCGTCCAAGAGAATCGGGTCACGCTGGCCGAGGCCGGGCTGAATGCCGACCTTCAGGGTTCCGCCGGACTGGGGCATGCTGGCTGTGGCGCCGGAGCTGGAGCTGGCACTACTGCTGCTGCCCCCGGCGTTGCTGCCGCACCCGGCCGCCACGGCAACCAGGGCCAGGACGAGCAGCGGGAACGCCGCAATGGCCAAGGTACGCGTGAGTCTCTCATGTATTCGTGACGCCCAAGACTGAAGTACGAATCGTGATGCCTTCATGCGCCTGAAACCCCCCGTTCGCTCCATGCTTACCAGAGTGACTACTCGAAAGTAGCGGCGAACAACCCCACGAGAACGTCACTTGCCGTCTCACCAACGGCAAATCGACATCCGTTCGACCTCCCACCACGCGGACGTCTTGACACACATTAGGCCCTGCGACGGTTGTGTCAAGAAACCCATCCGGGTGTCCAGCGAGCGGGACACATAGGATGAGCCGTTGAAACGTGCATCGAGTTGAGTCCCGCTATGAGTGCGCCCACTGCCGCTACCAGGGCTCCCTCACCGCCGGCACCGTTCACGCCTACACGCGCACCGACCTGCGCAAGTGGTTCCTCGTCATCTGGCTGCTGGCATCCACCAAGAAGGCACCCTCTGCGGCTGAGCTCTCCCGTCAGCTCGGCGTGACAGTCAAGACCGCCTGGCTCATGGGCTCGTCGCGCCGATGGAAACCCTGCTCAAACAGCGCGTTTCGTGGACTATCGGGTCAGACAGCGGCGGAACGCCAGTATTGAGGTGGATCGCCTGCGCTGCTAGAGTTGTTCGGATGTCTGCACACCTCCGATCCCTTTTCGTCGGCGTCACCGGTGCGAGCGGCGCGCCTTACGCGCTGCGGCTGGTGGAGAAGCTGGCGGCTGCGGACCATCGCATGAGCCTCTGCATCTCCGATGCGGGCCTCGACGTCATTGCCTATGAACTAGGACTCGACGCCGAGGGCAGGCAAGGCATCACGTCGGCTTTTCTGGCCCGTGCCGGCGCCTCGGAGGTCACCACAGTCCACAGCCCCGAGGACTTCGGCGCGAGCTGCTCCAGCGGCTCGGCCTTTCCGGACGCCGCGGTCATCTGCCCTTGTTCGCTCTCAACGGCTGCTGAGATCGCCATGGGTACTACGCGCACGCTCATCCACCGTGCCGGCTCCGTCGCGCTCAAGGAGCGTAAGCCGCTCGTGCTCGTACCGCGCGAGATGCCGCTGTCGGTCATCCACCTGCGCCGCCTGCTGGAGGTGAGCGAAGCCGGCGCTTTCGTAGTACCACCCATGCCGGCGTTCTACAACCACCCACACTCGCTTCAGGACATCATTGACTTCGTGGTCGGCAAGATCCTCTCGGTGCTCGGTGTCGATCAGGACCTGTACCCCGCTTGGGGGCGAGAATCGGTGCGTGCGGCAGACTGCCCGGTCGACGGCAAGCCTTGGGACAGCCTGCCGCACCGGCGGAGGGACGACCGCGTCGGGCTGGCTTGACGCCGTAGCGGGTGTGGATTTCCGAGAGCGCGGCCACCTCGCATTGAAGCAGGACAAGGCTGGCGATATTGTTGCGCCTCAGCAACCAGCGTGTGACCCTTCGAGGGAAGGAGCACAAACGGGAGAGATTCGTCGACGCACCTGCACACCGACATGATTGAGCATATCCAGCTGCAGAAGCTGGCAATGATGGGAGTGGAGGCGCCCTGATTTCAGCCAGCAAATGTTTCTCGTTTGCCACAACGTGGACGCGGTGCTCCTCATCTGGGAGCGGCTTCTCACGCTCGAGGTGAGCACGGCGAACACGCTCGGCTGTTCGAAGCTCACGCGTGGGTGCCGGTCCCGTTCTTCGACCTGACCGTCAAGGACACCGAGAGGCGTCTCTAGACGCTCCCCGACTTCCTTGAAGCACGAGTGGGTTGCGTGATGGTGGCTGTGTGTCGCCGACTCACACCCACACCACCACATGTCAGCGCACTTGGCGAAACGCAATCACTGCCAGCCCACCCTTAAGAACATGACGAGGTGCTCGTGGATCTGCGTGCCTTCATCGAACTGCTGCGCCGCGAGGGCGAACTGGCCATCATCGACGCCGAGGTCGATCCGTACCTCGAGATGGCTGAGATCGCCGACCGCGTGAGCAAGGCCTCTGGACCCGCCCTGCTGTTCCGTTCGGTGAAGGGCGCGGCGCTACCAGTGCTGATGAACCAGTTCGGCTCCACACGGCGGCTGGAGCTTGCGTTCGGCGCGCCGCTCGACGAGGTGGCACAGCGCGTCGCCGAGTTGATCGACCTCCAGGTGCCGCAGGGCATCGCCGGCAAAGTCAAGGCGCTCGACCAGTCGTGCGAGCTCGCCTCGTTCGTGCCGACGACGGTCACGCGTGGCCAGGCCGATGTCGTCGTGGCCCCGCCCGATATCGGCCGCCTGCCGGTACTCACCACCTGGCCCGGCGATGGCGGACCGTTCATCACACTGCCGGTCGTCGTCACCAAGGGGCGCGACGGCCGCCGCAATGCCGGCATGTACCGCCTTCAGGTGTTCGACGCGCGCACCACCGGCATGCACTGGCACATGCACCACGACGGCGCCGCCAACTTCCGCGAGTCTGACGGTCGGCTGGAGGTCGCGGTAGCACTCGGCACCGATCCGTTGGTGGCGTACGCCGCCACCGCGCCGCTGCCGGCCGGCATCGACGAGTTCACCTTCGCCGGCTTCCTGCGCGGAGAGCCGGTCGAGCTTGCGGCGTGCGAGACCGTCGATCTGGAGGTGCCGGCCGACGCGGAGATCGTTTTGGAGGGATACGTGGAACGTGGCGAGGAGCGCGACGAGGGTCCGTGCGGTGACCACACCGGCTACTACTCGTTGGTCGGTCGCTACCCGGTCTTCCATGTAACCGCGATGCGTCAGCGTCGCGACGCCATCTACCCGGCCACCATCGTCGGCAAGCCGCCGATGGAAGACTGCTATCTCGGCAAGGCGACCGAACGGCTCTTCCTACCGCTGCTCAAGCTGGCGCTTCCGGAGCTTGTCGATCTCGAACTGCCGATCGAGGGTGTGTTCAACGATTGCGCCATCGTCTCCATCCGCAAGGCCTACGCCGGCCACGCGTTCAAGGTGATGAACGCCATCTGGGGCAGAGGGCAGATGAGGTTCACCAAGTTCATCGTCGTCGTCGACGAGCACGTCGACGTGCACGACCCCAGCGAGGTGGCGTGGCGGGTCTTCAACAATGTGAGCCCCGAGAGGGACTGTCTGATCGCGCGCGGCCCGCTGGATGCTCTCGACCACTCGAGTTCGTATCCGCGCTTCGGCGCCAAGCTGGGCATCGACGCCACGCGCACTTGGCCGGAAGAGGGGCACGCTCGCGCGTGGCCCGACGAACTGACGATGGACTCCGCTGTCGTAGCGCGTGTCACCATGCGATGGGCGGAGTTCGGGCTGCCCTCATGACCCCCGGCAGCCGCAGGTCGATGCCGCCACGCTTCGCAAGCATGAACCCCTCGCCTCAGGACCTATCCCTGTAGGAACTGACAGAGTCGTCTCGAATCCGCTTGTGAGGAGCATGACGAACCGCTCATCAGGAGGCTCTCATGGGACTCATCGAGCGCGACGACGGCTGGCGCATGCCGGACTGGCTGCGGCAGAGGGTCGGGCCGCTGTTGCCGCCTGCGCCCCGCACCCGCTGAGCTGTCACCGTCCGCGCATCCCCGACCGCCGGGTGATGGACACCATCCTGCTCGTGCTGCGCACTGGCATGCAGTGGAACGCCCTTGCCGCCACCGCGATCTGCAACTCGAGCAGCGCCCCATCGCCGCTTCGGAGGCGTGGGAGCGGGCCGACGTCTTTCAGGAAATCTGGCGCCGGAAGCTGCTCGACAACGATGCAGCCGTCGGCATCGACTGGGCCTGGCTGGCGGCCGCCGGGGCGATGACCGAGGCGCCGCCCGGCGGCGAGGGCACCGGCCCCAACCCCACCGATTGAGCCAAAAGGGGGCGAAACGTTCCCTTCTCTGCGAGGCGCGGGGCGTGCCGATCAGGCTGGCATGCGACGGCACCAACCGCAACGACCCCAAACTGCTCGCACCGACGCTAGCAGGCTGCTGAAATAGTCGCCGGCTGACTCGTCCGGCGCAGGTCTGCAGCCTCGGTTGAGCTACCTCTGACTGCTCTTCTCTGATAGAACAATTTCTGCGTCCGTGTCCTCGGACACTTCCCGTAGCTCGCAGAGCGGCTCCTGCCTTCGTGTCGGCGTGACCCGAGCGCTTCCGTCCGGGGAGCCCCCCGGCCACTCGCACCGGCCGGCCGCGGAAGGGGCATCAGACCAGACACAGCATGCTGAGCTGCCGCCGGACGAGCGGATCGAGGTCGTCCGGCGGCTCGAAGGATTCGAGGCGCCGCGCGACTTCTCGAGTGGCGGCGGCGCGCAGATCGGGGTCGCCTTGCGCGCGCCATCTCTCGAACGCCTCGCGCACCAGAAAGGTGGGCCGGTCGAGGTCGCGCGCATGGCGTCGCGTGTGGGCCTCACCGAGGTAGCCGCCGCCGGGGCCGACGGTGTCGATGACGTCCTCGGCGAGACCGTCGGCGTCCGCCGCCGCCGGCTCGGCCTGAGCGCAGAGCATGTCAAGCATCGCATCGTCCACCACGAACTTCTCGAACGAGAGTGCATTGAACGAGCTCAGGATGCCGGCCGCCTGCAGCACGAAATCGGCGCCGGCGCGTACCGCCGGGAGGAGTCCGAGCGCCGACTCCAGCGCGGCCTGGGCGTCGAGCGCGTGGGCGTCGGTCACCGCTGCGCCCGCACGCACCGGCAGGCC
>Ga0209429_10001914_pt1 | contig 12560 bp, 11 predicted proteins | sample BarGraNGADG00212_3_FD_184493 | JGI IMG/M metagenome (GOLD analysis project Ga0209429, IMG submission 184493) | Arctic peat soil microbial communities from Barrow, Alaska - Barrow Graham LP Ref core NGADG0004-212 (SPAdes) (version 2) | ecosystem: Environmental > Terrestrial > Soil > Wetlands >... | reverse complement strand
CCCGTTGGCCCGCGCCGTCTCCAGGATCTGGCGCTCCAGCTCCGCCCCCGCGGGGCCGATCTCCTTGAAGCCGGCGGAGATGATGACCACGGCCTTGACGCCGGCCGCGGCGCACTCCTCGACGGTGGCCGGGATGGTCGCGGCCGGCGTGGCGATGACGACGAGCTCCGGGGTTTCGGGCAGCGCGGCGAGGTTCGGGTACGCCCGGACGCCGAGGATGCTGGCGCGCTTCTGGTTGACCGGGTAGACGGTGCCCCCGAACGGGCTGCTGATCAGGTTCCAGAAGACGGTCCGGCCGACGCTGCCCACCTTCTCCGTAGCACCGATGACGGCGACGCTGGCCGGCTCGAAGAACGAGTCCAGCGGGTTGCGACCGTAACCCAGGACGTCGCTCGAGCGATCGCCGATCGGCACGCCGCGGCGCGGGGTCCGATCCGCCGCGTCGGGCATGGAACGTTCGGGCGTGGGAGCGGGATTCGGGGACTCGGGCACGGGGCGGCTCCTTGGGGCGGTGCGTGCGTCCTGGTGGCTGCGGTCGCACGGAAGGGCGCGGCCGCGGTCTGTTCGTGGTCGTGGGCAAGCGTGCCACGTTTCGCGCCTCCCCCGGCAGGGCCGACCGACCCATGCAGGGGGTGCCTCCCGGCCACTGCCCGCCGGGCGGCGTCGACGGCCGACGGGCACCGCGCCGTTCGACGGGTGGTGGGATCATCCCCGTATCGCTGCTCTCGCATCGTCCGCGGAGGTTCGTCACATGGGCACGATCAAGCTGGGGGCCCTGTGCTGGAACCAGCACACGGAGTGGGCCGCGCTGCTGGCTGCCGGAATCCGGGCCGACCGCCTGGGCTACGACACGCTGTGGTTCTGAGGTCGCGGCTACCCGACTGAAGCTGCGCGGCGCGTGTTCGACGACGCGGGAGCGAATCCAGGATGGCCGCGTATCGCCTCGGTCACTACGTCTGGCGCGTCTGAAGGGCCGCCCAATCTTCGATAGACCTGGACGTACAGAGAGGAGAGCACAATGAGCAACGAACAGGTGGCACCTGAGACGAGAGGTGTCGCGGTGGAGGTACTTGCAACGGTTGACCTTGCCCGCGAGATCGAGGGCATGGAACGGCGCCAACTTCGAATGCGTATGGTGACCATCGAGCCCGGAGGCGTGTTTGGCCCGATTCACGACCACAAAGGCAGACCAGGCACCGTTTACATCTTGCAGGGAACGATCACTGACCATCGAAACGGGATCGCTACGGACTATGGGCCGGGAGTGGGCTGGCCCGAGGATCGGAACACGACCCACTGGCTCGAGAACAGGGGAACGATTCCGGCGGTGGAGATCTCGGTCGATATCGTCAGGCAAGAGTGAATCGAGGCATTGCTGCCGAGAGTGTCACGGTGACCCGCCAGATCGGGATCACGCGTCCCGGGCTAGCGCCTGCAGCAGGCGGTCGACTCGATCTCGGCGGTCATGCTCGCGGGCCGCGCCGGGTCGAGATCGCCCTCGACCGCCCGCGCGTGGCCACCTTGCCTTTCCATCACGGTCGACCTTCCTGATCAAATGGAGCGTGAGTTGAGCGAAGTCAAGATCGGCGCCCTGTGCTGGAACCAATACACGGACTGGCCCTCCCTACTTGAGGCCGGGATTCGGGCCGATCGCCTAGGGTATTCCTCGCTCTGGACCTGGGACCACCTGTACCCGATCGTCGGCGACCCGCACGGGCCGAACTACGAGGGCTGGCTGACCATCACGGCCTGGGCGGCGCACACCGAGCACGTCCGGATCGGCCTCATGGTGGGCGCGAACCCGTACCGTGAACCAACCCTCGTCGCCAAGATGGCCACGACTCTCGATCACATCAGCAACGGCCGCGCGATCCTCGGCGTCGGCGCCGCATGGTTCGAGGGCGAGGCGCACGACTTCGGCTTCGAGTTCGGGTCGGGCTTCCCGGAACGGCTGCGCTGGCTCCGGCAGGCGCTGCCGATCATGCGCGGCATGCTCGACGGGACCGAGCCCTCTGCGCCGGAGGGCTCGCGCTACCGCGCCTCGCACGTCCGCAACGATCCCCTGCCCATCCAGAGCCACCTCCCGATCTGCGTCGGGGGCGGCGGCGAGAAGGTCACCCTCAAGCTGGTCGCGAAGTACGCCGACATGAACAACCTCGGCGGCGGCATCGAGGCGGTGCGACGCAAGGAGGCGATCCTCCTGGAGCATTGCGCGGCGGTGGGCCGCGACCCGTCCGAGATCGAGCGAACGACCGGCACCGGCGTCGTCTTCATCCGCGACGACCGAGCGGAGGCGGAGCGGCTGTTCCGGACCGCGTTCGAGCGTAACCGGGTCGCGCAGCCCTGGGAGGACCAGCCGGTGGGGACGCCGGAGGATGTCGCCGAGATGCTCGCGCCCTACGTCGCGCTCGGCTACCGGCACCTGGTGGCGGGCTTCCCGGCCGACTACGACGAAGAATCGATGACGCGCTTCGTGACCGACGTGAAGCCGTTGCTCGAGAAGCTGGCGTGAGCGGGCCATTCGGGGCGGGGCGCGGGCTCGCCGCCTGCTCGTGGGGGCCCGGCCGGGTCGACATCTTCCGGGTCGCCGAGGACAGGACGTCGCGCCACCGGAGGGAATTCGAACCGGGTCACCCTGAAAGTCGATAAGTCACAGGTAAGCGCCGGGCGCTAGTCTCCCCGTCAACGCCCGGCGCGTCGGTTGTGCCCCCAGCGCGTCGGGCGTTTCGCGACCGGGTCGGTGCGCCGCTCCTCGCCTGCGGGATCCGGCATCGCCCACTCGCACCCTGCCACCCGCCGGGCCCGCCGTCCTCCGTCGCCGCCGCAGTCCCGCCGGGGAGCTGCACGTGGAACGAGACCTGCCGTGGCGCGCCCTCGAGGCGCCCGAGGATGTCGGGGCGCCACCGGCCAATGAGATCCAGACCCAGGGCACCCCGCCGACGGACGTCCGTCGCCGCGCCGCGCTCGTGGCACTCGGGATCACCGCGCTCGTTGCCGCAGCGGCGGCCGCGTTCCTCATCGTCGCCGGCCCCCGACCGGGAACGCTCGTCCTCGACGGGGAGGCGGTGCGCCCGATCGGAACCCCTGCGAGCGGCGGTTCCTTCGCGCCGGACGCCGCGCTCGTCGCAGGGCAGGGCGTCGTCGTCGACGTGGCCGGGGCGGTGCTCCGTCCGGGCGTCTACCACCTGCCCGCAGGCTCCCGGGTCGCGGACGCGATCGCCGCGGCCGGTGGATTCGGGCCGCGCGTCGATGCGGTCGCGGCGCAGGCGCTCAACCTCGCGGCACCGCTCACGGATGGCCTCCAGGTCCGGGTGCCGTCGCGCGACGACGCCGCCGATCGCGCGACGGGGTCTCCGGGCAGCGGCAGCCCCGCCGCCCCGGGCAGCGGCACCTCCCCTGGCGGCCGGGTCGACCTCAACACGGCCACGTCGGCGGAGCTCGATACGCTGCCCGGGATCGGCCCGGTGACGGCCGGCAAGATCATCGCAAGCCGGAAGGAACGACCGTTCTCTGCGGTTGACGACCTGCAGACACGGAAGCTGGTCGGGGCGTCAACGTACGCGAAGCTCGTCGGCCTCGTGACGGTCGGCGGGCGGTGACGCGGACGACCGGCCTCGCGCTCGGGGCGATTGTCGCCGCGCTCCTGGCCACGGACTCGCGCCTCGTCAACCTGGTGCCCGCGCTCGCGCTCCTCCTGGCGGTGGCAGCGGCGGGGTTCGAGCTGCTCGACCGTCGACGTGCAGCGCGGGCAGCGGCAGCGGCCGCCCTCGGTATCGCGGTCGTGCTTGCTCGGGTGGCCCTGGGCGGGGGCCTGGCGGCGACGCCGGCGGGACCGGCCGCGCTGCCCGCCGGCGATGGTCCATGGACGGTCCGCGTCGTGGCGCTCGCGGCACCTCGCGATGGGTCACAGCGCTTCGTCGGGGGCCTGGACGACGGCGCCGGGCTGCGGATCGACATCACGGCCCCCCGCTATCCGCCGGTTCGGGCCGGCGACCTCGTCGAGGTCCGAGGCGCGCTGCGTGCGCCGCCTGACGGCCCGTACGGCACCTATCTTGCGCGGACCGGCGTCGCGGCGACCCTCGCCACGCGCGCGCTGCGACCGCTCGCCGGCGCATCCGACGCGGATCGCCTCGTGCAGGGCATTCGGGCGGACGCGGGAGACGCGCTGCAGAGGGCGCTCCCCGAACCTGCCGCGGGCCTGGCGGCGGGCATCCTCATCGGGTTGCGGGAACGGGTCGATCGCGAGCTCGCCGCGGACTTCACCACGACCGGCCTCTCGCACGTGGTGGCCATCTCCGGCTGGAACATCGCCCTGGTCGCCGGGCTCGTCGCGGCGGCCCTGGGGTCATGGGCGCGGCGGCGGCGCGCGGTGGCGACCGTCGCCGCGATTGCGCTCTACACGGTCCTCGCGGGCGCCTCTGCGTCGGTGCTGCGGGCGGCGGTGATGGCGGGTGTCGCCCTGCTGGCGCGCGAGACGGGCCGCCCGGGAACGGCAGCGCGCGCCCTGGCCTGGGCCATCGTGCTTCTCCTGGTGGCGGGCCCCGCGACGATCGCCGACGCCGGGTTCCAGCTTTCGGCGGCCGCCACCGCGGGGCTTCTGGCGTGGGGCACGCCCCTCGCGGCCCGCCTCCGGGCGCGTCTGCCGCGCCTACCCGGGTTCATCGTCGAGGGGCTCGCGGTCTCGCTCGCCGCACAGGCGGCGACCCTCCCGATCGTGCTGCTCTCGTTCGGCCGGCTCGCCCCTCTGTCGCCGCTCCTCAACCTCGTCGTCGTGCCGCTCGTGCCGCTCGCGATGGCGACGGGGACGCTGGCCCTTGTCGGCGGCCTCCTCGCGGGGGCCGGCGCTCCAGCGCTCGTCGCGACGCTGCTCGGCCTGCCGGGCGCGCTGGTCGTCGGGCTGCTGGTCATGATCGTGCAGGCGGCGGCGGACCTCCCGTTCGCGGGCGTGACCCTTCCGCCGCCGGCCGGCGCGGCGCTCGGCGGGCTCGCCGCGGCGATGCTCCTCGTCGCGGGTGCTCGCCGTCGTATCTCGGGCCTGTTCGGGCCGCGGCACCGTCGGATACGACGGCGCGGAGGTCCCGGCGCCGGCAGCTCCCCGGCGACCCGGCCGAAGCGCCCCGACAAGCGTCAGCCGCGCACGGATCGTTCCGTCCGGGCGCTCGCCATCGTCGTCGCGCTCGTTGTCTCGCTCGGGGTCGTGGCGGCGGCGGCGCGACCCGACGGCCGCCTCCACGTCGTCGCTCTCGACATCGGCCAGGGCGACGCGATCCTTGTCGAGACGCCGGGGGGCGGGCGGCTGCTCGTCGACGGCGGCCCGGACCCCGACCGGCTCCTCGTGGCCCTCGACGCGCGGATCCCGCCGTGGGACCGCCGGATCGACCTCGTCGTCGTCACCCACCCGCACGAGGATCACGTAGGCGGCCTCCCGCTGCTGGTCGAGCGCTACCGGGTCGGGCGACTCCTCGAGCCGGGAATGGCGGGTCCCGGTCCCGCGTACGCGGCGCTCGAGACGGTCCTGGCGCGCCGGAACGTGCCCACCGGACGCCTGTCTTCGGGTGATCGGTTCGCGCTCGACGGCGTCTCGTTCGGCGTGCTCTGGCCGGACCGGTCCGCGGTGCCGAACGCGCCTCCCGACACCGGGACGGGGATCAACAACGTGTCGATCGTGCTGCTCGGCACCTTCGGCGCGCAGCGGTTTCTGCTCACCGGCGACATCGAGGAGGGGATCGATCCGCTCCTCATCGCCCGCGGGCTCCCTCCGGTTGACCTCCTCAAGGTGGCCCATCACGGGAGCCGGACCGCGACGACGGACGCGCTGCTCAGCGCGATCCGCCCGCCCATGGCGCTGGTCTCGGTCGGGGCGAAGAACACATTCGGACACCCTGCGCCGGCGACCCTGGCCCGGCTCACGGCCCATAACGTCGCGACCTACCGGACGGACCTCGACGGGACCCTGGACGTGGCGCTCGACGGACGCGTGCTCAGCGTCCACGCCGGGCATGGCCGGGCGCCGGCGGCGGCCGTCGGGGCGCCCGTGGACGGGCAGGGCACCCCGCGGTTGGCCCTCTCGGCAGCCCGGGGCGACCCACGAACGCCAGGCCCGGCCGGCACCGGCGCCGCGGTCCCGTATGATCGGGCAGATGTCCGTTCCCGGGCGGGTCGACGCCGCCGCCCTGCTCCTCTCGCTCCAGCCGCCGGCGTGGCATCTCCGCCACGTCCGGGCGGTGGCGGAGATCGCCGCCTGGCTCGCGTTCCGCGCCGCCGCCGCCGGGCGTCCCGTGGACCGCGCGCTCGTGGAGGCCGCAGCCCTCCTGCACGACGTCGACAAGGTGCTCCCCGCCGACGACCCCATCCGGGCGCTCCCCCACGGGGTGGGCAGCGCCGCGTGGGTGACGGCTCGGGGGCACGCTGAGCTGGCGGCCGCCGTTGCCCGGCACCCGGTGACGCGCCTCGCCGCGCGCGATGCGGACGCGTGGCTGGACCGTGCGACCGGCGAGGAGCTTCTCGTGGCATACGCCGACAAGCGGGCCGGCCAGCGCCTGGTGTCGATGGTGGGCCGGTTCGCCGACTGGACGCGCCGCTACCCGGAAGGCGCCGACTGGCACGGGTGGAGCCGCGCGGAGGCGGCGGCCGTGCGACGTCGCGCCGAGCGCGTCGAGTCGGCGGCGTGCGCCTTCGCCCGCGTCACGCCCGGAGCGGTCCGCCGCCTGCCATGGACCGGTCGTGCCCTCGCCGTCGCCCGGGCCGCCGGGTGAGCACGCCAACGCGCGCGCCGCTCGGCTACTTCTGGGGGGACGACGGGTACGGCCTGGAGACCGCGGCCGCAGCGCTCGGTCGCGATGTTGCGGGCGGTGGACCGCCGCTCGCTCCGTGGCGCGTGTCAGGCGCCACGACCCGGGTCGCGGAGATCGCCGAGCGCGTCGCGACCGCCACGCTCTTTGGCGGCGGGGCACTGGTGGTGGTGGAGGAGCCATCCCCGCTCCTGCGGGCACGGGCGGATCGGGAGGCGCTGCTGGCGACGCTGGGCGCGGTTGCGCCCGGCAATGCGCTCGTCTTCCTGGAGCCGACCGACGGGTTCGGGCGTCGCCCCAAGAGCCTCGAGGAGCTGGAGGCGGCCGTCTCGGCGATCGGTGGCCAGGTTCACCGGTTCGTCGCGCCCAAGGAGGGCGCGATGGCGCGCTGGATCGGCGAGCGGGCCGCGGAGCGCCGGATCGCGATCGAACCGGCCGCCGCCGACCTGCTGGCACGGCGCGTCGGCGGGTTTGTTCGCGAGGGCGACGTGGATCGTCGGCGGCAGGGGCAGCTGGCCGTCGCCGAGCTCGAGAAGCTGGCCCTCTACCGGCTCGACGCCCCCATTCGGCGCGAGGACGTGGAGGCGCTCGTCGCGGACGCGATCCCGGGCTCGACGTGGGCGCTCCTCGACGCAGTCGGGTCCAGGCGCATCCGCGAGGCCACCGACCTGCTGGACCGGGTCCTCGACGCGTCGCCGGAGCCGGTGGTCCTGAGCGTCCTCCACCGGCGCGTCCGCGAGCTGATTTCCGTGCTCGATGCGCAACTTCGCGGCGAGACGGTCCAGGAGGCGGCCCGGGCGATGAACCTGAAAGAGTACCCCGCCAGGAAGCTCTGGGAGCAGGCGCGCGGCTGGCGCCCGGACGAGCTCGACGCAGCGCTCGACGGCCTGCTGGAGCTGGACGCGACGCTCAAGGGCGAGGCCACGGCCGACGGGCGCCGCCGGCGCCTCGCGTTCCTGCTCTGGATCGCGGAGCACGTCGCCCGCTGAGGGAGCCAGCACGCCGTTGGCACGCGGCTGGCACGCGGCTGGCACGCGATTCGCGCCCAGGTGCCGATCGGGCCCGCGCCCACGCGCGCCCGGCGTCAGTCCGCGCTGGACCAGGCCTGCTCCTGGAGGACGAGGTCGCTCTCGATCGCGAAGACGCATCTTCCTTTCGCGAGGTCGAGCGTCTCGATCAGCTCCGGGTCGATGTAGAGCTGGTGGCAGTCCTCGCAGAGCCCGCCCGGGATCCCGAAGCAGAGCCGCTCGGTGCGATCGGGCAGCCTGAACGTCGCGTCGAACCGCGTGGTCACGAGGCGGCGCGTGCACTCGGGACAACGGTCGTGGAGGCTGGCCATGGGACGATCGAACCTCGAGCCTCGTGGCAGACCGCGGCTGCGGCTGCTGTCCAGTGCATTCTGCGATCCCCTGATCAGCCTGGGCATGACCCGCATGTACCCTCCCCGGGGGTACATCATCGGCATCCGCCGCCTCCACGAGCGGGGTTGCCGAGGTCGTCACTGGACCTCGATGACCGTCTTCGCGTCCGCCCAGAGCTTCTCGAGCGCGTAGTACTCGCGCTCGGGCGGCGCGAACACGTGGACGATCACGGCGCCCGCATCGATGAGAACCCAGTGCGAGGCCGGCTCGCCCTCGCGGCCCACGATCGGCAGGCCCTCGTGCTTCAGCCCTTCGACGACCGCGTCGGCGATCGCCCCGAGCTGACGCTCGGACCCACCGGAGCAGATCACCAGGTAGTCCGCCACGGTCGTGAACGGCGCGATCTCCAGCAGCACGATGTCGGCCGCTTTCTTGTCCTCCGCGAGTTCCACCACCCGGCGAGCCACCTCGAGCGGCGGGCGCTCGCTTGCCGGCGGCGGGGACGTCCGAGCCGGCAGGCCAGGACGACGCGCCGCGGGCCCGGCCGCATCGATGGGCACGCCGATCTCCGCCGGCGCATCCGGCTCGAGCGTGGTCTCGGGATCCTGGGGTTCGGTCGCCATTGGCTCCTCTAGCGTTCGGGCGCCCCGCGGGCGGCAGTGGTCTGGTAGAGAGCGTACTCCCGGATCGCGGTGGCGACCGCGTCGGGGACCAGGTAGCGGATGGACCGGCCGGCTGCGACGCGGGCCCGGATCCGGGTGCTGGAGATCGCCAGGCGCGGGCCGGCAAGGAAGCGTGCCCGATCACCCTGCCCCGGGAAATCGGCGGCGAAACGTGCCGCCGCCGCGGCGAGATCCTCGGCATCGTCGGCGCGCGGCACGACCGCCAGTCGAGCGAGCGCGAGGACCCGCTCCGGGTCGCGCCACGTCGGGAGGCCGGCGAGCGCCTCCGCGGAGAGGATGAACCAGAGGTCGGGGTCGCGCCCGGCGGCGCGCTCCGTGTCCGCGACGTCGGCCAGGGTCTCCGCCGTGTACGTCGGCCCGGGCCGGTCGATCTCGAGGCGGCTCGCGGCGAACCCCGGATTGTCGGCGATCGCGCGTTCCACGAGCGCGTACCGGATGACGCCGGGCGTCACGGGGGTGCCGGCCTTCTGCCACGGATCGCCGGCCGGCAGAAACAGCACCCGGGCGAGATCAAGCGTCTCGCGGACCTCCTCGGCGAGCGCGAGGTGCCCGAGATGAACCGGGTCGAACGTGCCGCCGAGGATCCCGAGACGACCAGCGGGCGCGCTCACTCCGCGCCGGGCTCCCAGGCGTCCGGCCCCCACTCGAACTCGATCGCGCCGATGCGCACGACGTCGCCGGGCTGGATGCCCGCCTTCCGGAGCGCGCCGTCGATCCCCAGCCGGTCGAGGGCACGCTGGAAGCGCTCGGCCGATTCCTCGACGTCGAAGTTCGTCTGGGCGGCGATCCGCTCGATCCGCTTGCCGCGGACGCGGTGCGCGTCGCGCTCCCGCTCCATCGTGAACCCGTCGCCGGCGGCGTCGAGCTGGTGGATGACGACACCGAATGGCTCGGGGACCTCCGCCGCGTCGTCCACGTCGGGGAGGAGCTCGCCGGCGATCGCCCGCAGACGGCCGAGGCCGTCACCGGACTCGGCGCTGACCGCGACGACGGTGAGGCCCTCCGCGCGCAGCGCGGCCTCGAATGCCGGCCACGCCTCGCGCGCGGCCGGCAGGTCCATCTTGTTGAAGACGACCACGAGCGGCTTGTCGAGGAGCCGGGGATCGTGGAGTCGAAGCTCCTCGCGGATAACATCATGGTCCCAGCCGGGATCGCGCGCCGCGCCATCCACGACGTGGACGAGGACCCGCGTGCGCTCCACGTGGCGCAGGAACGCGTGGCCGAGGCCCGCGCCGGATGACGCGCCCTCGATGAGGCCGGGCACGTCCGCGACGGTGGGACGCCGGTCAGCCGCGTCGCCGAGGTCCATCACGCCAAGGTTCGGCTCGAGGGTCGTGAAGGGGTAGGAGTCGATCTTCGGCCGGGCCGCCGTGAGCGCGCCAAGGAGCGTCGACTTGCCCGCGTTCGGCAGCCCGACGAGCCCCACGTCCGCGATCAGGCGGAGCTCGAGACGCAGCCCGCGCTCCTCGCCCGGCTCGCCCTTCTGGGCGTGCTGGGGGGCGCGATGGGTGGAGGTCGCGAAATGGACGTTGCCCAGACCGCCCCGACCACCCCGGGCGATGGTGACCTCCTGCCCGGTCGCCACGAGATCGGCCAGGAGCGCGCCGGTGGCATCATCGAGCACGCCCGTGCCGGGCGGGACCGCGATCACCAGGTCCTCGCCTGACTTGCCGTGCCGCTTCGCGCCGAGGCCGCGTCCGCCGGACTCCGCCCGGAAGTGGTGCGTGAAACGGAAGTCGCGGAGCGTCGTCAGGCCGGGGTCAACCCGGATCAGGATGGAGCCGCCACGACCGCCGTCACCGCCGTCAGGGCCGCCCTTCGGGACATGGGCCTCGCGTCGAAACGTGGCGGCACCGTCACCACCGTCGCCGGCGCGGACCCAGATCGTTACGCGGTCGAGGAACATCGCGGCCGATTGTCGCATGGGCCGCGGCGGGGGCCGGCGGCGGCCGTCAGAGGTAGTTGAGGGGGTTGACGCGGACGCCGCCGCCCCAGATCGGGCCGATCCAGACTTCGAAGTGGCAGTGCGGGCCCGTGGCGGCGCCGGTGGCGCCGACACGCCCAATGAACGCGCCGCGCCCGACGGAAGCGCCGGCGGAGACCGCCACCGAAGACATGTGGTTGTAGGTCGTGTACAGCCCACTGCCGTGCGAGATCCAGACCTGGTAGCCACCACCATTGTTCCGCCAGCCGGCGAAGGTGACGACGCCGTTCGCCGCCGCGCGGACCTGCGATCCATAGGGGGCCGCGATGTCGAGGGCGGGATGGCCGTAGGAGAAGTTCTGGCTCACATAGCCGCCCGGGACCGGCGAGGCGAACCTGCCACCGCCGTAGCTGCTGACCGGGCGGACCGTTGACCGCGTGGCGGTGGACGAGGTGCGGATGGTCGGGCGGCTGACCGTCGCGACGCGCGGGGCCGCCGTGGGCTTCGGCGTGGGGGTCGGCGTGGGGATCGGCGCGCCGCTCGCGCCCGGAAGGATCAGCACCTGGCCGATGACGAGGGTGGTGTCCGTCAGCTGGTTCGTGGCGACGATGTCCTGCGGGTCGAGGTTATGGGCCGCGGCCACCGAGGCGAGGGTGTCCGTCGCGCCGACCGTGATCACGAGGCCGTTGAGCGGCGGGATCACGAGCTGCTGGCCGATATGGAGCTCGTCCTTCGCGTTGAGCTTGTTGGCCCACCAGATGGTCATCATCGAGACACCCATCCGGCGCGCGATCCCGGTCAGCGTGTCGCCGGAGCGGACCGTGTACGTCCGAAGCTGGTCACGGCCGTCCGCGACCGTGGTGTCGACGACGACCGGCTTGAGGAGCGTGCCGTCCTCGAGGAACTGGCCGGCCACGTCGACGGTGGAGGCGCCGCGCGTACCGGGACTTGCCGCGCTCCCGTCCACCCCGAGACCGATGGCATTGCCGGTGTCACCGACTGTTCCCGCGCCGTCATTCGCGCCAAGCGGCGCGCCGAGGGCGCCGACCTGGCCATCGTTCGGGCCGCCGGCGCCACCGACGACGAGGCGCGGGGCCGTGCCAACCGACTGGGTGGCGCCCGTCGCGGTGCCGACGAGCCCGGGCGCGGCCGTCAGCGATGCGACGAGGAGGAACACCGCGACGAGGACCGGGACCACGCGCTCCGGCGAGTCCAGGTGGAGGAGGCGCCCGAGCCGGAACGCGGAACGGGTCGCGTGCAGGCGGTCACGTTGCGAGGCAACGCCACCAGACCCCGCGGGCCCGGAGGGCCGTGCGGCGGTGCGGAGTGCGGCGTCGACGCGGCGGGCGAGTCCAAGGCCGGGTCGATGGGGGGTCTGGACCCGGGAACCCGGGTCGGTCGTGTCGCGGCGCAGCCGCGCAATCGCACGGCGCACAGCGACCGTTGCCTTCAGCAATACGGTCTCCTGATCGACGGGCGGCGGCGCGTGGTGCGCGGGCGAGACAGCCCGAGCGGCACTTCCGTCCGTGGTCGCGGTATGGAGCTGGGGTCTCCAATGCGCGCGGCTGACCCGTCTCCCCCCGGACCGGGTATGAACCTTATCTGGCGGAACCCTAACAGACGTAGCGCCGGGCTGCAATGTGACGGCCGGCCCGTGAGACGCGGGCACGCGGTCGGCGGCAGCTAGGCGCTGGCCTCGGCGCTCCGCTGGAGGGTCGCGAGGAACTGGGCGTTCGTCTCGGTCTTGGCGAGCCGGTTGAGCAGGAGCTCGATCCCCTCGTTGGTGCCCACCGCCGAGAGC
>Ga0209429_10001910_pt1 | contig 12577 bp, 14 predicted proteins | sample BarGraNGADG00212_3_FD_184493 | JGI IMG/M metagenome (GOLD analysis project Ga0209429, IMG submission 184493) | Arctic peat soil microbial communities from Barrow, Alaska - Barrow Graham LP Ref core NGADG0004-212 (SPAdes) (version 2) | ecosystem: Environmental > Terrestrial > Soil > Wetlands >... | reverse complement strand
CCGCCGCTATGCCGCAAGTGCCCATGCCCACGGTGATCTTGGTGCCGGTGTCAGCGCGCACCTTGATGTCGCGCTGGGCCTCTTCTTTAAGCCGCCTCAGGTCCTCAAAGCTAGTCAACTTTGGCATGTACTTCTTCCTCCTGCGCCGTGACCGCGCTTGCTGTGACGAGACCCTCAGAAATGTACTGTTCTAGCCAGCGGAGAATGCGGGGATGAGAGAGGGGCACCTCTCCCAACTCGCTCTTGATGGCGGCACTGTCCAGCTCAAAGGTGCCGCCATCAACTGTGTAACGGTACACGATGTCCAGTTCTGGATGGCCTACTATGGTGCACATCAGGGTCGTCCTCAGGTCACCGAGGGGTGGCGTGTCGATGTGGCTGAGCCGGAATGCGGCTTCGACCACGGCCCCACGTCCGGGCTCGCTCTTGATGAGCAGGTGGCCATCGCAGCGCTGAGTTGATGCCGCAAGAAGCGGCAACCCGAGTCCCACGCGCCTGCAAGTCCGGGAGGTAAAGAATGGATCCGTGGCCATAGAGACGACCTCAGGTGACATCCCGCGGCCATCATCGATCACTCTCAGCACCAGCCTGTCGGCGGCCCGCTGCTGATCCAGGTCGATCTCCACCCGGCGCGCGCCGGCCCGGGCGGAGTTCTCGAGAAGATCCATAATGTGTTGCGCCAGCTCTCGCATGATGTCGATTTGTGCCCCCAACGAAACTCGAAGCCGTCACAGGCCCTATTTCTTGCGCAGCTCATCCACGAGCTGGTGGATGCGTTCGGGGCTGCAGCGCCCCTTCACGTTGCCGTTCACGACCGCGACGGGTCCGAGGGCGCAGGCGCCCAGGCAGTACACCACTTCGTAGGTGAACTGGTAGTCCTCGGTGGTTCCTCCTGGCTGCACACCGAGGTCCTTCTCGATAGTCGACATGTTTCGTGGAGCACCGCCAACGTGGCAGGCTGTGCCATCGCACACCTTGATCACGTTTCTTCCTCGCCTGGTTAGGTAGAACTGCGAGTAGAAAGTCGCCACGCCATACACCTGACTGAAGGGAATGCCGAGTTGGGCGGCGATGCGTGCCAGCACCGCTTTGGGCAGGTAGCCGTAGGCTTCCTGCGTCTCCTGAAGGATAGGGATGAGAGAACCCTTCTCTCCTTTCCGCCTGTCTAGAACCGCATCCAGCTGCGAAAAGTCGACGCCTTGCAGGGTTGTTGCCTCCATCACTTTAGCCTCCCAAATGGATGGAATATGGAAAACTATCGATCGATCGCCCTTCTCAGCTCTCCTCTGCAGGCGCGCGCCAACTCACGAACCGACGCCTCCGAAACCAAGAAGGGGGTAGATACTCTGGCGATCTCCTCAAGTGTATGGGCATCCGATGACCGCAGAAGAGTGCGTCCCGCCAGCGCGGGGAACTGCGCCACTGCCTGCGCCGGAGTCAGTCGTGGTGAGATCTCCATGGCCGGGACGTCGAGCCCTTCTGGGATTAGCCCCAGCACTCCCAGCAGACCGTTGGAGGGCCGATCGACGTGAGCCGGAACGCAGATCCCTCCGATCTGTTGCACTGTGGCTACCACGCTTTCAATGGATAGGTCCACCGCCGTAATCAGGAGCCGCCGGTTCACCGATAGAAGATTCCCTTCCGAGTCCACAACCAGCTGGGCTCCGAATGCCCGTTCGTCGTTCTCCCGATGCGGCAGTGCCCGATAGACCTGCTCCTGCCATCGGACGAGGGAGTCGACGGTGTCGAACATGGTCAGGATGTGAACGCCTTCCCTGCTTTCCACCTCCATGCCGGGAAGCACGGTGACTCCGCTGTCACGAGCAGCAGATACGACAGCCGCCGCGTTCTCCCCAGAGTTGTGGTCGGTTATCGACAACATGTCCAGACATGACTCCATCGCTCGCTCGATGATCAGAGAGGGCACCATGCGATACTCGGCACACGGCGACAGCACCGTGTGAACGTGCAGGTCAGCCACCAGCCGTGTCAGCACTGCTTCCCCGTTATGCCCAGGCCGGCCAGCGCGGCAACCACCTCGAATGAAGGCTTCAGGCTGGACAGGATGGGGATGCCCTCCTGGTTTGCCTTGTCCGCCACACCTGGGTCAATCCTGGCTCCCTCGGTGACGATCACCCCTGAGATGCCGGCGAGAGTTGCGACAGCCACCACGTTAGGATGGCCCTGAACCGTGACCCACAGATTGCCTGGAAATGCCCCAGCCATGACACAGCTCAGAAGGTCTCCGGTATAGCCGCCGGTCACTTCCCGGTCCAACCGAGTCTCGCCCGCCACGATCTTCAGTCCTAGCTGCCTGGCTACATCTCTGACCATCATGGCCATATCGCTCCTGCCGTCCCCTCGCGGTTGCAGTTCACGGCTCTCAGGCAAGGGGCGTAGCTGCCCTCTTGCCCAGTAGGTCAAAAGCGATGCGGAGAGTCGTCCCGCTCCCGGGCTCAGAACGAATGGAGAACCGGTCCGCGCAGCTCTGTATGTTGTTGAGTCCCATGCCTGCGCCGAACCCCATCTCGCGTATCCAGTCGGGTGCCGTCGAGAAGCCAGGGGTCATCGCCTGCTCCACGTCGGCGACGCCGGGTCCATCGTCGGAGGCCTCTATCTCGAGGAGATCTGGATCTACATGCGCGACTACTCTTCCGCCCTTGGTCGCGTGTATGGTCAAGTTCATCTCCGCCTCGTAAACGGCAATGCCAGCGCGCCTCACTATCTGCGGCTCGACCCGCAGCCCTTCCAAAATGCGCTTTATCCTGGTGGCAGCGAGGCCAGTTCCCTCGAAGTCCTTTGGAGCCACCGTGTATCGCAGCGTAACCGTGGTGCGTTCGGAGACTAGGTCGTCAATTGCGGGCCTCTCGTTGCGTTGGCGGGGCTCCGATTCGCGGTACAGAGCATCAAGGACGCGAAGCACCCGGTCGATAATGTCCCCCGGGGTTACGATCCCGGCCAGCCTGCCCTCATGATCCACTACGGGGAGCCTGCCAACGTGATAGGTTCTGAACTTGTTCATGGCCTGGACGGCCGGTTCGTTTGACCGAACAGTCAGCACCCGCGGGGTCATCCATTGGGCCACCGTTGCCTCGATTGGGCTCAACTCGAGCCACCGGATTACGTCCTCCACGCTGACTATCCCGCATAGTTGCTCCGCGTCCACGACAGGCAGCCCAGATATTCGGCGCGATCTCATCAAGTCCTTGGCTTCCCTCATGGATGCAGATGGAGAGACTGAGATGACCGGCCTGGTCATGATCTCGCTCACCCGGAGCTCGTACATGAGCTCCTGGATCTTGGTCAACTCAGCCTCGGAATCTGTGAAGGCTGTGCCTGGCTGCAACATTAACCTCTCCTGCTGGCGTCGGTTTCCGTGATCGTCCTGTAAGAGGAACTCGTCGGCTTCATGCCGGCCCCATACAGCCGGCCGCAAGTCTCGAACATTGTGAGAGCTGTGGCGAAGAGCGGTATTCCAGCCTCCATGGCCATGGCTGTCGTCTCCAACAAGGGCTGCTTGCCCCTGACGAGCACTATGGCCGCGACTTCGGCCACCTCCGAGGTCCTGATGACCTGTGGATTTGTGAGCCCCGTCACAAGCACAGATCCAGGCTTTGCCAACGAAAGGACATCGCTCATCAGATCCGCTGCGGCTCCGAACTCGACTTCGAGCTCTGAGTTCCAGCGCTGGGACAGCGGTTCTGCTTCGAGCAATTGCGCCATTGTGGCAAGCCGCATCATAGTTGCTCCCTCTCAGTGCTACGCTTGACGCTGTTCTCGCGGTGTGGCTGGCTTGATGACGCCCCGAACCTTTGCGTACTTCTTCGCCGAGTATTGACTGATGAGTGCCTGGAGCTCTACCGAAACGTCCACGTTTTCGAATGGCGACGTCGTCGGGGACCGCTAGTTGGACTGTCGAAAAGTTCAAGATCAAGTGAACGCCGCCCTCCACAAGGAGATCCGCTACTCTCTGTGCCGGCAGTGGCGGAGTCGCGACGATGCTACCGGCAGCGGTGCTGCTGCCTATTTGTGCGCTAATGCACAAATAGGACCAAGTATAAGGCCCCGACGCTCGATGCCCCCATAGTGACAAGGCGTCGGGGCCTGTCGTAAGCCCCCGCTGTGTTGCTTCACCGAACTCTGGTGAAAAGCTTCACAATCATTATAGCCCGAGCGTGGAGCCTGTCAATCCCTTTTTGGCGATACTGTCGTTACCCAGGGAATCTGACACGGTGTAATTGTTCAGCGAAAATGTCACCCCATGAGGGAGATAGTGACGTTGAACCAGGACGAACAGAGGCGACTGCTGGTGCTGAACGAGGTGAACCGGGGGCGACTGACAGCCTGGAGGGCGGGGGAACTGCTGGGCCTGTCGGAGAGGCAGGTGAGGAGGATGCTGGCGGCCTATCGAGAGGAGGGGGCTGCCGCCCTTGTCCACGGCAACAGAGGGAGGGAGCCGGCCAACGCGCTGGGAGAGGATCTGAGGGAGCGGGTCGTCGAGTTGGCCCGCACCAAGTACGCGGGGTTCAACCAGCTGCACATGGCCGAGATGCTAAGGGACGAGGAGGAGATGGACGTGGCAAGGAGCTCGGTGAGGCGCATCCTCCTCGAGGCAGGGATTGCCAGCCCGAGGAAGCGCCGGGCTCCCAAGCACAGGAGCAGGCGCGAGCGCTATCCCAAGGAGGGGATGCTGCTCCAGATAGACGGCAGCCCCCACGACTGGCTGGAGGGCAGGGGACCGGTGATGGCCCTCTTGGGTGGGATTGACGATACCACAGGCAAGGTCCCCTTCGCCCTCTTCCGCCCGCAGGAGGACTCGGCGGGCTACTTCCTTCTGCTAGGGGGTATTGTTATAGGCAAGGGAGTGCCGCTAGCTCTCTACCACGATCGCAACTCCATCTTCGAGTCCTCCACAAGAGGAGCGATGAGCCTCTCCGAGCAACTGGCAGGGTATCGCGATCCTACCCAATTTGGTCGTCTCTTGCAGGAGCTAGGGATCGCCTCCATTGCTGCTAGAAGCCCTCAAGCGAAAGGGAGGATCGAGCGGCTATGGGGCACATTCCAGGATCGGCTGGTATCGGAGATGAGGCTAGCGGGGGTGAAGAGCCTGGGGGAGGCCAATCGCTTCCTGAAGGGCTTCCTTGTCCGCTACAACCGGAAGTTCGCCGTCCCTGCTGCCGAGGAAGGCTCGGTCTACCGGCCAGTGCCCGAGGGCTTCGAGATGGAGCGGGTCTTCTGCTTCAAGCGCCAGCGTAAAGTGGGTGCCGACAACGTGGTGAGCTTCGAGCACCACCGCCTTCAGATCCTGGCCGATACTGAACGGGCAAGCTATGCTCGGCTGGCGGTGGAAGTCCACCAGCAACTGGATGGCAGCCTCGGCCTGTTCTATCAAGGACGAGCACTCAAGGTGAAGGATGCTCCCCTGGAGGCAGCCGGGATGCGTGCTGTGGCACCGCCGGGGGTAACCTCGGCGAACCCCTCGGCTAATAGCACCCAAGCCCCGATCAAGAAGAGCGCTGGCAAGAGTTCCTGGGGAAGGAACTTCAAGCTCTCCGGATCTAAGCCGAACAAGGATCCTAGGCCGGCGAGCGTATTGTTTTCGATACCCTGGTATGGCCCACTTTGATCATCTCGAATGGCCCACCCGCGATCACGAATAGGGCTAGCCTGAGCGAGTTGGGAAGACACGCGAGGGGGGCCGATGCGAAGGAGAAGAGCGAGCGTGGAACTGTTCGAGGCAATCAGGCGCGAGTATGAGTTCGGGGTGGGCACGATCCAGGGAGTAGGCCGCAAGCTGGGCGTGCATCGGCGGATGGTGCGAGAGGCACTGGCCAGGGCGGTGCCCGCGGAGAGGCTGGCGGCAAAGCGAGCGCGTCCCCATTTGGGACCGCTGGCCGGCTTCATCGACAGGATCCTGGAAGCGGACAGGAAGGCACCGAGGAAGCAGCGTCACACGGCTCACCGGATCTACGTGCGCATCGGGCAGGAGCGTCCGGTGAAACGGAGGTGCGCAACGCTGGAGAGCGACGGGCCGAGGGATAGCCGGATGGGGATCACGGATAGCCGTCTGGGGGGGAGCGCTCTCGCTCCCCCTACCCACCATGCCAAGGCTATCCAGAGCCCCCTATGCCTCGTGAACTCCAGAGGCTTGGGGACAGAGTCCCCATCTAGAAACTACCCAACGCTCTACACCAAAGCATGACATTATCCCTGAACAGTCAACCCTGACAGAATCGCTGGGCAACAACATCCCTTTTTGGCGATACCCTTAGGCAAACCTTCAGATTGTGAGATCGGACGCGAACTCCGCGAGCGGGAGGAGAGCTGCCACCGCTACTTTCCCATGTCCTTTAGTTTTTGCTGTGCGGACTTCGCTTGATCGGAATTTGGGTCGATCTTGATAACAGTCTGCCACTCCTTGATGGCGGAGTCCGTGTCCGGCGGGCTCAGGTGCGTGTACATCACCGACAGGTTGTAGTGGGTCTCCACCTTATTGGGGTCCTGCTCCAGCGCCTTGAACCAGTTCTCCTTCGCCTTGTCGAAGTTGCCGGAGTAGAAGTAGGAGGTTCCCAGGTCGGTCCTGATGTCGGTGTTGTTGGGAACCTGCAGGATCGCCTTCTCGTACCAGGGGATCGCCTCTCCGTAGCGACCGGCATCGTAGAACCGATTTGCCAGGTCGACGATGGTCGTGAGGTCCGACGGGTTCTGTTGAGCCTTCTGCATCAGAGCAGCGATCGCGGCATCGAGGGACTTCGCGTCCACGGTGGGCTGCGACTGGGCGGCCGTGCCCTGTGCACCGGACTGGGCCACCGAGTTCCCGCCCGCGTTGAGGGAGGACACCAGTACCCACACCGCGATCAGGAGGCCGCCGGCGACGATGCCGAAGGTGACTTTCCGACGATTCCCCGGGTCGGGCCGCAGGGGTGTGGCCGCATGCGAGCGCCGTCCGGAGGCGGCAGGGCGGCCCTTCTGGGTGGGAGCCAAGCTTCGTTCTGGGCGTTTCTTGCTGTTGCTCACTGGGAACCGGCCTTTCTAGGGTGGGCGAAGTACTACAACATCCTATCGGCCATGATTATGGCCTGGGCAATCTCCGAGAGCTTCTTGTTTTCGTTCTGGCTCTGGATCTGCATTCGGCGGAAGGCCTCGGCCTCGGAGAGGTTGCGCCGTTCCATGAGTATGCCCTTGGCCCGCTCGATCATCTTGCGGGTCTCCAGGGCCTCTTTCAGATCGCTGATCCCCCTGCGGAGATCCTGGAACTCGTGGAAGCGTGACTTAGCCAGCAGCAGTGTGGGGAGCAGGTCCTCTTCGGAGACCGGCTTCATAAGGTAGGCGAAGACACCCGCCTCGATGGCCCTCTCTGCCAGGGAGCGCTCGCTGTAAGCCGTCAGGACGATGACGGGGATCGGGTACTCGGCGGCGATCTGCTTTGCCGCCTCCAGACCGTCCAACTCCGGCATCTTAATGTCCAGGATCGCCAGATCCGGCTTGAGACGGAGGACCAGGTCCAGCGCCTGTTTGCCGTTCACGGCCTCGCCCACTACCTGCAGACCGAGGGATTCCAGTTGAGCCTTCAGGCTCATCAGCCGGATGGTCTCGTCGTCGGCGATGACGACCCTCAGCGACTCCATCATCTCCTGAACCTCACAGTTGCGGTTGTTCCGCCGTTGGACTTCAGTTCCAGAGTGCCGCTCAAGTCCTTCGTGACCAGCGTGCGGACTATCTGCAGCCCCAGGTTGGGGCTGGTCTCCACATCGAAACCGTCGGGTAGCCCTTTGCCGTTGTCGCGTACCGAGACTCGCACCTCCTCGGATTGCTCGTCCAGCGAAACCAGGAGAGTGCCAATATCAGAGCTAAATGCGTGCTCCAGCGCGTTGTTTACTAGTTCGGTCATCACCAGCGCCAGCGCGGTGGCCTGCTTTGAGGGAAGCAGGATCGACTCGCCCTGCACGATCACCTTCACCCCCCCGTGAGAGTCGACCATAGTCTTGGCGCAGTTCTCGGTGATAACCTCGGCCAACTCCTTGATATCGGCCACCCTGACGTTCTCCGCCGACAGGAGTTCGTGCACGGCAGCGATGCTGCGAACGCGAGTGATGCTTTCCCGGAGAGCGACTTCCGTGGGTATCTTGCGTCCGCTGTGGATCTCCAGGGTGAGCAGGTCGGCGATGGTCTGCAGGTTGTTCTTGATGCGATGGTGCATCTCCTGCACCAGCACCCTTAGCTGACTATTGGTCGCCTCGAGCTCGGACTGGCTTCGCTGGATGATCTTGTCCCGCTCCTCCAGGTACGACTCGGAGGTGACCAGCATCTGGTTGTCCAGGGCGACGTTGATGATGTCCTCTGCCTTGAGTATGTCCTGCGGAAAGGCGATCCACAACCGACTGCGCAACATACGCTCGACCGCGTTCAGCACCGAGAGCCTGAAGAGTGATGCCGCACGGACAATCTCGTACAGGGGGATGCCGCGAGCCAGATGGAGGGAGGCCATCTCCCGCCCACCGCGGAGCAACTCTGACATCGCGCATTCCCGGTCGGACTCTTCCTGCAATCGGAGCAGTTGCACCAGCAGGCTCAAGTTGCTCTCGCCCCATTGCCGCATCTCGGGGATCAGGGGAGAGTAGCTGGGCATCGACCCTCGGAGGCGCTCTATCCAGATGTCTACTACTTGGAGAGAGTTGTCTTCCAGATAGTTTGCGGTCGTGGCAAGAGCGTGACGGACGAGGAGTTCGCCGATGCGATCGATGGCGCCTTGTAGAATCAAAGTACCTGCCCCGTTGCAGTGGCCGATTTCCACCGGATCAGAGTTTACAGTTTGGGGATCGGCCGGTCAAGGATCGTACAAAGAAGAGGGGCCGGAATGCTCCGACCCCTCAGCCACCACAGGGCGCGAGTCTGCTCTATGCGCCAGGTGCCGGCCGTGCTCGATGGGCACTAGCCGTCTCTGCTTCGGGAGTGAGTACAACACCCGGCCGCCAGGGAGTGCCCAGAAGCGGCAACAGAACCCTGTCCAGACCCCAGAAGCCCGCGGTCTTCCAGGCCAGGATCAGCAGGACTGCCAGAGCAAACAGCACGGGGTTGGTGCTAGTGGTGCCGGCCAGCATAAAGTTCCAGTTCATGAAGCCACCTGCGAATGCGGCGACACCGACGAAGGCACCGAGAATCAGGGCGATGCCGATCGCCATCTCGCTGAAGGCGACCACCTTGGCGAACCACACGTAGTGGTTGCCGTCGAGCAGCACGGTAAGGAAGCCTTTGTACCAGTCAAACGTGACAAGTCCGGCCTTGTCGGGGGTACCCACAGCTCCGACCCAGAAACCCTTGAGGGCGGTGCCGGTGACCATCCAGGCCGGATCCGCCAGCTTGTGGAGGCTGGCAGTGATCCAGGAGTAGCCCAGATAAAGCCGGACCAATAGCCATAGCCAGGAGAGCCTGGTGTCGCCGAACAGCGCACGAGCTATCGGCGGGTCGTCAACGACCGCCTGCCTCTGACCGAGAGACAACATATTCGGGCTCCTTCTCCCCATTGAGGGAGTTAATCTCTTCCGACCGCCAGCGAGGTGGGGTAGAAGTTCGCAGCCAGTATAGTTAGTCTGGTTAAATGTGTCAATACCATTGGTATGCCCATATTGGCCGAATTCCGGCGCTTGTAATGGGCATATCGCGTTCTCTGCGGGTTGGTGCCGAGAGGGGGATTGAGAGCCATGCCAAGTGCCGGTTGATGATGAGGATCACAGTGGCCCGAAGGTTGCTGCTGGCTCAGCACCTGAAGATAGGGCTGGAGACCCCAGCGTCGATGTAGATCGCCGGCTAGGGAGAGTAGGCGCGACGCATGCGTCGCGCCTACTGGCGGGAGGATCGCTGGAGGGCCCGCAGGTCGAGGTAGGTCCGAAGCTCGTAGTAGCCCAAAAGGGCCGAGAGCAGCAGGCCAAGCCATCCCTCTCGGTAGCCCTCCAGCGTCACGTACCTGCGCCAAAACTGCCGCCAGGGCTGGAGAATGTAGTTCTGCGGCTTTATGCGCACCTCCTGCCGGAGCCGATTGACCGCCTCCATGCGAGCGTAGTGCCGCTGCCTCTCCATAATCTCCCCAATAGTGGAGTAGTTGTAGTGCAACAGCGGGTTGCGCAGATAGCCCGCCTGACCCTTCAGATCGACCAGCTCGTGGACGATGCGATCCTCTCGATAGCTCGCATCGGCCCGACGCAGCAGTCGCATCTGGTAGTCGGGGCTCCAGCCGGCGTGGCGTACCCATCTGCCGAGGATGATGTTGCGGCGAGGGATCCAGTAGCCCGGGGCCGCCCCCTCATAGAGACCCGTTATGCAGCGAACCTCCTCCGCCAGTTCCGGCGTGGCCACCTCATCGGAGTCGACGAAGAGCACCCAGTCGGAGTCCGCCATTCTCAGCGCTGCATTACGTTGCCGAGCGTAATCCTCGAAGCTGTGCAACTCCACGCGCGCCCCGATGGACCGAGCCAATTCCGCCGTGGCGTCTCGGGTGCGATCGTCCACAACAACCAGAAGGCTATCGGCCCACTGGAGGCTGAGGAGGCAGCGCTCGATGGTGTCGGCGGCGTCCCTGGCGATGATCGCGACGCAAACTGTGGACACGTCACATACCCCAGATGGTGCGATAGGCTCGGAGTCGATGACCCTTTTCTTGGACGGTCATCCGGCCTCGCCGGTTTTCCCACCAGGTCCTGGCCATCTCCCGGGCGAGTCCGAGCCTGGTGATGGCCCGATGGGCCGACACGAAGCCGGCACTGTAGTGCTTGGCGAAGAGGCGATACCGGCTACGATGGAGCTGTATCAGCATCTCCTCCCTGAACTGTCTGCTACTCTGGGCCACGTGGTGCACCACCTTTGCCCCGGGCAGTTGGTAGATCTGCCAGCCGCGCCGTTTTGCGCGAAGGCACCAGTCCACCTCCTCGCAGTACATGAAGAACCCCTCGTCTAGCATTCCCACGTCATTCAGGGCGTCTCGGCGGATCATCATGGCGGCACCCAGCGGATGGTCGACGGAGAAGGGCTCGCCTCCCTCGGGGTCGCGATATCGGCCGTTCAGGCGGGAGTCGATAAGTCTGTGATTGAGTGGGAAGAAGTCGAAGAAGCTCATCAGCAGGGTTGGAAACTGGAATGCCGCGTGCTGCCGCCGCCCGTCCGGATAGACCAGGGCCGGCCCCACCGCTGCTGCGTCGGGTTTGGTCGTGATGAAGGAGGCCATGTCCGGCAGGGCGCTCCCCAGCACCTCCGTGTCGGGGTTCAGAAGCAGCAGGAGGTCGCCTCGACTAGCCTGGAGACCGGCGTTGGTGGCCCTGGCGAAGCCGAGGTTTGTGGTCGACCTGATTAGCTTGACCCTGGGAAACTCGGCGGCCACCATGTCGGCGCTGCCGTCTGAAGAGGCGTTGTCCACCACGATCAGCTCGCAGCAAAGCGGGGCCATTGAGATATCACGGCAGCACGGCAGAGTCAGCAGTGGACTGCCAGAGTCACCGTCTGTCACGCAAGAAGGCTGCACGATGGCATGGTGGGGGCTTTCCGCGACGGACGCCAGGCAGCGGCGCAGCAAATCCCTGGTGTTATAGGAGACGATGGCTATGGAGAGGAGCGGGGAGGACATCAGTAGCTGGTCTCGATCACGGTACGGCCGACCTGGTCGTCCCAGTATCGTACCTGCTCCTGCACCAGTCCGGCGTAGAGCCAGATCTGCGGGTACTTGTCCTCCATGCGTATGTAGCCGACCACCGTGACCTCTTCGCCAGGTTGGAGGTCCTTGCCGAAGCCCCACCGGTAGGGATACTTGGCGCCCGAGGAGCCAGGGCCGCTGGCCCAGTCCACTCCAACCCTCCAGTAGCCCTTCTGGTCCCGGTACTTGCCGCCCTGGATGGTGCTGAAGCCCTCCTGGCTGCTGTAGGTGTAGCCCGGGTCTGGCCCCTGGCTCCGCAGCACCGTGTTCCCGGTGTTCTTTACCCTGATCTCCACTTTGACCAGCTGGCCAAGCAGGATGTGCTGAGGATTGAAGGTCACCGACATCAGATATGCGTCCGGCATGCTGGCCGAGTCGATCTTGAGGGTCTTCTGAGCCGCCACGACGTTGCCCGCGGCGTCCTCGGCCTCTACGACGAAGCGGTACGAGCCGGAGGGAAGCAGCTGATTTCCAATCTGGCCATCCCACGAGGTGGAGTGCTCGCCGGGTGTCTGCCGCTCCTCGCGCTGCAGCAGGTAACGCTTCCCGTCGTCCGACATCAGGTAGACGGTAACCGTGCTGAGCTTCGCGCTTCGATAGGTGATCTGAACGGTGTCGTCTACGCCATCGAAGTTGGGGGAGATGCTATCGGGGTACAGGGTCAGATTGTCGATACTCGGCGTGGTGGTATCGGAGTCGAGCAGTTGCAGCTGAGTCCTCGCCTCCTTTCGAGCGCCACTACCGTCCACCGCCTCGACCACGATGGGATAGCTGCCGGCGGGGAGCACCCTGCGCTCCATGCCAGCCGGGTCCGGGGCGTAGGCCCCGACAAAGGTGATGGAGTAATCCCCCGCGACTGGCCGGAGCTCATCCTTCTGGAGGTAAAGCTTATCCCCT
>Ga0209429_10001909_pt1 | contig 12577 bp, 14 predicted proteins | sample BarGraNGADG00212_3_FD_184493 | JGI IMG/M metagenome (GOLD analysis project Ga0209429, IMG submission 184493) | Arctic peat soil microbial communities from Barrow, Alaska - Barrow Graham LP Ref core NGADG0004-212 (SPAdes) (version 2) | ecosystem: Environmental > Terrestrial > Soil > Wetlands >... | reverse complement strand
CTCACATCTCACATCTCAAATCTCAACGCTTCTTCACACTTTTGTTCCCGCCTAAGCGGAATTTCGTCACTCCGTTCCTCAACTTTTTACTTTTGTCTTGAACCGCTCCCTGCTCTACGCTCATATCTCTATGCCTTTGTCGCTCCATCTCTCCATAACTGAAACCCTTAAACCAACTATATGCTTATTTACCTTGATAACTGTTGTTTTAACCGTCCCTTTGATAATCAAAAACAAATACGGATTCGCATCGAGACAGAAGCAAAATTGTTTATCCAGGAAGAAATATTAGCTGGAAAATTTCTTTTAGCCTGGTCATATATTCTGGATTATGAGAATGCTTCAAATCCGACCAATTAAATGTAAGCGGCATCAAAGCCAAAGATGCCCTGCACCTTGCCAGTTCTGTTGCTATGGAATGTGATTATTTTATTACTACCGACCTTTACATCATTAAAAAAATGGCTAATTTTGAAAAAATTATGGTAGTAAGTCCCATAGATTTTATAAATTTCTTAAAACAATGACCATGTTAACAGATTCTGAAATTAAAAAGAAAGGACTCAAAATACTGATTGAAAACCTCGGGGATCTGGAAGCTGAAAAATTCATCAGCCTGATTATCAAGGAACCTTTCGATTATACTCAATGGCAAAGTACTCTGTGGAACGACCAAACTGTTAAAAAGGTAAGTGAAAAGGCAATGAATTACCGATTAAAAAACAAAACATAAACCAACTGAAGTTTCCCGCCACGTTACGCTCCGGATCTTCACTTCGACTTTTGTTTTCTTCAACTGATTACTGATTAACGCTTACCGCTTACTGATTACCGATTACTGCTTACTGATTACCGATTACCGATTACCGATCACCGATTACCTCTCATATCTCAAATCTCACATCTCACATCTCACATCTCTACGCTCTACGCTCTACGCTTTTTCCAACGCTCACATCAATTCACATTTTAGAAGTTTAATTTGGCTGGGAGTTCACATTTTTCTAATTTTGTAAAAACTAAGAAAGCAATGAATACTACATCATATAAAAGAACCTACAGTTTACCTTTTACATTCGATGATGTACTCAAATTGATTAAATCATTTTCGATTGAGGATAAAGTGAGATTAGAAAAAGAATTGGAAAAAGAGACGATTGCGTACCGGGCACAAAAAATGTCAGAAAGAATTAAAGACAATGATCTGACAATTGAAGATGTCGTAGCTGAAGTTGCTGAATACAGAAAGAAACGTAATGCAAAATGAAGTCTTTATTCTCGACAGCAATATCTGGATAAGCTATGTTATTACCAAGCAACTTCAAACACTGGTTGCAATTATACTCAACCATAAGCTAACTGTTCTTACAAGTGAGCATCTGGTAAAAGAGATTCAGGGAGTCCTTTTGCGTCCAAAGTTTAAGAAATATCTAAAACAATCTGATATTAAAGAATTAATGACACTTCATTTGAAACTTTGCCATCTTGTTCGTACCGATGAGACTTCAAACCAGCTTTCGGACTTTAAAGATAATTTCCTGCTTGATTTGTATAACAATGGAAAGGCCACAGTACTTGTAAGCGGAGATAAAGAATTTCTTCGTGAAGCCAGAGAATTAAATTACCGTGTTATGACACTCAGAGAGTTTGAATTAACTTATAGCTTTTAGCATTCTACTATTGACTGATTACCGATTACCGTTTACCGATTACTTCTCAAATCTCATATCTCACATCTCAAATCTCATCTCTTTTTCACACTTTTGTCTTTTGTCTTCTTCAGAAACTTTTGTCTTTTTACTTTTGTCTTTTGTCTTTGTGAAACGCTCTACTCTCAATGACAGATTTGCAAAAAGTTTCTGCAATTTGTATCTTTGGTGAAATTTTAAAATATGGAAGCTCTGAGAATTGAAATACTTAATCCAAAAGTCAAAACCATTCTAAAACAGTTGGCTGATTTAGATCTGATTGCTATTTCCAAAATGAAAAGCCCGGAGACAGAGCTTAAAAACTTATTAAAGAAATTCAGATCAAAATCGAAGGAAGCCCCGACGCTGGATGAAATTACCAGGGAGATTGAACTCGTAAGAGCAGAACGTTATGCCGGAAAAAAAGACTAAACTCATCCTTGACACCAACATTTGGATTAGCTTCCTCATTTCGGATAGGCTGAAGTATCTTGATAATATTATTTTTGGCCATACTATTCAATTGGTTTTTAGTGAAGAATTAATTGAGGAATTCATAACAGTTTCAAGGCGGGCGAAATTTGAAGAATTCTTCAAAGAGAAAGACATTGAAAAACTGCTGGAGCTATTTCGTATCTATGGCGTTTTATACAAAATCAAAAGCCGGATTAAAAATTGCAGAGACCCCAAAGACAATTTCCTCCTTTCATTGGCAGTTGATTCCGGAGCAGATTATCTTACTACAGGAGATAAGGATTTGCTTGAGATCAGGAAAATTGGAAAGACAAGGATTATTTCACTTCACGAATTAGAAGAAATTCTCTAAATACTCAAATCTTGACTTACCGATTACCGCTCTACGCTCACATCTCAAATCTCATCTCTTCTTCTCACTTTTGTCTTTTGTCTTAACTACAACTCTCCGCTCAACACTCAGTATTATGAGATTAACCAAGCCAGAAATACTCCAGCTTCCAAAAATACTTGATCGAAGAGGAAATCTTACCTTTATAGAAGGTTTAAAACACATACCTTTTGAAATTCAGCGAACATTCTGGATTTATGATGTTCCTGGCGGCGAAACCCGTGGCGGACATGCATATAGAACTTCTGAGGAATTTATAATAGCTCTTTCGGGTAGTTTTGATGTAATTTTGGATAACGGAAAGAAAAAAACCACATACTCTCTAAACCGATCATACTATGGCTTATACGTTCCGGTAGGTACTTGGCGTCATATGGAAAATTTTTCTACTAATGCTTTAGCTCTTGTATTATCTTCCACTCAATACAATAAAAATGATTATATTAGAGATTACAACGATTTTCTCAATTTTAATTTACAAACAGTTAAGATTCAAAATACTAACATTAAAAGTATTATAAAGCAACCCTCGAGTGATTCTAAAAGCAACACTGTTTCTGATTGTTCCATTATTGATTTAGATATTAATCATCGCGATAAAGGAAATATCTCTGTATTCGAAAATAAAAAAACGCTACCTTTTGATATTCAACGGGTGTATTATTTATATGATATACCCGGAGGAGAGACTAGGGGCGGACATGCTCATAAAGACTTGCAGCAGCTTGTTATTGCTGCAAGTGGTAGTTTTGATGTAATTTTAGACGATGGCAAGCTTAAACGAACAGTTACACTTAATCGCCCACATCATTGTCTTAATATTATACCTGGTATTTGGAGAGAGTTAACTAATTTTTCATCTGGCTCAATCTGCCTGGTTCTGGCTTCTGAGTCATATGCTGAAAATGATTACATAAGAAAATATGATAATTTTATCGAATATAAAAATTCTTTCAAATGGAAATAATAGAAGTGAATAATATTCAATACGCTGAAATTTTTTTACATCCTTATCATATTTTTAATGATGCAAATTTTAATTATTTAAACAGAGATAAATGTGAAAGTATTAAATACTTATTATTTAAAGATAAAAAATATAAATTGGGACTTATATCTGGAATTAAGAATCAAAAACTTATATCCCCTTTTTCAAGTCCATTTGGCAGTTTTTCGTTTATAAAATCAGACATACAAATATCGAGTATTGAAAAGGCTATAAACGAACTCGATAACTATTGTAGAATAAATGAATTAACTGACATTGAATTCATTTTACCACCTTTATTTTATGATGAAAAATTCTTATCTAAATTGATAAATGTATTATTCAGGAAGAATTACTTAATTTATAATATTGATTTGGACTTCTATTTTAAAACTGATAATTTCCAAAATAAATATATTGAAAGTATCTGGTATAATGCAAGGAAAAATCTTAACCAAGCAATAAATAAAGGCTTTAAATTTAATTTATGTTCAAATCTTGAAGATATAAATAGTGTATACCAAATAATTCAAGAAAACAGGCTAAATATAAACAAGCCATTAAATATGTCCTTAAAACAAATTATTGACACTTCAAAAATTATTAAAACGGATTTATTTTTACTTAGTTATGAAAACGTTAACATTGCATCTGCAGTAGTTTATTTCGTGACAGATGAGATTGTTTATATCCCATTTTGGGCAGATAAGCCGGGTTTTTCAGAATTACGACCAATGAATTTTTTGGCTTATAAAATTTTTGAATACTACTCATTAAACAAAGTCAGAATAGTACACATTGGAATCTCTACAGAGAATAGTATCCCAAATTATGGATTATGCGAATTTAAAGAAAGTATTGGATGTGAAATTACGCCGAAATTAAGTTTCATAAAACATTTAATTAAGCAAGAATGAAAATTGTCGAATTCGATAATAACTTTTTAGATCTTTCATTTGACTGGCTTCAAAAAGATGCTGAACTCAAATGGTTAACAGTAACAAACGACTTTTCAAAAGAAAGTCAGGCAAATTGGTTTAATTCATTACCATTAAAAACGGATTATAAGATTTTTGGCATAAAAATAAATGACGAACCTGCTGGTGCTTTTGGAATTAAGAATATCCAAAATGGTACAGGTGAATATTGGGGATATATTGCTATTAGAGCTTATTTGGGAAAAGGATATGGAAAGATATTGATGCAAAATGCTTTTGATCAAGCACAGAAACTAGGTTTGAATTCTTTATATCTCTATGTAAAAAACCTTGAAAACAAACGTGCAATCAATCTTTATTTATCCGTAGGCTTCGATTATATAGAAACAGGGTCAGATTACGTGAAGATGCAGAAAAAAATTCCTCCACACATAACAAAAGAGGCTGAACAAAGAAATGTTTTTGAGGCAAAAATATTTTTCGCACAATCTGCCCGTGCTACATTTAGTAATATTGTAAGTAGTGTTTTTAAAAACTCAGATAAAAAAATTCTTATGCCTGCTTATATAGGAGAAACTGATAAAGAAGGATCAGGAGTTTTCGATCCAATCAGAGAGAATCGACTTAAATTTGAGTTTTATAAAATAGAAAAAGATCTTTCTGGAAATATTGATGATATAATTCAGAAAATTACTTCTGGAAAATTTGGGGCTATTCTAATAATCCACTACTTTGGTTTTATTCAGAATAATATGGAAGAAATTGTTAAACTATGCGAATATTATGATGTGGCATTAATTGAAGATTGTGCACATAGTTTTTTAACTGTACAAAACGAAAAAAAGATTGGACAATTTGGTGATTTTTCCTTCTACTCTATCCATAAAATCATTCCTTCATTAGATGGCGGTTTCTTTAAAATAAACAAAACAAGATATTATTGTTCCGAAGTGGTTGAACCAAATAAAAAAATTTCATTGGATAGTTTAGATTTATATGTACGTTCAGATTATGAAACTATTAAACAAAAGAGAGTAGAAAACTATTCGTATTATATCGAAAACTGGAAATCGAATGATCTGATTTCTCCATTATATCCGACACTACCTAAAGGAATAGTTCCATTAAACTTCCCTATCATTGTTAAAAATAGAATGAGAGAAAAATGTTATTTTAAGTTGATCGATCGAAATATTTTAACATGTTCATTATACTATCGTATGATTAAAGAAATAGACAAAGACATTTTTCCTTTGTCGTATGAAATAGCCGATAACATTTTAAATCTCCCTGTGCATCAAGATACTAATAAAGATGCTATTGAATACATTCTGAAAAATTTATTTGAAATAATAGAGGAACTAATTAATGATTAAATTTCTTGATTTGCAAAAAATAACCGAGAGTTACGAGCCGGAAATATCGCAGGCTGTGGCCACGGCAGTGAAGAGTGGTTGGTATCTTCTTGGTGATGAGACAAAGGCTTTTGAGAAAGAGTATTCAAAATATATTGGGACAAAACATTGTATTGGTGTTGCTAATGGCTTGGATGCGCTGCGACTGATACTAAGGGCATATATCGAAATGGGAGCTATGAAAGAGGGTGATGAAATCATTGTTCCTGCAAATACGTACATCGCATCCATCCTTGCTATTTCCGATAACCGACTTGTACCTGTTTTAGTTGAACCAGATATAAATACCTACAACATTGATCCTTATAAAATTGAGAATAAAATTACAACTCTTACCAGGGGAATTATGATCGTTCATTTATACGGCCAGAATGGCATGCACCCTGAGATACTAAGATTAGCAGAAAAATATAATTTAAAACTGATCGAAGACAATGCCCAGGCGCATGGATGCTATTATGATGGAAAACGAACAGGATCATTTGGTGATGCCTCAGGACATAGTTTTTATCCGGGCAAAAATTTGGGTGCATTAGGTGATGCAGGAGCAGTAACAACTAATGATAATGAGTTGGCTGAAGTAATCAGAGCTTTGGCAAACTATGGTTCAAAAAAGAAGTACGAGAATATTTACCAGGGTCTTAATTCCAGACTGGATGAGATACAAGCAGCAGTTCTTCGCGTTAAGCTTCTCCGTCTTGATGCCGACAACCAGCACCGCCGCGAAATTGCTCAATACTACATTGATCACATTACAAATCCTGAAATTACTTTACCCTTCTGCCTACCGCCTGTTGCCTGTCGCCTTGACCATGTTTGGCACCTTTTCGTGATCCGTACACCTCAACGTATTAAACTCCAGGCTTACCTTACCGAAAACGGCATACAAACCCTGATCCATTACCCTATTCCACCGCATAAACAATTGGCCTATAAAGTATGGAATAGACTAAGTTTACCAATTACTGAGAAGATTCATTACGAGGTTTTGAGTTTGCCAATAAGTCCTGTGATAACTGAATCAGAAGTTGAAAGTGTAGTTCAAATCATTAATGAGTTTCAGATTATTGGTGCATAGTTTCTTGTTTTATTACACTAAACTGTATAAAGAAACCTGTAACTATAAATTTACAAATTGACTGAGCAGCAAACTTCGTATCGGCAGATCATGAAAGCCACTTCCCTTTTCGGAGGGGTTCAGGTTTTTAATATCCTAATCAGCATTATACGGTCAAAGTTCGTTGCCGTTTTATTGGGCCCTGCCGGTATGGGCATTATGGGGCTGCTCACCTCTGCAACCGGGATTATCAGTAGCCTGACCAATTTCGGCCTGGGGATAAGTGCGGTAAAAGATATTGCTACGGCTTACGGCACTGGTGACAAAAAGCGAATAGGAACCGTAGTAACCGCATTTCGCCGAATGGTTTGGATCACCGGTTCGTTGGGACTGTTAGTTACCGCGATTCTTTCACCCTGGCTAAGTCAACTCACATTTGGCAACAAAGATTACACGCTGGCTTTTATATGGCTTTCTGCCACCTTGCTCTTCAATCAGCTGAGCAGTGGTCAGCTGGTACTGTTACAGGGGTTGCGTAAACTGAACTATCTGGCTAAAGCCAACATCTCAGGCAGTGCAATAGGCCTTTTTGTTACTATCCCGCTCTATTATATCTGGGGGATTGATGGTATTGTTCCCGGCATTATTGGTACAGCTTTGGTATCATTGCTGATATCATGGTACTACTCCGGAAAAGTAAAGGTCGAAAGAATTATCTTATCACGTTCACAAACCTTCACGGAAGGAAAAAACATGCTCCGGATGGGTTTTATGATAAGCATGAGCGGTTTACTGACAGTTGGCGCTTCCTACATCGTTCGGATCTTTATCAACCGGACAGGCGGCATTGAACAAGTGGGCTTATACGGTGCCGGGTTTGCCATCATTAACACTTACGTGGGTTTGATCTTTAATGCCATGGGAACAGATTATTATCCACGGCTTTCAGCGGTATCTCACGACAACAAACTATGCAAACAAACGATTAATCAACAGGCCGAAATCGCACTTTTAATTTTGGCTCCTATTCTTATTATTTTTTTAATATTTATCAATTGGGTGGTTATTTTACTATACTCTAAGCAGTTTATTGCAGTAAACGACATGATATATTGGGCTGCATTGGGTATGTTTTTTAAAGCTGCCAGTTGGTCAATTGCTTTCATTTTTCTGGCAAAAGGTGCCAGTAATCTCTTTTTTTGGAACGAACTGATCACCAATATTTATTTATTGGCGTTCAATTTAATTGGGTATCATTATTGGGGAATAACCGGTTTGGGTCTCTCTTTTGCATTAGCCTACCTGCTCTACCTGATTCAGGTCTATTTCGTAAGCAAAACAAAATTTGCGTTTACGTTCGATCGTTCTTTTGTAAATATTTTTGTGGTTCAGTTTGGCCTGGCAGTTACAGGCTTTCTGATTGTAAAATATTTAAACCATCCTTATACATATTTATTTGGGGTCGCATTGATTGCAGTATCAGTGTGGTACTCAATTAGGGAACTCGATAAAAGGATGGGATTATTAGCCATGCTTAGAAATTTAAGTCATAAATATTAGTTTTTGTTACTTTACTATAAACGAACACAAAACCTAAACAATGGAATTTGAAACAAGTAACGAAAAACAAAGAACAACAAACCCATTGGTTTCTGTCATTGTAATCACGTATAATTCCTCCAATTACGTACTTGAAACGCTTGAAAGCGCCAAAGCACAGATCTACCAGAATATAGAATTAATTGTTAGTGATGATTGTTCAACGGATATTACGGTTGACGTGTGTAGGAAATGGATAGAAGAAAATAAAAGTAGGTTTGTCAGGACTGAGTTGATTACTATATCAATAAATACTGGAATTCCAGCAAATTGTAACCGCGGACTTGAAGCTTCTGAAGGAGAATGGGTTAAATTCATCGCTGGTGATGATACAATGGGAAAAGATTGTATTTCTTTTTTTATTAATAAGGTATTCTCACTACATGAAGAAGTACATGCTTTGCACTCCGAGATGAACAAATATTTAAAATCTTTTTCTAGGACAAATTTTAAATTCACAGCACCCCGGTCGCAAGAACCTTTCAATCATCCTGAAATTTTAGCTGGAGAACAATTATCAATTTTAGTACGTAGGATAATGTGTCCTTATGGACCAACTTCATTTATTAAACGAGCAACGCTTGAATTGTTAGGTGGATTTGATATTAATCTACCTTTCGAGGATGGACCAATGTGGTATAATTTTGTCAGGAATGGGTTCAAAATTCACTATCTAAACAAAGCAGTTGTTAATTACAGGTATCACAATTCTGTCTCACATTCGCTTGATGAAAAGTATATTTTTAACCCATACTATAAGCAGGATAAAATTGTTTTCAACAAACTATATAAGAAACATCTCTTCCTTTTTGAAGTCGTTTCCTGGAGTTTATCATATAGATTCATGGATTTTTTTTCCAAATATGGATGGAATAATCGCACTCCTCTTAATTCTTTTCTATTTAATCTCGTCGAATGGCCCAATTCAAAGTTTCGTGCATTCACAAATATGTTGATTATTGCAAATATCAATAACAAATTAGCAAGGAGAAAGAATTTTTAGAATTATAAATATCTTTTGAAAATAATAAACTTGAGAAGATACGTATGTGTGAGTTATTCGTGATATCGCTTATTTATAAACTGAAATATTGAATAAGAGGGCTACTGAATGGGCTTTTGCTCTGATGATCTTATTTAGTATTCCACCATGGTTTGTGTGGGGATTTAGTATATGGAACGTAAGGATAATAAGTATCTTAACGATCTTATTATCCTTCAAGATCATTACTAATTCTTCAATAAGGCAGAATTATGTGATTGCCCTATTTTACTTCTTTGCGATTATTATTATGAGCTTTGGTGGGTTGCTCGGGTACAAACTACCAACACACGTGGAGTTGGCAATGTTTATTTTTATTCTTTCATTTTCTAAACCCATGCTGATTAGAATTTTAGATAAATTCGAAACAGTGATATCCTACTTGTTCTTAGTTGGGATATTTTTATATATAATTTTGATCTTTGTTGATTTACCCAGCTTTTATCTAGAACCGCTTAATCCAACTAAGCTAGGTCGTTATGAAGTATATTTGTTTTTGTTAAAAATTCAAGATGGTTATTTTTACTCTTCATTTAGGTTCATGAGTGTTTTCGATGAACCAGGTATAGTAGGTTCATTGCTTGCCCTTTTGATCTCCTATAGGGATATAAAATATGATAATTTTAGGGACTTTGTATTTTTAATTGCCGGATTAATATCGTTTTCTCTTGTGTTTTACATAGTTTTAATCATTAACATATTTTATTCCAAATATTTTAAATGGAGAACAATTCTCTTTCTAAGTTTATTCCTTTTGGGAGCGTATAATTTTGTTCCCGCCTTCATGAAAAATGTTTTACTCGATCGTGTTTATTCTGATGGGAAAATGACAATTCAAGATAATCGGAGTACATCAGCGTTCTTGTTTAAATATGAACAATTCAAATCTGGTGATAATACTGCAGTATTATTTGGAATGGGGCCGGGAAGTATCCAAGAACTTTCGCAACAGATTGATTTAAATGTGTCTTCCTATAAAACAATTGTTTACCAATATGGTTATTTCGGATTATGTTTTTTTATGCTCTTTTTTTTGGTCAGCACTTGGAAGTTAGCACCTACGCAAAGAGGTTTTTACTTTTACATGATATTCTTATTGGTGTTATGGCAAAGACCTGGTGCTTTTAGCTATTTTAATATTCTTATTTTCTTTGGGGGACTTTCATATATAAGTCAAGAATCCACTAGAAGGGGAAGAATTTTCTTATACGATAAATGATTAATGTCCTAAAAAATCATTATTTATTACTTGAAAGCAACTATTTATAATTGTGAATATCTTCCCCTGCCATTAAACTATAGGAAGATTTCCAAATTTCTTGATATGGAGAATGCAGTTTTAGCAAAATTATGATATATGATTAGTTTAATTGTTGCAACATATAATAGATATAATGAGTTGAACCGTCTTCTGACTTCTCTGATTTCAGCGAAACAATTAGTTCAAATTATTATTGTGGATCAAAATGACAATCTTAATTTGACGCCACTCATAAATGAATTTAGTGATAATGGATTGAATATTATTCATTTGAAGTGTGTTGAAAAAAATCTATCAAATGCCAGGAACTTTGGAATTGGATATGCAACAAATGAATTACTTTCATTTCCTGATGATGATTGTTATTATGAGCCAGACACTATTCAAAAGGTGCTGGATATGTTTAGTAAAACAGATTCAGAAATTGTAATAGGACATTGGGTTGAAAAAAACAACCCCTTTTCTACCGTGGTGGCTGATATACCCAGAGAAAATATTATGTCATATAACCTTGGGCCAATATGTTCTATAACCATATTTATAAGGAAGAAAATTTTAGATTGTATTGGAGGGTTTGATGCAAGGTTGGGTGTTGGTAGAAGATTCGGTGCAGGGGAGGAGATAGATCTAATAATGAGAGCCTCAAAGTATGGTTTTCATATCACATTTTGCCCGCAAATTCTCATTCACCACAATTATATTCACCTAAAGTATAAAGAATTCACTACCTGTTTGGATGTAATTTATAGGCAGCGTGGAACAGGAGCTCTATACATTAAGCACAAATTGAAAATCAGGTATGTTTTAAGAGGCCTGGTAAGTCCATTAATTAAGGGCTGGGGCTTTTTAAGCCTGAAAATGGTGCTGATTCATTTCTGTATATTCTATGGCAGACTCACAGGGATGATCTTGTGGATACTCGCCTATTCTGAGTTTTATAAAGGTAAAAAAAAATCAGTTTATTAATGGAATAGAATTTTCTTTTTCTTGCGGTTATGCCCCTGATCCCAAATATGCAATTGCAATTTTATAATTCATAAGTGGAGAGATTATTTCAGTCAATTAATTTAAGTTGAATATTCTTTAATAATTAGCATAAGAAAAAGATAATCCTTTAATGGTGGACATACTCATTTAGATTGGATAAATATTGATTATGCTATCAGTGATATAGATGAAACAATTAGTGAAAAGGTTAATTATAAAGAGCTTCGGTTATCATTTGCCTTTATCTCTGGCAGGAAGCAATTATCAATTCCCTTATACGGTACACAGTTGTAAAGAGAAACTGGTTATGTTAACAAAAGTTTTCTGTAACATAAACTTTGACGATCAGAGTCCGGTTTATAAGCAAATAGCCGGGCGTGACTATGGAGGTAATGTAAATGAAGGTATTACTAATAACCCATGGCTTTTCTTAAAGCAATATCCTGAGATTGCAATAACAAGTTTTGTGATACCAAATTTCAAAGGAAACACAAAGAAATTTAAAGATAAGTTCCTTTTAACTAAACCAGAATACTCGGAATGGATTTCATATTATACTGATTTAGCCAAAAAATACAATCTTGAATATGCAATGCATGGTTATTTTCACTTGCAAAATGAAAATCCGTTTTTTCAATCTAATACTGAATTTGCATTTAAGAATAATGATCAGGCAATGAACTATATGAGCAAGGGTGTGAATGTTTTTAATGATATAGGTTGGCCAATAACAGGTT
>Ga0209429_10001908_pt1 | contig 12579 bp, 11 predicted proteins | sample BarGraNGADG00212_3_FD_184493 | JGI IMG/M metagenome (GOLD analysis project Ga0209429, IMG submission 184493) | Arctic peat soil microbial communities from Barrow, Alaska - Barrow Graham LP Ref core NGADG0004-212 (SPAdes) (version 2) | ecosystem: Environmental > Terrestrial > Soil > Wetlands >... | reverse complement strand
CGATCAACTTTACCCTCTCTTTCGGCCTTTGTCGGCTCGAGCAGTTGAGCGCTGAGCGGCCGCAGAATGTAGTCGGAAAAGCCGGAGTTTTTAGCAACAACATGAAGGGATTGTTTCCCCTGAGACATTGGCCTTTGTCCCAGCACCTCTCCTGTAAAAATAAAATCAGCGCCCGTTTCCACCATTTTTTTGCCGGCTTCTTGCAACATTAATATATGGCAATCGATACACGGGTTCATGTTCTTGCCGTATCCATAGCGCGGAGACTTAAGCATTTTTAAATGCTGATCAGTTATATCTTCAATAATTAGGGGCAAATTTATTTGTCTGGCCGCAGTTTGAGCTTTCTCCGCGCTGAAAAAAGGGGTTATGAATGTAAGGCAGAGAACATCAATATCTTGTCTGCGGATCAACTCAGCAGCCAGCATGCTGTCCAGTCCACCAGAAAAAAGGGCTATAGCTTTAACCATAAAAAAATATCCATAAATTGTTGTGAAAATTAAAAGCGCCGCAGGAAAGAACGCAGCGCTTAAAAATTATTATTATGTTTGTAAATAGATGTCAGTATCTGGCGATATTAGCCGCCCACACCTCACGAAGCAGACTGCGCAATCCCTGATCAATTTCAAAATCAATTATATACAAATCATTGGCTGTCTTGATTTTAGTTCCCTGAAAACTTAAAACATACGGCGCATGATTTTTATCAATTCCCGAGAAGGTAAAAAAACCGGAAGCGAAAGTAATATTAAAGCTGGGCAAAATCTTTTCCATTATAATTTTAGGAGAATCATCCTCGGCAACGAATAAAACTTCATACCCCGCTTTTTTCAAAACATTAACGAGTTGCAAGGGCAGATTGCGCGAGTAAATGATGTATCGTTTGTTAGCAGATTTCACCAGTACATCTGCTTTTATCGATAGGTTAAAACCGTCTTTAATAATATCGAATACTTTTACCTCAGTATCTTTATCAGCTTTGAACCCTAAATAAGAGATTAAAGCATAAGAAAAATCCTTAACTGATGCTTTGGGAAAAACAGGAATAGGCGGCAGAGAATAAATCTCTTCCGATTTTCCGACGATTCCTGTTTTCTCGGAAAATTCAGTAATGATCAAACCATTTTTCTGCGCATAGTTTTTAATGGATTTGGGCAACAGCGAATTATTTCCATAAACGATACACAATCCCTGCATCAACCGTTTTGATCGTCTGGAATTGGATTTTGTAATAACCCAATCGACAATTAAATCCACCGGCGGAAGAGAGCCTATCGTCATGGGCGTTTCTCTTTTGGTCATGTTATAGCCTTTGGCGGTATTAAAAATCTTTTTTAAGACGGCGATAACATCATCTTTTCTGCCCACTTTAATCAGGTGATAATTGACCCAATTATCATTAATCATTTTTTGAAGGTTGTCTCCAGCACGATTGTCCAAATCAAGAAATATTATTGTCTGGTCGTCAAATTCAATTACGGGAATTTTAGAACAATCAATGGTCACCTGTCCGGTTTTAGGTATGGGAAGATAGTAATTGCCCCTGGTCATAATTGATCCGTTCATCTGGGTGATGACGTGCTTAATTAAGGCGAGACGGGCTTCCGGTGGCATCACTATCTTTTCTTTTAATTCGATGATCTCTTCAGGTTGTGTCGGGCTTTCGGCCTGCTTTACTACTTCCGGAACAACACTCTTGTCCTCTTCCGCAGCTTTAACGAAAACGTTTTGATTGGGAAGCTTTATGGTCTGCCCGGCATAAATTCTGTTATGATTTATAACATCCGGATTAAGCGATTTAATAACATTAATCATCGGCTGGGTATCTGTTTTAATCTTAAGTTCACGATGGATGATTTTAATCAGGCTGTCACCCTTCTTTACTTTATAGGTATTGACGCCCGCAGGATTGGTCGAAGGAGGAACCACAGCGGTGGCGTTATCCTCAGTGTTTGATTCCATCTTATTTTGCTGAGTTTTATCTAATGGTTTTCCGGGAAGTACCAGTAATTGTCCTACATAGAGTTTGTTGAGATCTGGTATATCCAGGTTAAGATCTTTAATGATTTTGTAATTATCCTTTTTATCTTCATTTTTGATATTGGGAATATGTCTGACAATAGTAGAAATCATATCTCCTTTTTTTACGGTATATGTATACAGGTTTTGTTTTGATGTGGCTGTTTTTTTGAGAGTTATTTGTGCCGTGTCTTCCTTGGCTATTGAAAATTCACAAAAAAAGACCGCTGAAAATATAGCTGCAAGTAAAGCCAAAGTGTATCGATTGAACATTATGTTTCCTCCCTGTTAGAGAGTGAAAAATTGTAATGCAATTAATTACTTCTGAAAGCAAACTGATGCTAAATTACTTTTTTCATTGCCTCAATAGCGACTTCAATTTGATCATTGGATGGTTCTCTGGTAGTAATCCTTTGCAGCGTCAAACCCGGCCAGCTCAAGAGCTCTACCCACTTCCAACGGCTGTGTTTACCGGTGAAACGGATGGCTTCGTAAGAAATGCCGGCAACAACGGGAAGTAGCAATATTTTGTAGAGTACTCTGTGCAAAAAATCCGGGCGTCCTAACAAAGAAAAGACCAAAATAGAAACAATCATGACGAACAGAATAAAGCTTGTTCCACATCGCGGATGGCGAGTGGAGAATTCTTTGATGTTTTCCACGGTCAATTCCTGGCCGTGTTCCCAGGCAAATACAGTTTTGTGCTCAGCTCCGTGATACATATAAACACGGCGCATATCTTCCATCAAAAGAGTGCAACATAAAAAACCAAGGAACATTCCCAGCCGGACACAGCCTTCCAGAATATTAAGAAGAATTAAATTTGGTACAAAATCTTTCACCTGCGTAAAGAAGAAGGCCGGCACAACAACAAAGAAAAATATTGCCACCCCGAAGCTGATAATGAAAGAAAGAGTAAATTCCCAACTTTTCGGTTTTCTTTCTTCCTCTGATAAGGCAACTTCCGCTGAAAACATCAGGCATTTTATCCCGATGATCATCATTTCAAACAGGCTGACTGTTCCACGGATAAACATCCATCCCAGTACCTTGTATCGTTTTGTCAGGGGAATATATGTACGTTCCTGAATAACGATTTGCTTATCCGGTCGGCGAACTGCCGCCGCGATCTTGTTGCCATGACGCATCATTACGCCTTCAAGAATTGCTTGCCCGCCGGCGATATCTTCTGAATTGGGTTTAGGTGACATAATATTTTATCCGGTTTTCCTTAATTTTATTGCGTTTCTTTATAGTATTTAATCTGCAGTGTCAAACTATCATTTCTGGTTGCAAGATAGACCTCCAATGATGTAATGAATAAGTACAAAAAGATGAAGGAGGATTGAAGATGGCATCAATGGATTCATCCAGCGCATTTATAAAGGAATATCAGGAACGTTTTGAAAAAAAATTAAAAGAGAATGAAATTAATCTTCTGGAACACTGGAAAACTCAATTGGATAAAATAGTAATTATGAGGCCGGACAGCATTGCTTCGCTGCAAGCGCAAATTACAAAAATGGCGGAAATGATGGCAACCCGCATTAAGGTATTAAAGAAGGAATAAAATGGATAATATTGCTAACTTTTTATTTGAAACAGGAATGTTGAACAAAACGCCGCGCAGTGGTTATCAGTTTCTGGGCAGTGGCAAGGAATCTGTAGCCGAACATACATTACGTACAGTATTTGTCGGTTATACTCTGTGTAAGACTGATACATCGCTCAATGAGTTGCGCGTGTTGAAAATGTGTGTCTTCCATGATTTACCTGAAGCTCGCACCGGCGATATGAATTATGTTAATAAAAAGTATGTTAATGTCGATGAAACGAAGGCAGTGCGGGAGTTGACCGAAGATCTGCCTTTTGGCAGTGATATTAAAGCGTCAATTGATGAATTTAACCGGCAGGAAACAAAGGAAGCATTAATAGCACGCGATGCCGATCAAATAGCACTTATCCTGCAGTTAAAAGAATACGGTGATTTAGGCAATAAGTATGCTGAGGAATGGATAAATTTTGCAATGCAGCGGCTGAGCACTGAAGCAGGCAAAAAGCTGGCCCAAAGAGTTATTAAAACTGATTCTTCCAATTGGTGGTTCAAAGATAAAAGCGACTGGTGGGTGAATGGAAATAAAAAGTAGCAAAAAATTAGTATAAAAGTGGTGAATAAAGTGACCAATCATAGAACATTTCCATCCATTTCTTTAGCCGGCACAATTATCATTATTTTAAATTTAATTTCCTGCACTTCTCAATTTGGACAAGTGGCCATATCCAAGCCGGATGAATTTAGGCATAATTACGAAGCTAAGGAGGCAATTATTCTCAAGTCGATTGCCCGTGTGTTTAAAGAAAAAAGCGTTGGCACCAATGTTAAGATCAATCATAAAAACCTCACAGTAGATTCAGATTATTTCATACAGGGTGATTGGAGGACAAAGAGTAATGCCATGGTCAGAAGAATCAACTGGAAGGAATGTGAAGTCGTACTTTCCGTTATTACGGAGAAGAAGACTGAAAAAGGTTGGGAAATGCGCAGGTTGTTAGATAAAGAGCAATATGAAGTATTTTTCAGCACTATAGAACTAAAGATTTATGAAGAAATGTCCAAGATTGAATAACAGGTGTATTTCATTATCCCTATAATGGGTTAAGGAGATAATTTAATGAACACTGCGAAAAAAGTATCTTCCATGATTTCCGAGTTAAAGAATTTCACTTTCAAAGGGAATGTCGTGGATCTTGCTGTCGGCGTGATCATCGGCGCGGCTTTTGGTAAAATAATTGATTCTCTGGTAAAACATCTTATTATGCCGGCTATCAGCGTTATAATGCCCGGGCCGCAAAGCTATCTCACCTGGAGGTGGACAATTAATGGTAAAGATATACCTTATGGTTTGTTTATTGGTGAGGTTGTCAATTTCCTGATTGTTGCGATAGTTTTATATCTTTTTATTGTCAAGTTTTTGGGTTTGATTATGAAGAGTAAAAAGGAAGAAGCATCAAATCCTCCCGTGCTGACCAAAGATCAGGAAGTGCTGATAGAAATTAGAGATTTATTAAAAAAGTAGTCAGCTTCTTTTATAAATCGGCACAAGCAGTATTTTGTATAAAAAAATTCCTATCCAGACGAGTTGGGAAGTACATCGATAAAATCTATTCCACCTTGAAATTAACTCCTTTCAAAGATTTTCCGGCGGCATCACGAACTTCCACTTTCCAGTATCCTTTTAGCCCTCTTAAACTCTTGTTAGCATTGGTTATCCATTTGGGGTCTGTTTTCAGCGTTAAGCCGGTTTTCAACATCTCTTCCTGGTTATAAAGCCAGACAAAGTAAATTTCCGTATCCTTGGCAATGCCGGTGGCCTCCAGGTAACAATAAACTTTTTCTGTGGCAGACGGGAATTTCTCCGCAACACCAACAGGTTCTCTATTCTCTATGCCGGTTCCAACAACTAACCGAGCGATGGTAAATCTGGGTGTATCTTTGGCGGGCTCAGGCTGTATTGCTTTTTCCTGTCCATAGACTGCAAACAAGGTTTCCCCGGCACGATGGCGCCGCCATTGACATTGAGTTTCGCCATGTCGGCCTTGAACTCTTTTGCCCGAGCCAGATGGATCTGCGCAAAGGCCTCGTTCACTTCAATGCTTCGCAATGATATCATTAACCCGGAATTTTCTGCATCCACTTCCAGATCGCCCCGAAGGTCTCGTCCCTGTTCACTTCGTTGAAGTTTTCATGATAGTTCTTTTCATGGACGATTAATGTCAGGAGATTTGATGGAATCGAATTCAAGGCCTTCTTGCTGCCCTGGGGGTCGGCAAGCTGATCCTCACCGGCCAGGACGGCAAACATCGGGAAACGTTCCCATGTCTTCATGTTTTCAATGACCCATGCCTGGGTCTTTTCGCTCTCCACGCCCAGTTTTGCTGAAGCCTTCGTCCCCCGCAAGCCGATCTTCTCGTCCTGATGGTGACGGGCGGTAATCTTCTCGTCATGGGTAAGCACATCCGTAAGGGCTGGGGTTTTGACGGCAAAGGTTGGATAGATCCCCGCTATTAACTTGGCGATCTTTTTCATGATAGCCGGGATCTTGACTCTGTTTTCAAGCCACGGAGAGGAAACGATGAATCCCTTGATATCAGTCTTTTTCGCCAGGGTCAGGGCGTACTTCAGGGCGATGAGTGCACCATTGGAATGGCAAATGATGAAGATCGGGGCATTGGGATGACGCTCTTTCACCCAGGAATAGAATTTGTGTATATCATCAACATATTCGTCGTAGGAATTGATATGGAAAAAAACCTTCCCCTTCTCATTGTACTTCGGATAGGTTCCATGCCATCGCAGATCCGGGGCATACGTGGCAACACCCTTCTCTTTGAAATACAAGGCCGGCGTAACCCAGTCTCCGCCATGGGCCATGCCGCCGTGGATACCGATCATCACGGCCTTGACCTCCTGATCGGGCAGCCACTCGTAGACAAGTAGTTTTGTCTTTGCATCAGCTTGAAATAATTCTGTTTTCGTTTCTGAAAAACTCATAAACCCTCCTTTATGTCTTTTCCGACTACCAGTATTTACTAATTGAGTATACAAATACGCAAAGTGATGAATATGTCAATATCCGATTACTTTTTGTCAAATAATCTTGCGTCCAGCAAGGCTTTTACGGCATCGGCTTTGGCGAGTATGTTGTGGTCATTAACATAAATCACAGGAATTAAATTGACGTTTACCTGGTATCAGCGATGTCAAAGCCGTTCATGGCGAATTAAAAATATGCTTGAAGAAATTTTGTATTCATGAAAAAAATTTAGTTGAAGTTCAACATATCCTGAAAATGTTATTCGAAATACAAATACTTTAAATAAAAAAGGAGACTATCATGGGAAAGTATTTTTTTATGGAAACAGTTCTTGAAAAGATATCACAAGGGCAGTTCTTTAGAAAAGCGTTTGCGGTTGCTTTGCAGATTCTGGCAGTAGTGATTGCAACGGCAGCCCTTGTGGCCTGGATAACTCTATGGAAGTCCATATCCGGGTACTCAGCGGAGGCAATATTTGGGATCATTATTTTCCAGTTACTATTTATTATAGCTGTTTACATGGTTGTTCATATTCTGCTTATTCGAGCCGGAAACATTAACGCGCTGCCTGATTCAGAATACACTGTTATTCCTATTGTATCTATAACTTTAAAACTCTTTGGGGAAATATATGCCAGTTTTGTAACTGTGATTTCTGTCGCCGGTGGCATTCTTACGTGGTTTATCGGGTCTAGCGCCTTTTACATGATTAAAAGGTCAGCTCCTCTTATTCTCAGTTATGGCAGTGGTGAAGGATTTTGGGGAGGATTAGTATTTATGGCCGGTGGCTTGTTTTCAGCTTTTGTAGGTCTCGTGCTTTTCTACTTTCTGGCCGAGGCAGTTGTTGTATTGGTTGATATCGCCAAGAATATCAAAATGACACGGCAAATAGCTGAAGATTACAAGAAGAAATAGTTTCCGTATCTATTCGAATTAAGCAAATTATATCTTTCACTACCGTCCGGCGCCGCTAATCCAATACAGCGCCGGACTTCATTCTCATGGATAAATTTGTCAGAGAAATGACTTGAACACAAAACGAATTATTGCTAACATAAAACAATTATTAAACGGGATTATCAATGCGTGCAGTTATCCAGAGAGTTGACCGTGCTTGCGTCAAAATAAACAATCAGGAATTCTCCTCTATAAAAGAAGGGATACTTTTATTACTCGGAGTAGAAAAAGGAGACGCTACAACTGATGCCGACTATATCCTTGAAAAATCGATTAACTTGCGCATCTTTGAAGATGAGCAAGACAAAATGAATCGTTCTTTACTGGATGTAAACGGCTCATTGATGGTTATTTCGCAATTTACACTACTGGGTGATTGTACAAAAGGAAGACGTCCTTCGTTTGTAAAAGCGGAAGAACCTTCCAAAGCAAAAGATCTTTATGAATATTTTGTTAGGCAGGCATCCGGTAAAGTAAAGATTTTAGAAACTGGAAAATTCCAGGAAATGATGCATATAGAACTTGTTAATAATGGTCCGGTAACGATATTGCTGGATAGCGGGAAAAGTTTTTAAGGTATAATGGAAAGCTCTGAGATTAAAATAGACAAGGAAGGTCTCTGGTATTACAGAGGCGCACACATGTTTCGCAAAGAAATATTGTGTATCCTTTTTGAACATCTTAAAATTGATGAATGCGGCAAATATTTAATTGAATTGGAGGAAGAACGTTATTATCTTGATGTAGAAGATACCGCTTTTGTTGTTGCCGCTGTTTATAAAACGAAACTGCCGGACGATGGCCGGGATCGAATTGATGTTATTTTAAATGACGACTCTTGCGAAAAATTAGAAATGGACTCTTTGCATATAGGTGAAGATAACGTTCTTTATTGCAGGGTTAAAGAAGGAAGATTCTCTGCGCGGTTTTCACGTAAGAGTTACTATCAATTGGCTGAATTTATTGAGCAATCGGATAATGGAAATAATTTTTTTATTAATTTAAATGGCGAAAAATATTTTATAAACAGCAATTAGGTTTTATAACTACCACGGAGGATACAATGCTCGATGATCTAGTAAAAGAATCTTTGACCTTTGATGACCTTCTTCTCGTGCCGGCAGCTTCCAATGTTTTGCCCCGAGATGTAGATACATCCACTTTATTAACAAAAAATATTTCTCTGAATATTCCCATCGTTTCCGCGGCCATGGACACGGTAACAGAATCGCGTACGGCAATCGGTATGGCTCAGGAAGGCGGCATTGGTATAATCCACCGCAATATGAGTATAGAACAACAGGCAATTGAAGTAGACAAAGTAAAAAAATCGGAAAGCGGAATGATTGTTGATCCAATCACAATCGAACCTGACCGTAAAGTCAGTGACGCTTTGAAGCTGATGAATCAATATTCCATTTCCGGCGTACCTGTAGTCAAAAAAGGAAAACTTGTCGGAATACTCACTAATCGCGATTTACGGTTTGAAGAAAATCTAGATCAACCTGTGGCCAATGTCATGACCAAGGAAAATCTGGTCACCGTATCTTTGAATATTTCTCTGGAAGATTCCAAGAAACTTCTTCACAAGCATAGAATTGAAAAATTGCTTGTTGTTGATGAGGAGTTCAAATTAAAAGGCTTGATTACAATTAAAGATATTGAAAAAATACGCCGTTATCCATACGCCTGCAAGGATTCTTTAGGAAGGTTGCGGGTCGGCGCCGCTGTGGGTATTATCGATCGAGAGGCAAGAATTGATGCATTACTTATGGCTGGTGCTGATGTGATTGCAATTGACACCTCACATGGACATTCCGCGGGAGTCATCAATGCTATTAAATCAATAAAATCTAACTTCCCCAAGTGTGAATTAATCGCGGGAAATGTTGCGACATCGGAAGGCGCCAAGGCTCTTATTGAGGCTGGCGTTGATGCCGTGAAAGTAGGTGTCGGTCCCGGCTCCATTTGTACCACCCGTATTATTGCCGGAGTCGGAGTAGCCCAAATGTCGGCGATCAGAGACGCGTATAAAGTCGCCTCCAAACATGGCATTCCCCTAATTGCCGATGGTGGAATAAAATATTCAGGTGATATTGTTAAGGCAATTGGCGCCGGCGCTCACTGTGTGATGATCGGCGGTTTATTTGCCGGTACGGAAGAAAGTCCGGGAGAGAATATCTTGTTTCAAGGCCGAAGCTATAAAGTTTATCGCGGTATGGGTTCACTGGAAGCAATGAAAATGGGCAGCCGTGACCGCTACTATCAGGATGATATCGAAGGTCAATTAAAAATCGTTCCCGAAGGAATCGAGGGGAGGGTACCTTTCCGTGGTTCACTTTCTGCCAGTATTCTCCAGCTGATTGGCGGACTCAAAGCCGGTATGGGTTATATCGGCTGCAAAACAATTCCGGAAATAATTGAAAAATCACGTTTCATCCGTATTACCCAGGCCGGACTGAGAGAAAGCCATGTTCATGATGTAATCATTACCAAAGAAGCGCCTAATTACTGGATTGATTAGGACAACTAAAGGCTGAAGGCTAAAGGCCGAAGGTCATACCGCTTTTTAAGTTCCTCCTCCGAGCATACGCCGGGCGGGCTATCGAGGGAGGAAAGTGAAAATTACTCTTGGAAAATAATCGTCTTTATTTGTGAGTTTTAGATAACTATGAAGCACGCTGATTTTGTCCACCTTCACGTCCACACCCAATACAGTCTTCTCGATGGTATGATCCGTCTGGATGAACTGTTTAAAAAAGCCAAAGAATACAGAATGCCGGCAATTGCTATTACCGATCATGGCAACATGTTTGGCGCGATAGACTTTTATCAGAAGGCATTCAAACAAGGTATCAAGCCGATCATCGGTTGCGAACTATATGTAGCCCCTCAAAGCCGTTTTGATAAAAGCGCTTCTTCCATTGGTGAAACTTCCCGGCATTTAATTGTCCTGGTTAAAAATATGCAGGGCTATAAGAATCTGATGAAGCTTACAACCGCCGGTTATTTGGAAGGCTTTTATTACCGGCCACGTATAGATAAAGAACTCTTGAAAGAATACCATGAAGGACTCATTGCTTCCAGCGCTTGTCTGCATGGAGAAATTGCCGATCTGATCGTCCGGGGAAATATGGAGGGGGCTAAAAACACCGCCCGATTCTATCAGGAACTATTTGGCGAAGATAATTTTTATTTAGAGATAATGGAAAACGGCATTCCTGAACAAAAAATCGCCAACACTGGCTTGATCGAAATTAGTAAAGAGTTATCTATTCCCCTTGTGGCTACCAACGACTGTCATTACTTGGAACGTGAACACTCCGAGGCGCATGATGTATTACTCTGCATTCAGACAGGTAAAACTATCGAAGATACCGATCGAATGCATTTGAGTACAGACCAATTTTATTTCCGTTCACCGGAAGAAATGCACCAGCTCTTTTCCTTAACGCCGGAAGCCTTATCCAACACAGTGAGTATTGCCGAGAAATGTAATCTTTCTTTAGAATTCGGCAAATTTTATCTGCCCAATTTTGAAATCAAAGATCCTGAAGAATCTCTCAACGAATATCTGGAGAGGAAGGCGAGGGAAGGGCTGGAAAAGCTCTTTCCCCTTATTTTAAAAGATCAAAAAGAAAATGAGTCTAAAATTAAAGAAAAGTACGAAAAACGTCTCAGCGAAGAATTGGAAATAATCAAGGCCATGGGCTTTGCGGGTTATTTTCTAATTGTTTCTGATTTCGTTAAGCACGCCAAACATAATAATATTCCTGTAGGGCCGGGACGTGGTTCCGCACCGGGAAGTCTTGTAGCCTATGCAATAAGAATCACCAACATTGATCCCATCCGTTATAATTTATTCTTTGAACGATTTCTAAATCCCAACCGTATCAGCATGCCCGATATTGATATTGATTTTTGTCAGGAGGGCAGGGATGAAATTATTAAATACGTAACTGAAAAATATGGTCAGGACAAAGTTTCTCAAATTATTACCTTCGGAAAAATGCAGGCAAAAGGAGTTATTCGGGATGTCGGCAGAGCTTTAAACATACCCTACGGGGAAGTGGATAAAATTGCCAAATTAATTCCTATTGACCCAAAGATAACACTTAATGAGGCGATCAAGACGGAGCCACGACTGGCCCAGGAAGAGAAAAACAATCCTCAAATAGCCAAACTTATGGCTATGTCCCGAATTTTGGAAGGTCTTAACCGCCATGCTTCTACTCACGCGGCGGGAGTAGTAATATCCGATGTGCCTCTGGTAGAAAGAGTTCCTCTTTGTTCGCCCAAAGACGATGTAGTTACTCAGTATTCAATGAATGACATCCAATCTGTCGGTTTAACTAAATTTGATTTTCTTGGCCTCAAAACTTTAACAGTTATTAAAAACGCCCTGAATTTCATCAAGGAATCAAAAGGAATTGAAATAGACATTCATAATCTGCCCCTGGATGATAAAAAAACATATAAGCTCTTGATGAAGGGTGAAACAGACGGCGTCTTTCAGCTGGAAAGTTCCGGCATGACAGATCTGGCAGTCAATTTACAACCGGATCATATTGAAGATATAATTGCCTTGATCGCTCTTTATCGGCCCGGTCCGATGAAAATGAAACCGGAATTTATTTCCCGCAAACAGGGGAAAACAAAGATATCCTATGAATTGCCTCAACTGGAAAAAATCCTGAAGGAAACCTACGGCATTATATTATATCAAGAGCAGGTCATGCAGATTGCCAACGTGATCGGCGGCTACACTATGGCCGAAGCCGACACATTGCGTAAGGTAATGGGCAAAAAAATGGTTGCGGCTATGGATAAGGAGAAACCCAAGTTTCTTGAAGGCGCGAAAAAACAAAAAATAAATGAAAATAAGGCCAGAAAGATCTGGGAACAAATGGAGACGTTTGGCGGATATGGTTTTAACAAATCACACAGCGCCGCTTATGCCATCATCACGTATCAGACGGCCTATTTGAAAGCGCATTATCCCGTTGCC
>Ga0209429_10001905_pt1 | contig 12598 bp, 15 predicted proteins | sample BarGraNGADG00212_3_FD_184493 | JGI IMG/M metagenome (GOLD analysis project Ga0209429, IMG submission 184493) | Arctic peat soil microbial communities from Barrow, Alaska - Barrow Graham LP Ref core NGADG0004-212 (SPAdes) (version 2) | ecosystem: Environmental > Terrestrial > Soil > Wetlands >... | reverse complement strand
GGAACCAAGTCGTGCGGTACCCAACCCGCGGATATCAGGCTGATCAACCGTCGCTGACCCCTGCCACCCGGCCGCCAAACCTACTTCCTGTTGACGACCACATCCATATCAGATGATTGATTCCACGCCCACAGCCTCAGGCGCAGTAGTCGACCAGCGCGCGGCTCGGTCGTCCCAGCCGGTGGTTGAGGCTGATGCAGGCCGCCAGGCAGAGGAAGCGCGCCAGGATGCGCTCGCGCAGCCCGGCCATGGTACGCGCCCCGTGGCGTTCCAGGGTGAGCAGGTCCTTGCCGGTCCAGAAGATCGACTCGATGCGCTGGCGGATGAGGGCCAGGTGCGGGCCCTGGCCGGGTTCGTCCTTGCGCGCCGGCCGTACGACCGTGGCGCCCAGCTCGGCCATGGCGGCCGCGAACTCACGCCCGGCGTAGCCCTTGTCGCAGAGGAGGGTCTCGCCGCCCGCCCGTTGGCAGCGGGCGAGCAGCTCGAGGCGACGTTCCGATGCGGCGCATGTGCGAGCTGCTGCGGGAGGACCGCGCGCCGTCAGAGATCGTCGCGGAGTATGGCGCCAACGGGGCCGGCGGCCCGGCCCTGGGAGGACACTGACCATGACGCTGGCAACCAATGACGAGGGGCGGCCATGACCCGACCCATAGTCGACGAAGACCTCTGCATCGGATGCGGCCGGTGCGAGGAGCTCTGCCCCGCCGTGTTCGAGCTGGGCGACGACGGCGTCTCGCACGTCATCGACCCTGAGGGGTGCGAGGCCGCCGGCTGCTGCGAGGAGGTGGCCGAGGAGTGCCCCGTGGACGCCATCTCGCTCGAGTAGCGCCCACCGGCGGGCCTAGCCGCGTGGAGCTGCTCCCGCGTCTCGCAGCGTGAGTCCCGCCTCGTCGGCGGCGGGCTGCTGTCGGCGTCGCGGCAGGCGCGCCGGGGCGGCCTCCGCCGCCTTGGGGTGCGCTTCCGCGTGCGCCCCGTACCAGCGACGGTAGGCGGCGACCAGCGGCACGGACGTGAACCCATGGAGGAACACGCTCAGGCCCACGGTCACGACCACGGTCGTCAGCAGCGCGATCACCCGATCCCCCTCCCTTTCGTCCAGACGCGGCGAGCGACAGGGCACTCGAGCACTCGCTCGGCGGCTGCGCCCGAAACGCTCCGGGCGCACTGCCCCGGCGCGCTCATAGCGGCGGTATGATAACCCCGAGCCGATGACGAACCGCCACGAACAGAGAAAACAGCGACGGGGCGGCCCATAGGCCGCCCCGTCGCTTCGTGCGGTTCTCGAAGCCGGTCTTACTTCTCGTGCTTCTCGGCCCCGAAGGCGTGCTTAAGGTCTTTCTCCTGCTCCTCGGTGAGGTTGGAGCGCACCAGCGTGGCGTTGGTGCCCTTCACCGCCGCCAGGAACTTGTCCTCGGTCATCTGCCCGATGAGCAGGAACCAGCCGGCCTTGCCCGGCGGCACCGCGTCGCCCATCTGCTCGAGCACCTGCTTGTCGATGCCGGTCTTGCCGAGCTTGCCGAACAGCGCGCCCATGCCGGCGCCGATGGCGAGACCCAGGAAGGGCACGAAGAAGAGCAGCCCGAACAGCATGCCCCAGAAGGCGCCACCCAGGGCGCCGGCGCCGACAAGGCCGTGACCGTGCTTGACGTGCGGCTTGCCGTCCGGGTCACGTACGACCTCGGCGGCGTCCTGAAGCTGCACGATCAGGTCCTTCTGCAGCTCCGCGAGCTTGAGGCCGAAGCGGTCGGCCTCCATCTCGTTCTCGAAGCCGAGTACCATCAGTTCGCTCATCTGCACTCCCTCTCCTGGTGGTGATCCGGCCCGTGTTCGGGCCCCGCGGGAGGGGGCCCTTGACCCGTCTTCCTTGCGTCATGCCCAAGCGGCGGGCGGACAAATCCCTGGAACCGCCGCTTCCTTCTCCTCAGAGTGCGGCGGGCGGCCACATGGCCGCCCGCGTTACCGCTCGGTAACCTTACCGGGTGAAGCCGATTGGAAATAGGATACGCGAACGTTTTGTTACCGCGCGGTAACCTCGGTGCCCGCGCTCTCATCGGCGTCGAAAGGGGAGAGGTGATCCGGGCGACCGGAGAGGTCCCGCAGGCGGCGTGGCGCCGGAGATGCGCTCGTGGCCGCTGAGGCAGCGGCCACGCGGCGGCGCTTCCCTGTCCCGCTCTTCGAGGGCATCCTCCCCATCGACAAGGCGGGCGTGCCCAAAGAGGTGATCGCCGGCATCACCCTGGCGGCGCTCGCCATCCCTGAGGTGATGGGCTACACCAAGATCGCCGGCATGCCGGTTATCACCGGCCTCTACACGATCCTCGTCCCGATCGCCGTGTTCGCCATCCTCGGGTCGTCGCGACATCTGGTCGTGGGCGCCGACTCGGCCACGGCGGCCATCATGCTCGCCGGGCTCACCCCGCTGACCGCCGCCGGCTCGCCGCAGTACGTCGCCCTCGCCGGCGTGCTCGCCATCATGGCCGGCGCCTTCCTGCTGCTCGCGCGCATCCTGCGCCTGGGCTTTCTCGCCGACTTCCTCTCCCGCACCGTCCTCATCGGCTTCCTCACCGGCGTCGGTATCCAGGTGGCCTGCGGACAGCTCGCCGGCATGTTCGGCTACGCCAAGGTGGGTCGCGGTCCTGCGGCCCAGGTCTACAACTGGGCCACAGACCTCGGGCAGACGAGCCTGACGACACTCGCGGTCTCGGCCGCCGTCCTGCTCGTCATCCTCGTCGGCGACAAGCTGCTCAAACGCATACCATGGGCGATGCTCGCGGTCATCGGCGCGATCGTGGCGAGCGCGGCGCTGGACCTGTCTGCTCACGGCGTGAGCACGCTGGGCACCATTCCCAGCGGCCTGCCCCACCTCACCTGGCCGGGCATCCCCGCCGGCGACTACGCAAAGATGGCCGGCACCGCCGTTTCGATCTTCGTCGTCGTCCTGGCGCAGAGCGCCGCCACGTCCCGCGCCTACGCGGCCAGGTTCAACGAGGACTTCGACGAGAACACCGATCTCGTCGGCCTCGGCCTGGCCAACGTCAGCGCCGGCTTGACGGGCACGTTCGTCGTGAACGGGAGCCCCACGAAGACGGCCATGGTCGATACGGCGGGCGGCCGCAGCCAGCTGGCACAGCTCACCACGGCCGCTATCGTCCTCATCGTCCTGCTGTTCCTCACCAAGCCTCTGAGTCACATGCCCAACGCGGTCCTGGCCGCCGTCGTGTTCCTGATCGGCGTGAAGCTCGTGGACGTCAGGGGCATGCGCAAGGTTCTTCACAGCCGCCCGGTCGAGTTCGGCGTGGCCGCCATCACCGCCGCCGTCGTGGTCTTCGTCGGCGTGGAGCAGGGCATCGTCATCGCCATCGTGCTGTCGATCGTGATCCACCTGCGGCACAGCTACCGGCCATCCGACCAGCTGCTCGTCCAGTCGCCGTCGGGACGCTGGCTGGGCCATCCTCTGGCGAGCGGCGCGCAGGCCGCGCCGGGGCTCGCCATCTATCGCTTCGGAGCGAGCCTCTACTACGCGAACGCCAGCCGCTTCGCCGAGGACGTCCGCGAGATCAGGAAGAACGCGCAACCGGCGCTGGAATGGTTGTGCGTCGTGGCCGAGGCCGTGATCGACGTGGACTACACGGGCTCAGCCGTGCTGCGCGCGGGCGTCGAGCGGCTGCAGAAGCACGGCATCACCGTGGTGGTCTGCGAGATTCCGGACGAGGTTAAGGCCGAGCTCGACAAGGACGGCCTCACCGAGATCATCGGTGCCGACAACTTCTACGGCGACATTGACGACGTGCTCCACGCCTACCTGAAGCGCAGCCACGATCCCGATCGTACGACCCGAAATGAAGTGTGAACATGGGGTGTTGTCGCCTCGCACTCATCGGCGGCTTCTTCCCCCGCATCGCTCTCCTGCTGATGTGGATCTTCACCAACTACGTGGACCGGGCCTTCTCGAGTCTCATCTAGCCGCTCCTGGGGCTGATCTTCCTGCCCTTCACCACCATCACGTTCTGCCTGGTCTACAGTCCCTTGGCGCACCGCGTGGTCGGCGCCAACTGGATCTGGGTGGCCCTCGGCCTGCTCCTCGACATGATGTCGTACGGGAGCGGCGGCTACGGGCAGCGCAGGCGGGCGCCAGCCGCCGCCTGAGCCGCAGGCGCTGCAGTTGAATGCCGACCGTCCCGCGACGACTTGAAGGAGTGCGCATGACACGTGCACACGAGCCCGGCGGGGGCCGCGGCTGGATCGAGTTCGTCGGCCTGTACTTCATCGTCGCCGGCGCCTTCAACGTCATCGCCGGCATCGCGGCGCTGAGCAGGCCGGACGTCTTCCACGAGGACGCGGCGCTCATCCAGCACATGTCCTTCTGGGCCTGGGTGTGGTTCGCCTTGGCGGTCGCACAGGTCGTCATCGGCGCCCTCGTGCTCCGGCGTTCGCGCGCCGCGCGCGCCTGGGGCATCGGCTTCGCCCTCGCCGGCTTCATCGTCTGGTTCGTGGCCTTCGGCGCGCTCCCCGCTCTGGAGTCTCACGCCGTTCGTCATCTACGGGCTCATCCTGTACGGCCTCACGGCGTACCGGGAGTACTTCCGCTGAGGCACGCTCCCCGCACGGCCGCCGGTGATCCATCTCGTCCCTGGGAGCACGCCGGCCTGCGCGTCGCCGGCGGGCGCCTGCTCGTCGCGGGACGCGACGCAAAGGCGCTTGCCCGCGAGCACGGGACGCCGCTGTACGTCTACGACCTGCAGCGCGTGGCCGAGGTCACGCACGCCCTGCAGGACGCTCTGGGCCGCGCGGGTCTGCGCCACCGGGTCCGGCTCGCGCTCAAGGCCCTCCGCGAGCCGACGCTGCTGCGTCTCCTGCGGCGCCTCGGTCCTCCCGGTGACCCCATGGCCATCGGGCTTGACGCCTGCTCGCCGGGCGAGGTGCAGCCCGCTCTCGAGTGCGGCTTTCTGCCCGAGGAGATCAGCTATACCGGCACAAACGTCTCGGAGCGCGACCTCGACGTGATCGCGCCCCCCGCGCTGCACATCAACGTCGACCTGCTCACCCAGATCGACCGCGTCGGGCGCGGCTGCCCGGGGCGCGCCGTCGGGCTGCGCATCAACCCGCGCGCGGGAGTGATGCGCGGCCATGCGGAGAGCCTCTACAGCGGCGCCAGGCCCACCAAGTTCGGCATCTACGACGAGGACCTCGAGGAGGCCGTGGGACGCGCCGCGCGCCACGGCCTCACCATCGACACGGCGCACTTCCGCCTGGCGAACGGGATGCTGGACGACGAGCTTCCGGTCTTCGCGAGGCACTCTCCGCCGCCGAGCGCATGGTGCGCCGGCTCGTCGCTGCGGGATGCCCCCTGCAGGAGGTCACCGTCGGCGGCGGCCTCGACACGCCCCTGCACGAAGGCGAGCGGCCGCTGGACCTTGACACCTACGCCGGCATCCTCGCCAGGTACTTCGGCGACCTGGGCGTGGCCGTCGGCGTCGAGCCCGGCGAGTTCCTGACCAACGACGCCGGCCTGCTGCTCGCCGAGGTGATCACCGTCGAGCGGCGCGTGGCGACGACCTTCGTCGGCCTCGACTGCGGCTGGAACGTGATGAACGACCATCGCATCTACGGACGCGACCTTGAGTACGTCGTGTGCGGCCGGGCCGACGCACCCCCGGCTCAGCGCGTCACCGTCGCCGGCCACATCAACGAGGGCGACGACCTCTTCGGCGAGGATGTCCCGTTCCCCGAGGTCGCCGAGGGCGACGTGGTCGCCATGGTGAGTCTCGGCGGCTACTGCCAGAGCATGTGGACCCACCATTGCGGCCGGCCGCGCGCCGGCGCGCTCTTCTTCGAGGAGCGCGCCTAGGCGGGCGGTGCACCCGGAATGGAGGTACCGATCGCTTCGCCGCTCTCGCGGTCGAAGAAATGCAGACGCTCCACGTCCACGCAGAGGCGTGCGCGAGTACCCGGGCGGATGCTGCTCCGCGCGTCTACTTGCGCGGTGCACACGGCGCGCGCCACCGGGTCACCGGCGGCGAGCAGGGTGCCTTCGGCCTCGACCGCTTCCTGGTGGACCGCTCGGGTGGCGTCCGTCACGACCGACGGCGCATCGAGAGTGAAGATGACGTTCATCTCCGCCCCAAGCTCCTCGATGACGTCGACATCGACCTCGATCGCCGGCAGTGAAGCGTCGCGCGTCAGCGCGGCGTCCTCGAACTCGTTGGGCCGGACTCCGACGATCAGCTTGCCCCCCTCGTAGGCGCGCAGGTCGCGGCTCGCGGGAAGCGGCAGACAGGCGTCCGCGAAGCACAGCGTGGCGTCGGTGATGGACGCCTCGATGAGGTTCATCGACGGCGATCCCATGAAAGCAGCCACGAAGACGTTGGCGGGCTCGTTGTACAGTGCCTGCGGCCGGTCGAGCTGCTGAACGACGCCATTGTTGATGACCGCCACCCGGTCGCCAAGGGTCATCGCTTCGACCTGATCGTGGGTCACGTACAGCGTGGTCGTCTTGAGGCGGTCGCGCATCTGCGCGAGCTCGGCGCGCATCTGCACGCGCAGTTTGGCGTCGAGGTTGCTGAGCGGCTCGTCCATAAGAAAGGCGAGCGGCTCGCGCACCATGGCGCGGCCCATTGCGACGCGCTGGCGCTGGCCGCCGCTGAGTTGCGCCGGCTTGCGCTTGAGCAGGATCTCGAGGCCGAGGATGCGCGCCGCGTCGGCAACGCGGCGCTGGCGCTCGGCCTTCGCCGTGTGCCGCAGCTTGAGACCGATGCCGAGGTTCTGCTCCACGGTCATGTGCGGGTACAGGGCGTAGTTCTGGAAGACCATGGCGACGTCGCGGTCCTTGGGCGGCAGGTCGGTGACGACGCGCTCGCCGATCATGACCTCGCCGGCGGTCACGTCTTCGAGGCCGGCGACGATGCGCAGCAGGGTGGACTTGCCGCAGCCCGAGGGCCCCACCAGCACCATGAACTCGCCGTCGCCGATCTCCATGGAGACGTCGTCGACGGCGACGACGTCCTTGTCGAAGAGTTTGGTCACCTGATCGATGACGATACGCGCCACGTCACGCCTCCTGCGTCGCCGAAAGACGCTTGCTGGTGAGGGTACGGCGCAGCCGGGCGGCGGCGCCTGCGCCGGCGCCGGCAGCGCTCGAGACGCCGCCAATGCGGTCCAGCCCAAGCAGCGCCGCGCCCACCACCGGCGGCACGTCGAGGGGCTTCGTGCGCGCGGCCGGGACGGCCGAGCGGATGCCGGCCTGGATACGCCCCAGGAAGCTCCCGTCCCCGGCGCGGATCAACCCCCCGCCGAGCACGACCTCGACGTCGCGACGGACCAGATGAAGGCGTCGAGCCGCCGACACGACCAGGGCCACGACTTCGTCGGCCTGGCGATCGAGGATGCCCTGCGCCACCGCGTCACCTTCGGCGGCGCAGCGGAAAACGAGCGGGGCCAGCAGGGCCACGTGCTCGTCGAGGTCGCCGGTCTGCACGGCTTCGAGCACGGCGAGCAGCGAGCGGCGACCGAGAAAACTCGGCACTTCGCGCTCGAGCACGGTGTGCCGGTCGCGACCGTCATGGCCTCGCACGGCGGCTCTCACGGCCTGTTGGCCGACCCAGCCGCCGCCGCCGTCGTCGCCCGAGACCTCGCCCAGCGACGCATAGCGCACTGTACGGCCGTTGGGCGCGACGCCGGAACAGTTCATGCCTGTGCCGCACACGACGCCGATGCCCCAGCTGCGCTCCGTGCCGGCGCGCAGCACGGCGAAGGTGTCGTTGCGCAGCCGCAGGTCGTGGGCCAGACGCAGCGGCCGCAGGGCGCGCAGGAGGCGGCGGTCGTCGACCGGCAGGTCGGCTCCCGCCAGGCACAGCGCGCCCGTGCGCGCGAGCGGCCGCGCGACGGGGTCGCCACCGGCGTCGAGACAGGCGCGCCGCGCCGTCTCGACCAGATTGGCGAGCGATTCCTGCATCTCGCCGGGCGTGAACGGGGCTCCGCCGCCGCGGGCGGCGCCGAGCACGGCGCCGTCCGCGGCCACCAGCGCCACGTCGACCTTGGAGTTGCCGCCGTCGACGGCGAGGACCGCGGGCAGCGGACTCACGACGGATCTTCCCCCTGCGCAGGGCGCGCCGCCGCAGCGCCCAGATCTTCCAGGCACACCAGTTCGGCCCGTGCGTCGCGCAAGCGCGCGATGATGCGTGGCAGCGCAGTCACGGTGACGTCCGGCCAGCTGTGCAGCAAGACGCGGGCGCCGTCGCCGCAGGCGCCACAGCCGGCGACGATCGTCTCGATGAGCCCGTCGGCGTCGCGCCCGTCGGCCCAATCGTCGGTCTCGAAGTCCCAGGTCACGTTGGCGTAGCCGAGCTCGGCGAGGAGCCCGAGCACGCGCGGGTCGTCCTCGCCGGCGCCGTAGGGACAGCGGAACCAGGGCCGCGGGTCGCTGCCGGTCACCGCGCGGATGACTTCCTCCGCTCTGGTGACGGAGTCGCGGATGCCGGCGTCCGTGAGCAGGTCCATGGGCACATGGTAATACGAGTGGTTGCCGATCAGGTGGCCGTCATCCCGGATACGGCGAGCCGCCTCACGGTTCGCGCCGGCCCAGCGCCCGTGCACGAAGAAGGTCGCCGGAGCGCTCTCGGCGGCGAGGATGTCGAGTAGCCGGCCGGGGTTGCCGTCGTCCGCCGGCCGGCCCCTGAGCTCCGTATCGATCGTGAGGGCGATGCGCACGGTCATTCCCGGGTCGTCACTTTGTCCGCGACGGTCAAAGCCGACGGCGTGAGGCCACGCAGGACGGCGAGCCGCCAGGCGAGCAGCTGGGCCGGCAGCACGGCCACGGCCGGCGCCAGCGCCACGGGCACGGGGCCTATCCTCAGAGCGTCGGCGCCCGCGGGAGCGTCGCCGTCCTGACTGATCACCAGGACCGCGGCGCCAGCCTCGACCAGCTCGGCGGCGAGACCCTGCTCCAGCTCCCTCGTGCGCGGCTCTGTGGCGACGATCATCGTCGCCAGGTCGGGGCCGGCCAACTCGAGCGGGCCGTGACGGAACTGCGCTGACTGGAGTGACTCGGCGGGCAGGTGGGCGGCCTCCTTGAAGAGCAGCGCACCCGTCTCGGCGGCGGCCCTGGCGCACCCGCGTCCGAGGATGGTGAGCATGGGCCTCTCGGCGAACCAGCCTGCAAGGTCCCCGGCGACTTCGTCGTACCTGTCGAGCAGGCGCTCCATCGCCGCGGCCGCAGTCTCCGCCCCCTGCTCTGCACGGGCGAGGGCCGCCAGCACGACGATGCCGGCCACATACGTAAGCGTCGAGGGCCCGGCCTCACTACCGGCGTGCGTGTCCAGGGCCAGATCGGCAGCACGCGCGAGCGTGTTGTCGAGGCCGTTGGTCACGCTCGCCAGCCTGGGTCGAGCCGCATCCGCGCCGAGAGCCTCGGCGAGGCGCACAAGCTCGACACTTTCGCCGGACTGACTGACGCACACGACCAGCGTTCGGGCGTCGAGCATGGGCAGACGGAAGTGGAGGAGCTCGGCGGCGTCGACCATGGAGACCGAGACGCCGCGCGCGGCCAGCAGCGTGACCGGCACGTGACAGGAATCGTAGGACGCGCCCATGCCGGTAAAGACCACCGCCCGGGCCGCGGTCAGCGCCGCGTGGATGCCGGTCAGCACGCCGGCCTGATCATCGAGCCCCCGCGCGGCGCGTCTCACCGCCTGTGGCTGCCGGGCGATCTCGGCGATGAATCTATCAGGAAACTTTCCTAACGATTCCATTTCCCGCACAGCATACCGTAAGATATCGTACATGGGAATCAAGGTCGCAGTCATCGGCGGCGGCAGCTCGTATACCCCCGAGCTCGTCGAAGGCGTCGGTCTGCGCCGCGACGTCCTCCCCGTCGATGAGCTGGTCCTTCACGATATCGACCCCAGGCGCCTGGAGATCGTCGGCGGTCTCGCCGGGCGCATTCTGCGCAAGCTGGACTTCCCCGGCAAGCTCACGCTGACCACCGACCGTGAAGCCGCGGTCACGGGGGCTTCGTTCGTGCTCGTACAGCTGCGCGTCGGCGGTCTGACAGCGCGGCTTCAGGACGAGACCATCCCGCCGCGCTTCGGCTGCATCGGCCAGGAGACCACCGGTCCCGGCGGCTTCGCCAAGGCGCTGCGCACCATTCCCGTGGTGCTCAGCATCGCCGAGGACACGTCCAGGCTGGGCGCCGCCGGAGCCTGGCTGCTCGACTTCACCAACCCCTCGGGCATCGTCACCCAAGCGCTGCTCGACCAGGGCCATCGCGCCATCGGCCTCTGCAACGTGCCCATCGGCTTCCAGCGCGACTTGGCCGGGCGCCTCGGCGTGGCGCCCGAACGCGTGCAGCTGGAGCACGTAGGCCTGAACCACCTGAGCTGGGTACGCCGCGTGTTGGTCGACGGCGAGGACCGCCTGCCGGCGCTCCTCGCCGACCACGCCGACGAGATCGCCGAAGAGGTCGAGCTGCCGGTGGCCATCGTGCGCCTGATCGGCGCCATCCCGTCCTACTATCTGCGCTACTACTATCTGACCTCCGCGGTGTTCGCCGAGCAGCAGCGGGAGACGCCGCGAGCCGAGGAGGTCATGCAGATCGACCGCGACCTTCTCAAGATGTACGCCGACCCCGCGCTCGACGTGAAACCTAAGCTCCTGGAGGAGCGCGGCGGCGCCTTCTACTCGGAAGCGTCGGCGATGCTCATCGAGTCGCTCTTCCTCGACCGCGGCGACGTGCAGGTCGTGAACACGCGCAACGCGGGCGCGATCCCCGGCCTCGCCGGCGACGCCGTCGTCGAGGTCGCCTGCCGCATCGATCGGGACGGTGCGCATCCCCTGCCCGTCGATGCGCTGGCGCCCGAGATGCACGGGCTGGTCGAAGCGGCGAAAGCGTACGAACGGCTGACCGTGCGCGCCGCGGTGACCGGAGACCGCGGCGTCGCGTTGAAGGCCCTCATGGCCAACCCGTTGGTGAGGGACTACAGCGTCGCCGCGCCGCTCTTTGAGGCGCTTCTGGAGGCCAACCGCGACTACCTGCCGCGGTTTTTCCCGCCGGCCTGACCGGCTACGGCGGCGCCCTTGACTTGCCCCCGGCCCGCAGGCTATCGTCGCTGTTGATAAGGAAAGTTTCCTTACTAAAGGCGTGTTGAGGATCCTGGAGGGCAGTACCACGGGGAACGACGGGGCGGCCTTCGTGGCCGGGCAGCCACAGCTCCTGCGGGCGATCAACGAGCGGCGCGTGCTCGAGCTGATCCGGGAGGCCGGCTCCATCTCGCGCGCCGCGGTCGCGCGGGCCAGCGGCCTCTCAAAGCCGACCGTGTCGCTGGCGCTGGCCGGCCTCGTCGAGGCCGGTCTCGTGCATCAGGTCGGCCAGTCGAGCGGCGGCAAGGGACCGCGCGCCCTGCTGTACGAGCTCAACCCCGGCTCCGGCTGGGTGGTCGGCATCGACGTCGGCCGCCAGTGGGTGCGCGCCGCGGCCTCCGACATCACCGGAGAGATCGTCGCCCGGCGCGACGAGCGCGCCCGCCTGCGCAGCACTCGCGAGCTCGTCGCGCAGATCGGCGGGCTCGCTCACCAGGTGGCCGGCGACGCCGGCATCGAGTGGGCGAGCGTGACCCACGCCACCGTGGGGAGCCCCGGGGTGCTCGACCCGAGGCGCGAGCTCGTCGAGCACGCCCCCAACCTCCCGGGGTGGGGCCGCCAGGGCATGGTCGGCGCCATCCGCGACGAGCTCGGTACCGGCGTCACCTTCGAGAACGACGTCAACCTGGCCGCGCTCGGCGAGCGGTCGCACGGCCTGGGGCGCGACGTCGACGACTTCGTCTTCCTCTGGGTAGGCACCGGCGTGGGCCTCGGCATCGTCATCGGCGGTGAGCTCTACCGCGGCGCCGGCGGGGCGGCCGGAGAGATCGGCTACCTGCCGATCGGCGAGGGCGACCCGCACGACCGGGCCAACCGCTCTCGCGGGCAGCTCGAGGAGGCGGCCGCGGCGAGCGGCGTGGTGCGTCACGCGCGGGAGCTGGGCATGAAGGCGCCGCTCACGCCGCGCGCGATCTTCGGCGCCGCGAGACGCGGCGACGCCCTCGCCTGCGAGGTCGTCGTCGCCGAGGCGCGGCGCCTCGCGCTGGCGATCGCCGTGGTCGTCCCGGTCATCAACCCGGCGCTCGTGATCCTCGGCGGCGGCATCGCCGGCAACGGGGACCTGCTCGTGGCCTCCATCGAGGAGGAGCTGCGCGCCCTGACGCCGTTCCGGCCGCGGCTCGTGATCTCCGAGCTCGGCGAGGAGGCCGTGCTCGCGGGGGCGGTGGCCGTGGCCCTGGGCGCCGCGCAAGACAGACTGTTCAGCCGCACCGGCGATCTCGCCGTGAAGGAGGTCGGCGTGTGAGCGACACGCGCCGCACGCATCGACGTCAGCACACACAAGGGGGAGGGCTTCTGCCATGAAACGCCTACTGCCCTACGTCGGGGTCGCCGCCGTGGCGGCGTTGGCTCTCGGGCTCGCCGCCGGATGCGGCGGCGGCACGAGCAGCTCGCCGTCGCCGCTCGCCAGCGGCGCCAGCCACGAGCCCGTCACGCTCACCGTCTGGCATCCCTGGACGGTCAAGTC